>WBZN01001462.1_pt1 | contig 14410 bp, 11 predicted proteins | sample 5204281 | NCBI WGS metagenome assembly WBZN01 (sample SAMN12344347, study PRJNA552823) | activated sludge metagenome | biome: Activated sludge suspended growth; feature: Nitrification reactor; material: Wastewater; isolation source: activated sludge from nitrification reactor of wastewater...
GGAACAGAAAAGTGTGTAATCTGCTAAAAATTGCAGCTATCAGTCGTACAATAATGTCAATATTAACTACTTTGACGATAGCTTTGTCACTAAAACTGAAATAAGTGACTTAATCAGAGCTTCCTTATAAATACAATTAATTAATTGATCATAATTCGAGATGAAAGAATACATCAAGTGGTTTGATGAATTGAGTATGGGTGATACTGCCCTAGTAGGAGGTAAAAATGCGTCACTAGGAGAAATGTTTTGTCATTTGACTCAATTAGGCGTTAATGTGCCTACAGGATTTGCAACGACTACTGAGGCTTATCGGGATTTTTTAGAAGCGAATGACATCAGTCATCGTATCAAACATTTACTCGATCAATTAGATGTCGATGATGTCTCAGCATTGGCGCTTACTGGTAAAACCATTCGAGCGTGGTTGATCGAAGCTGAGTTGCCGGATCAGCTATTAAAAGCTATTTCAATTGCCTATGAAAAGCTTGAGAAAAGTGATGGCGGTGAAGCAGTTTCATTTGCTGTTCGATCATCAGCGACGGCAGAAGATCTTGCCGATGCCTCCTTTGCGGGTCAGCAAGAAACGCTACTTAATGTGAGCGGGTTACCACAAATTATTCATGCAATTAAGATCGTGTTTGCATCGCTCTACAATGATCGAGCGATTGCATACCGTGTCCACCAGCATTTTTCGCATGATAAAGTTTTTCTATCAGCAGGTATTCAGAAGATGGTACGAAGTGATCTGGGGGCTAGTGGGGTAATGTTTACTTTGGATACGGAATCGGGTTTCCAAAATGCGATTTTTGTTACATCCGCATATGGGCTTGGAGAAACGATCGTGCAGGGTATTGTCAATCCTGATGAGTTTTATGTCTATAAACAAGGGCTGCGTTCTGGAAAATCAGCAATCTTGTCACGACGGCTTGGGACAAAATTGATCGAGATGGTTTATGAGAATCTCTCTAAGCAAGATACGTTTACCGTGACTCGGGATGTTTCTGTTGAGCGTCGTCAACGGTTCTCATTATCTGATCAACAGGTTGAGCAATTAGCTCAGCAGGCCTTATTGATTGAACAGCATTATGGAAGGCCTATGGACATTGAGTGGGCTCTCGATGGACTCGATGGAACGCTATATATTGTCCAGGCTAGACCGGAGACAGTTAAAAGTCGGGCTGGCACATCGCTAGAACGATACCAATTAACTCAAAAAGGAACGGTTTTATCGGAGGGTCGAGCAATCGGACAGAAAATCGGTCAAGGAACAGCCAAGGTAATTTTTAGTATTGATCAAATGCATGAAATTCAATCAGGTGATGTATTGGTTACTGATATGACTGATCCCGATTGGGAGCCCATCATGAAGCGCGCTGCAGCGATTGTGACGAACCGTGGTGGAAGAACCTGTCATGCGGCAATTATAGCAAGAGAAATGGGAATTCCGGCTGTTGTTGGTTGTGGTGATGCGACTTCTCAGATAAAACCGGGTAGTTCAGTTACGATTTCATGCGCAGAAGGGAATACCGGATATGTTTATGAAGGCTTATTAGCATTCGAACATTCGGTGGCGGATATGGGTCAGTTACCGGAACTGCCCATCAGGATGATGATGAATGTGGGCAATCCTTCTCATGCATTTGCTTTTTCTCAAATTCCTAATCAAGGTGTTGGGTTAGCGCGCCTAGAGTTCATTATCAACAATATGATTGGCATTCACCCTAAGGCCGTATTGGAGTTTGATCAAGTGCCATCACACATACAAACATTGATTCTGAATCGTAGTGCGGGGTATGCGAATCCTATTCAGTTTTATGTTGAAAAATTGGTCGAGGGTATTGCGACACTTGCTGCTGCTTTTTATCCTAACCCTGTGATTGTGCGTACATCCGATTTTAAATCCAATGAGTATGCGAATTTAATCGGTGGTGATCAATATGAGCCACGAGAAGAAAATCCAATGATTGGTTTTCGTGGCGCTTCTCGTTATATTTCACTGCAGTTTCAAGCTTGTTTCGAGTTGGAGTGCCAAGCACTGCGCAAAGTTCGTGATGAAATGGGATTAACCAATGTGGAAATTATGATTCCCTTTTGCCGGACGCTAGAAGAGGCTCAAGGTGTTACAGCATTATTGGCATCTCAAGGACTTTCTCGAGGAAGTAATGGTTTGCGTGTAATCATGATGTGCGAAATTCCTTCAAATGCCTTACTCGCCGATGAATTTTTACAGTTCTTTGATGGTTTTTCGATTGGATCCAATGATATGACACAACTGTGTCTTGGACTTGATCGCGATTCGAGTTTAGTTGCTCATGCGTTTGATGAACGCAATCCTGCCGTTAAAAAAATACTGAAAATGGCCATTGACGCTTGCCGGGCCCAAGGTAAGTATATTGGTATTTGTGGACAAGGACCCTCTGATTACCCTGATTTTGCTGCTTGGCTCAATGAGGTTGGTATTAGTAGCCTATCACTAAATCCTGATTCGATTGTTGAAACTTGGCTTTATTTGGCAAGCTTGACAAAATAAAATCAAGTGTGATTAAACAAAGGCGTACTGTTTTTTTTCTTTCTGACCGAACCGGGATTACTGCTGAAACATTAGGTCATAGTTTGTTAACACAATTTGATGGAATCGAGTGGGTTAAGATTAGCATCCCATTTCTTGATGAGATTGGGAAAATCAAAGCAGCCATCGATCAAATCAATCAAGTTGCAGTGCAAGAGGGCGTTCGTCCTTTAGTTTTTAGCACCTTGCTCAAACCTGAGGTTCTAGCGCAAGTTCGTCAAGCCAACTGTTGCGTCTATGATTTCTTCGCAATGTTTATGGGCCCGATCGAGCAAGAACTAAATCAATCTTTTTCGCGTATTGCTGGGCGCTCTCATGGCCTTCAACACCATCTGGCTTATTTTAAAAGAATAAATGCCATTAATTATGTTTTGGCGCATGATGATGGCGTTAGTCCTAAAAATTTTGCTGAAGCAGATATTGTCTTGATAGGTGTATCTCGAACTGGCAAAACACCAACTTGCCTTTATTTAGCGATGCAGTACGGAATTGCAGCTGCAAATTATCCACTGACTCAAGAGGATATGGGTTTGATGCGATTACCCAAGGTACTGGAATCCGTTCAGGATAAATTGTTTGGCTTAACGCTTAGCGCTACCCAACTTCATTTGATCAGACAAGAGCGTCGTCCGAATAGTGAGTATGCTTCACTCGCACAATGCCAGCACGAAATTCAATGGCAACAATCATTGTTTAAACTGATGAATATTCCCTATTTAAATACCACCGCGATTTCGATTGAGGAAATCAGTGCGATCATTTTGGATCAGCGTGGATTAAAACGCCAGCTTTATGGGTTATAGCAGAGGCGTCAAAGCGATTATGCCTAAAAAAGACATTGGTGGTTGATACACCTTGAATTAAGGTAGTGAAAAAAATCAAATTCATTGGCTAATGTTAACATTTTAGTTATAGATCAATAAAATTGCTCCGGCTTGTTGACATTTCACATAGGCGCCACTAGTCTATCAAGAAAACAACAAAATAAGGGTAAAGAATGAATAATTTAGAAAAAGATAAGCGAAAATATTTTCGAGGACTTTTATTTTTTCTGAGCTTGTTATTTTTGATAAACCCACTAAAAGCGCTAGAGCTTAGTCCTTATGCAGATGGCCCTCTGCTCGAAATAATTACTCAAATGCCTGAGGGTACATGGAAAAAAGTCAATGCAAATTCTTTTTCAGAGGTCTGGACACCGCCTGAATTAAGGCCGCTCAATCTTAGTAGTAATCCTCCTCCCAGTAAGTTGATTTCAGCATGGAGTAGTTTTGCATGGGATAGTAATAGAGGAGATTTAATTCTTTATGGCGGTGGGCATGCAAATTATTCAGGTAATGATGTCTACCGTTGGCGATCTCGAGATCTAAAATGGGAACGCGCTTCGTTACCGAGTCAAGTTACAGTTATTGCAGGAACTGCAGCATCAACTGCAATTGACGGTGTAGATGCTGCCCCCGCTTCAGCGCATACTTACGATAACAGTGTTTTTCTTCCAATTATAGATCGATATCTTGTATTAGGTGGAGCTTTGTATAACACGGGTGGTCCCTATATTCGCCAAAGTGAAACCGATCCCACAGTTACCCGGATAACAGGCCCGTATTTATTTGATCCGGAAAAAGCTTCAGCAAATCAAGTGGGTGGTACTACGGGATCCCATGTACAGCGTGTTTATGCTTTTCCTGAAATCACTGGTGGTGAGATGTGGCAGAACAGAGATATCCACAAAAACTTAGCGGCATCGATCTTACCAAAGCATCATGTTAATGGATGTACAGCTTATGCAAATGAATCAGGGGTGGATACTGTTTATATTAGTGCGAGTGGAAGTATACATGGCACGGGACAGTCGCTGTTTCGCTATCAAATTACTGATGTTAACTCACCTTGGACTGATAAGATTGATCGAGTCGGGATTTATTGGGGTGCACCTTCAGATCAACCGGCATGCGGGTATGATTCTGATACTAAAATTTTCTTGAAAACAACAGGTGTTAATACAAAACCTTTATATTTCTGGGATTTACGACCAGACCGTACTACGAATAAAGACCAAGCAGTCGTGGTTGAAGGTTCAATTTCCAATCTGGTTCAATGGTTAAATAATTATACAGCTTCAACCGGTAAATCACTCCGGCACTGCGCACTTGATTTTGATCCCAATCGTAAAAACTTTTTGTTGTGGTGTGGAACTGCCGATCTTTGGCGGATAATACCACCAAGTCCCCTTTCTACATATGGCTGGAAAGCTGAAATGGAACCCGCTATTCCCTCAAATCAAGTACCTCCACTCAATGTGGGCACAGGAATCCTAGGAAAATGGGATTATATTCCTGGATTCGATGTGTTTATGGGTTTAGAAAATGAAACGACTGGAAACGTGTGGGTTTATAAACCGATCGGATGGGTCACGCCAGATCCAGATGGTAATAATGGTGGGGGAGGTGGTGGAATAAACCAATTGCCAACAGTCTTGCTTACATCGCCAATTAATAATCAAACAATAAGTATTGGAACTCCTGTAACGTTATCTGCAGTTGCTAGTGATAGCGATGGTTCTGTTATGGAAGTTAAATTTTTTGCGAATAACGTACTTGTTGATTCGTTGACAACTGAGCCCTATTCCACGGAATGGATTCCTTCGCAGGCTGCAGAGTATATTATCAAAGCAGAAGTAATTGATAATTTGGGCGCAAAAGTAACAAGCGTTCCAATTACAGTTAATATTGTACCCAACACACCGCTAACTACGACTTTACTACAACGTGATTCTGCCGGAACTATCGGTACTGCTGATACATATTTGTCAGCTTACCATCCCAGCAATAATTTTGGTGGTTCTCAGAATTTATATTTCAGTGGTAAAAACTATGTTCCTTTGATTAAGTTTAATATTTTCTCACATGAAGGTGGCCCGATACCAGATAACGCAATCGTAGAATCTGCAACGTTGTATTTGTATAAAGGTTCAGCTTACGCCATTACAGCTTCACTCCATGCAATGAATAAACCGTGGAATGAAAAGGAAGCGACTTGGACTAAAGCTTCAAGTAGCTTATCTTGGAATGCTTTAGGTGCTGCTGCCACTGGGTTAGATTATGTTGCAATTGCCGATGCTCAAGTAAATTTACCTTGGACTACAGATATTTGGATCACACTTGATGTAACTCAGAGAGTAAAAACATTTTCGGCAGGTAGCGTTAATTATGGGTGGAGATTGCTGTTTAATTCTGGTGATTCGGTTAATAACATTCGATTTAATTCGAGTGAGAAGAGTCCAGAATTAGATAAACGTCCTAAGCTGGAGATTAAATGGCGTATTTAATCTTACGCCAGATAAGCTGCATTTTTGTAGCTAGAGAGTGAGTCAATTTTACTAGGCACTAGATCAGTTTTAACTGTTTAGCAGTTAACCGATCTAGAGCTTTCTTTTTTTGATAAAAATAGCGATCACTACAATCATTATTTACTATTTTAAATTGTAAAAGAGCAACAATCGCTAATAAAAATATATGCCTACCATAAATAAAATTCCCCGCGTGGGTTTTATTTCGCTTGGTTGTCCCAAAGCAACTGTGGACTCGGAACGAATATTAACGCGCCTACGTGCTGAAGGTTATTTGATTTCACCCAGTTATCAAGATTCTGACTTGGTCGTTGTTAATACTTGTGGATTTATTGATAGTGCAATTGAAGAATCACTGGATACCATTGGAGAAGCGTTAAGGGAAAATGGTAAAGTGGTTGTCACCGGATGTTTAGGTGCAAAAGGAGATACAATTAAACAGGTACATCCCAATGTACTTTCAGTTACCGGCCCACAGGCGACGGAGGAAGTGATGGAAGCAATTCATATTCACCTACCTAAGCCACATGATCCCTACGTTGATTTGGTACCTCCTCAAGGTATCCGATTGACTCCGCAGCATTATGCTTATTTGAAGATTTCTGAAGGTTGTAATCATCGTTGTTCTTTTTGCATTATTCCAAGTATGCGAGGAGATCTCGTGAGTCGACCGATTGGAGATATCATGCAAGAGGCGCAAGACTTGGTGGAGGCAGGGGTCAAAGAATTACTCATCATTTCACAAGACACAAGTGCATATGGCGTAGACTTGAAATATCGTACTGGTTTCTGGGGAGGAAAACCGATTAAAACACGCATTACAGAGCTTGCAACTGCGCTAGGTGAGCTCGGTGTCTGGGTGCGGTTTCATTATGTTTACCCTTACCCTCATGTAGATGAACTAATTCCTTTGATGAGCGATGGAAGAATCATTCCTTATCTGGATATTCCATTTCAGCATGCAAACGCTCGAATTCTAAAATTGATGAAGCGACCAGCAAATAGTGAAAATGTTCTCGCACGAATTCAGCAGTGGCGTACTATTTGCCCAGAGATTACTTTACGGAGCACTTTTATTGTTGGCTTTCCTGGTGAGACGGAGCAAGAATTTCAGGAATTACTGGATTTTCTTGAAATAGCCCAGCTCGATCGAGTAGGTGCTTTTATGTATTCTCCCGTTGAAGGTGCTGCCGCAAATAGTTTACCTGATCACATTCCGCCTGAAATTCAAGAAGAAAGATTAGCTCGACTCATGACTTTACAAGAAAGAGTCAGCTCAGATAAGCTGAAACAAAAGATAGGTAAGACTTTAGAGGTGCTGGTTGATGAAGTGGATGCCGAAGGCGCAATTGCGCGTAGTCACGCAGATGCACCTGAGATCGATGGAGTGGTATATATCGATGCTGATCATAAAATGATTCGACAAGGGCAAATTGTCAATGTACGTATTATTAATTCAAATCAACATGATTTATGGGCAGAGCTTGTTTAATGAGATTTGGGCTGCTTTAAATTAGGAGAATAGTTTGGAGTTGATTTTATGGAGACATGCTGAGGCAGAGGATGGAGTACCCGATGCTTCGCGGAAATTGACTGAAAAAGGAATGAAACAGGCTCAATCCATGGCGCAATGGTTAAAACCCAGATTGCCAAAGCATACCCGTATCATCGTGAGTCCCGCTAAGCGAACTCAACAAACTGCTGCTGCGCTAAGTGATATATATGAAACGGTGGAAGCAGTGGGTACAAGTACTACAGCAGATAAATTACTTACTGTCGTCAATTGGCCCTATGAAGAAGGTAGTGTGCTTGTGGTTGGACATCAACCGACATTAGGGCAAATTGCTGCATCAATATTAGGTAATCATCACACAGGTTTAAGTGTGAGAAAGGGTTCGATTTGGTGGTTTAGCTCAAAATCAAAAAATGTATCTTCGAGTGGGAGTCTAAGGTTAGTTATGATTCCAGATATGCTTTGATTAAAAGTAGGACGTAAAATTGCTTGATTTCTGAACACGTTAATTTTATGTTTTGTGTTAAGTGAGAAAATAACTGAATTTATGAGATTTTTCTCTGTCGAATTATTACGAAATCGCTTGACTAACTGTTTGCATCTCATTAGATTGACTATTTAATCATAAGCCCTAGGGAGGATAAGTTTTATATGGATATAGATATCGTTTCGGCTTTATCTGGATTAATCGATTTGCCGTGGTGGGGATACATCGTCGTTACATTGGTGTTAACACATATTACCATTGCGAGCATTACAATTTTTTTACATCGTCACCAAGCACATCGAGCTTTGGATTTGCATCCGATACCCAGTCATTTTTTTCGTTTCTGGCTCTGGCTTACAAGTGGAATGGTAACCAAAGAATGGGCAGCCATTCATCGTAAACATCATGCAAAATGTGAGACATTAGATGATCCTCACAGTCCACAAATTTATGGAATTAAGAAGGTTTTACTAGAGGGTTCTGAGCTTTATCGCAAGGAATCAAAGAACCTAGAAACACTGGACAGATATGGTCATGGTACACCGGATGATTGGATTGAACGTAACGTATATACCAAGCATAGTGTCGCCGGCGTCGCTTCAATGCTAATTATTGATGTTGTTTTATTCGGACCAATCGGAATTACGATATGGGCGGTCCAAATGCTTTGGACTCCTGTAATGGCAGCAGGCGTTATCAATGGTGTTGGGCATTATTGGGGGTATCGTAATTTTCGTGCTGAAGATGCAAGCCGTAATATTGTACCGTGGGGAATTTTGATTGGCGGAGAGGAGTTGCATAATAACCATCATGCTTATCCAACTTCTGCACAACTTTCTAATAAATGGTTTGAATTTGATATCGGCTGGATGTATATCCGTATTTTAGAAATGATGGGGTTAGCGAAGGTTAAGAAAATTGCGCCTAAATTAAATCTTAATGAATCTAAGACAGCTTGTGATCTTGATACCTTGCAAGCGGTCATTGCACATCGTTATGAAGTGTTGGCTAAGTATACCCAGTCACTGAAAGCGATTCTAAAAAACGAAATGGAGCAATTGTTGCAAGTTGCAGCACACCATGGCATCGATGGTTTAACATTGAAACAGTGGGTACTGGCTGATGCTAGGACTTTACAAGATGAAGAACGTAATAAGCTGAGTTTGGTGCTGAGTAAAACGAAGCAACTTGATAAAGTTTATACGATGCGTGAAGAGTTATCTGCAATCTGGCAAAGATCATCTGCTTCTAAGGATGAGCTAGTGAAGCAACTAGAAGATTGGTGCCATAGAGCAGAACAAAGCGGTATTGAAGCACTTGAGAAATTCTCGCGTAGACTTCGCTGTTACGCATAAAATTTGTATCTTTTTATCTCGAGCAAATTAGTAATTTGCTCGAGATATCCTGAAGCTAGATTGTTACTGTCTTTTTAGCTCCACGTAAGTCACGCTAATTTTTTTCCAATCCCGAGCATTCCTTAATTTTTGTATTACTTCATCCAAGCAACGATAGCAAAAATTGATTCTCTTACGCTATAATAGTGCAACTGTGTTGCATTAATTGCATTATGAATTTAATTGAAAGAGCAAAAGAGTTAGTAACTCGTACAGGAGATCGAGCGACTGCCAATCGAGTTAGAACACTTTCCGTTTTGCTGGCTGCAAAGCGGGCACTAACTCATCGTGAAATTGCAGATCAACTACTGGACGCAAAGAAACAATTGGATCGTGTAACGCTTTATCGCATCTTGGAGTGGATGAGTAAAAAGAGTTTGGTTCATAAGATTGCAGGCGATGACAGAGTCTGGCGTTTCCGAATCAATACAGAAATTCGTGCCCACCAACATGCGCATTTTAAATGTAACCGTTGCGCAAAAGTAATTTGTTTAAAAGATTCTAAGTATAATCCTACGCCTTCATTACCAGTTGGTTATTTACTTCAAGAAATTGAACTAACTATTAAGGGAGTGTGTTCGGAATGTATTTAGTGATCAATTAGATCAAATTTTCCATGATTTTGTTTTCTTTACGCACACCAATAATGCAACTAAGTTGCATTATTGGTGTGCGATGTTATTAATAAATTTGATTCATATGATGATAAGAAGAACGACAAACAGCTTTCGATTAAGTCGCAATACACCGCAGCGTTGGTTAATGTTGAGTCTGGTGGGATCTTGCTGGCTGAGTGCCGTTGCTTTTGCGCAAGTTGAAGACACAAGAAAAATGATCAGAATGCCTGAGCTCGTTATAACATCAACCCCATTTAAGGATCGGAGCGAACTCAACATGACGCAACCGACGAGTATCTTGCAAGGCGATAATCTTCGTCGTAAGCGTGAAACGAGTTTAGGAGATACCTTAATCAACGAAGTTGGAGTGACTTCGAGTTCATTTGGTCCTGGGGCCGGCAGACCCATCATTCGCGCCCTGGATGGTCCTCGGATTCAAGTATTAGAAAATGGAATTGGAAGTTTGGATGTATCTTCGCTGAGTCCAGATCATCCTGTTGCCATTGAAACCCTCAACGCATCTCAAATCGAAATCCTTCGTGGGCCGGCGACACTACTATATGGCGGGGGTGCGACTGGTGGAGTTGTAAATACCGTGAATAGAAATATTCCCAACCAATTGCATAAAACACTAACGGGTAGTTTTGAAGCTCGAGGAAATACAGCCACTGAGGAAAGGGCCGGTTCGGTCAATTTGAGCAGAAGCTTTGGTTCAATGAGTTGGAATGTCAGCGGATTTAGACGTAACACCGGCGATTACAATATTCCTGGCCAAGCCAATATCAGTGGAATTAGTCCAGAAGCTGAAGGCGGCTCGAGTGCGCATTCAATTAATAATAGAACCCATGAGTTGAAAAATAGTGCTGCCATGTCACAAGGCGGATCGGTTGGTGGCAGTTATGTCGGTGAAAGAGGGTTTCTCGGTGGTTCAATTTCACTGATGAATAGTAAATTTGGTATCCCGAGTCTAGAAGCACCAACCATCGATATGACGCAAGCGCGTTACAATCTTGCTGGAGCACTTGATAATCCCATCAAAGGTTTTGAAAAACTCAAAGTACGAACAGGTTACAATGACTACAAGCACGATGAACGAGAGCGTACCGGAGAGCTGGGTACCCGCTTTAAGAATCGTGAGCTTGAAACACGCGTTGAACTGCTGCACACGCCGATCAATGAGCTAAAAGGCGCTGTAGGGGTACACTTTCAAGATCGAACTTTTTCAGCACTCGGGGAAGAATCCATTGTGCCAATTACCCATGCACGCTCGACAGGCGTTTTTCTGTTAGAAGAGCGTAGCTGGGACAAACTGAAGGTAGAAATGGGAGGGCGCTATGAACATGCGACACGCAATCCACAGCATAACATCAGCCCCGCGCGAGCATTTGATCTGTTCAGTGGTTCTATCGGTGGGTTTTGGAATGTAATCCAAGACTACAACGTGGGATTGACCGCAACACATGGGCAGCGTGCGCCAGCAATCGAAGAGCTTTATGTAAATGGCGCGCATCATGCGACGGCAACATTTCAAACTGGCGATGCTACATTGCGTAAAGAAGCATCCAATAATATTGATTTATCCATCAATAAAGCAACTGGCCCGATACGGTGGAAAATTAATGGCTTTTACAATCATTTCAACGACTACATCTTTCTAAGAAATTCCGATCGCGATCGGAATGGCATTGCTGACCGAGTCGACGAAGAGGGAATCCTTGATCCGGCAGGGGAGTTTTTGGTTCAAGATATGACGCAAAGAAATGCAACCTTTTACGGGGCAGAAGCAGAAGCAAATTTAACGCTTAAACCTGAGACGTTAGAGTTACGGTTCTTTACTGACTATGTTCGGGGTAAATTGAATAATGGTGGAAATATTCCCCGTGTTACACCGCAACGCTTTGGGATGGAACTCAATTATGTAAAAGGGCCCTGGTCGGGTAATTTGACGACAATCTATGTGTTGCGCCAGAACAAGCGTGCAGAGCTAGAAACCAGTACCGCCGACTATGTATTGCTCAATCTTGAAGCAAGTTATCGCATTAAACAGACCAAAGCAGATGGCATTCGGTTTTTTATTCAAGGTAGGAATTTGCTCAATGAAGAAATACGCTACCACACATCGTTTTTGAAGAATTTTGTATTACAACCCGGTGTTGCGCTCGTAGCTGGAATAAGGGGGGATTTTTAGAGGAGTAGAGAACATGTGTGTTCGCTAGATTTGTTAAGCCTTGCGGGTACCTTGATGTGTCCTCACGTTTAGCCATTTGCTCCAAAGAAGACTGAGATGCGACAACCGTTGTAGAAATGAAGGCGCATAAGCATGTGTATATTTTCGTTTCTCTCCAAGATTTGATATTTGAAAACGTTAGGTTTGGCACCGTGGAATTAGGTGTCGCTGTCGAGCGTGCCCCGCCAAGAACGAACGCGGACTCGGGTGTATGCAACCTTGAACTTCGGTTCCAACGGTGTACCGGGCTCCCATTGGCTGGCGATGCGGAACTGATCGCCTTGCCACCAAGACGCGGCCGCTATATGCTCAGCCAGTAGTTCACGCACATAGAGCAGCGCTGACTGATGCCTTGAGTCTCCGGGCTCCGGACTCCAGCACTCGAAGTGAGTGTGGTAGTAGTCGAAGTCGACAGTGATCTCTTCGTCCCAAGTACTAATCCGAAGCGGCAAGGTTTCCGTCGTTTCGCCATTTACTGGTACTGTGACGACAAAGTAAGGGGCACTGCTCTTCCAACTTTCCTCCACAGCGTAGCTCTCCCACTCTGGGAACGAAGCCAGTACTTCATTCCGGATGCGGATGGAGAACGGTGACACTTGCGACGCCTAACGTAGAGCTAAGCCGAGCGCTGGAGCGTAGCGGAAGCGGGTCGGCTTGAGCGCCTTGTTATGTTTTTTTATTAACCATTCCATTCGTTTCCCAATTTTTATATCGAGATAAACCATCCAAATCTGGAAATAAAGTTGAATCATCAATTCCATAATCATCCAGCACAGTTAATATTTCATTTTTCAAAGTACGTGGAATTATTACTTTGGTTAAGTTGTATCTACTATCAATGTATCGTGATTTAACTAAATCAATTTCTTTGTTTGCTGGGCAATGAACTGTAAACATTCCCCTTTGATTGAGGACTCTGGGAGAAACCGCTCTTGGAATATAGCAATAAACGCCAATATTATTCTTAATTTGCTCAATTGTTAAGTCATGATTCGCATATAAATCAAGAGCTTCTAATATATAAACAGCCCCATCGACATCCTTGCACGAGCTAACCGCAAAGTAAGAAGCAACTAATGGATTTTGGCTCCAATCTAATAGCCTTGTAGCTAATCCATGATGTTGAGCGATTGCTAGACCTTCTAATACATTGGTTGAACGATGCCCATAAGCTATGGCTTGACTTTCCCAGTCATGAAATCTATGTAAATCCCTGTTGTCTGGCAAATCAAATTCTTTCCTTCCTGCTTTAGGAAGGAGTTGCCAATCTGAATCAGCTTGCCCACGGAACAAATGCCCAACACCTTTATAACTTCGGTAGCATCGGAAAATTTTGTGGAGCGTTTCCACGCTATCTAATGTCATCAAGTTCATACGTGTTCAATGTAAACATAACGCCTCGCATCATCGGTGGCAAAAAGCAGAGCGACGAGAAACGAGGAGCGTCGTTTTATGCTGTCTGCGTGCATGCGATTGTTAGGCGCCGTGTTTGAACAATTTAGAATTCGCACTTTTCACAAACGTTGTGTGAGCTTTAATAAAAGCTGGCACCAGTTCATTAATTCTCTTGGCTTCGTCAACAATGTGGTCAGGGGTCGGGCCAAATGGCAAATTGTCAGGCTTTACGGACCGCAAATATCCATTTTTACCAATAGGCACCGTGTACTTCGCGATTGCCAATCCAAGTTTTTCAGCAGCCGAATATACTTTCTTGTGTGCCTTATTTAATTTCTTGTCCACAAATTCATATTCAACTGTATGCCAATGATCGACATAGCTGGATAATGGCCGCCAATATTCGTTTTGAAACGATCCGAGAAAATCATGCTGCCTATAGAACTCAGCAACACCGTTCTTAACGAATAAGTTTTTGTATTTTTCAAACAAGTCGATATCGTGGCTACTGACATTGGCTCCGCCACCAAACCAATTTGCGATTTTGTCCCAAAAGAACCATAAAGCCGCTATTCCGCCTGCCAACGTTGCTACTACTAAAATTGTTTCCATGTTTCAGTGGCGCCTAACTTCAATTAGACGTCCGAAATGACGCAATATATTACGTCACAAATGATATCTAATACGGGATTGTTCATGATATTCCCTTATATTTCACAGCTAAAAGCCAATTTATAGCCTACGTCACATAAAATGATTCGATTTTAAAGAGCTGCTCAACGGTTTTGTTTTGTTGTTTTCTGATTGCTTTGGCTTGTGCCCATTTGTGCTCAATGGGGTTAAGGTCTGGTGAATACGC
>WBZN01001463.1_pt1 | contig 14404 bp, 12 predicted proteins | sample 5204281 | NCBI WGS metagenome assembly WBZN01 (sample SAMN12344347, study PRJNA552823) | activated sludge metagenome | biome: Activated sludge suspended growth; feature: Nitrification reactor; material: Wastewater; isolation source: activated sludge from nitrification reactor of wastewater...
CCTCAGCGATGTGATTGCACGCATCCCGGAGCACAAGGCCAATAGGCTCTCCCAACTGCTGCCTCAGAACTGGCAGCCCTTAGCAAAGTAGTTCAGCTTTGCAAGGGGTGGTTGGCAGGAGGCTTACGTTTCGAACGCGGGCGAGGAAAGGACTTCTTGATGGTTCCGCACGCTGATCGATCATGCCTTCTTGATGGATAATTCTTGGTATTTGAACCGAAGCTGGGCGCGCATCTGCGAACCCGGACCGTATTGTTTTTGTACAGCAAAGAACCGGGCTATACATTCGCCGTACTTGTCCAAACCTGATCCAATGGCTGCCCCCCCCCCCCGCTGAATTTGTTCAAGTTCGCCACTGTCCGTGCGCCACGCAGGCCGCTTATAACTGACACCGCCGTGCGTACCGTGCCCTACACCTTGAGCAGCACGTTGTACCAAACGCTGAAGACGCAACGCACCGGAGCCAATGCCCGCGCCACCATGCAGGCCACGGCAACCACCTACAAAGGCACGGCGGCATACGTGCCCACCGTGACCGACCTATATGCCCAGTTCCCGGGTTTCCAACTGGTGGACGACTATTTGCGCACCAAACAGAAGGAAGCTGTGCTGGCTGACCTGAAGACCTTGGTGGAAGGCCCCAGCGTACTGAACAAGACCGCCGCGGCCTACATCGGCGCAGGCACCTATGTTCCACTTAGATCCAAGGTGTGGGACAACCTGATGGTGCAATGCATCTTGGGCGAGAACACCGTTTTGAGGACCGAACTCACGCGTATCCTGCGGTTGCTCAACATCATTGAGCGCATCCCCGCGAACGATCCGGTGCTGACTACCGGCGCGGGCATCTTCGGGCTCTACATGGCCACCGTGCTGGTGCCTGGGGATGTGTTCCCCCTGCCGGATGTGCCGTTGCCCACCGAGCCGGAGACCAGACCCTTGCCCACGGACCCCACGGCCGGGCTGCAAGCGCAATTGCAGGTTTTACAAGATGCCTATGCCACGGTAAAGACCGCCTACGAACAGCAGACCTACGAATACAAACAGAAGCGGTATCCCGCCCGCAGCGAAACGGACCCGGACGACAGCAAGCAGGCGAACCTGCTCAAGCATGACCCGCTTGCATTGGATCCCGCACGGGCGGCTGCCCTGAACGCCCCCACGCGCACCAGCCTCGGGCAATTCGGCATCAGCCTCAGTTTCGTGTACATGCCCCGGGTGGATGAAGTGTATGGTGCCGAGATCCGGCGACTGGGCCGGTTGGTCAATGCCAGCAAGGAGCGCACCATGGTGGCCCGCGTGGGCAGTTCGCTCATCAGCATGGGCAACGAGTGCGTGAACGCCACCTTGGAGCCGCCGTGCAAGCCCTTCACCTTCGTGCAATGGCCCGGTGGTGCTGGACACATCCGGCCCATCGGCATGGCCGATCTGAAGGTGGTGCAGACCCAGCTCTACAAATATGAGCAGGGCGAGGTGGCCCATGTGGAGAACATCCTGCGCGGCGAAAAACGGACGCGCACGTTCCGCGACCTGTACCACCAGGAGAGCACTTTGGAGGAGGAACAGGAGACCACCAAGGAAAATGAGCACGACACCCAGACCACCGAGCGGTTCGAATTGCAGCAGGAGGCCAGCAATGTGGTGCAACAGGACCAGGCCAGCCAGATCGGGGTTTCCGCATCCATCTCATACGGACCCATGGGATCGGGTTCGCTCAGTGCAGGCACCAGCAGCAGTACCAGCCAGATGCAGGCCAACTCCCTGGCCACCACTTACGCCAAGGATGTCATGGACCGTGCCATGCAGCGCGTGGTGGAGCAGACTCGGACCAGGCGCTCGGTGACCACCATCGTGGAGAACGAGGACACCACGGAACACAGCTTTGATAACACGGCCCTTGGCGCAGGCGGCACGGAGAACATCGCTGGCGTGTACCGTTGGCTGGACAAGGTGTACTACAACAAGGTGGTGAACTACGGCAGGCGGATGATGTTCGAGTTCATTGTCCCCGAGCCGGCCGCCTTTTTTCTCTTCAGCAAATTGGCCAAGGCCCAAGGGGATGAGGTCATGGAGGTGCCACCCCCCTTCGATATAACCTCCTTTGAACAGATCACCCCCGACACCTACGATGGCTTTGCGGCCTTGTACGGCGCTACGGGCGTAAAGCCGCCGCCGCAGGGCCTGATGTCGGTGCAGGCCACCAAGGGGCATGATTATGTGGGGAGCGGGGATGTGACCTGGACCACGTGGGTCACCCAGCTCACCGTGCCGGACGGCTATACGGCGACCAGTGCGCGCGTTTCCATCTTGTTGAGCAGTGGCAGCGATCACTACATCACCGTGTGCGTGGGGACCTCCGCCCCTGTCACCCGGTATGTTTCCGAAGTGGTGGACATCACGGACATCCCGGCCACCGCCGGGGATGTACCCATCAACATGCGCTGCCACAGCGACCATTTCGCCTTGGCGGTGGAATTGTTCTGCGCCCCGTCGGCCAAGACGTACCAGCAGTGGCAGATCGACACCTACGCGGCATTGAAGACCGCCTACGACCAAAGGGTGGATGCTTACAACCGTTGGCTCAACCAGCAATCGGTGAACACCATGGTCGCCGGTACCAACCCCGACCAGAACAGACAAGTGGAGCGCAAGGAACTGAAGAAGCACTGCATCGAGTTCATCAGCGGGCAGCGCTTCGAGAGCTTCGATGCCCTGCGCAACAACGTGGCCCCGTACGGTTACCCAGAGTTCTCCTTCAGCGAAGCCGCCGCCGAGGGACGTTACATCCAGTTCTTCGAGCAGGGCTTTGAATGGGAGCAGATGACCTACTGGTTCTACCCCTACTACTGGGCGCGGAAGAAGGAATGGGTGAACATCCTGAAGCGCGACGAGAGCGACCCGCTCTTCATGAACTTCCTGCAGGCCGGTGCAGCGCGTGTACTCGTGCCCGTGCGCCCTGGCTATGAAAAAGCCATCCTGCACTACCTGAACACCGGCGGTGAGATCTGGAACGGGGAGGATGTGCCCGCTCCCAACGACCCGCTCTACGTGAGCATCATCGATGAGATCCAGGAGGCAGACGGCAACTTCCAGGGCGGCGTGATCGAGGGTGAGCCATGGCTGAGCAAGGTGCCGACGAACTTGGTGTACTTGGAACATCCGGGTTCGCCGGGTGATTTGCCGGATTACAGTGCGGATTTACCGTTGTAGCAGATCAGGCTTTCTATCCCGCATCTCGCATGACCGAGCTATACGTCCCCATTCGTTCTGAGGCTGTTCAGAAACCACAGTTCGTTTTCACACGCGGCTACAAGGCGTTCATTGACTTGATCAAAGAGGCAGAACAGGTCTTTGCAGATAACGAGATAGAAGATACGACCGAACACATCCACATCCTGCGTGGGCTGTACTACGGCACCGTGTGGAGCGTGGACTATGAGGATAGGAAAAGTACGATTCGGAATGATATGTTCAATCTGTACTCAGGCAGCTTGGAGCCCAGAGATCCTCGGAAGATGCTCGGAACCACCTTGTTCAATGAACTCCGCCAATGCGCCGAAGTGCATGAATCCCCCACAGATAGATTCGACTTCGGGCATTGCATCATTGGGCTGAATTGCCGCAACTCATTCCTCTCCAGAAGTGCTGCTGTACCCGGGCATGGTGGGGGAACCGGTTTTGAAGTATGCACATGGTTGGGTGACCTGGGAGGCGGGGCGAGCATGCTCGCAATGAAGAGGGCTACGGGGAGTCCAACCCATAGGGCGATCAAGATGTTCCCGAAAAGCGGACATAGCTATGGGTCATGGGTAAACCTCGAGGGTGATGCTGCCGCCTACTTGGTAGCCAGTGACGTTGGTGGTGCGGATGGCGCAAAATCGCTGGATTTGGACCCCGACAAGCGATTTAGTACGGTACTGGCGGAATACCTGCTCAACTCGTCCGGGAGTAATTTCAAGGCGGAACGTGCAAAACAGGTGCTTTGCGCATTAGGTTGTGCATTCGATGCAAACGGTACAATAACTAATGAAACCGATGTTCAATCTAATGTTGCCAACAAACTATACGAGTTTGCCGACTTGTATATGATGCAGTGGTATTATAACGAAAACAAACTGGATGTCGACAGAGCGTTAAACGCGTCAAAGTATTTCCTACCTGCTTCTGTTGAAGTGACATCGATATTCTTTGATATGCTGAAGGCTTGCACAAAGTTGCCGGGCCTACCCCTTACACCAGTCGGAATCGATCCCGATCCACTACCGCCCTCCAAGCCCTTGTTAAAATACACTACGATGAAAAAAGCTGAGCAGAATATCAGAAATTACATCGACGAACTGAAGGAGCGAATCGATAAGCTTTCGCGATGAATGGGTCAAAATATAATATGAAAATAATTATCTGGTCATTATTATTGAATTTAATGGGAAATATCACATTGTGGGTGGCCGCAATTGTTTTTAACTTGGCATATGCAGATACGGCCAGGGCCACTATGGATGATAGCCTAATAGCTTCTGTAGTCATAGGTTGTCAACGTGCTGGGTTCGTATTGGTCTTGTTGAATGGTGTTGTGCTTCTTGTCGAATTGGTCAGAGCCATTCGCTTCCGTAAATGGGCACTGGTGGCCTTTTTGATTTTGCTTTTCGCCGTACTGGCGTATGAGTCATTCTTAATATGGACTTTATACGTATTCGCTTTGATTTCTCCATTACCTATTGGTGATCCAATATGATAATTCCAAATTTAATGGATTTTCCGAGGAACGAGGATTGATTGCGAAACAAAAGCGATGAACCATGCCTACAACCGTCTGTAACTGTAGCACGAATACCATGATCTCCGGGACCAACCCTGAACTGAACAGACAAGTGGAGCGCAAGGAACTGAAGAAGCACTGCATCGAGTTCATCAGCGGGCAGCGCTTCGAGAGCTTCGATGCACTGCGCAACAACGTGGCCCCGTACGGTTACCCGGAGTTCTCCTTCAGCGAAGCCGCCGCCGAGGGACGTTACATCCAGTTCTTCGAGCAGGGCTTTGAATGGGAGCAGATGACCTACTGGTTCTACCCCTACTACTGGGCGCGGAAAAAGGAGTGGGTGAACATCCTGAAACGCGACGAGAACGACCCGCTCTTCATGAACTTCCTCCAGGCTGGTGCAGCGCGTGTACTCGTGCCCGTGCGCCCTGGCTATGAAAAAGCCATCCTGCACTACCTGAACACCGGCGGTGAGATCTGGAACGGCGAGGACGTGCCCGCACCGAATGACCCGCTCTACGTGGCCATCCTCGATGAGGTCCAGGAGGCCGACGGCGACTTCGAGGGTGGCGTAGTTGAAGGTGAGCCTTGGCTGAGCAAGGTGCCGACGAATTTGGTGTACTTGGAACATCCGGGTTCGCCGGGTGATTTACCGGATTACAGTGCGGATTTGCCGTTGTAGCCATGGAACAACCAAGGCCACCGTTAGATCGCATCAAGTACCTTGCTTTTGAAGGCGGGGGAGGGAAGGGAATGGCCTATTTGGGGGCAATCCAAGCATTGGAAGAGTTGATACCAGCACCTTCACCAGAACCACCGCAGGTCGATGAGGGACAGTTCATCCCTTCCCTGAAACCAGCCCCGGTCGAAGCCTAGGCCCCATTGATACCCATATCGCGACCTATCTCCGAGCGCCCGCTGTATGGTGTAAGTGGTGCTTCCGCGGGTGCCATCACTGCCTTCCTTCTGGCCATAGGGATGAGTGCGAGTAGCATCGAAAATGAACTCAACCAACTTGCCCCTTCCCTTTTGCAGCTCCGTCCACCGCAATTTAAAGGAAGCCCAGCCAATCAATTGGAATTCTTCTTCGAGGACCCAAATCCTTATAATAGTCGGCAGTGGTCGCCGACGAGCCAAGCGAAGGAGTATGAGAACTGGACCCTCATTCGTGGGGCCCTCCATGCTTGGTTAATTCTCCAGCCAATCAATGGGCTCCTCAAGGTGGCTGGGGGGCCAGTGGAAGAGGTACTGGCAAGGCGAATCTTGAGCGTGGACAAAGGTTCCCTGTCCCCGGTCGCAATTCCGGGTGAAGGACATTCGCGATTGGCCGATTACCTGTACGGCTTGCTGCTGAACCGTGGCATGTTCCCCGGCTTTGCGGCACGCGAGTATTTTGGAGGTTTGTTCGAACGCTACCTCTACCCCAAGCTCGACCTCATGAAAGTGTATGTCGAGAAGAAACCCGGTACGACCGTCACCTTCAAAGACTTCTTCAATATGACTGGAGTGGATCTGGTGATTACGGGCACGAACGTGAGCAAGAATCGCACAGCCTATTTTTCAGTAGGCTACACACCGGATTTCAGTGTGTCGGAAGCAGTATCACTCTCCATGAGCATACCGCTTTTGTTCAAGCCCGTGCTTATCGATGGAGCTGTGCATCGGACAGCCTCCTCTGAATACAATGAGAGCTACCGGGGCTTGTGGGTCGATGGTGGAATGCTCAACAACTACCCACTTCATGCCTTCGATCACACTACTCGTGTGTTGGGTCTCACGTTCCAGAACCAAACGAACACCGTTGGCGGGTTCACAGTGGCGATGCCATCCGACACAGATAAGCCCTTCAACAAATCCTGTGCAGGCTTTCGATTGGGGCTGCGCAACAATGCTACTTACAAGGTTGCGGATGATTTCGGGGAGGATCAATTGGGCGTATTGGGAAAGTTCCTTGGCTCCTTGCTCATCACCATTCTTGCCGATGCAAGCGATAGCCAGATAAGGTCAGCGGAAGAACAGGCTCGCACTTGCCTATTGGATACAGAGGGACTCGGACTCGTTGATTTCGCGGGTCCGACTATCGATGACCTCCGCGGCAAACCAGAGCAGGCAGAAAGCAAACGCGCCGCGATCCGTGCAGCAAAAAGTCGGACAATGAAATTTTGGAAAGGCTGACCACACATGAAATTGCTGATTGTTCTCATCTCCTTTAGCGTTCTTTCCACTTCTGGATGCATTGGTCAAAATGAGGCCAGCATTTCCGTTATTCAATTGGAAGCTCATGATACGATTGTTGCCTTTGGCGATTATCGCGTCTTAATCCCCCGCTCCGCTTCATGTGACTGGAGTGTGGATCCGCCACCAGATAAACCAAACCAATACATTACCATGGTCGGATGCGTAACCACTCCTCCCTTGTACAACATGAGTGTCGTTACGGAGCTACATACAAACTGGGACCATGTTGAGAGGGATTATCGCATTCAGTCGGTTCCAGATATAAAATTCAAGCTTGATGTGGGCTGTTCAATAAACCGCATTCGCGAGGGAAATATTGGCGATAAATATTGGGTGTTATGTGAAGGGAAAGGTAGTATGAGTTTTGACACTTACAACCTTATTATATTTATAAAAAGCAAGAAGTATTACTTATATCTCTGGTATGAGATTTCGACAGCATACTTCAAAACATTTGCGGCTTCCGGCGAGATAGAGCGTATTGTAAACACAGTCCATATATGGACACCTGTTGAGTAGTGCGATTCGTTTGGCATTCGGTCTTAGACCACAAGCCTCTTGTTCATGACATACACCGCACCCAACCCAAATCCATGAAACATCTAATCCTTGCCCCCGCTCCCGCCAGTGTTCCCGGCCCAAGCGGGAGGTGAGTTCCAGAAAAACCAGGCCGGGGTCACTGGTGGGCGTGCTTGCAATGCTTGTAGGCGGCATCGAAAGCGGTCTCCAGACCGCCGCACTGGGCTACATTCGGAACTCCATGAGCCGCAGCTACAAGTTCAACGACCCGCTTGGCACCTACTTCATCACCTTTGCCACGGTGGGGTGGGTGGATGTCTTCACAAGGAAGGATTACCGGGATATCGTGGTGGACAGTCTCCGGTATTGCCAGGAAAAGAAGGGATTGCTGCTTTATGCCTGGGTGATCATGAGCAACCATGTTCACCTGATCGCCTCGGCGGCAGAAGGCTCCGCCTTGCCGGATATCCTCAGGGACCTGAAGAAGTACACGGCTACGCGCATCATTGGGGCCATTGATGGCAACGGGGTGGAGAGCAGAAGGGAGTGGATGCTGAAGCTGTTCCGGGATGCGGGGGCAACCGATCCCAACAACACGCACTACCAGTTTTGGCGGCAGGACAACCGCCCTGTCCAGTTGGTCTCCACAGCGGTTTTCGAGCAGAAGCTTGCGTATCTGCACAACAATCCGGTGGAAGCAGGTTTGGTGGAGCTGGCCGAGGAGTACATTTACTCATCGGCACCTGCAATTGCAGGCAAGTTGGGTCTGCTTACCTTGGAACCGATATGACCTGGGCTTGCGGAGTCCGGAGACTCCGCGGGAGAGTACGCATGGAAGAACAATGGAAGGCCACAAGTCGCCCCCGCCGTGGGTGTTGGAACGCACAGTGCGGTTGGCGGGGAAGACTTGCGGCAGCGAAGGAATTTGACTTCATCCACCAGGGAGGTCAACAGCATCTCCACCTCACCATTGTCCAGCAGCACCTTTATCATGCGCACGGTCACCCGGTCACTTTGCTTGGTGCCGCGGCCGGGCCTGGCGTGCTTTCCTGCCTCCATCAGCACGGTGAGGCTCATCAGGTCGGAGGCTAGAAAATCCTCCACTTGCCCATTGAACGTGTGGGTGCAGCGCATCAGGAACTCAGCCCCCCGGTCCACTACCGCCGCCATCAGCGAATAGCCGGGGTAGCCCCGGTCATAGATGATCAGGTCGCCCTTGCCGCAGTGGGGCAAGTGTTGCTTGGCCAATTCGCGCTCACCCACATGATAGGTTGATAGCACGCCGTGAAGCACCATCTTGTTGAGCACATCGTAGAGCACCGAGCTCCGGGCGTTGACCACCCGCTGGCCGTGCTGGTTTGAACTGCCGCCGTACAGATTCCGCAGTTCATCGGTTTGCGGAAGGCTCATTATCGAGCCGTCAGTGGCCAGCAGCCGCATCCCTTCCCATAGCCGCACCCGCTCCTCATTGTCCGTGTAGAATTCCGTGTTCAGCACCTCCAGCAGGTCCCGGAACAACAGCGGGTCGATCTTCTTGCGGTTCTGATTGAAGGCGCTGCTGGTCACATTATGCACACCATCGGCGAAGGAGCGCATGAAACCGGTAAGTTCTATCTGCAGGCTTCGCCTGGACAGGTTCATCATGAACAACACCACCTTTTTGAAGGGCATCTTGCGTTCGCGCGTGAAATCGCTCTTTGAGCGCCGGAAGATCTCCTTCAATCCTTGACTTCCCAAACGCTCCTTCAGGACGTCGAAGATCGTGATGTTCCGCTTTTTGTTCTTCGGCATACGCGTGCCGATCAAAAAACGGATCCAAGCGTGCCAACTGATCCGCTATGTTGTCAACAGCTTGGATCTGAAATCCGCCATAGCCTTAACTTAATGACATTGCGCTCGCGCTAGTGATGGGCCGATGAAGGACAGGCACTCGGCACAGCCGAGCGCCGGGTGGGGCGGGCTACAACTTCACTGCCCGCAGGGTGCAGCTCATGCTGCCGGCCTTGATCTGTACAATGTAGAGCCCTTTGTTGGCCAAGCCGTTGATCGCAAATTCGGTTGAACCCGTCGATTCTCCTTGAACCACTTGCCTTCCCGTTGCATCGAGCACCAATATTTCATATAAGGGATGGCCAGCCGGGAAAAGGATTGTCAGTGCATCCGTGAAGGGGTTTGGTGAGATCGCGGCGATGGATGGCGGGCCTGTATTCCACGCGATCGACGTGTTGTCGGGCGTTCCGCATTCAACGGTGTCTTTCTTGAAGTAAACCAGCTCGTACACTATTGATCCGGACGGAATTCCGCCGTCAACCTCATAGGTCTTTACAGTCCCCAACCCCTTGCCGTAGATTGCACCTGAAGCTGAATCAAAGAATGATCGGTCCCAGCCATTTGCAGGGACTCCGCAAATGGTGGTGTCAAAAATGGAAACACATGTCGTGTCCATTTCGGGGCACAGCAGATTGCCGTCAAGGTCAGTATAGTACATTGTATCCGTAAATATGTTGTAGCTATATTCCAAGTGGTACTCAGGTTCGGAAACAACGGTTGAATAATAGTTGTTGAACGACCTGATATAGAATACTGTGTCGTTCATGGCGGAGAAGTATTTGCCGATGATCTTCATCCGGAAGGCATTCGGTGGCCCTGAGGGATAGGTCCGTTCCCTTCGGAATTCATCATTGATGTCAAAGTCGTAGATCTCGCCGACCGTCAGTGTGTCCTGGCCCTGCAAAAAGGAAGCCAGGAGCAGACCGAGGAGGGACAGCCACTTCATGGTGTTGCTAAAGTAAGCAAGCGTGAAGCTCCTGTGGTTGTCTTATCCGATCTATGCGGTGCGGACGGTCATCCCGGAACACCAGAAAGCGATGGAAGGGTGGAACGGCCCGGGCGGGAGATGAACGGTAGGGGTGAAGGATGCTGAGCGGTTGATGTATCGCAATTTTGTTGCACAACTGAACCACATCTGCCATGACCCGCACCGCACACGAACTGGACCACCGCATCCTGGGCGACGACATCCAATGCGTGGAGATCACCCTGGACCCGCAGGAAACCGTGGTGGCCGAGGCCGGCACCATGATGATGCTGGACGACGGCATCGTGATGGAGACCATCTTCGGCGACGGGCGCGGGCAGACGCAGAGCTTCATGGACAAGATGCTCAGCGCGGGCAAGCGGGTGCTCACCGGCGAAAGCCTGTTCATGACCACCTACACCAACCGCACCACGGGACGGCGCACGGCGTGGTTCGCCTCGGCCATGCCGGGGAAGATCCTGGCGCTGGACCTGCGTGAATACGGAGGCAGGCTGGTGGTGCAGAAGAACTCCTTCCTCTGTGCGGCCAAGGGCGTGAACATCGGCATCGCGTTCAACAAGCGGATCGGCACGGGCCTCTTCGGCGGCGAAGGCTTCATCATGCAGAGCCTGGAGGGCGACGGCATGGTGTACGTGAACGCCGGCGGCATGCTGGTGCAGCGCGAGTTGCTGCCGGGCGAACTGCTGCGCGTGGATACCGGTTGCCTGATGGGCATGACCGGAAACGTGGACTACGACATCCAGTTCGTGGGCGGGATTCGCAATACGCTCTTCGGCGGTGAGGGCCTGTTCTTCGCCACGCTGCGCGGCCCGGGCCATGTGTGGATCCAGTCATTGCCTTTCAGCCGCCTGGCGGACAACATCATCGCCTCGGCCCCGGCCCACGGGGGCAAGAGCCAAGGGGAGGGAAGCATCCTGGGCGGGATCGGCAGGTTGATCGACGGGCGGTGAGGTTGTTGGTTGTTAGGGCGTAGTTCCTAGTTCGTAGGGCGTAGTTCGTAGGGCGTAGTTCGTAGTGCAGCCTACACACTACATCCTACGAACTACGAACTATTCCCTTCCCCCAGCTACGCAGACCGTTGTTCGCCGCCATCCAAGGCCAGCAGCACGCTCTGCACCACCCACATCACCACGCTGAAGGCCAAGGCCCACCAGAAACCTTCCACGGTGAAGCCGGGCACGATCTTGGCCGCCAGCAGCACCATGGCCGCATTGATCACCAGCACGAACAGGCCCAGCGTAAGCAGCGTGACCGGCAGGGTGAGCAGCAACAGGATGGGCCGCAGCACGGCGTTCAATACGCCCAGCACGATGGCCACCAGCAGACCGGTCTTGAAGTCGGGCGCATGCACGCCGGATAGCAGCAGGTCGGCCACCAGCACGGCGATGGTGGAGAGCAGGATGCGGATGAGGAGCTTCATGGGGTGATGGTATGCGGGCTGAAGGTAGGTGGTGCGGTTCCGACAGGTCCTGCCGATTGATACGAACGGTGGTACTGGATCACTTGCGGGCAAGGGCGCAGGAAGTAGTTTGTAGCGCATGGGCCGCCGAGCTACTCCCCTTGGAACCGCTCCAAGTCCCTCCTGTCGCGCTTGGTGGGGCGCCCTGCGCCCGGCTCACGGCTGGCCGTGCGCACCTTTCGTGCAATCTCCTGCTTCTCCAGGTCCTCCCAGGGCGTGATGTCCTTGATCAGTTCCGGCACCAGCTTGGCGCCCACGCGGGATGCGGGGATCTGCACCACTTCAAACCGCCGCCAGATGGGTGCTTGGCGCACGGCGAAGCGGTCGCCTTCCTTCACCTCGGCGCTGGCTTTGCCCTCCCGGTCGTTGAGCAGTACATGGCCGCGTTTGCATGTTTCCACGGCCACGCTGCGCGTCTTGCACAGGCGCAGGCACCAGAGGAATTTGTCCAAGCGCATGGGGCAAAGGTCTCGCTTTCAACCAGCGGGGTGCTTCTTTTGATCGTGATCCAATTTGAGTGGAAGTCCTGTTGTCCGTTGTCGGCTGTCAGGCGTAGCGCATTCACGGATCAGCCTATCCGGACCACCTGCCACGAGTCCGTTTGCCCTATGCCCCACAAACTACGAACTACTCCCCAAGGGCTCGCCACGCAGCATCCGTGTTCATCCGTGCCCATCCGTGGTGATAAAGAAAGGAGGCCTCTCGACCTCCCTTCCTTCCGTGACCCCGGGAGGATTCGAACCTCCAACCAACAGAACCGGAATCTGTCATTCTATCCAATTGAACTACGGGGCCATCGTGCCATTCCCGTGAATGGGCGCGCGAAGATACTCAGGCGAGTGGAAGAGAGGAGCAAACGATGGAATTCCGCTTCCAGTTCAATCGTATGCATGGCCATGCATACGATTGAACTGGCAAACGTGTGGAATAATCATCCGGATCCATATAACTAACTAGATAACAGTATGTTGGCGCATTTGAATTATGTATGGCCATGCATATTAAGTATGTGAAATGGCCCCCCCATCCTGCTACTTCCCGATCACGGCGCCTCCGTGGACACCGGTGCCTTGCGGGCATTCTTTTGGGCAAGGGGAGGCGTGAGCGCAAACAGGTGCATGGCACCCGGCGGTTGACGAGGGAACAGCAGGGGTGGAATTGTGATGATGCCATAGGGATAGGCGACACGGGCCGACCTGATTGACAGGCGTATCTTGCCGTGATTGGGGTCTGTTCAGTTAAGTGTGTCAACTTCCTTTTTCTGTTGTTGTTGATGTTGTTGGGTTTTCAACGAGGGGGTTTGGGGGAGACTCATAACCTGTTCGTTGGTGTTGGTAAGCTGTGGATCGAAGCGCTGGCCGAAGATCAAGCGCAGTTCGGCTGCCACTTCCTTCCAGGCAAAGATGGGCTTGGCGGACATCTTCTCCATGATGCGTAGCTGGGCCAGGTACAGCACCTTGAGCAGTGCCATGTCGTTCTCGAACACACGCTTGGTCTTGGTGTACTTGCGCAGTTGGGCATGGAAGCCCTCGATCGGGTTGGTGGTGTAGATCAAGCGGCGGATGCGCGGGCTATAACGGTACTGGTTGGCCAGCAGCGCCCAGTTGTCCTGCCAGGAGCGCACGGCCTGGGGGTAGCGCTCCCCCCATTTCTCCGAGAAGGAGTGCAACGCCTGCAGGGCCTGCGGCTCGTCGTTCGCCCGATACATCGCCCGCATGTCCTTCACGATCTCCTTGTAGTGCTTGTAGCTGACGTACTTCAGGGTGTTGCGCACCTGGTGCACCACGCAGAGCTGGATGTCGCTATCGGGGTAGACCAACGAGATGGCCTCGGGGAAGCCCTTGAGTCCGTCCACGCACGTGATCAGGATGTCCTCAACCCCGCGCTGGCGAAGGTCGTGCAGCACCTGCAGCCAGAATTTGGCACCTTCATTCTCCCCCACGTACAGGCCCAGCAGTTCCTTGTGGCCATCGGCATTCACGGCGAGGATGCTGTAGATGGCCTTGTTCACCACGCGCCCGTCCTGCTTGACCTTGAAGTGGATGGCATCCAACCAGGCCACCGAATAGCGTGCCTCCAGCGGGCGTTGCCGCCAGGCATGCACGTCGGCGATCACTTGGTCGGTCACAGCGCTGATCGTCGCCTCGCTGATCTCCATCCCGTACAGGTCCAGTACATGGGCCCGGATATCGCTCTGGCTCATCCCCAGCCCGTACAGCTTGATGATCTTCAGGTCCAGTTCCCCGTTGAGCACGCGCTCGCGCTTGGGTACCAGCAAGGGCTCAAAGGTCCCTTGGCGGTCGCGCGGTGTGGCGATGTCCACGGACCCGTGTGCCGTCTTCACCACCTTGCGCCCATGCCCGTTACGCCGGTTGTTCTTCCCGCCAGCTCCCTCCAGATGGGCGTTCAGCTCACCTTGAAGGCTGGCTTCCATCAGGCGCTTGATCAGCGGGGTCAATACGCCGTCATGCCCGCTCAATGGCTTGCCCGACAGCAACTGCTGCATCGCATTCTTCTCGAATGCCTCGTAGTCGAATTTTTCCTCTTGTTCTTTCATTGGTCAGGGGTTCAAGTTGCGAAACCGGCCTGACACACTTTACTGAACAGTCTC
>WBZN01001466.1_pt1 | contig 14388 bp, 12 predicted proteins | sample 5204281 | NCBI WGS metagenome assembly WBZN01 (sample SAMN12344347, study PRJNA552823) | activated sludge metagenome | biome: Activated sludge suspended growth; feature: Nitrification reactor; material: Wastewater; isolation source: activated sludge from nitrification reactor of wastewater...
GGTTCGTGCGGAACAGGAAAGCCAGCCTGCGCTGCGAAACACCACTTGCAAAGAGCTGAAGAAGCGGAGGGTTCAAATGCCTTTTCTTTTGCCGGTAGCAGAGACTTTTACAAGCTTCAGAGAAGCTTTTCTGACAAGTTCTGCAGAGAAATCTCTGTAAACGAGCTTGATCGCTCTTACGACGAAAGAATCCCGATCGGACGATCAAGGGCCGTTCTCCGGAAGACGAGTTCTGTGAATGACAATGGGGGCAAGTAACCAGCATGACCGAGAGAGCAAAGCAAGTCTGCGACCACGCCCTCTCATCAACAGCGTAGGGGACCAGTTCCTGATGCTTATAATAGACATTAGAATTCCTCATTCGACTTCGCGTCCTCACTGCTTCAGACTGCAAACACATTGAAGGAGTGAGGACATGGCTCATTGGATTCTTTTGATTTTTCTTTTGGCCCTGGCGGGAAATGTTTCTGCGCAAGAAGTTCCTTTTGTCAGCGACGATCCCGTGGTTCGTCGCGTGCTTGATCAGGATATGTTTGATTTTGTGACAAAAACCTTGGGCTCAGCCCGCTTGGCGCCCCACCTCAAGTGCACTTTAAAAACCCGCTCTTCGCGAGAACTCAGAAAATTCTCGGACGGAGAAAAATGGGTCGAGACCCTTGAAATTAATTATAACACCAATGGTTTTGACAGTGGCCAGAAGGTTTCTCTGAAAATTCCGATGACGGCAAAGTATGGTACAAAAGAACAAGCCAACCAATGGTCTGGTCTGGGAGAAACCATTAAAATCGAAGTCGGTGACTACTACGGGTATTGGATCATTTTTACCCACGATGGGAAAAATGGCATCGTGGGTTTGAATATTGGGAACAGACTCGGATCGATGCCCTGCCAAATTAAATAAGAGCATTTGCCCAATCGGATGCGGTCCCCCTAAAATAGAGCGATGACAAAAACAAAACGCCTTCTGGCCACGGGGCTCCTGCTTTTTTCCTGCCTCGCAGGTGGCCTCATTTCAATTCTTTTGACATCTCACTATTACGAGGTCCGGCAAGGGGCCGGCAATCTCCAGTCCGCTTGTAATTTGAACGAAGCTTTTAATTGCAGTTCTGTGGCCGCAAGCCCCTTTGCCGAAATTCTCCCCGGCGTTCCGGTGGCCAGTGTTGGTGCCAGTTTTTTCTTAAGCCTTTTCGTGGTGGTCTGCTTTTCATTTTTTGTCTTCTGGCGACAGGAAACTCAGCGGCTCATCCTGGTACTAAGTCTTTTCGGTTTGGCCTTTTCGGCGCGCATGCTTTTCATCATGATATTTTCACTCGAGACTTATTGTCTGTGGTGTCTTTGCTTAGACGTCCTGGGAGTTCTCTGTTTTGGCTGCGCTCTCACGCTTCAAAATCGCCAAGAGCTGACGCGAAAGCCTCATTTCAAAAAACTTTTTTTCCTACTGGGTCTATTTGGCTTTGTCCTTATCTTGGCCACGTGGGGTTTGCAAAGACCTGAGCCTCAAGGCTTTTCGGAGGACGACATCAGAAAGGCGGCAGAGAACATCCTCCAATCCCCTGCCGTTGAAATTCGCGATCTTGGAACGGGCCTCTCACTGGGTCCCGCACAGGCGCCGATCACCCTTGTCGAGTTCAGCGATTTTCAGTGTCCCTTTTGTCGTATGGGCGCTCAAGTTCTGAGCTCGGTCGTAGCCCACTATAAAAATAAAATTCGCATCGTTTTTAAAAATTACCCACTCGATCGCTCCTGCGCCCGCTGGATGGGAGAACAGCAAATGCACCCTCACGCTTGCGAGGCCGCTAAAGCAGCCGTCTGCGCGAATCAACAAAATCGCTTCAAAGAAATTTACGAAGGCCTCTTCGACAACCAAGCGGCCTTCGCCCGCGGAGGAAGTCCGCAAATAAAACAAATCTCCCAAAAGGCGGGTGTCGATTTGCAAGAATGGGAAAAATGCATGCAAAGCGAAGAGGCGTCAGCCCTCGTGCTCAAAGATATCGATGAAGGACAAAGGCTCGATCTCAACTCCACGCCCACATTTTATCTCAATGGCCATCAGATCAAGCGGGTTTATCCCGTTCCCGTTTGGATCAAAGTGATTGATCAACTCCTGGAGAAAAGGAACTGAGCACGACTTAAGAGAGGCCAGGCGAACTTCCAGCCTTTCGGGCCGGAAGTCCTTGGATCTCAATGAAATAAATGAATAAGGAATCGCGTCTATTTAAACGTAGGCCGGTTTGTGCGAAAACTGCGCCTCTTCGGTAGAGCCCTTCATCGCGAGCGTGGAAGACTGTCCTTGAGTGATCACCGTATTCACTAAGTCAAAGTAGCCTGTTCCGACTTCACGTTGATGTTTTGTGGCCGTGTATCCGTGGGCTTCGGCCGCAAATTCTTGGTTCTGCAATTCGGAGTAGGCCTTCATGCCGGATTCACCGTAGCCCTTGGCCAACTGGAACATCGAAAAATTCAAAGCGTGGAATCCTGCCAAGGTCACAAATTGGAATTTATATCCCATGGCATTCAACTCCGTTTGGAATTTGGCGATGGTGTGCGCATCTAATTTCTTGCTCCAGTTGAAGGACGGAGAACAATTGTAGGCCAAAAGTTTATTCGGGAAATGTTTGCGAACACTTTCCGCGAAACGCTTCGCCTCGTGCAAGTCAGGAGTCGAGGTTTCGCACCACACAAGGTCGGCATAGGGAGCGTAGGCAATCCCGCGCGCGATGGCCATTTCGAGACCGCCCGTGATGGGATGAAAACCTTCTGGAGTCCGTGTTCCGTGGATGAAAGGACGATCCGCTTCATCAATGTCGCTCGTGATCAATTGCGCTGCATCGGCATCGGTGCGCGCGACGATCAAAGTGGGCACATCCATCACGTCCGCCGCAAGACGCGCGGAATTAAGGGTCCTGATGAATTGATTGGTCGGGACCAAAACCTTGCCACCCAAATGACCACATTTTTTTTCAGAAGCCAATTGATCTTCAAAGTGCACGCCCGCCGCACCGGCTTCAATCATGGATTTCATCAATTCAAAAACATTCAGTGCGCCACCGAAACCAGCTTCCGCATCGGCAATGATCGGCAGAAACCAGTCTGTACTTGTATTTCCTTCTGCACGATGGATTTGATCGGCCCGTTGCAAAGTTTGGTTGATTTTTTTCACCACGGCCGGAACGGAATTCGAAGGATAAAGGCTTTGATCAGGATACATATGACCCGATAAATTCGCATCGGCCGCCACTTGCCAACCCGAAAGGTAAATCGCTTTGAGACCCGCCTTAGCTTGCTGCATGGCTTGATTTCCGGTCATCGCGCCGAGCGCCCGCACCGCCGTGGGCTCATGCAAGGCTGTCCAGAGTTTTTTTGCTCCATGTTCGGCCAAAGTTTGCTGAATTCTCAAAGTCCCCGCCAGTCTTAAGACATCGGCCGCGGAGTAATTTCTTTTAACCCCTTGCCAGCGTGGATCCGTTTGCCATTTTTTTTCAATTTCTTGTGCTGATAACATGCTTATGTCCCCTCTATAGGTTGGTAAAAAAATCGGCTAAGTCTTTCTGCAGAAAAACCGAGCGAATTTTATTTTTTGCTTGAATATAGGAATCCTTTTCGAACGTCGAAACTTGCAGATCCACCAGAATCTTTTCACACTCTTCGTCAAAAAGCTTTTCGACCAAAGAAGGATTGACCTCTGTCCCATCATCAAGCTTCACTCGATGATGCAACCATTGCCACACCTGCGCCCGGCTGATTTCCAAGGTGGCTAAATCTTCCATCAAATTCTCAAAAGCCACGCAGCCCAAGCCTTGGTCCCACCCCTGTTGGTAGGCAATACCGACCCGAATATTTTGGCGAAGTCCCGCGAGAGTTTTAGGCCCGACGGCTTGAGGCAGCAGATCGGGCCTCTCTGGAAAATCGGCCAGCTGCACCTTCAGTTGGTTCGGAACAGGAAACTGCTTCATCGCAAGGCCGATAAAATACGGATGAGAAACCCAACATCCATCATGACCGATACTCGCTTCGCGCTTCTTATCCGCCGTCACTTTTTCCGTTTGCAGCTGACGGGTGGAAGCGTCCTTTCCCGGAGTGAAGGCCGACATGCCGCCCATCGCGAAAGCTCCGTGCTTGTGGCAAGTCTTCACAAGGAGCTTCGCGTATTGATCCATCCAAGGCCTACTCATATCAATAGAGGATCGATCCGCCAAAATTCGATCGGAGTGCAAGCGCAGGGTTTTGATATCAGAAAAAATCTTGTCCCAGCGCCCGCCGTTCAGACCGCAGGCCCGTTCCCTGATCTCATACAGAATCTCTTCCATTTGGAAAGCTGCCGGCAGGGTTTCAATCAAAAAAGTAGCGCGCAAACTCCCAGGTTTCAAAGAAAGAGACTCTTCGATTTTTTGAAAGACTCGATTCCACCAACGAGCTTCCAGGTAATGCTCACATTTCGGCACGTAAAATTTCGGCGTTTTGCGGTCCTTTAAAAAAACCGCAGCGGTGTGATAGGCCGTCACCGCCAAATCAAAAAGCCCCGCCGCTAAGGGCACACCGTCAATCGAATAATGGCTCTCTTGCATATGCAAGCCGCGTACGCGCACCATGGGGAGAGCCATTTTTTGAGGATCGAGTTGATAAATTTTTTCGGGGTTCCCCGCGGTGGCTGGCTGAACGAAGCTTAAATTCTTATGAGCGACCCCGATGATATTTTTAATTCCCCGCACCACATTTTCCCAGGTCGGTGCCATAGAGTCTTCGAAATCAAGCATCGCCGTGCAAGCGATCTGCCCTTCTTGATTTTCGCTCAACATATTCAAGACCATCTTTGGACTCGAAATGGGGCCGGTGATTTCGACCCGACGATCCAGAAGGTCCGCCGGAATCGGTGCCACGGTCCACGATTCTGTTCGAGCGGGATGAGCCTTTTCAAAATGGGGAACTTCACCGCGATCATAGGCCGCCTGATTCCTTTTTCTGTTTTGCAAAAGCTCCTGGCGAGGCCCTTCCATGTCCTGGTGCAGCTCGCGCAGAAGCTTTTGCAGGCTTTCGGGAAAAAGCTCCTGGGTCTGGGGATCTCTTAAGGGACCTTGTGCAAAGCTACTCATACTAACCTCTTTTCTAAAGAATTCCCAAATAGACAGTTAAATTCAAGCGAATTATTATAATTAGCGAATATTCGCAACGTTGCGCAAAGACTATTTGCTCTATTCAAGAGCTTTAGGCTAGAGTGCGACCATGCTGCTTGCACAAGACACTTTGAAATTCGTCTTTGGAATGAAACTGCGGGGACTTCGTCTCGACCGAGGCCTGTCCCTTAAGGATCTAGCTAAAAAAACCGGTCTTTCGCCGTCTTATCTGAATGAAATTGAAAAAGGTAAAAAATATCCGAAGACAGAAAAAATTCTGATCCTGTCGGAGGCCCTGAATGAAAAATACGAAGATCTGATTTCGCTCGAACTCAAACGCGAACTGCAGCTCGTGCAAAATCTTTTGGACAAAAAATTTCTCACCGGCATTCCCTTTGATCTCTTCGGCATTCCTGCCGCCACCGTTTTTGAACTTCTTACGGAACGCCCTAAAAAAATGCAGGCCCTGGTCGGCACGATTCTAGAGATTGCGCGCGCCCATAATATTCAAATCGACGATTTTCTGTTCGCGCTACTGAGGGCCTATATCGATCGGCACGAAAATTATTTCCCGTCCCTGGAAGAGGCCGCGCAAAAAGCAGCGCGCGACCTGGCGATCCATTGGTCTTCTCCGCCTCAACAGTTGAAAAAAGAATTGATCCAAAAGCTAGCTTTCAAAAAAGTGCAGGTCCTTGAACAGGATCTGCAGAAGCTTTCCCCTGATCTCAACGAAGTGTTGTATTTCATCGCCGATCGCGGCAAAACACTCTATCTTTCCAGTCAAGTGGACCTCGAAGAACAGATTTTCATTCTGGCTCGGGAAATAGGATTTATCGAACTTCGCCTCAAGAACCGCCCGCAGAGTTCGCTGATTTTAAATTTAGATTCCTTTGAACAGCTTTTTAATCATTTTTCGGCAAGTTACTTCGCCAGCAGCCTCTTGATTCCAGAAAATGAAATCATCAGTGACCTGCGGGAACTTTTGCGAGCCCCGCAATGGCAGGAGAGTTCTTTTAAAAGAATTTTGGCTAAATATCCCTGCACCTTCGAAAGCCTTTTTCATCGCATGACCCAAATTTTGCCGAAGCATTTTGGCTTGAAGCATTTGTTTTTCTTGCGCTACGAGTATGATCTACCCCTTAAAAAATATGAAATTGCCCGCGAGCTCCATCTTTCGAGTCCACAGGGGCCCCATCGGGTGATCGGAAATGAGCACTACTGCGCTCGCTGGCTTATTTACCGGCTGACCCAACAGCAAATAAAGAATTCGTCCGAGGCCTCGATCGGCATTCAACGCTCCCGCTATTCTGGAACCGACAGGGAATACCTGATTTTAAGCATCTCGTTCCGCAAACCCTTCTTTCCGAACAAAATCACTTCTGTTTGCGTGGGCCTGCTCAACAATCAAAACCTCGTGGCCCAAATCCCCTGGAGCGGTTCGAGCCAGATCCCCTTTTACACCGTGGGCGAAACCTGCGAAAGATGCGCCGAAAAGAACTGCGCCGAAAGAGGCGCGCCCCTTGATCTGGCCTTAGACCCCGAGCGCTTCGACCGCGTTTTTAGAACCCTGCGCTCTTTCGCTCATACCTAAATTACATATCCACTTCGCAACTCACCGTCAGATCAGATGTCTGGGTCGTGACATTCGAATAAGCGTCATTGACCTGCGTGATCGACAACACTTGAGTGGAACTTTCCAAGCTTATTATGTAGGAACCATCGCTCGATTGCTTTTTCGTCCCACGATAGGAAGCATCCACCGCAAATGACAAAGATTGAACCCAATGGCCGTTCAATTCCACCTTGACCTCAAGGTCCTGGCCACGGCGAACGAGAGAGACCTGGCATTCTTCTGAGTTTTTAGAGGCGTCGTTGTTTCCAACAAAAGGTCCTGAACTCAGAAAACTGCCTTCGATCGCCTTGATCGCCTTGGCACCCGTCACGTTTTGGCTTGAAGCCTGGGCTAAAGATCCAGCTAAACTTATCAAAACCGCGCTCAAAATAAAATGTTTCATCTTCAATCTCCTTGAGGGCCCACCAAGAGCCGCCGATGAAAGGAAATTTAATCGAATTTTATATATTATAATACAGATATTATTTTCTATTTGATATCATGTATAGAATATGAATTTGGATAACTTCTCAATCGATCTTCTGCGATCCCTCGTGACCTTTGTGGACAGTTCTAATATTGTCACAGCGGCACAAAAGCTTCAGATCAGCCAGCCCTTGCTCAGCAAGCATTTGCAAACGCTCGAGCGGCATGCCGAACGTCCCCTTTTCCTCTTCGAAGGGCGTAAGAAAATTCTCACCCGTTACGGGCAAGATCTCTATCACTTGATCAAGCGCCATTTGACAGGACTCGAGCAGGATCTGCAGGCCTTTGAACTTCACCAGGCGAATCCCGCTCACCTGCAGTTGCGCCTGGGTGGTCGCAAGGAAATTCTTGAGAAGACCGCCCCTCAGCTCGAATTTACGGGTAGTCTTATTTTTTTACCCATGAGCGGACGAGAGGTTTTGACAGCTCTGCAGGAAAGACGTTTGGAAGCAGGAATCTCGCAGCATTCTTTGAACTCGCTCAACTTCGTGCAAAGGCCTTTGCATCGAGATCGTTTCCACATCGCTTTTCCCATTTCTTGGAAACTCAAATCCAGTTCTTATTCGGAAGGGCTCAAAGAAATCCTCGATCGTCCCTATTTAAGTTACGGCACTTCGGATCTGCTTCATTCTCTTTTACACTTCGAAAAAATCACCCAGAAGCCTTCGCTCTTCCGAAGTTTTCCGCATTGGCCCTTGCTCGTAAAGATGATCGAGCAAAAAAAGGGCTGGGGCCTCGTTCCAGAAATGTACCTGCAAGACCGCAGGAAATTAAACCTCATCGCCGTGCCGGAGAAGGTTTTAGCGGCTCCCGAGTTTTTCCTTTTTTACCCTCGGGAACTGTCCCGCTTGGGATGGTTTCAAAATTTTGCAAACGAAGTGCAAGCGGCCTTTCGCAGGCCCTCGCCTTAGCGAGCTTTTTGCACCGACTTTTCGAATTCACTTTTCATGCGAAGCAGGTCTGCCGTCCAGTTTTCTAATTTCTTGCGTTGCTGCTGAGGCAAGAAGCTGATGACAGCAATCAAACTGCGCCCAAAGGGGTTCACCAGGTAATCCCAGGGCCATAAGAATTTTTCTTGGACAGAAGCAGAAGAGCATTTACTCACATCATCGCAGGGAGCATCAATCAATTGGATCGTACGGAGATAGTAGTGATTTAAGGTTTCGTTCGGTTTGAAGAAAAAACGAATAGGGATAAAGTCCATGAGTAAGAAAGGCTTTTCTTCTTCCTTGCCGACAGAAGAAAGCTCGAAATAGCTCCATTTCGCACTACGGGCTACACGCGAAACCACCTTTATTTCTTCTTGTAAGGCGTCGAGCACAAAAGCCCTTGCATCAATGGCTTGAAAGGAATCCACAAGCTCTCGAGGAACGCGCAGTTGGGGGTCGCGCAAGAGTTCACTCTGTAAAAAGCGAGCATTCTCATTGACGTTGACCGCCGCAATAGAGCCTTCAATCAAAAGGCTACCCTGGTAAAAACTCTGCATGAAACGATTGGAAGAAATAAGATCTTTCCAAACTCGCTCCCTCTGGCCTAGGCGAAGCCAATCCGCCAATTGAAGCAAGAAAAGTCGATGCATCGAATAGGGAAAACCATGAATTCGAGAGACGAAATTCTCTTCGTTTCCCTTAAAAAGAGACGTCCCCTCTTCGTATTGAATCAGGTGCTCGTAGTTGAGAAGGGCTTGGTGATTTTCGGCTAAGACCTTACTCAACTCCGGTTTTTCATTCAACACGGCCACGGTGCAGAGATTATGGGGACCGCAATTCACAGATTCACGGGGCCAGGGCGAAGTCTTTCCCAGCTTTTCCCAAAAGTGAGGCTCGTCCCGGTGCTCCCAAAGCTCCGCTCCCTTTTTTTCGGGATCAAGCTTTTCCCCGGCGAAAAGTCCCAGGACAAAGAAGTAAGCTTTCTTTTGCCGGTCGGTGGGCAAGGTCTGCTTTTCGATCAGATTTTGCACTTCAGGCAAGAGAGGTTCATCAAAGGCATTGATCATGACGGTGGCTAAAAAAACAAGCGCGACGAGAGCCAGCGCTCCCCCTAAAATTCGAGCTAGGCACTTTCTCATTTTCTACTCCTAGAAAAAAGTTAGAGCCAGTATTCGCAAGTTCCGCCACATCTTCAAATGAAAAAGCGCGTCCCCAGAGCGAATTCAAAACGCCTGACCTGGTCCCGTTTTTGAATCCCTCTTTTAAATCATAAGAACAGAAAATCCAACCGCGCCAAGAATGCATGGAGTGTCAAATGTTTCAACAGTCTTCACCAAATAAGGTCATCCGCATGGCTTTACTTTCGTTACTTGCCCTCGCGAGCGTCCATTGTCACGAAAAGCGTGATGGCAGCGGCCAGCCCACCGTGGTGAATTTTGATTTACCTCCGGCCTCAGGCTTGGGTTTTACTAAAGCCGAAAATCTGAAAAACGATAAAGTCTTTAGGCTCAGAGAGGCCATCTTGAAAGTCATTGTCCCGGCTGGAGCCGCTCTTCCGGTGAGTTCGGTTCTTAAGGACCAAAGCTCCACCTTGGAAGAGGCCTATCGCCATCTCAAGGCGAAGGGTTCACGGGCCACCGTGGTCGATGACCTTTTGGCTCTACAGATTCACCGCTGCCTGATTTTGCAAAACGAAAACTGCCTCGTTCGCACATCCTTTGTGCAAATGTCCGCATTTGTCATCGATAATGGAAAAGAGATCATCACAAGCTTTCAGGCCGTCAGCAGATCTCTTCAAAACACTCTCAATTCGGCGCAGATCGCCCAGCTGAATTCGAACACCGTGAAATTAGCTGATCTGGATTTCTTAGCCTACGATACCTCAAACCTTGTGGTGATCAATGAGCTTGCTCCAACGCATCTGCAAAAGATCTCGGCTCATGCCATCGCGATTTTGCAATCTCCCGAACAGAACTCTGCGGCCGTGGACGATTTAAGCGTGCTGACCTTGCACACTTCTCTTTCGGCCTCTTTAGGTGCCGCTGCGAGTGCACCCCTTATGAACGAGACCGTCTACGTGGCTGGCTATCCGGCGCTGACAGTGGACCGAGCGGCTCTGGGTGCTGGGGATTCCGATGGAAGAAATGTCTTCTTTTCACATGGCTATGTCGATGCGATATCCGTGGCCTACGAAGCTTTGGGTCTCGATTGGCAAGGTCTCCCTGATGAAACAAAAATTTTATTAAATGCGACGAGCTTAGCTTTGCGCGTAGATGCCACTCCTGAAATGATCGGGGGACCTATTTTGAATGAACGGGGCGAATACGTCGGCATGCTCACATCGACATCTACGGACTTGAATAAAAAATATTCCTTCGCGGTGAGCGCTCAGAATCTTTAAATGATTGCATTAAATAAGCTGAGCTAAAGTGATTTCTGAAGCCACTCCGAAGCGATTCGCAGGTCCCCAGTACCCGGTACCGGGATTCACGTAAAGCCACAGGCGCCCGTAACGATGAAGGCCTCGGTAGTACTTGTGGGCGAGCCCGATCAAGAGATTAAAGGGAAAAAATTGGCCCGCGTGCGTATGCCCCGAAAACTGCAAATGAAAACCTAATGGCTCGGCTTCAAGATAAGGATCCGGGCGGTGCGCGAGTAAAATTTTAAGCGAGGTTTCTTGCTCGCTTCGTAAAGCCTTTTTCAAATCGGGTTGATGGCCCTCGATCATCTGCGCCCCCATGGGATCTGTTACACCCGCCACCAGAAGTTTGGCATCGCCTCTTTGCAAAACCCGGTTTTCGTTCAACAGCGGAATGATCCCAAAGCTTTTCATTTTCTCAATAAGGGTTTCCGCGCCCCAATAATATTCGTGGTTCCCCGTCACGTAAAAAACCCCGAGATGAGCCTTCAGCTGCCCCAGGGGAGCCATGTGATGCAAAATAGAGACGGCCTGCGCATCAGCGATATCCCCCGTAATAAAAATAAGATCGGGCGCAGTCGCATTGACCCGCGACACGATGGTCTCAGCGTAAGCTTGTCGGATCGTGGGGCCAATATGCAAATCAGTGATCTGCGCGATCTTCAGTCCGCGCAATGAAGCCGGTAGATTTTCAATGGCAATGGAGACCTCCCTCACTCGAGGTCCCCACAGAACCTGCAGTAAACCAAGGCCTCCCATCGCTCCCGACAGAATAAGAAGACCGAGCGCAAAAGGACTGGAAAAAGGAATTCCTCCTGAAACCCTCTGGGCCCAAGAAGTCCACCCAAAAAGCAGACGTAAAAGATCAAAAGGCAAAGACAGAAGAATGAAGGTCCCCCACACGCCCATGGTCAAACAGCCGGCCCAAGCCAAAACTTGAAACCAAAGTGTTTCAAAGACCTGGGGCCGAGAACGGTAAATGAAAGTCCCACCGAGCATCAGAAAAAAAAGCGGCAGCGTCAGAAGGACCGCCACAAGTTGTTGCGCCGGCCAAATTTGCAAAGCCTTATAGGCTGTATAAATCAAAAGGAGCGAAACAACTGAAAGGAATCGAACTAAACGAGAACCCATGGCCACCTCTTCGTGCCTCTATAGTAATCCCTTTTTGCAGGGAGAGTGTCAATAGAGGCTTGCTTCGGCGAGCGAAGCGCCCACCACTTCGTGAAGTTGCGAGAGATGGGATATTTCATAGCGTGGCTTATGGCTTGAAGAAATACTTAAGCGCGCTGGATTATAAAAACAAGCATCTACACCGAAGTCATGGGCCCCTTGAATATCTGTCTCAAGGCGATCGCCAATGACTAAAGACTTTTCTTTCGAAAAACGGCGTGCCATTTTAGAACTATGTTCAAAAAAACGAACGTCTGGTTTAGCAAAACCACACTCTTCCGAGACCGCGATAAAACTGATAAAGGGCGCCAGACCCGAATTCTGCAAACGACGCTTTTGCACCGTTTCGATGCCGTTGGTGATGATGCCAACTTCGGCTCGTTCGCTCAGGTGCTGGCAAATCTCAACCGCGTAATCTAAAAGAATCACGGTCTGTGGCAAAATCTCCAGATACACATCACTTGCGGCCCGTGCGGGAACATCGAGGGCGAAGGCTTCAAAGGTCCTTCGGAATCTTTCGGTCTTTAAAAAATCCTTGGTGACTTTTCCTTGCTCAAGTTGAAACCAAAGAAGGGCACTTTCTTTTTTATAAATTTCGTAGATCGCCTTTGTCTGCGCCGAGAGGCCTAGTTCTTCCATCGTTTTTTGAAAGGACAATTCCTCTGATTTTTGAAAATCAAAGAGAGTGTCGTCTGCATCGAAAAGAAAGAGCTCGTATTTCAAGGAATCACCTTTTGTCTTTAACTGAATGGCGCTTCTACGAAGCTGTACCACAACGAAGAAAGAAGGTCGAGCAGTTGCAGCTCTGATGCGAAGACATGAAGAATCTACTCTCTGACTAAAATTTAGCTAATCTCTGCGCTCTTTTTTGACGCCACATTTAATGGTAACCACAATTTTTAGCTGAATTCGTGACTTCACAAAGAAGCGATCCTTTGGCCCAATCTAATGAAGCTCAGTATTTTTCGCTAAATCCTCTTCGGTCTTTAGGCCTAAATTGAAATCGGCCTCATGCCGAGGCTGTTGATTATAGATGGCTTCAGCGGCGCTTTCTTCCTGTTGAAAAGGCTTAAAGAAGCGATTGTTTTTAAACAGGCGCCCACTTTGGGCACCCGTTTTTCGCAGGCTTGAATCTCCTTGCGGCAAAATTCGCGAAACGAAGGACATCAGTGCGGCCATGGTCTCTGGAAAAAATTGACCCACCAACAAGCGGGCCTTTGCCGGCAAAGAAAGGATGACTTCGCTCTTGCCTTCTTGGACCGCAGTCAAAATTTTCTTTGCGGCGCGATCGGCCGACATGGAAAGCCCTGGCATATTGTCGAGGGCGGTAAACCAAGCAAATTCCTTTTCGTGATCCCCCTTGAAAACTGCCTGGATCGCTGATCCCGTGCGCATCACCGTGGGATAGGCGGTCGTGACTACTATGCCGTGAGGCGCTAGCTCTGCCGTCACCCCTTGGGAAAATCCGGCCAGAGCAAATTTAGAAGCATCGTAAGGAAGCATGTGGGGAACGCTGATCTTGCCTCCCAAAGAGCAGATATTGAGGATACGTCCCCCTCCCCGCATTTTAAAATGCGCAAAGAGCAATTGGGTCGAATGAATCGCGGCATAAAGATGAAGCTTCATTTGCGCTTCAAAATCTTCCATTTCCATGGAGGAAAAAGGTCCTACTAAAATCGAACCCGCATTATTGACTAGTAAATCAATCCCGCCCATTCGACTCTTGGCCTCGGCGAGACTGTCCTCCAGCTGATTTATGTCGGTGACATCACAGACACTTAAAAAAACCGCAGAGTCGGGAAAAGAGGCCCACAGAATATCCCGGGCTTGCAACAGTTCTGCTTCATCGCGGGCGACCAGAGTCACCGCTCCGCCTCTGTCTAAAATATTCCATGCCAGGGAAAGTCCTAGGCCTCGAGAGCCGCCCGTGATGTAGGCGGTTTTACCATTTAAAGTATATGAATCTTTAAGCGAGGAAAGATACAAACCTGCGGTCCCAGCGGAAAAAAGAGCAGCCCAACGCGAAGACCGAAAGCGTAGACTCAGCAGCGCCGCCATCCCTGATAAAACTGCAAGTTCTTTTTTAAGTGCCTTATTCATGAAACCTCCAACGATGAGCCCTTAGGCCTTTTGTTGTGAATGAGAAGCACAGATGAAGCCAAGAGCGCGAAGCCTTCGAGCTGCCTCAAATCCAAGAGAGGAGAACGACATAAAATTCAAAGAGGAGGTTTGAGCGAAATGGGACCGGGGCTGGGGCAATTCTGACTATTCTCGCATTTTTGGCATTCCTCTTTGAAACGTCGAAGATTCAAAGAAAACTGCCGAATAGCAACTAACCGGCGAACAATTCAGATTTTGCAAGTCGAGTCTATCACGAATCCACTGATTTTTAATCTAGTAAAAAATTTAAGTTCGCTTCCGAAAGGTGGGTTGAACGGAATTGATCCCTGGTACAGTTGAATTTGAACTAGGCCGGGAACAAGCTTTCGGGGGATTTCAATGGTAAACACGCAGCCATGGCCTGGTTTGTTTTCAACCGTAATCTGAAAGTTCAATCTTAGATTTTCAATAAATTTTCGACAAATCAGATATTTGCATAATTCCTCGAAATCACCCGTTGGGTGAAGTAGAATTTCGTCGTTTTCAACGTTAAAATTCATC
>WBZN01001467.1_pt1 | contig 14388 bp, 8 predicted proteins | sample 5204281 | NCBI WGS metagenome assembly WBZN01 (sample SAMN12344347, study PRJNA552823) | activated sludge metagenome | biome: Activated sludge suspended growth; feature: Nitrification reactor; material: Wastewater; isolation source: activated sludge from nitrification reactor of wastewater treatment...
CATCACCTGCAAGCCGTCGAACCTGCGCGAAACCTCCAGGATGCGGTCGGTCAGGCCGACGATATCGCGATTGGCGCCGGAACCGAGCTGGACCAGTGCCGCCGGCCGCGCCGGGTCGAGGCCCAGCGCCGCCGCGGCCTTGGCCCGCGACAGCAATTCACGCTCATCCAGCAGGCGGATCGGGTCGACACAGACGCAGCGGTCGCGCTGCGCCACCGTGGGGCCTTGATCGACCCCGCCGGCCAGCTCGGCCGGCTCGACGATCAAATCGAAAAAGCGCTGCTGGGCGATGCGCAGCAGGCTCTCGGGCGCCGGCCGCCACATCGGCCTGCGGATCCATACCAGCCGCACATCGGGACGCGGCGCCACGGCGTCGAGCAGGCCGAGATAGGGAACGCTGCCGTCCAGCACCACCGCGCCCACGTCGTAGAAATCGATCATCTGCTCGATCTGGTCGCGGGCCCAGTCGTGCCAGTCCAGGTATTCGACGCCGGAATACACATGCGAGGGCAGGTATTCGACCTGGTAGCCATAGGCGTTGATCACGTCATAGGCCTGGCTCATGGAGCAGAACAGGATGTCGTGATCGCTGGAAAGATGCCGGCTGATGGCGAGTTGCCGCACAACGTGGCCGAGGCCGACGCCGTTCTGCGAGAACATCATCACCCGCCGCGCCGTCGCGCCGATTCGCGGCGCGGACAAGTGGCGCCGGGTCTTGCGGGGCGCACTGCCGGCGCCCTTCACCCTCTCGCGGCCAGGTGACTTCGCGATGAGGACCGCAATGCGCTGTGCGTGGATCGCCGGCGAATGCCCCCGCGCGGCCTGCTCGAGCGCAGCCCTGGAAGCGGCCCGGTATTGCCGCGGCGCGCGGTGCAGTCTCGTCAGCAGATCGGCAATACCCGATACCTGCGCGTAGAGCGCGGCGCTGCCAAAATGGCGACGCAAGGCCGGCACGGCGATGATTGGCAGGCCCCGTGCGGTCGCTTCGGCCGCGGCGACGTCGGGGATGGCGCCCTGCTGCTCGCCGCCCAGGCAGAGCAAGAAATCGGCCTTGTCGAGCACCTTGCCGAGATCGATCTGGTAGCTCTTGAACAGCTCCCAGCCGGTCAGCGGCGCGAGTTGCTTGACCGCGTTCTCGTCCGGCGCGCCATGCAGCCGGATCGAGATCGACCCGTCGCGCGGCAATGCCGCCAGCGCGCGGCGCATCTCGCCCGACCCGGTCTCTCCCGGCACCAGCTCGACCACGGCTGCAACCGGAACGCGGCGCTGCACCGAGCGGGGCTTGCCCGCAACCTGCAGCGTGACCGGACTCCAGTTCGCGGGCGCGATGTGCAGCTCGGGCGCCTTTTCCTCCAGCCATATGCGGGCGAAGTCATGCGTTGGCGCCCAGGTGACGTCCCGCGCGCCGGAAGCGCGCAGCAGCCGGTCCGCCAGCACGATCTGGTCGCCGCCGGCGAAGGGCGCGTCGACCACGAGCACGACCTGGCGCGGCAGGTAGCCGAAGCGCAGCCGCGAAAGGCTGGCGATCAGCGCCTGCGGATTGTGGACGACCAGCAGCCGCGCCTTCACCGTGGATGACCCGGGCTCGGCCACTTCGGCGGCACCATTCTGCACCAGGCGGTCGATTTCCGGTCGCACGCGCCCGGAGGCGGGTCCCTGGGGCAGGTGCATCAGCACGGTCCTGAGACCCGCCATCGCCTGTGCCGTCACTTCGGCGGCGATGCGGCGCGCTGGGCTGCCGGCCCGGCTCATGTCCGCGAGAATCGCCACGTCATAGGCGCGCATCGGGGACCTTGCGGCGCGTTTGCGCCCGGTCTTCGGTCGCGCGATCAGCGGTTCGACCACTCTCAGATAGGCTGCCGGCGACAACATCTCGCGGACGTAGGCAAGGCCCTTGCGCGATTGACGCAGATAGGCGCCCCAGTCGCCGTGGAGCCTGCGAACCGTCCCTTTCACCGCAGCCGGCTCGCAATAGAGGGCCGCGTCGCCGAAGTTCTCGCGCATATAGGGGGGAAGGATCGCCACCGCGCCGCTCGCCATGGCCTCCGCGGTGGCGATGCCGAAAGCCTCCACCCAACTGGGATGGTGGAAGAACACGAAGAAGTCGATGCCGCGCAGAAAATCCGCCGGCGCGATTTCGTTGAACTCAAAGGTGCGCCAGTTCCGGGGATAGGCGCCGATCATCTGCCGGAGCGCATCGCCGACGCCGAGCAGCCTTACCTCGCATCCGCTGCGCGGATAGGCTTGCAGAAGCTGCCTGCGCGAGGCCGGCCACTTGTCGGGCTGGGGCCGCGAATGCCGGCCGACCACCGGGATCTCCTTCACCGGCCGCCTGCGGTCGTGCTTAAACTCCTCCGCCATCACGATGTTCGGCAGATTGCGCTCCAGCAGCGCCAGGTCGGGATGTCCTTCCTTCAGCAGCCGCCGCGTGAGGTTCGAGACCGGCGCCCAGACCAGCGGCGCATCGGTGATCTCCGCGCAGACCCGCGCCACAACCTCAGGGTCGAACGTGCGCTGGCCGCCGCCATCGACCAGCGGGAAATGCACGGTAACGAGGGCGCGGGCGGCATCGACTCTGATCGGGCTGGCCGGCCGCTCCTGGAAAGCGCGCGGATTCTCGAAAATGACCAAGGAGGCCGACAGGTCGGCGAAACCATTCCGGATCAGTGTCGCCTCATCCTGGGACAGCCGCGCGCGGATCAGGGGGTCGATCGGCTTGCGACCTTTGGCATGGGGCAGCTCGACGACAATGAGCCCGACCGAATAGCCGGCGTTGTGAAGAACCCGGATCTGATTGGAAGCTTGTCGCGATGTGCCGCCGGGCACCCTGAAGTCGCCGATCAGCACCACATCGAAATGCATCAGATGATCCGGGAACAGGGATGAGGGCCCGCAGGATATGCGGCAGAGTTCAGCCGGACAATGAACCGCGCCCTTTCACCTCCGCTTTAGAGAAAGCCTGCACCCTTGTGATGATTCTCGTTCATCCGCCGTTCACCTAGCGCGAAGTGACGGCGGCCGGCGGATGCTTGAGCCCGCGATGCTGCTATATAGGGAGGCAGCGAATCGAATCGCGAGGCTGGAATGAGCGAGGCCGTCGAGGACGCCGGACTGCACGCTCACCGCGAGCTCGGATACTGGGGCGCGCGGCGGGACATGATCTACTACCAGGCGCTCTACCAATTCGTCTGCGTCATCGGCAGGGAAGCGAGTTCCCTGATCGATGTCGGCAGCGCCAGCGCCCAGTATGTCTCGTGGTTCGATTGGATCCCGTCACGCTCGATCCTCGACTTCCGGATTCCGCGACCGCCACAGGGCGTTACGTGCATCGAGACCGATTTCCTCGCCTATGCGCCGGAGCGCAAGTTCGATGTCGGGCTCTGCCTGCAGGTCCTCGAACACGTGCCTGAGCCGGAGCCATTCTGCGCCAAGCTGAAGTCCATCGCCCGACGCCTCATAGTATCGGTGCCGTACAAATGGCTCGGCAACACGCCCGGCCATATCCACGACCCGGTAGACGAGAAGAAGCTTGAATCCTGGATGAAGCTCAAGCCGAACAATTCCCAGATCGTGACCGAGCCATTTCGGGAAAGCCGGCTCATCGCCTATTACGATCTGGAGAATGGACCAGGATTCCGCTTCGAAAAATCCTATATCCAGGACGCCATTCGCGAGAAAGCGCAGGCCCGTTCGGCTGGTTGACTGGTCTCATCGCCTGAGGCGGACCGGCTTAGCTGCCGGAGGAAAGCACTCTATCGGCAAGGTTGCGATTCAGGGCGAGGGCCTCGACCAGATCCCGCACTTCCTGGCGCGCCGCCACGTGCGACATGCGCCAGGTGACGCCGAGGTCGATCTTGTGGTCCTTGCGGCTGAGGTCGAGCAGGGTCAGGCCGCGCGGGAACAGCTCGCGGAAAATGACCCGCTCGGTGAAGCCCGGCGCCAGGCGGAAGCCCAGCCGCTTGGCCAGGCTCTCCAGCAGCTTGCCGATGTCGCGCTTGTTCTTGGCGTCCAGGCTCGACAGGCGGTTGCGCATCACGATCCAGTCGATCGGCGGGCCGCGGCGGATGGCGCGCTGCTTGCGCTGCTCCCACACCATCTCGCTGTAGACGCTGGGCTTCAGGATCTTCGCCCCGTCATGGTCGATGCGCCCGAGCAGGTCGAGGTCGAGGAAGGAATCGTTGAGCGGTGTGATCAGCGTGTCGGCGAAGGTATGCGCCAGGCGCGACAGCGAGGTATCCGATCCCGGCGTGTCGATGACGATGAAGTCGCAATGCTTCAGCTGCTCCATCGCCTCGCCCAGGCGCCGCGCCTCGTCGGCGCCGGCTTCCGCCGCGCTGTCCGCGGCGGAGCGTTGAACCGGGACATGCAGCGATTGCGGCAGCGGCACCAGCATCGCGGCGGCGCTTGCCTTGCGGTTCTCGACATAGCGGGTGAAGGAGCCTTGCCGCGCGTCGCAGTCGATCGAGCCGACCTCGTAGCCGTCCTGCAGCAGGGCGACCACCAGATGCATGGCGGTGGTGGACTTGCCCGAGCCGCCTTTCTCGTTGCCCAGCACGATGACATGCGGCCGGCCGGCGGCTTGCCCGGCCGGCTGGAACCTTACGCTTGCGACTCGGTGGCCTTGCGGATCCATATCGCAGTGTCATGAAACACCGCGCCGCCGTTTGGCAAGCCCGCGTCGTCGCTGGTCAGCGTGTTGATGCCGTTGCCGCCGACGAAGGCGGCGTTGGGCCAGATGCTCTCCACCACCACGGTGCCGGCCAGCAGGCCGTCGAAGGGTTTGGCATGAATCAGCACCGCGCCGCGATCGTTGCCGATCTCGGCCAGGTCGCCCTCGGCCAGGTCCAGCTTGCCGGCATCGGCGGGATGGATCAGCAGGGTCGGCCGCCCCTCCCGCTTCCGTGAGCCGGGCGTTTCGGTGAAGGTGGAGTTGAGGAAGGACCGCGCCGGCGCCGTCACCAGGCGGAACGGCCGCTCCCGGGTCGGCGCATCGAAGACCGGCGCCATGTCGGGCAGGCTCGGCAGCCGCGCGTGATCCTTGCCGATCTGCGCCCAGTCGGCCTTGAAGCGGAACCTGCCGTCGGCGTGGCCGAAGCCGGTCTTGAAATGCGCGGTGTCGAAGTCGAGCGCGCAATCCTGCCAGTGCCTGGCGTGGATCTCATCCGGTCCCGGCCATTTCGAGCGCTTCAGCGTCTCGGCGATGATCTCCCACTCGGTCATGGCGAAGGCCGGATGGCCGCAGCCGAGCCGCCTGGCCAGTTCGCAGATCACGAAGTGGTTGGTGCGGGCCTCGGCATAGGGCTCCACCACCCTCTTCGTCACCTGCAGGAAGGTATGGCCGCTGCCGCGATAGATGTCGTCATGCTCCAGGAAGGTGGTGGCGGGCAGCACGATGTCGGCCATCGCCGCCGTCTCGGTCAGGAACTGCTCGTGCACGCAGAGGAACAGGTCTTCGCGCGCCAGGCCTTTCCGCACCAGATGCGTGTTGGGGCAGACCATCATCGGATTGGTGTTCTGCACGATCATCGCCATCACCGGCGGGCCGTCGCCGAGATCGCGCTTGTCGCCGGTCAGCACGGCGCCGAGGCGCGACTGGTCGAGCTCGCGGATCGAGCGGTCCTGCATGTCCCGGCCGGCGATCACCGTATCGTCGATGTGGTAGAGGCTGCGGTTGGAATAGAGCGCGCCGCCGCCCTTTTCCGTCCAGGCGCCGGTCACCGTCGGCAGGCAAGTGACCGCGTGCAGCGACACGGCACCATTGCGGGCGCGGGCGAAGCCGAAGCCGACGCGGATGAAGCTCTTCTTGGTTTGGCCATAGAGCCGGGCGAAATCGCGGATGGTGTCGGCCGGCACGCCGGTGATCTCCGCCGCCCATTCCGGCGTGCGGTCGCGGACATGCGCCTCCAGCGCCGCCGGGTCGTCGGCATGGCGCGCCATATAGGCACGGTCGGCATAGCCCTCGGCGAACAGCACGTGCATCATGCCCAGCGCCAGCGCAGCATCGGTGCCGGGCCGCAGCATGATGTGATGATCGGCTACCTCCGCCGTCGGATTGCGATAGGGGTCGACGCAATAGAACTTGGCGCCGCGCTCCTTCCGGGCCCGCGCCACATGGGCCATCACGTTGACCTGGGTCGAAACCGGATTGGTGCCCCAGGCGACGATGAGGTCGCTTTCCGCGATCTCGCGTCCGTCGACCCCGCGCATCACGCCGACGCCCGCCATCCAGCCGGCATCGGACAAGGCGACGCAGATCGTGCTCTTCTGCCGCGAATATCTCTTTTCGTGCCGCAGGCGCTCGATGCCGTCGCGCTGCACCAGGCCCATGGTGCCGGCATAGAAATAGGGGAAGACCGATTCCGCGCCCCAGCTCTGCTCGGCCTTCAGGAAGCGTTCAGCGGTTTCGTCGAGCGCCTGCTCCCAGGAGATCGGCTTGAACGCGGCCAGGCCGACGCCCTTGTCGCCGACGCGCTTCAAGGGCTGGCCCAGGCGATCGGGATGATGCTGCCGCTCGGCATAGCGCGCGACCTTGGCGCAGATGACCCCGGCGGTATAGGGATTGGCCTTGGCGCCATGCACCCGGCCGATGCTGGTCGGGCTCAGCCGCTCGACTTCGAGCGCGCAGGTCGAGGGGCAATCATGGGGGCAGGTGCTGTGGACGATTTCCGGCCGGCCGGAAGCGGCGGTGTCGAGCGGCATGGTTTCCCGTGCAATCAGATACTTGGCCGCGCTTGGCGGCGCGGGGCGAAATCCTTAAAGTGCCGCGACTTTACCCCCCGCCCGCGACCAAGGCCAGAGCGCGCGCAGGCGGAACGGGGCAGATCGGGGTGTATCGTGACAAGTTCGTCGGCGGAGTCCGCGGCCCGGGGCCAGCTACAGTTCAGGCCCAAATTCGGCATCCTGTGCATGCTGACCGCGCTCTTCGTGCTGGGGTCGACCGACGCGGTGGTCAAGTGGTCGGCGGGCAATATCCCGGTCATCCAGATCGCCTTCGTGCGCTTCGCCCTGTCGCTGGTCATCGTGCTTGCGCTCATCGCGCGCTCGCCGAACGGTTTCGGCGTGCTGCGCACCCGGCGGCCGATCGAGCATCTGGTGCGTGGCGTCTGCTCGGCTGTCGAACTCCTGGCGTTCTATTTCGCCATCAGCAAGATTCCGCTGCCCACGGCCATGAGCATCGTTTCCACCTCGCCGATCTTCGGCACGCTGCTGGGGGTCATCGTGCTGCGCGAGCGGCTCAATCTCGGCGGCTGGATCGCCATCATGGCCGGCTTCGCCGGCATGCTGTTGGTGGTGCAGCCGGAGGAAGGCGTTGGCAGCGTGGAGGGCACGGTCGCCGTGCTGACCTCCGTCGTTCTGTGGTCGCTGGCGCAGCTCCTGGCGCGACGGCTCAGCGCCACCGAGAGCAACGACACCATCCTGTTCTATTATGCGCTGGCCGGAACCTTGCTGATGGGCGCGGCATTGCCGTTCGTCTGGGTCCAGCCCAGCGGCCTCGAATGGCTGGCGCTGGGCGCGATCGGCGCCCTCGGCTGCCTGGGGCAATATCTGCTGATCCTTGCCTTCCGTTTCGCCCCCCTCTCCCTGGTGGCGCCGTTCGAATACAGCGCGCTGGTCTGGGCCAGCCTCTATGGCTGGGTCTTCTGGGGCGACGTGCTGGGGGCATTGGCGCTGGCCGGCGTCGTCATCATCGTCGGCTCCTGCATCTACATCTCCCGCAACGCCGTGCATTGAGGGGAAGATGGCCCACTCCGACGTCATGGACCGGGCGGAAATAGATGCTGTCGTGATCGGTGCCGGTGTCGTCGGCCTCGCCTGCGCGCGGCGCCTGGCGCTCGCCGGGATCGACACGCTGATCCTCGAAGCCGAGAGCGAGATCGGCACCGGCATTTCCGCCCGCAACAGCGAGGTGATCCATGCCGGCATCTATTACCCGACCGGCAGCCTGAAGGCGCGGCTCTGCGTCGCCGGGAGACGCATGCTCTATGAGTATTGCGTGGTTCACGGCGTCAATGCGAAGCGCGTCGGCAAGCTGGTGGTGGCGACCGGCCCGGCGCAGATTCCGGCGCTGCAGGCCCTGATGGCGCAGGCGCAGGCCAACGGCGTCGACGACCTCGCGCCGCTGACCGCTGCCGAAGCCAAGGCGCTGGAGCCGGAACTCGCCTGCGCCGCCGCTTTCCATTCGCCCGGCACCGGCATCGTCGACACCCATGGGCTGATGCTGAGCCTGCTGGGCGAGGCAGAGGATCGTGGCGCGTCCCTGGCGCGGCAATCGCCGGTGCGGCGCGGGAGCATCGCCGATGACGGACGCATCACGCTGGAAATCGGCGGCGACGCGCCGATGCTGCTGACGACCCGTATCCTGGTGAACGCCGCCGGCCTCGGCGCCCAGGCAATGGCACACGCGCTGCAGGGATATCCGACCGAGAAGATTCCCCCGCTGCACTACGCCAAGGGCAATTATTTCATGCTGAGCGGACGCTCGCCCTTCCGGCACTTGATCTACCCGATGCCCGAGGCGGCGGGCCTAGGCGTCCACCTGACCCTCGACCTCGGCGGCGGCGCGCGCTTCGGGCCGGATGTCGAATGGGTGGACAGCCTTGGCTACGACGTCGACCCGCGCCGCGGCGATGCATTCTACGCCGCGATCCGCAGCTATTGGCCGGGCCTGCGCGACGGCGCGCTGGAGCCCGCCTATGCCGGCATCCGCCCGAAACTGCAGGCGCCGGGCGCGCCGGCGGCGGATTTCCGCATCGACGGGGCCGAACTACATGGTCTTCCGGGGCAATTGCATCTTTTCGGCATCGAATCGCCAGGGCTGACGTCCAGCCTCGCCATCGCCGAAGAGGTCTATCTGCGACTGGGTTTGCACTAGACGGCGCCTAAGTCGATGGCGCCTGAGCGTTTTCCCTTAGGCATGGTTTGAAACCGCCGTGGTTGCTTTTGCCCGCAGCCCTCGCTTGCGCCCTTGCTGCGGCGCAATACGCGCAAACGCGACGCCCCGCGGGCGCTTTACAATCTATTAACCTCTGACCATACTCGCGAGCGCATCGCCGAAATCCGGTGATTGCGCAGGGAGTCGCAGATCGCGCGACGGAGGGGGTTCGGGCCGCAAGGCGCGAAGTCAAATTTCCTACGGCATCAAAAAATTGGCGACCAGCCAATATGGCCGGTCGGGGTCGCGCTGCGATCCTGGACGCGCACGGTTACGACGTTGCATAGAGGGGAGCTAAATGACCGACCAACATCATGAGGACGTAAAAGTCCTCCACTCCATGGGCTACTCGCAAGAGCTTGCGCGCCGCATGGGTGGATTCCAGAACTTCGCGATCTCGTTTTCCATCATCTGCATCCTCGCCGGCGGCATCGGCGCCTACACGGTGGCCATGGGCGCTGCCGGCGGCGGCTCGATCGGCATCGGCTGGATTGTCGGCTCCATCTTCACGCTGATCGTGGCGGCGGCGATGGGCCAGATCGCGTCCGCCTATCCGACCGCGGGCGGCCTGTATCACTGGAGCTCGATCCTCGGCGGCAAGGGCTGGGGTTGGGGCACCGCGTGGCTCAACCTGCTCGGCCTGCTGTTCGTGGTGGCCTCGGTGGATTACGGCGTCTACCTGCTGCTGCGTGACTTGGTGCTGGTCGGCGTCTTCGGCATGGATGCCGCAGGCTTCACCGGAACGCATCTGGTGATCGCCGTCGCGATCATCCTGGTCACCCAGGCGATCCTGAACTATGTCGGCATCAAGGCGACGACGATCCTGACCGACTTCTCCGGCTACCTGATCTTCCTGGTCTCGATCATCCTGATCGTCGGGTTGATCGTGGCCTCCCCGGTCGAGCTCGACTTCTCGCGCATCTACACGTTCACCAACAACACCGGTGAAGCCGGCGCCAATAGCTGGCCGCGGACGGAGAGCCTGTTCTTCGCGTTCATCCTCGGCCTGCTCCACGTCTGCTATACGATCACGGGCTTCGACGCCTCCGCGCACACTTCGGAGGAAACCCGTGACGCGCAGCGCAGCGTGCCGCGCGGCATGCTGACTTCGGTCTTCTGGTCGGCCTTGTTCGGCTGGCTGCTGATCGTCGCCGTGCTGCTGGCCATGCCGGACACGGTCGAAGGCGCGACCAAGGGCTGGTCGATCTTCTACTACGTGTTGGACGCGAGCGGCATGCCGAGCTGGCTGAAGTCGTTCATCGCTATCGGCATCGTGGTGTCGAACTACCTCTGCGCGCTGGCGGGTCTCACCTCGCTCTCGCGCATGATCTTCGCGTTCGCGCGCGACGGCGGTCTGCCGAAGGCGCTGCGCAAGATCAGCCCGAAATACCGCACCCCGGGTGCGGCGATCTGGGTGGGCGCGTTCCTCTGCTTCGTGCTCGGCCTGCTCGCCGGCAACAACGAGAAGGCCTATATCATCCTGGCCTCGGGCTGCGCCGTGTTCCTGTATGTGTCTTACGCCATGCCGATTGCTGCCGGTATCCTCGCGGAAGGCAAGAAATGGACGAAGAAGGGTCCGTTCGACCTCGGCGTCTGGTCGAAGCCCGTCGCGGGCCTGGCCGTGATCGGCGCGCTGATCCTGGCCTTCGTCGGCTTCCAGCCGCCCTATGAGCTGGTCGGTCAGTTCCTCGCCGTCGCCATCGTGGTGCTGATCGTGGTGTGGTACGCCTTCGAGAAGCGCCGCTTCGCCGGCCCACCGCTGACCGAAGAGGCGGTGAAGGCCCGCCAGGCCGAAATCGCCCGCGAGGAAGCCGCAATCGGCGGCGCCGGGTAAGTTTCGAGCGACATACGACAAATCCTGGGGCCGCTCCTCGGAGCGGCCCTTTTCTTTTGCGGCTTGACGGCTTCGGGCCGCCGACACACACTTGCGGCCACGTTCGCCGCTATCGGGAGAGATCGCGACCAGTCCGCTGGATCGCGGCGCCGAAGGAGCAACCGCCCCCGGAACCTCTCAGGCAAAAGGACCGTCCGCGGCCGAAGTCTCTGGAAAGCGGGTCTCGCAGGCCGTCGCCTGCGGGCCACACCGACGGAGTAAGCCGATCGCGCGCGATGCGCGGCCCGGTGAATCTCTCAGGTCAACCGACAGAGGGGGGACCGTCCCGGGCAAGGCCCTCGGGCGGACCGCGCGTCGCCGGGGGAATCCTGATGCCAGTTGAGCGTGCGAACGACCCGCAGCTGCCCGGTGCTGGCGCCAATCCCGCGCTTGCGGCGCAGGCCGATCGTGCCCGCGCCGAGGCGATGACCAATTCGCTGCGCGCGGCAACCTCCCCCTTCGCCCTCGACAAGGATCGCAGCGCGGCGATCAGCCTCGTGCTGATGCCGGGATTCGCCCTGGGCGACCTCGCGCGCCTGCTCGACGTCTTCGATTCCGCCAACAAGCTGTCCCGGCGCGCGGCCTTCCGCTGGGAGCTGGTCTCGCTGCACGGCGGCACCGTCGAGAGTTCCGCCGGTATCGCCGTCACGGCACATGGCGAGGTGACGGGGCGGCGGCCGCTCCCCACCGTGATCGTGCTGAGCGACGCCGATGCCAGCGACGAGGATTGCGCCGGGCTCGCGGCATGGCTCAGCGCCCATCCGGCCTCGATCCAGCGCCTCGGCGGCATCGGCGGCGGCTGCCGCGTGCTGGGGCGCATCTCCGCCATGCCGCGCGAGCGCGCCCGCGGCCACGCCGAGCGCAAGGAGCTTTACTGGCGCAAGGACAGCTTCTTCGGCTGCCGTGGCGGCTGCGCCACCTCCGACTTCGCGCTCAGCAACGTCGAAGCGCTGCTGGGGCCGCAGGTGGCGCAACGCGTCCTGATGCGCCTGGCGCGTGAGCGGGTGCGCAAGAAGATCGAACCCGCCGCCGACCAGCAGAAATCCATCGAGACCGACGTGGCGCCGCCGATCCGCGCCGCGGTGGCGCTGATGCGCCGCACGGTGTCGCGGCCGCTGCCCCTGCCCGCCATCGCCGGCGAGGCGGGCGTGCATCTGCGCCACCTCGAGCGGCTGTTCCACCGTCACCTCGGCGTCAGCCCGCGCGGCTACTATCAGCGCCTGCGCCTGGCCCAGGCGCGCGACCTCGTCCAGGGCACCATGATGGGATTGTCGCAGGTGGCCGAGGCGGTGGGTTTCGACTCGCTTTCGCATTTCTCGAAATGCTATATGGACGCCCACGGAATTCGACCGAGCGAGGACCGCCAGCGCCACTTCACCACCCCCGGCGAGAAGACCGGGACCGGCTCGAAGATCGGCGCGCCCGACAGCAAGATCCACACGGCACAGACCCGCCAAAGGCCGCATGGCCGGCCGGCCAGCGCCGCGTAGAATCCACAAACCAGTCAATCAAAGAACAGACGACGGGGAGACAGTCATGCCGATGAAAGCGGAACAGGTGAAAAGCGTTGCCGACGCGAAAAAAATCGTCGAGGAACGCGGCATCACCCACATCAAGGTTGGCGTGTTCGACGGCGACGCGATCCTGCGCGGCAAATACATGTCGAAGGCCAAGTTCTTCTCGGCGTTGGACGGCGGCTTCGGCTTCTGCGACGTGGTGCTGGGCTGGGACAGCAACGACCAGTTGTTCGACAACGTGAAATACACCGGCTGGCACACCGCCTATCCCGACGCCTGGGTCCGCGTCGTGCCGGAAACCTGCCGCGAGATCCCGTTCGAGGACAACACCCTGTTCTTCCTCTGCGAGTTCGTGAACAAGGCGGAGGAAATCTGCCCGCGCGGCGTGCTGCGGCGGGTGCTCGATCGCGCGAAGAAGGCCGGCTACGACGCCTATGCCGCCGCCGAATACGAGTTCTTCATGTTCGATGAATCGCCGGAAAGCGTGCGCGATAAGGGCTACAAGAACCTCACGCCGATGACGCCCGGCTTCTTCGGATATTCGATGCTGCGCGGCACGGTCTGGGCGGAGCTCTATCACGAGATCCTCGATACCTGCGAAAAGATGCGCATGCCGATCGAGGGCCTGCACACCGAGACCGGCCCCGGCGTGCTCGAAGCGGCGCTGACCGTCGACAAGGCGCTGGAGGCGGCCGACCGCGCCGCCTTGTTCAAGACCTTCATGAAGGTCATTGCGCAGCGCCGCGGCCTGATGGCCACCTTCATGGCCAAGTGGTCCAACAACTGGCCGGGCCAGAGCGGCCACATCCACACCAGCCTGAAGGGCAAGGACGGCAAGTCGGCCTTCTATGATCCGAAGAAGCCCAACAACATGAGCGACAAGCAACGCTGGTATGTCGGCGGCCAACAGGCCCTGATGCCGGAGCTGCTGGCGATGGTCAGCTGCACGGTCAATTCCTATTCGCGGCTGATCCCCGGCTTCTGGGCGCCGACCGACGCCACCTGGGGCATCGAGAACCGCACTTGCGCGCTGCGCGTCATTCCGGGCTCGGACAAGTCGCAGCGCGTCGAATACCGCATCGCCGCCGCCGACATGAACCCATATCTGGCCATGGCGGTCGCCATCGGTTCCGGCCTCTACGGCATCGAGAACAAGATCGAGCCGACTCCGGCCATCGTCGGCAATTCCTATGACCAGAAGCATCCGGCGAAGTTCGACCTGCCGCGCACGTTGTGGGAAGCCGCCCAGCGCCTGAAGAAATCGAAGGCGGCGGAGGACCTCTTCGGCAAGGATTTCGTCGAGCACTGGGCCGCCACCCGCGAGTGGGAAGAGCGCGAGTTCCGCAAGCACATCACCGATTGGGAACTGGCGCGCTATTTCGAGATCATCTGAGGATCAGCAGAGAACCATCATGGCAGCCGTCCAGAAAACCATCACGCCGATCGACAACAGCGTCTATGTCGAGCGTCCCTATGCCAGCGCGGCGGAGATCGCCGCCACGCTGAAGCGCGCGGCGGAAGCACAGAAGGCGTGGAAGCACACGCCTCTGCCTGAGCGCGCGAAGATCCTGTCCAAGGCGGTGGACATCTTCCTCACCCACAAGGACGAATACGCGGAGCAGATCACCCGGCAGATGGGCCGCCCGATCAGCCAGAGCCCGGGCGAGATGCGCGGCTTCGAGGAACGCGGCCGCTACATGATCCAGATCGCGGCCGAGGCGCTGGCCGATCTCGAGGCCAAGGACAAGCCGGGCTTCGTCCGTTTCATCCGGCGCGAACCCTTGGGTGTCGTCTTCATCGTGGCGCCGTGGAACTATCCGTTCCTGACCTCGGTCAACGGCGTCATCCCGGCGCTGATGGCGGGCAACGCCGTGGTCCTGAAGCACTCCGCCCAGACCCCGCTTTGCGCCGAGGATTTCCAGGCCGCCTTCGACGCCGCCGGCCTGCCCAAGGGGCTGTTCCAGCATCTCGTTCTCACCCATGACGACACCGCAAAGGTGATTGCCGCACCCGAGACCGCCTATGTGAATTTCACCGGCTCGGTCGCCGGCGGCCATGCCGTGCAG
>WBZN01001469.1_pt1 | contig 14342 bp, 9 predicted proteins | sample 5204281 | NCBI WGS metagenome assembly WBZN01 (sample SAMN12344347, study PRJNA552823) | activated sludge metagenome | biome: Activated sludge suspended growth; feature: Nitrification reactor; material: Wastewater; isolation source: activated sludge from nitrification reactor of wastewater treatment...
TGCGATACCGCTATTGGTGGCATTTGGCTGTCTCATTGTGACGATGACCACGGGAGACACCGTGAGTATCGCGGATTCGTCAGATGCACCCCAACCCTCGTTCAAGGACGGCGAAGGCACTGAGGGCAGTAAGCTCATAAACATGGCGTATCTGTCGACATCTCTGGCTGGTTTTGGTTTCTTTGTGTTTTCCTTTGCCGTGCTTGGAATACTGCCGGGGATAGCGCTGGAAAAGGAGGTGGCGCGCACAAAACCTCAAACCATGCTTGCACCAACGCAATCAGAGGAGAACGGGCGAGTTGTCTATGCACGGGAAGGTTGCGCTTACTGTCACACCCAACAGGTGCGAACAGTTCAGTCCGACATTCAGCGTTTCGGTGCTCCAACAAAAGCGTGGGAGACTCACTATGATTATCCTCATCTCTGGGGTACCAGAAGAGTGGGACCAGACCTGGCACGCGAAGCTGGTATCAGATCGGATGACTGGCATCTTGCACATCTCTATAATCCGCGCCTGGTTGTAGCCGATTCGATGATGCCCGGCTATCCATGGCTCTTTGAGGGCAGCGCGCTAAAACCAGGCAAGGATGCGCAAGACCTTTTGCGATACATCAAGTCTCTGGGGCGCGCTCGACAGTTGAATGGGCTTGATTCAAATCAATTCACTCTCGCTGTTAATTGTGCCTGTCCGGAGGAAGTACAAAAGCTGGAAACGGAAATAACGACGACGAACGCAAGCCCAGCGCAAGCAAGAAACTCGGGCTCGCACCTTGCCATTACCCTTCCAACCGACCCTGCACAGTTAGCGACTTATTCACGGCAGGGAGAAAAGATATTTGCGCGCAATTGTGCTTCCTGTCACGGTGACGGCGGCAACGGGAAGGGGCCAGCAGCGGCCAGCCTTTTGCCACAGCCGTCAGATTTGACGGCCAGCCGCATATCTGTCTCTTCGCTGAGTTCAATAATAATGAATGGAATCCCGGGCACTTCGATGCCCGCCTGGCGCGATATGCCCCAGCGCGATGTAGAAGCACTGGTAGCCTACTTATCCAGTCTGCCGAAAGCGGAGACCTTGAATACAAGCGCCTCTGCCGCCGCCGTTGAAGCCGGTAAAGCACTGTTCGCAAAACAATGTGTGTCTTGCCATGGTAGCGCCGGTGATGGCAGAGGTGCTGCAGCCGGATCGATGGCGCGATGTCCGACGAATTTTCACGAAGTTCAACCGACGTTAGCTGATGCCCTGAAGGATATCGAAGAGGGTGTGCCAGGCACTGGCATGCCTCCATGGCGCGCGCAACTGTCCGAGGTTGAACGACGCCAATTAGCAATTTACGTGCGATCGTTGTACGAAGGAAATCGCTAAGGATGTTGCTGCAACTTGCATTAGTTTTAATAACGGCATTGATTGCCCTTTTTGTTCTCGCCTGGTTTCTCTCGCCACAATTGCGTCGCAAACTCGAGGAACCCAAATTCGCAATTTTGCCGAATCAATCAGCCCAATCGAACCTATTAAATCAATCAAGCAAATTGGATCTATCAAAACAATCAAGCCAATCGGATTCATCAAATCAATCACTTCAACCGGATATTGACGATTGAGCAGATCTGTACAGCTAAAGCACTAACAACTCAGCAGTTGGGCAGGCAATCCGTGCCTCCAGATTAGCGCGATTATTCTCAAGCCAGGTCTGCTGTGGTAACCGCGAATTTCCCACAGCGTCAGCGCACTTGTATGGCTCATCTACACTAAGTATGATCTATCTATGAATTTGAAAATTTGGCAGAAAATTCTGCTGATCGTATCCCTACCAGTAATCTTCGAAATTGTGTTTGTTGTCACACTGGCAACGCTGCTCCTACAGACTGAGCAACTCTCTGACCGCTTTGAAGCATCCAAAATCGCCCTGCGCAAATTCCACGCCGCCGAAGAAACCCTTATTCTGGCTACGTTTTCACTAACAAATATACGCCAGTTGAGCGAAGAGCAGTTTTCAAGGGATTTTGAGGGATTGCGAACAAAGCTGCGAATGTTCCATGAAGAGCTGGAATCAACCTTCGGTGTTCGCCCAGAGTTGCGAGAAGCCCTCGAACCAGTTCCAGAACTTATTCATGCTGGTGAGAATCTAATCGATCAAATTAAGCTCATGCTGCGCGGCACGCCCGCCGAACGCGATGCCATGCGCAAAAAACTGGAACCGCAGATGATCATCATGGTCATCAACATGAAGCCAGTATCGGACCGTGTGACGCAGGCAGAGAACGCCATGCACATACACGCGCCCGCTGAGCTCGCGGCTCAACGCGAATCAGTGATGATCACAATCGGAGTGGGATTGATTGTCGGTTTGATCATATCTGGAGGAGCAGGGGCTCTGTTTTTCAGAAATGTAGCCAGACGCTTTCGGGTCATTGAAGAGAATGCTCAGCGGGTCGCACTTGGTCGTGAATTGCTTGAGCCGCTGGAGGAGCAAGACGAAATTGGTCAATTGGATGCGGCTTTGCATAGTGCAGCTACATTGATTGAAGACGCGAAGAAGAAGGAATTTGCAATTCTCGAACAGTCTGTCGATGTGCTCTGTTCACTTGATCGCAGGCTGAGAATTGTTGACGTTGGCGCCTCCGTTTCTCGCGCATGGAAATACACTGCCGACGAACTGATCGGAAGATCAGTTCTCACCCTCGTGCCTGAGATGGAGCGCACCAGGCTGACGACACTTTTGCTCGAAAATATGTCTACGGAGAAAGAATTTGAATTCGACTGTCCACTGCGAACAGCAAACGGCAACATTCGAGACATTCTCTGGAAAACGAGCTGGATCCAAGCCGACAAAATTTTCTACTGCGTCGCCCACGATGTGACTGAAAGACGCGCACTGGCACGGCAAAAACAGCAGTTGATTTCAGTAGCCGGGCATGACTTGAGAACGCCTCTCACATCGGTTTCGAGCACCTTTTCTTTGATCACGGAAGGCGCCAGAGGTGACGTCAGTCCCAACGCTCAGAAGGAGTTGGCCAAAGCCAGTCAGAGTCTTGAAAGGCTAATGGAACTGGTACGCGACCTGCTCGATCTTGAAAAGCTCGATGCAGGCAAGATGGTGCTCGAGTTCAAAAGCGTGAGCGCCCTCGACGTTTGCAGCGCTGCTATCGATTCACTCAATACACTCGCGCAAAAAATGAGTATAAAGATTCAAGCGCCCTGGCAAGACGCACTGATGCTGGGCGATGAGCGTCGGCTTGTTCAGATCATGATCAATTTTTTGTCTAACGCGGTGAAGTTTTCGCCGCGCGGTGGCACTGTTACGGTTGCGATAAAAGACGGAGACGACTTTGTCGAAATGAGCGTAGCAGACCAGGGACCAGGCATTCCTGCCATCGACAGAGAGATGATTTTTGAAAAGTTTCACCAATCCAAATCTGTGTCTTCTACTGCACCTATAAAGAGCACGGGACTTGGTCTGGCGATCGCTAAAGTACTTACTGAGGGACACAATGGCACAATCGGTGTCGAAAGCGAAGTCGGCAAGGGTACACGATTTTTTGTTCGCATTCCGACATTTCGAGACAATTACAGTTCCATGGAGATCGGAGAAGACTCATGAAACTGACAACCCAAGCTTTCATCGTTGTCTTCTGCCCGGTCGCCTTTCAGCTGCTGTTGATTGCTACGCTCGTTTTCTTAATTGCGCAGGCGCAACAAGATGCTGAGCGCAATATACATTCCGAGTCCGTGATGAACGAATGCAACATGATCGTTATGCGAGTCTTTGAGGGTGTTGGCGCATTAGCCATGAACAAAACTCAAAAGACGACTCCGCTGGCACCGTCTGTTGGAGAAGCCAGAGATGAGTTTCAAGAGCAAGTCGACAAGGTGCACGATTTGATTGCTAAGGATCCGCTGCAAACCGCAAATGACAAATTCTTTCTAGAGAAAGCGCAGGATGTTGCGAACTTGACCGACCGCACGCACTTCCACGGCACTGTCGATAGCTCAGAAACAACAAGACAACTCATCGTTGCGCTTTCTCGAATAATCGAAACCGAAGGTCAAAAGATGCAAGTGGCGACGAAGGTGAAACAGGATCGCCGCGACCTTATGAAGGCTGTGCTAATTTCGTTTGCCGTTTTTGGCATATTAGTAAGTGCGCTTGTGGCGATTCTTTGCGCCTTGAGACTGAAGAATTTAATCGATCACATGACTGAAAACGCACGTCGGTTTGCACGTCGCGAGCCGCTGGAAGCACCGCTCACAGGCAGCGACGAAGTGGCACGGGTCGACCAGTACATACACGCCATGGACATTGCCATTGAAGATGTTCTGACCAAGGCGCGCAATTTAATAGACAACGCTGCCGACCTGGTCTGCTCCGTCGACAGAGACGGCTATTTTCTGCGTGTGAACCAATTTTCGCGGCGCCTCCTTGGTCGAGATCCTGTCAAACTGATCGACACGCCTGTGATCGATCTTGTCATATCAGAAGACTGCGCAGCGGCCGACGAACAAATCAACAAGTCTTTCGAAAGTATTCTTGGAAATCAATTCGAGTTGCGGCTCAAATCCATTGAAGAAAAAATAGTCGAGACATCCTGGTCAACCTTCTATTCGCAGCAGGATAAAAGCTTATTCTGTGTGGTCGCTGATGTCACCGAACGAAAAAATATCGAACGCTTGAAACAAGATTTCATCGGCATGATCAGCCATGACCTGAGAACTCCGCTTATGTCAATTGCAAGCTCGATATCGCTTGTACAAAGCGGTGCACTGGGCAACTGCTCTGAGTCTGTCATGCGTGACTTACACGGCACAGAAAAGACCGTTGACCGCCTGATCGCAATGATCAATGACCTTCTCGATTTTGAGAAAATGGAAGCTGGGAAAATGCAGTTCGTCATGGCCCCGGTTGTTATTGATGACGTCATCGCTGAAGCGTTTCGTGAAGTTCAAACACTTGCCTCGACCAAAGCGGTACGTCTTGAAGTGGAGGGGGAAAGCTCAGTCGTTATGGGCGATCAAGAAAAGCTTATTCAGTTGCTGATCAATTTGCTCGGTAACGCCATTAGATACTCGCCCGAAGGAGCACCAGTGACGGTGCAGTGCCAGAAGAAATACAATGCTGTCGAAGTCAGCGTAAAAGATGAGGGTCCGGGAGTTCCTGAGGGCTTCCACGAGAGTGTATTTGCACCATTTGAAAGCGCCCCCGGCGCCAAACAGACCAGTGAAGGTGGAACAGGTCTGGGGCTGGCAATTTGCAAGCTAATTATCGAAGGTCACAACGGTGAAATTGGCGTTCGCAACCGTGCCGGACGAGGCAGCGAGTTCTGGTTCACTGTTCAAAGCAGCGCAAAGCAATAAAAAATGCGGCCCTCTTGGACCGCATTTAAATAAACTCCCGAGGCTGGATTCGAACCAGCGACCAATTGATTAACAGTCAACTGCGCTACCGCTGCGCTACTCGGGAATAGACGCGTTCAGGTATCTTATCATGCTCATACCCAGTATTTGACCGGGGCTACATATCTTCCGTTGCGAAAAAATTACACAAAGTGAGAACCCCACTATTTCAGACCTGGACGGTCGTAAAGCGGTCCCAGGTAGCCTTAATCGCCTTTAATTATTAGTGGATGTGGCGCAGATTGACTGCACGACGGTCTAATACCGCCGTATTTGGCAGTTCTGGCGATACCATACACATCTGCCTGGCACTCAAAATTAGACAGCCCTAGCCATGAAAAGCGGCGATACCGGTATACTCTGCTCAACAGAAGGTCTATTCATATTAAAGGGATTTGCAAATGGGACTGTTTGGCACGCAGAAAGTCAGCAAAGGGCTGGCAGATGAAGCAGTCGCAATGGTTGAAGCCTACTACCAGCGGCGTGATCTGGATGTTCACGATCATCAGCTCACAGGCTCTGATGGATTCGGCTGGTGGCTGACGGAAGGCAGCGCCAAAGTCTACATATTTGTACAAGACGGCCCGAATGGCGCAGTACTGAGAATCACAAGTCCCCTGGTTTTCGTTCCCGAAAGCAATAGAGAAGCATTTTTTCATCGCTGCCTCGACATCAACACTAACCTGACGAGCTGCGCACTAGCTGCACACGGAGACATCATTCTTGTTGTCTGCCAGCGCCCGACTCTGGGTCTGGTTCAAGAAGAACTTGATGAGTTAGTCTGGAACGTCGCCTATGTTGCCGATCTGCTAGACAATAAACTGGCGGATGAGTTCAAAGCTCGCATGTATTCCGAAGACGCTGATACCAATCAGAGAGCGGCTCGAAAGAAGTAGTAAGAATACAAGTGAAATCGGTAACGGCAGTGACAGAATTGAACGGATTGACGCAGGACGACATCGTTTTCGTCAACGAATTGACTCAGGAAGCGGGAATTCTCGCAGCCAGCATGCGTGACGGCGTTGAAATTCAGGAGAAGACAGGTCCGGAAGATCGCGTTACAGCCGCAGACTTTGAACTTTCCAGGCTGCTTGTTAGAGCGCTTTCAAATAGATTTCCGAATGACACTGTTGTATCAGAAGAAGATGATGTACACTCCTCAAGCCCCAAGTCGTCACGAGTATGGCTAATCGATCCAATTGACGGAACCGACAATTACATCAAGAACGATGGGCAATGGTCAGTCATGGTTGGTTTGGTTGTTGATTTGAAGCCGGTTTTCGGGTGGGTCTTTGCGCCCGCCAACATGACCATCTACTATGGTGGCCCCGGATATGGTGCCTTTAAGAAGCAACTTAAAGGTGACGTCATCAAGTTTCAGAACTTACCGACCCTGGATATCGAAGACTCCGCCCGCGTGATAATGGGATTTCGAGATCGCACCTCACATCCCTGGGTAAAAGAACACCCGAAAGTCGTTCTCGTCAAAGGTGGCAGTATCGGTCTGAAGGTCGCGAAAGTTCTAGAAGGAAGTGCCGATATTTTCGTGCATCTATCAGCCAAGTTAAAAACCTGGGATACGGCAGGGCCTGCGGCAGTGGCGCTCGGAAATGCGCTCGACGTCGGAACACTCGATCACGATGTGCTTGCTTTTCCCGGTGACACGGTTCATCACGCCGTTTCAGTTGTGATGGGCAGACCTGGCTCTCTTGCCTGGTGCAGAAAATACTTGCGTGCACAGGCTCAGGGCGCGCGCTAACAAATGTCCATCATCACAGACCAATCAGATTTGCAAAAACTCTGCGAAGAAATCGACAGCAGCGGACGATGTGCGATTGACCTGGAGTTCATTCCGGAGAGAACTTTCGAACCGGTCCTCTGTCTTGTTCAGGTAGCAACGGACCACTCTGCGCATATCGTCGATCCGCTTTCTTTGCCGGATTTGAGAATACTCTGGGAACGCATTTGCGATCCTCGCATTCTCGTTGTCTTGCACGCTGCCAACCAAGATTTAGATCTCGTGTATGGGCTTTCTGGACTTGTTCCGCAGAACATTTTCGACACACAAATCGGCGCCGGATTTGGCGGTTTCGGTTATCCAATCGGGTACGGCAAGCTTTTGAATCAGCTCCTCGGCGTCACTATCGCCAAGACCGAGAGTTTCACAGATTGGCTGGGACGCCCGCTGACAGACTCGCAAATTGAATATGCGCTCGAAGATGTTTGCCACCTGTTGCCAATGTATGACAAATTGTGCGCAGTTCTACACGATCAAGGACGACTCTCCTGGGCTGAAGAAGAGTGTAAGCGTTACGTTTTGGCAGAAAAGTATCAACGTGATCGCAGCGGCGATTATCTGAGAATCAAAGGCGCCAGCGGCTTGAACCGACGAGGTTTGGCGGTCTTGCAGGCTTTGACGGAATGGCGCAACAAAGAAGCGGTGCGCACGAATAAGCCGACCAAATCGATTTTGGCTGACAACTCCCTTGTTGAAGTTAGCCGACGCCCTCCTCAAAATATCGCCGATATCCAGAGAATTCGCGGTATTCGCCCAGATCAGATTCGCATATTTGGTTCGCCGATGCTGAAAGCTGTGGAGAAAGGAATGCAGGTTCCGGAAGCAGAACTTCCATCCTGGCCGAGTTCTCGCATTCCTCCGAAAAGAGAAGTCTTGCTGGCAGATTATTTGTTTGCGATTTTGAAAGTAATCGCATACAACGCAGACATTGCCACTGAGTTGGTTTGCACACGCGACGACTTGCAGGCGCTGGTAAGAGCGCACCGAGAAAGTGCGTTGTCACGATCGCCCCTGCCTTTGCTGCAAGGCTGGCGACGCGACATGGCCGGCAACAGCTTGATCAAGCTGCTCGACGGCGAAGCGCTGACCGTAACAGTAGACAACAGCGCCGATCCGCCAATTCAATTCAACCGGTAAGCGGCAATCTAAAATTGAACCGGATACGACACTAAATATGACACCAGTAGTGGTGTGGTGGCAGGTGCACTATATATGGTTTCAACCTCCGCTAATGTGCCTGGGGCGATTCCTCTCATAGTTTTTGGGCGCCTGAAGAGCTGCAAACCTGTCAGGATGGGCTATGATGAATTTGGTCAGCTCAAGGAAGGCAATCAAATGACAACGGATTCTAATAAGGACGTTAGTTTCGCCGAAACCGCGCTGCGGCTGGGCGGAAAGACCGAAGAAGAAGCAAGAAAGACCGGCGCGGTTGACAGAGCCGATGACCAGGTCGAAGCCATGTTCGCGGAAGAGTACAAAACCGTGAACAGCCCAATCCACAGAGCGGTTTGGGATGATAACGTGCCTATCGATCTCTTCACCACACCGAAAGCCGAAGCCATCGATACTTCCATCCCTGCCATGAAAAAGTCTCTGGAAGTTTTGCAGAAGCATCAAAAAGGCAAAACTGTCTACGACGCCAACGGAAAAGTATCCGACCAGATTTTGCGAGAACTGGCCGATGCAGGCTACTGGGGCATGTTGATTCCCAAGAAGTATGGCGGGCAAGGCGCCTCAGTTCGCCAGTTCATGTCTTTCTTGTCAGAGGTAGCCACTATCGACCCGACCAGCGCCGGTCTAGCATCTGTGCATGGCTGTATCGGTGCAGTCGACCCGGTCAATTCGTTCGGAACTGAGGAACAGAAGCAGCGCTTCTTGCCGTTGCTTGCATCAGGAGAGACGCTATCTGCCTTCGCCCTGACTGAGCCGTGGGCTGGGTCTGATCTGACGGCGCTGCGAACCACTGCCGTCTTGAAGGGTGACAACTACGTAGTCAACGGCGAAAAGGTCTTCATCACCAACGCCATTCCTGGCAGAACGGTGGGCATCGTCTGCTTGATTGACGGTAAACCAGCTGCTCTCATCGCTGATTTGCCGAAACAAGAAAACGAGAACTTCAAAATTCAGCACTACGGACTTCACGCGCTCAAACACGCATTCAACAACGGTTTGATTTTCAAGGACTTTCTCGTTCCGAAGGAAAACTTGTTGGTGCCGCCAGTTGGTGATGGATTGACAGTTGCTTATCACGGTCTCAACCTCGGTCGCTTGGCATTGTGTGCTAATGCCGCGGGTGTGATGAAAGTAATGCTTGCAAACATGTTACCTTGGGCACATTTTCGTGAGACTTATGGTAACGCCATCGAGACTCGCGAACTGATCAAGCGAAGAATCGCACGCTGTGCCGCTTTGATTTGTGGTGCCACGGCCATGTATCAATGGGGATCGTGGTTGCTTGATCAGGGTTATCGCGGTGAACTCGAATGCGTAATTGCCAAAATCTTCGGCAGTGAAGCTGAAAAGGAAGTGGCCATCGAGCTTTTCATGAAAACGCACGGTGGACGCTCTTTCGTACATGGTCACCTGTTCGGCGATAACGTGCACGATTTTCTTGCACCGTGCATTTACGAGGGTGAAGGCGAAATTCTTGGCATGGCATTTTTCAAGTCCCTGGCAAAGAATCATGGACAGAAATATTTCGAGCCTGTGGGCAAAGCGCTGTTGCGTGAAAACATCAAAAGTTTCAACCCCATGAATCCAGGACATGCATGGGCTCTGCGCAACGAGATGATTCCATACGCGACATGGCGAATGGGAAAAATGTTTACCGGTGCAGACCAGCATCAGATCGCCGGCATGGATGCTAAGTTGCAGGGGCACGTTGATTTTGCAATGGAGATGTTGAACACGTCTCCAATCGAATTGAGCGAAGCCATGGTCAAGCATCAACTGAAATTGGCTGACCGTCAGTGTCGCATCGCAGAAATGTCGCAAAGAGTGCAAGACACAATAATTATTTTGGTGACATCTTTGTGGGCGCATAAGCAAGGCGATCAAACCATGATCGCTGCAGCCGACATCCTCTGCCAGGATTTGACTCGCAAGCTGACTGGAGAGCGGCCGTCCGATCAATATTTCAGAGCTTGCGGAAAACTGGCAGATATGATCATTGCGGGTGGAATGCCATCTTTGAATGAGATCTCTAAGGACGAGATCATCTTTCCGTACACCAACAAAACAGAAACGAAAGAAAAGTCAAAGGTCGGTGCTTGAAACTGCGAGACTAGACCAAGTGGTCCAGACATAATTAGAGGCGCTCTGAGCTTCTAAAAATTGAGGCGGTGGGTGATGTGACATCCACCGCTTTTTTCTAGCCTTGTAAGCCAAATGCCCTTACGCTGCGTTGTGTGGGCATCAGTTGAATTCAGCGATCACCGGAGCATGATCCGAAGGTCTGTCTTTTTTTCGTGGCACTTTGTCAATAAACACGTTCGTGCATCGTTGCGCAAAAGATTCACTTGCCCAGACATGGTCGATACGAAATCCCATATTTCTTCGGAAACAACCCATTCTGTAATCCCACCACGAAAATTCTCCATTCTCTTGATTGAGAATTCGGAAAGTGTCGACAAAACCGAGCGACTTGATCATGCCGAGCGATTCTCTTTCGGCGTCACTGACCATGATGGTGCCCCTGACAGTCTCTGCGTTGTAGCAATCTCTATCTTCAGTAGCTATGTTGAAATCCCCACATAGCACAAGTTGTTTATTCATGTCGTGATTGTTTTGGATATGTTGCCGAAGATTATTCAGCCATCCCAACTTGTACTCGTATTTACTGGAACCTACAGCCGATCCGTTCGGAATGTACACATTAATGATGTGTACTGAATCTACCTGGGCTTCAATCAACCTACGCTGACTATTTGCATCACCGTCAGTGAAACCTTTGCGCACGTTCATGATTGGACGATCAGAAAGTATTGCCACGCCATTGTACGACCGCTCTCCGTAGAACTCGCAGTGGTAGCCAATTTCAGACAGAGCTTGAAAGGGGAATTTTTCATCGACAGTTTTTGTCTCTTGCAAGCAAACAACATTCGGCTTCTGCGTCTGCAACCACTCAATTAATTGTGGCAAACGCACTGAAATGGAGTTGACATTCCACGTAGAAATGATCATCAGGGTGAATTCCTCCTTGCCGACGACTGCTTGTAGTGGGCTCCAGCACTAGATCTGGCGAATGAGACGCTCTTGGCTTTGCTAAACAGGGCACTGCTGGTGCGATTGCAGACCCTTTCAATTTCTGCCACCACAAATGGTAGCACTGCGATCCTGAAATCGCTTGCCATCATTTAGATTTGGTTAGTTACTGCACTCTTTCATCAGGCGTCAGAACCTGCACAATCCGGTACTGCGGCGAGCGTGCAGTCACAACAGCAGTTTGGAAATTGAATCAGCATGAACGCACAAATATGACAATCTATTAGATAGATGTATTCGCCTGAATCTTATTGCGGTCTTCCGGAATTCCTCTTGCAAAGCCGCATCGATTCTAAGTTTCAAAGGAACCAGAAATAAATGTCCGGCGTCTAAAAGTTACCGCATGAAAGAATCGGGGTTGCGAGCACTTTTCAAAAGAGTGCTACCACAACAACACAGAATTGCAAGTGACGATATATGTCCGAGAGTACCTAAATGCATGTCTGAAACGGGCATGATTCCAGTGGTTTTCACACAGATTGCTGTCATTGTTGCGTTGTAGAGATTCAGAAACTTCTTTTATGTCTCTGCAAGCTAAAATGAGCTTTTATGCCTCTCTTGGACCTTTACGATATTCGTTCCAGTGTGTAAAGTGAATAGCATAAAGAAGGCGGTTGATTAATCGCGCTGCCGCCTCTGAAGTTACAAGTTCTTGTTAAGAACCGTAATTGTTGGATCTACTTAGAGAGAACCTAAGTGGCTCCCGATATCCCCTGCTGTTTTCGTGAGGAACTAAGCTTATGCCCAAGAAGGTACTGATTGCACTGCCACCAGCCATGCTAGAACAAGTTGATTTCATCGCTCAATGCGAACACCGCACCCGCTCAGATTTGATAAGAGAAGCTCTTCGTCGTTATCTCGACAATTTCAGACGCACTCAAGGCGCACACCTGGCAGTAAGTACGCTTGAATCAGCTGATACCTTCGCAAATACTCTTTCGTAGAAGTTTTACCGACTCCTCCAACTAGAGAATAAAAGCCGTTGTAAGTAAGACTTACAGCGGCTTTTAGATTAGCACCAGTTTTGAACAGGGGGCTCAAGCTTTAAGAAGCACTGCGTTTCAACATTTTGAAGAGAATTGATTACAAGCGTTGTCAGTTTCCCGAGTATTTGATATGAGGGTAATCTCGTTCGACGATAAACTGGCAAGCTCACCAGACAGCTCTGGAATCGTTTTTAACGCGTTTAAATGGTTTGACCTGTAGAAAAGTCCATCCATGAACGTGAAGTCAAAGTGAAACCCGCCCAGGCACCTTGATGCAACTGTTATTATGGCGGTCTCAACAGGCAGCTCTTACTAATGCACGAATCTGAAAAATACTACAACGCACTTTCGGCTTGGATGCCGGAACTATCTACGCTATCTAAATTGCAGATCGAAATCGGATTCGCCCTCAGTGGACTCAGTGAAAAACGAGTCACATTAGAGGAAAAAATGATCCGCATGTACCTTCATCAATTGTCGGCTTTGTTTGGTCGCCTCACCGAAGAAGCCCACCAGATGCTCGCTTCACATTACGATGCAAATACAGAATCTACTATTGACGAATTGCGCAGTCTTAGTATTGAAGTGCAAAATGTGGTGGCAGATTTACTGAAAATCATTCGGTACAACCTGAACTTTCTCGAGCAGTATTACGAATACGACTACTACAGCCGGCTTCATAACGACCATAAGTTTGTCGAACGAACTCAAAAAATCCTGGACAATCTAAAAGCAGCAGTTGAAAACGCTGCAAACTAGGCGTTCGTAATTTGTAGTCGACAAGAAACGTCCTTGCAGGCACATTCTTTATATAGGGTTGTGAGCGTGCTTGTATCTCGTTCTAACGTCTAACGTATTTACCGTTGTAGTATTCGCGGCTATCGTACTTACTCAATAAGTACTCGCGTTCTCGTACTAACGTTCTCGTACTAACGTTCTCGTACTCGCGATGTCGCACTTGCGAAGTTGTACTTGCGATGTCGTACTTACTCGATAAGAAGCGTGCCTACGCGAGAGCGTCAACCGACACTACTTATCAGCTGTCGTACTCGCCAATTTGACGCAGAGCCTTTTGTACTTTCCATCGCACGCTTGAGTCTGCATCAGTAGACGCATCACGCAACAATTTCACTACCGTTTCATTTTTATTTGATTTCTTCGCACAAATTTTGCCGAGCGCTTTCGCCGCAGTCTTTTTTACTTCGACATTCGGATCATGCAGAAGCTCAGCTATTTTCAGAACGGCTTCATCTGACGGCGCAGAGATTCGTTCGATTGTGCGCACAGCTTCCATGCGAACCCACTCATCATCATGATCCAGCAATCCGGCGATGGCTTTGACGAATGACTTTGCAACACCAGGGCGATCTTGCAACCATCTCAAAGCAGCCAGCTTGACATAAATGCTCTCATGACCGAGCGCCTGCACGAATACTTTGGCATGCATCTTGAGCGCTTCTTCAGGCAAGCCAAGTTTCAAGGCTCGCACTTCGAAGCCGGGATAATCGTGTTGAACGATCATGTTGTCGACGATTTCTGCCAGATCTGCTAATTCCATGGTGTGCATTATATCCACTTGGCGATGCGATAGCTGCACTTTGCAGATATCGGTTTATCGATCGTAGGACGAGACAAATTGGTTCTCTCTATTGCCCACCAAACAAATTCTTGAGCATGCCGTCCAATCCACCGGTCGGCATGGTAGGAGTCTGACCTCCACCGGCGCCGCCACCGCCGAACAAACCTTGCAATCCGCCCAGCCCGCCGAGCCCACCCATACCGCCGGGCATCCCGCCTTGCATTGCTTGCATTGGGTCGGTATTCATCACTACGCCTTTGCCGACGCTTCCATAAAGAACCAATTTCGAAAGAAATTTCTTGTTTGCATCGTAGCTAACCGTGGCGC
>WBZN01001470.1_pt1 | contig 14334 bp, 14 predicted proteins | sample 5204281 | NCBI WGS metagenome assembly WBZN01 (sample SAMN12344347, study PRJNA552823) | activated sludge metagenome | biome: Activated sludge suspended growth; feature: Nitrification reactor; material: Wastewater; isolation source: activated sludge from nitrification reactor of wastewater...
GGTCCCTCCCCCACCCGCGGCGGCACCGGACTTCGGCCGCCCCGCCGCGGGCCCCGAACCGGTGGCAGATGGTCCCCGAACGCGAGGTCACTCGAGTCCGGGATCACGCACCAGAGGATCGCTGTCAGCGCCGCCCGATCAGCTTCGCAGGCGCTCGCCGTTCGACGGTGATCGGCGTGCGGCGCACCCGCTTCTAAGAGCAGCCCTCCGCGAGCGGGTGATCGAGGCACTCGGGGCTGACCCGCCTGGCCTTGTCGGGCTGGGCTCGTCCTGCCGCATCCTTCGCCGCACGGACCTTGGCGTTCAGCTCGGCTTGCTCCCGGCGGAGCGCCTCGAGCTTGGCCTTCGCCGAGGCGCGGTCCGCGTCGTTCTGAGCGGCGGCGACCGCATCGACCGCGCGCTCGAGCTTCGCGTTCATCTCGTGGAGATCCTTCGCGATCTGTTCGACCTTCTCCCGCGCTTCCTCGGCGTCCTTGACGGCCTGCGCCGCCAACCGCTCGGCCTGCGCCGCCAACCGCTCGGCCTCGTCGCGCGGCCCCTCCGCCGCGTCGCGCGGCCGCTCCGCGCCGGTGCGCTCCGCCGGCTGGGTCCCGGCGATCTCGTGCGAGGACACGCAGCTCGTCGCAGCCGCGGAGGACGCCGCGCCGGCGACACAGCGGCGGGTCTCGACCGCCCAGGCTTGCTGCTCGCAGCGGCCGATCAGCGACGTCGCTTGCTCCGCCGGCGTCGTGACCGTTCGGGTCATTCGCTCGACGGCATCCTTGCAGGTCGGCGCGTCGCGCTGCGAGCTCGCGGCACACCCGAGCAACGCCGCACACAAGCCGATCACTCTCATTTTGCAGGCTCCTGTCGCTAGTTCGCGAACCGGTGGTACACGTCCTTGAGCTGATCGTACGTGTACGTCCCGCGCTCCTCGAAGGCGAGCTGACCGCGCCGTAGCACCGCGACGTGATCCGTTCGGCCCGCGATCGCCTCGAGATCGTGCGTCACGACGACGACGATCGCGCCGCCATCGCGCAGGGCGCCGAGCTGCTCGCCGAGGGCGATCGCGCCGCCACGGTCGAGCCCGGTGAACGGCTCGTCGAGGAGCAGCAGCGTGGGGCGGGTCAACAGCGCGCGCGCCAGGGCGAGCCGCTGCAGCATGCCGCGCGAGTAGGTGCGTGCCGCACGATCGCGCGCCTTGACGTCGAGGCCCACGCGATCGAGCACCTCGTCGAGCGCGGCCGGGCTGCCATCGACGTCGTAGAGGCCCGCGACCAGCGCGAGGTTCTCGCGCGCGGTCAGCTCCGCGTAACACAACGACGAGTGGGCGAGCATGCCGATCTGGCGGCGGACCTCAGCGCCCGTGACCTCGGCGCCGTTCGCGCGATAGCTGACGCTGCCATCGGTGGGCCGTACCAGGGTCGACACGATCCCGAGCAGCGTGGTCTTGCCGGCGCCATTGTGGCCGAGCAGCGCGGACATCGAGCCGGCCTTCAGCTCGAGGCTGACATTGGCGAGCGCGCGCTCGGTGCCGAACCGCTTGGCGAGCTTCGTGATCTTGACGTGATCGAGCGCAGGCACTCGTCAGGAGCCCCACAAGCGCTCGAGCTCGGCGAGGATCTGCTCCTTGCGCTTGTTGTCCTTGCCGGCGCGCTCGAGCTCGACGAGCTCGTCCATCAGCTTGGCGCGGCGCGCCTCGGTCTCGGCCGCGACGGCCACCGGCTTGCGAACGAACGCGAGCGTCGCGCCCGCGAGGATCGTCAGCAGCACGAGGATGCCGATCACGCGCGGCGCCCACAGCTTCCAGGCCGCGGCGGCAGGGAGACCGGCGATCGTGAGCACCATCGACTTCTTGCGTTCGATCGTGATGTTGTCGATCACGAACCACGGCTCCCCCGTGGTGGCCGTCCGCGTCTCGCCCGCCACGCCTTGCGGCAGGCTGACGGTCATGGACGGGTACTGACGGATCTCCATGCCGCTCTGCCAGGTGCCGAGCGGAAGCGGCCAGGTCCAGCGGACGTCGCCCTGATCGATCGCGAGCGAGAAGCCCGCGCGGAACTTCCGCCCGCCCGGCGGGATCGGCCGCATGATCCGGAAGCCTTCGCCCGCGGACACCGCGACGTCGTTCTGATCGGCGGGCGCGACGATGCCGCCCTTGTGACCCTCGGGGAGCGGGATCAGCAGGCCGTCGGGCGCGGCGCGATAGGGCGCCCATGCGAAGTTCGTGATCTCCCACGAGCCCTGCACCGCGAGCAGCTGGTCCTCCATGAACGAGCGCAGGCTGAAGTGGAACAGCGTGCGGGGATAGACATAGACCGATGCGCGCGTCCCGGCCTCGGCGGTGGGCTGGAACGGCAGCGAGCGAAACAGCTGGCCGCTCATCCGCGTCTGCGCGAACAGCACGGTGCCCGGCTGGACCGTGACGTCGAACGTCACCTCGGGGCGGCCCTCGGCGGGCCACTGCGCCTGGACGACGAGCTTGCCGCCACCGCGTGCCAGATCGAGCGGCGCCGAGACCAGCGGCTTGCCGTTGACGATCAACACGGCCTTGACGTCGACCTGGGGTTTGATCACGACGCGGGTCTTGCCGTCGGCGCCGGTCCGGGCGGCCCCGCCGTCGATCGGCCGCTCGTCGGTAGCGGAGATGATCTGGATCCCGACGTCGCCGATCGGATCGGTCGCGGAGCCTGCGCCCCCCTTGACCTCGACGTCGAGCGTCCCGGCCGGGATCGCGGCGTCGTAGTCGAAGTTCGCGGAGCCATGCACGTTGGTCGGATCGACCGCGCCCCGCGTGGCCTGGTTGACCCCGATCGGTCGCATCGTCGCCGCATCGATCAGCGAGACGGCGGCGTTCGGCTCGGTCGGGACGCCGTCGAGCGTGACGCGGACCTTGCCCGCGGGCGTCGTGAACGCGTCCGAGGGGACGAGCTTGGTGTAGTCGTCGATCAGCGGCGCCGTCGAGTCGCGCTTCTCGCTCGACAGCACGACGCGCGCGCCTTGCTGTCCGTCGAGGATGGCCGGCACGGCGATCAGCCGATCGGTGCCACCATGGCGCGGCAGCTGGGTGAGCGCGAAGTACGACGTGCCACCGGATTGATCGAGCCCCGTGAAGCGAACGAGCCCCTTCGCGTCGACCGGCGCGACGCTCACGGTCACCGAGTCATCGGCGGCGTAGCCGACCATCGCGACGGGCGTCCCGACCGGGGGCGTGGCATCGGTCGCGACGCCCGCCTCGATCTTCAGCTCGTCGTAGGTCACGCGCACCGTGTAGGTCCCCGGCGGATCATCGCGATCCGGGCGCGGCTGGCCGCTCATCGCGCGTGGGTTCGGCATGCCGCCGGCGGCGCCGCCCATCGGACCGCCGCCCATGCCGACGAACGGCTTGGTCGACAGCATCACCCGCGTGCCGCCTGCGTCGGGCACCGAGAACGACTCGGAGGTGATCTCCTTCTTGTCGCCGTCGACGACCGTGGCCGTGACCTGCGCGCCGACGGGCAGCCCACCAAACGTGGCGCGACCGGCAGAGTCCGTGCGAGCGATCCGAGCCGCGCCGTTCACCATCATCGTGACGTCCGTACCGATCACCGGATTCGAGGTGCTGCCCGCGACGACGCGGACCGAGACGGTGCCGACCGGGAGCTTGCTGTCGGGCAGCGGCGCGCCGATCGCCGACGCGGGCTGCGCCGCGGCGGGGAGAGCTCCGGTGGCGAGCGCGGCGGTCGCGAGCGCGAGGCCAACGGACACGAGCGATGCGATGCGCTTCACGTGGTCGCCTCCTTCACGTCGGCCTTCGGCTCTTCCCCGACCGCCTCGGCCGCGGCGTCGGCCACCGCGGCCGCGCGGGTCGCGTCGGCCATCGCCGCTTCGGCGTCCGCGAGAGCAGCGTCGGCATCGGCCTTGGCGGCCGCGGCGGCCTCCGCGGGAACCGATGCCTCGGTCGACACCTCGACCGCCTTCTTCGCCGCCTTGACCGCGGCGCTCGTCTTCTCGAGCGCGGTGGCTGCCTTGGCCGCGGCGGTCTCGGCCGTCGCCTGGACCTGGGGCTTGCCGCCCTTCTTGCCCTTGTTCTTCGCCTCGACCTTCGCCGCTTCCGCCACGGCGACCGTCCGCGTCTTGCCCTCGATCTCGAGGCGGGCCTTGACCTCACGCTCGATCTGCTGGCGCACCGTCCCGACGGCGCCGATCTCGAGGCTGTCGATCTCCTTGATCACCTCGATCGCCCGGGCGCGATACACGGCGATCATCTCGTCGGAGTCCTGCTTCGACAGCTTGCCCATCTCGCGATCGAACTCGGCTTCCTTGATCGCGCGGAGCAGGCCCTTCTTCTCGCGCTCGAGCTCGCCGAGCTCACCGCGCGTGCTGCTCCACGTCGAGTCGCGCTCGTCGTCCTCGCTCATCGCCACGGCCACCGCGCCGGCGCGCCACAGGTTGAACACGGTCGCGACCACCGCGAGGTAACCAAGGCACACGGCCACCACGGGCACGGTCACGTGGAAGCGGTTCTGCCACAAGATGAACACCCATCCGAGAACGAGGAGGCTGAGGACGGCGATCCGCCTCGGCCAGCGCATCGGATCGGGAGGCCCGGCCGCCTCGTTCTGCGCTGCAGCCTCGTCGATGGCTGCCCCACGTATCCAGGAGAAGAGCCCCATCGGTCAGTCGGTCTGCGAGAGCTCGTCGTCGAGCTTGTCGGCGTAGGTTTCGTCCTCGGGCTTCGTCGAAGCGATCGAAGACTTTGCGGTGGCCTGACCACGCCCCACCCAGCGCCGCCCACCGACAATCAACAGGCTGAGCCCGCCGACGGCCGCGAGCGAAGGCAACAACCACGAGAACTTGCTGCGCGGGGTCGCGAGCACCTGCTCTCCGCCGAACTCGCTGACGAACGAATCGAGCACGCGCTCGTAGGCCTTCGAGCGGCCCTCGGACGTCGACAGATCGAACAGCCGCTTGCCGGTCGCGTCGGTCTGGTTGATGAACGCCATCACCTGCGAGCGTAGATCCGAGGCCGTCTGGCACTTGCAGTCGTAGATGCTCTCGCGCGGACAGCCGCACACACAGAGCAGCTCCTTCATCGCCTTCTCCGCGGTCGCGCTGTCGGGACGGTTCTTGGCCGCCCAGCCGACGCCGCTGTTGCCCATGCCGCCGCCGGCTTTGACGTGCTCGCCACCTTGCTCGTGCTCGGCGCCTTGCGCGTGCGCCTGGGTCGCGAGCCCCGCGAGCAGCCCGCCGATCACCACGACCAAGAGGCCGACGTCCGCGGCACGACCGATCCGGGTGCGCGGCCGTGACGACAACCGATCGACGATGCTCTGCGGGATCAGACACACGAGCGTGCCGAACGCGAGCATCAAGAAGCCGATCCACACCCAGCTGATCAGGGGATTGAGGAACACGCGGAAGTTCGCCTGCTGCGACTCGACGTTGTACCCGGTGAGGACGATGTAGATGTCCTCGCTCATCCGCACGCGAATCGCGACCTCCGTCGTCGCCTCCTCGCCCTTGTGATAGTCCCACTTCGCCGGATACACGACCCCGATGTTCTCGCCGTCGTGCCAGATGCTGACCTGCGCGGTGACCGCGTCCTTGTGATCATCGGACGTGCTGATCAGCCGCTCGTACAGGAACGTGTAGTCGCCGAACGAGAACGCGCTCCGGGTCCCCGGCGGCAGGTTCGCCGCCTCGCCGGAGCTCATGTTGACCGTGGCGTCGGTGACCGCCGGCCGTTCGATCGTGCGATCGATCATCCGGTCGTACGCCTTGCCGCCGAACCCGATGAACAGGATCGCGACCCCGAGATGGACGACATAGCCGCCGTACTTGCGGCGCTTCGACAGCACGAGCCCGATCATCGAGGTGAACGCATCCGAGCCGGTCTGGCGGCGACGAACCGCGGTGCCGCGCCAGAACTCCTGCGCGATCGAGCCGAACACGAACGCGCAGATCCCGAAGTTGATCAGCGAGATCGGGAGCGCGACGGCGTTCGAAAAGATCGAGCTCTTGTGCGTGACCTGCGGGAACGCGACGATCAACCCGACGATCGTCACCGCCATCAGGCCGAGCGGAAAGATGAACTGCTGCCATAGCCGTTCGCGCGTGGTCTTGCGCCAGGCGAGCAGCGGCGCGGCGCCCGCGAGGAACAGCAGGACCAGCCCCAGCGGCGTCATCCACTTGTTGAAGAACTCGATGCCGACCGAGACGCGCGAGCCATCGAGCGCCTCGGAGATCGTCGGGAACATCGTCGCGAACAGCACGAAGAACGCGCAGGCCAGGAGGATCCAGTTGTTGAGCAGGAACGCGAACTCGCGCGAATAGAACGATTCGAACTCGCCCTGGCTCGCGAGCTTGTTCGAGCGGTAGACGAGCAGGCCGATCGAGACGACCAAGATCAGCGCCATGAACACGATGAACTGGAGCGCGAGCACGTTGTCCTCGCCGAACGCGTGGACCGACTGCACCGCACCCGAGCGCGTCATGAACGTCCCGAAGATCGTCAGGAAGAACGTCATGATCACGAGCACGATGTTCCAGCGCTTCATCATGCCGCGCTGTTCCTGGATGATCGCGGAGTGGAGGAACGCGGTGGCCGTGAACCACGGCATCAACCCGGCGTTCTCGACCGGATCCCACGCCCAGTAGCCGCCCCAGCCGAGCTCCTCGTAGGCCCACCGACCGCCGAGGATCAGGCCGAGCGACAAGAAGCCGAAGCAGATCAGCATCCACACCCGCACGGAGGCGACCCACAGGCCATCGAGCCGTCCCGAGGCGAGCGCGCCGATCCCGAACGCGAACGGGATCGTCGCGGCGACGAAGCCGATGTAGAGCGACGGGGGATGGATCACCATCCAGTAGTTCTGGAGCAGCGGGTTGAGCCCCTGCCCGTCCGCCGGCGGCGAGGTGAGGAACGTGGTGAACGGGTTCTTCGTGAAGATCAGGAGCGAGACAAAGAACACCTGCACGATCATGACCGTGGCGACGACGTAGCCGATCATGTCGCGATGGCGCCGGACGTTGAAGGCGACCGCGATCGTCGAGAACAGCGACAGGACGAGCACCCAGAACAGGAGCGAGCCATCGAGCCCGCCCCAGAACGACGCGACCTTGTACCAGCTCGACATCGTCACATCGCTCGTTGCGGCGACGTACTTGATCGAGAAGTCGTGGGTGACGAAGCCGTAGATCATCAGCGCCGACGCGAGGCCGACGAGCGCGGAGAAGCCATAGAGCGCGTACACCGATGAGGTGACCAGGCGGCGGCTCTTGCGCGCGTTGCCTGCGATGCCCGCGGCGACCGACCACGCGGCGACGGCATAGGCCGTGAGCAGCGCGATCGTCCCGACGAGCGCGATCGGCGAGAATGGGGCGGCCGTGTCGGTTACGGTCACGCTAGCTCACTTGAACTTCGGTGCGTTGTCATCGAGCTGCTTGTTGGCCTGCGCCCCCTCGTACTTGGAGGGGCACTTGGCCATGAGGTCCGTTGCGTCCACGACGTAGGGCATGTCGGTATCGATCCTGACGCCGAGTGACTCGGCGAGCTTGGCCATCGAGGCCGCGGGCACGAGCGTGCCGGTCGCGACCACCTCGGATTGATCCTTGAACGTGTCGGGTTTGGGTCCCTTGTTGAACACGCGGATCTTCTTGCCGCTCTTGTGCAGCACGAAGGTCCGCTGGGTCTCCTGGTTGACGACCTTCTCCTTGATCGTCCCGGCCACGACGTAGCCGTGGACCTTCATCTGCTTGTCGCCCCACTGCGCGAGGTCACCGGTCGCGAGCAACTCGTCGACCATCTTGTAGTGCTGTGTGCTACCGGCGGTGGACTTCGCGAAGAAGACCACGCCGGCGGCGACGACAGCCGCGGTGATTGCGATCTTTGCGATGGTGTTTTGCTGCATGAACTGGCGACCCTCCGCGGGTAGGCGACTGCCCGGCGAGTGAGGCAACCGTAGCATGCATCAGGGGCATTCCGGGCATCCACCGAGTGTCCGGGCCCTCGGATTGATTCGGTTATCGTCCCGATCATGCGCAGGCATGGTGGGCGGGACTCCCCCCCACAATACGCCGGGTCGACCATGGTTCTCGACCGCGGGCGGGGTCCATGCGCGCGGGCCGGTGCGCGCGCCGCTTCCAGTCAGCCGCCGATCCCGATCATGTGCTTGCGTGGGGCCCCTGCGCCGGTGCGCTCGAACACGTGCCCCGCCCGCTTGCCCGTGACCGCCGCCGAGATCGCACGAACGACGTCGTCATCGCTGCCACCGTCGCGGAGCACGTCGCGCAGGCTGACCGCGTCATCGTGACCGAGGCATGCGTGGAGCGCACCCGTGGCGGTCAGCCGCAGGCGATTGCAGTCATCGCAGAAGTGCTCGGTCATCGCCGAGATGATGCCGACCTCGCGGCCGGTGCGGCCAATGACCTGCCAGTAGCGCGCTGGCCCCGGATCGCGCCCTGGCCCCGGCTCGCGCCCTGGCCGATCGCTGGCGACCAGGGGGCCGAGATCTCGCTCCAGGACGCCACGGATCTGAGCCGCGGTGAGCTCGGCCGAGCTCGCATACAGCGCGCCGTCCGACATCGGCATGTGCTCGATGAACCGCGGCGTCGCACCATGACGCCAGGCGAACTCGCACAGCGCGACCAGCTCGCCGCCGTTGACATCATGAAGCGCGACCGCGTTGGTCTTGACGCGCATGCCGGCGGCGACGGCCGCGTCGATCCCGGCGTGCACGCGCGACAGATCACCGCGGCCGGTGAGCGCCCGGAACTTGCCAGGATCGAGCGTGTCGATCGAGATATTGACGGCGCTGATCCCGGCCTGGGCGAGGGGCACCGCGAGCTCGTCCAGGAGATGACCGTTCGTGGTCATCACGACCTGCTCGATCCCGGGGACCGCAGCAACCCGCCGCACGAGCTCGACGATCCCCTTGCGCACGGTCGGTTCGCCGCCCGTCAACCGGATCTTGCGAACCCCGAGCCGGGCGAACACGGTGACGAGCCGCTGGATCTCTTCGAACGTCAGCACCGCGGACCGCGGCTCGAACGTCAGGGAATTCCCGAGCTCCTCGGGCATGCAGTACGTGCATCGGTAGTTACAGCGGTCCGTCACCGAGATCCGCAGGTAACGAACCCGTCGCGCGAAGCCATCGACGAGCGGATCCCCCGGGAGCTCGCCCCGGAGCGCACCCACGGTAGGAGCTCCGACAACGGGCAAATGGAACCGGGTCGTCACCACCTCGTGGAGCCTACGTCATGAGCGGGTCCAGCGTTACAACGCGCTTGACAGACCGAGCGAAAACCAGCATCTATCCCATCGCTCCCTTACGGAGCAGGAGACTGGATACCTCGATGATGCAAACGACGACGGACACGCAGCCGAGCCTCGGTGGTCTGTGGGTCCTGCTGGTGAAGAACGAAGGTGAGCTGGCGACGCAGGACAACGATGGACGCGTGCCGGTGATGGCGCGCGCGGGGAACGACCAGACGTACTTGCTGGTGTTCAAGGACGTCGCGAAGGCGCGCAAGTTCGTGGCCTCGCAGGACCTCGATGGCGCCGAGCCTCGCATGGTCGTTCGCGGCAACCGCGACGACATCGTCCGGATCGCGAGGTCGGCCGGTGTGGTCGGCACGATGCTCGACTACGACCCGACGACGCAGAAGTACGCGAGCACCGGCGCGCTGGCCTGAGCTGCGCCGAAGCGGCAGCGCACGGTTGGCGCGCTGATCCGGTTCAGAACCCGCCGGTCACGATCACCTCGTCGACGTCGCCGCGCCTCGAGGCGTTCGAGTTGATCGCGCGCGGATCTGGCTCGGCCTCGGGCTCTCGTTTCACCTCGGCATCGCGATCGGCCTGATGATCGGCATCTTCCCGTGGGGGATGCTCGCGCTGTATCCCACGTTGCTGTTGCCGCGCGAGCTCGAGCACCTACGCGGACGCGGCCCGACCCAGAACGTCTCTCACGACCCACGTTGACGTGACCGGGCGACCTTTGTGCGGCCGCTCGTCCCGGCTACTTGCCGCCGAGCACGTTGCGCGCGATCACGACGCGCTGGATCTGTGAGGTCCCCTCGTAGATCTGGAGCAGCTTGGCGTCGCGCATCAGCTTCTCGACGGGATACTCCTTCGTGTATCCGTAGCCGCCAAAGATCTGAACGGCATCGGTCGCGGCGCGCATCGCCGCGTCCGCGCCATAGGCCTTCGCGTAGGCGCTCGTGATCGCCGACAGGTCGCCCTTGTCGACCTGCCAGGCCGCCTTGTGCGTGAGCAGCCGGGTCGCCTCGTACGAGATCGCCATCTCCGCGAGCATGAACTGGATCGCCTGGTGCTGCGCGATCGGCACGCCGAACGTCTTGCGCTCGAGCGCGTACGCCCGGCTCTCCTCGAGCGAGCGGCGGATCACGCCGGCCGCGGTCGCCGCGATCCACGGGCGCGACCGATCGAACGTCTTCATCGCGACCTTGAAGCCACTGTCCTCGGTGCCGACGAGCTGGCTCTTGTGGATCTTGCAGTCCTCGAAGATCACGTCGGTCGTGTTCGAGGCGCGCTGGCCCAGCTTGTTCTCCTTGCGACCCGCCTTGACGCCCGGCGCATCCGCATCGACGACGAAGCACGCGATGCCCTTGTGCTTCATCGCGGGATCGAACGTCGCGAACACGGTGTAGAAGTTCGCGACGCCGCCGTTGGTGATCCACCGCTTCTGGCCGTTGAGCACGTAGTCATCGCCGTGGCGCGTGACGCGCGTGCGCATGCCGGCGACATCAGATCCCGCGTCGGGCTCGGAGCAGCAGTATGCGCAGAACAGAAACTCCGAGGTCAGCCGGGACAGATACTTCTTGCGCTGATCCTCGGTGCCCGCGACCAGCAGCGGCGTCGCGCCGAGCGAGTTGGCCGCCATCGAGGTGTTGACGCCCGAGCAGCCGAACGAGACCTCTTCCTGGACCAGGCAGTTGTCGAGGCAGCTGCCGCCGAGCCCGCCGTAGCGCTCCGGGATCTCGACGTTCGTCAGGCCGGTCTCCCATGCGCGCTTCAAGATCTCGCGCGGGAACTCACCGGTCTCATCGTGGTGAGCCGCGCGCGGGATGATCTCCTTGCGCGTGAACTCGCGTGCGGTCTGGACGAGGGCGTCTTGCTCTTCCGTGTAGCTGAGGTCCATGGCGGTCGGAACTCTAGCACCTGGTCAGATCACCGCGGATCCGGCCGGCGGAAAGCCTGGCCATCGGCTCGGTGGTTCACCGACCCCGGAGCTCCCGATGTTAGGCTGTGGGGAGATGGAGGCGTTCGGCACGTGGGAGCTCGCGTCGCTGATCGCGGTCGGTGGGCTCGGCGAGGTGTGGCGCGCCACGCGCGGCGGCACGACCGCGGCGATCAAGCGCATGCACACGCACCTGATGCGGATCGAGGAGGCGCTCGCGCAGTTCGCCGTCGAGCAGCAGCTGACGACGACGCTCCCGCGCCATCCGAACGTGGTGCATGCCCTCGAGGCCGGTGCGGTCGACGGCCGGCCGTACATCGCGCTCGAGCTCGCGCCCGGAGAAGACCTGCGACGGATCATCGCGCCCGCACCGACCCGCACGAACGCAGCCCCCGCGGCGGTGACCCTGCCCCGCGGCCGCGCGGTGGCGATCGTGACCGCGGCGACCGAGGCGGTCGCCCACCTGCACGCGCATGGCTGGGTGCACGGGGACGTCAACCCGGGCAACCTCGTGGTCGACGAGGCCCACGTGACCTTGATCGATCTCGGCGTCGCGCGCGCGATCGGCTCCGGAGGCACGGTCCGTGGCACGCACGCGTACATGGCACCCGAGCAGGTGCGCGGCGAGGTGTGGACCGCCGCGACCGATGTGTTCGCGCTCGGCGTCGTGCTGTGGGAGCTCACCTCGGGCGCGCGGTTGTTCCATCGCGGCCCACCGTGGCTGTCGATGGCGGCGGTGATCGAGACACAGCCCGCGCCGCTCTCGGACGTGGTCCTCGATGAGATCGCGCAGGCGGCGCTCGCCAAGGATCCGGCACGCCGGCCGACGGCCGCCGAGCTCGCGGCGCAGCTGCGCAACGCCGGCAACTAACGATCGCGCAGCCGATCACGTCCTGGCGCATGCCGTTGACCGCCAGCGGCATGCGCGCGGCACCAGTCTCGCGTAGGGACGCGCGCCCCTTCGACGAGCTGAGTCAGCTCGCAGGCTTGTCGGCCGCGGCCCGCTTGGCTGCGCGTGCGGCACGCACCGCCTCGCGCTCGGCATCGCGCTTCTGCTGAAGATCGAACTGGTTCCGCGCGGCGCGAGCTCCGAGCACGAACCCGAGGAACATGCCGATCATCAGCACGCCGGGGATGAACAGGACGTGGCTCGAGGTCATTTGGCCGCCGTGTCGAGATCGCGGCGCAGCTGTGCGATCTCGAGCTTGAGCGCTTGCTGCCGGCGCCACAGGAACAGCACGAAGCCCGCCGCGACCAGCCACATCGCCGCGTACGCGAGGATCACGTGCTTCTCGTTCTTCGCGATCGCCTTGCCCGCATCGAGGTGCTGCTTCAGGGTCTCTTCATTGACCGTCTTCGCGATCGCCTCGGCGAACGACGGATCCGCGTTCATCGCCTCGGCGCAGATCTGCCGCAGCTCGGCCGGGGACCGCAACGCGGGAGGTTGCGCGGGGGGCGGCGCCGCGACCGGCGGCGCGGGCTCCGGCGCGGCGATCTTGTCGCCACCCGCCGCCGATCCCGCGGGCTGGTCGGAGCCAGGTTGAGCCGCCACGAGGGCCGGAGCCGTGATGATGACGAGGAGCATCAAGATCGTACGCATGGAATCCCTCACGTGAACAACCCCGCGTCGAGGCCCTTTTCGCGGAGCTCGCGGAGCTCGCGCTCGGCGCGCGCACTCTCCACCCGGCTCATCACCAGCGTCAAGAACCACAGGAAGAACGTGAGCACCGAGAGCCAGAACACCAGCTTCATCTCGGGCTGCAGGGTCGCGACGTTGCCGCCGGAGCCGGCCTGCGGGTGATGATCGCTCGCGTCGACCATCGTGTAGATGAACGGCACGCCCACGGTCCCGAACACCGCGAGCCCGGCGGAGAGGCGATCGGCGCTCGCGCCGGCGAACCGGCGAACCAGCACATAGCCGACGAGCGTCAGCCACAGCAGCAGGGACATGGTCAGCCGCTTCTCCCAGGTCCACCACACATCCCACGCGGCCTTCGCCCAGATCATCCCGGTGAGCAGCACCACCGCGCCGAACGCGACCGCAAGCTCGGCTGCCGCGAGCGCCAGATCGTCCCACTTCGGCTTGCGCGTCTTGAGGAAGAACAGCGAGCACACGCCGCACACGCCCACCGAGAGGAACATCATGAACGCATGCGCGACATGGTAGTAGAAGATCTTCTGGTTGTAGAGGAGCACGACGTCGACCGGCGCATACGTGAACACCAGCCACAGCGTGATCACGAAGCCGATCGCGGCGAGTGAGCCGAGCACGGGAATGGCTTTGTTGTTCATTCGATCACCAGTGACTCGAAGATCCACAGGGACAGTACCAGGAACGCAGCGTCGTAGATTCCTAGGAACCCGATCCAGTAGTACGCCTTCTCGGGGTCGGGCCGGACCGCGATCATGGCCTCGGTGGCGCTCGTGCCAGCGACGAACAGCGGGATCAGCAGCGGATAGAGGATCACCGGCAGGAGCACGTCCCGCGAGCGGACCTTGAGCAGGGTTGCGGCAAACACCGAGCCGACGTTCGCGAAGCCGATCGCGCCGAGCACCAGGACGAGCGCGAGGCCCGCCGGGTCCTGAAACAGGGGCGCATCGAGCAGCAGCGCGAGCATCGGCGTCACCACGGCGGCCACGACCATCACGAGCAACGCGATCGCGATCCCCTTGCCCAGGAACACCGCGAGGCGCGGGATCGGAGCCAGCAACAGCGCGCGCATCGTGTCGTTCTCGCGCTCGCGGTCGAAGGCGCGACCGAGGCCGACCGTCCCCGCGAACGCGATCGCGACCCACAACATCCCCGGCACCGCCGCCCGCACCAGGTCCGGCTTGACCGGGAACGCGAACGAGTAGATCACGGCGATCAGCGCGCCGAAGAACGCCATCGTGTAGACGATCTCCCGGCTGCGCAGCTCGATGCGCAGGTCCTTCCAGGCGACCCGTCCGGCTTGGCGAAGCAGCGACACGTGAGCTCACCCGATCGTATGCGACGGACGCGAGTTACGCCTCGCGAGCGGGGATCTATCTCGAACCCACGCGCGCGCGGGTCCCTCCCCCACCCGCGGCGGCACCGGACTTCGGCCGCCCCGCCGCGGGCCCCGAACCGGTGGCAGATGGTCCCCGAACGCGAGGTCACTCGAGTCCGGGATCACGCACCAGAGGATCGCTGTCA
>WBZN01001472.1_pt1 | contig 14332 bp, 23 predicted proteins | sample 5204281 | NCBI WGS metagenome assembly WBZN01 (sample SAMN12344347, study PRJNA552823) | activated sludge metagenome | biome: Activated sludge suspended growth; feature: Nitrification reactor; material: Wastewater; isolation source: activated sludge from nitrification reactor of wastewater...
GGGACGAGACGTAGCCATCAGATGCGCGACAAACCAGGCAGAGTTATTTGCTCGGATCATGCACAGATTATCGATGCACACGCGCATGCTGGTTGCCGACCGACTCTCTGCGGGACTTGATGCGATCCAAGACCATTTGCCGTACCGGGTCGAAACCAAAATGCTGAATAAGCCCGTTGACCTCAACGAGGCCTACCGCTGCGGAATCGCGGGCATTCAGACGCCACTGAGCTCCACCACTACGCTCCATGCGTTGCTCACGGCTGCGGAACAAGAGTTGGGTAGTGATCACTCTGACGTGCTGCCGGTGAGATGGTACCGGAGAGGGCTTGTGGATCGGACGCGTCAGATTTTGATGAAGGCTGGATATGCGCCAGACACTCACTAAAAGACAGACAGAGGTTGCTGTGATGATTGCCGAAGGGCGCCCCCGGTCCGAGGTTGCCCAGGCATTGGGTATTAGCAAAAGCACCGTTCGGCTCCACATTGACAATGTCGGGAACCTGGCCGGCGCGAGCAAGCGGGCGGACGTGTTGCGGTACGCAATCGACCAGGGATTGATCCGGGCTGAGAGGCGCGATGTCCCAATGAATAGCCGAGAGCGGCTCATTATCCAGATGCTGCTGGACGGGTTTTCCCAGGCCGCCGCCGCATACGCGACTGGTATTAGCCTAAATGGCGTGGTGCTTGTGCTCCAGAGATTGCGGGCGAGGGTTGGGGTGAGGCGGACACCAGAGTTATTGCGAGTATTGGCTGGGCAATTTGACAGCAATGTGGCGGGGTAGAGACCGTTTCCAGTATGGATACAGAAAATCTGACTTTGGAATACTGGAAAGATGGCGACTGGTACGTCGGCCAGATTGTTGGAATGCTTGGAATAATGAGTCAGAGGTTAAGGCTTCAGGAGCTGAAGGAGAATATTAGAGACGCCTATGAGCTCATGCTCGAAGAGTAAAATGGCGCGTCGGCCCCGGAGTGGGCCGATTATTAGCGACGCCCAAGGATCACCTCCCACGTTATTCTCACGATAGCGAGAGTGACAGACACTCCAACCGCGTACCCCCACCACGACCAGATTCGGTCATGGCACAGGACGCTGCGTGGGCTTGGCAGATAAGCCACGTTCGCCAGTCGGGCTTTCTCCGCCTCGATCCGCGCCAACTCCCATCGGACGCGCTCACGTTTTGCGCCCTCTTCGAGACCCTCTTGATACCCAGCCTCTTTCCCGATCGCGTACGCTGCACTGTCTTCAGAAATATCGAGCTGCGGAGCCGGCGCGGTATCAGTCTTTGCCGGTGCCTTCCTGATTGCCATTACGTCGCCTCCTTCATCTTCACCTTCTTGCCGCGTCTCCCGTTCTTCCCGACTTCTTCCGTCATCGCACGATCCAGGGGCCACCCCGCGTCGATCCGGCGTGCCATCGTGTCGCGTGGGATGCCCGTCTCACGTGACCATTCGTTGAGATTCTGAGTGCGACCGTTCCATGTGATCGGACGGTTGCTGCGCCGATTGTTGGCTTGCTGTGATGCAGTCGCCCAGCGGAGGTTCTGCTCCATGTAATTTCCGTTGTTGTCGATGCGATCGAGCGTGAGACCGGGGCGCCATCCAGGCAGTTCATTTTCTAACCAGAGCGCCATGCGAATCGCGCCTTCTGGGCCATGCCAATTCTCCTGGAGCGTGATCCCGCGACCGCCATGGGTAGAAAAGCTGATGCAGTCAGGATTGGTGATGCGCTGCTGAACGCCCAGCGCAATTGTGTAGAAAATGGTGCGAGAGAGGCCGTGAGTAGTGTGAGTCCAATGGCAACATTCAACGCATCCGCCGGTCTGGTGGTGGAGTATCTTGCTCGTCGGTCGAGTGCTCTTGGTCTTTTCGCAGACAAGACAGAGGCAGATATAGAAGCGCTTATGGTTGGTTGGATGCTGGTGAGAAAACTCCAGTACGACCCACGATCCGTACTGCCTACCAATCTTGATTGGACTAGCCTTGCCCGGCATATCGCCCCTCCTTGATCAATGTCACTATTGATCAGGATGGGAATGGGCGAGCGTTTGGGACGGCTATATTTAGGACACGTGAGACAACTTACTGGCGCAGTTGAGGATGGGACGGAGAACTGGAAAAGGGAGGCGGCACGCCGGATGACTAGAGCGTCTCTTTGCCGACCGGCTTGAATTCGACCTCGGCATGTTTGTCCTGATCGTTCATGCCGTCTATCAACTCCAAGAGCTCATGCTTCCGTGGCTTACCATCGATTCTCTCGCGCACTAGTCCAAGCTTGACCAATATCTTCTTAATCGTGATCATTCCTACTGATCCTTTCTTTTGCCAATCCAACGCTCGTCCAGATTGTTTGCCGTGCTTCCAAGCCGTAAATGGTCCGGCCGGCAGCACCGACGGTCCTGACATGACGCATGGAGCACTGGAATGCCCTGCGGTACCACCCTTTTATGACTAAGCATCCAACTGACGTGATGTGCATACCATTCACGCCCAAAAATTCGTAATCGAGCGTACCCGGACGCGTGTGGTTTGCAATCGTAGATCAGGCAATTCCCTTGCTTTTTCAGCCCTTTGTAGAACCGATCGAACAGCGCAGAGTCGCGGACCCATGCTGGCGCTTGAGTAGTTGCGGTAGGATCTGCGGTATATAGGTCAGTGATCGCCCCGGCCGTAAGAACGCGGGCTCCCACGGACGCGCCGATTGTCAACGCTAGGTGCGGGGCCCTGGGGAACACGTCGAGAATGATACGGCCGGGACGTTGCCCAGTGGACCGGATGCAGTATTCCACGAGCGACGGCGGGAACTCTCTCGACAACTGCGTGACCGGCGGCGCATGCACATCCGAATCCAGCGCCGGTCTGTCGAACGACGTCCATGCGTGAGTAAGATCGCCGCCAATGATCGCGTGCTCGAACCGCGCCGCGAACCACCACCCGGTACTGCCCCACACGAACAGCGAGCCGACGTCCCCGTCCAGCACGCGTGCGCTCTCATCCCACAGATCCGACTCCTGGGACGCATGCAGTCGGCCGGGCAACGTCAACAGTATGGTATGGACCAGACCCGAGGGGGTCCGCTCGAGCCAGCTCATGGCGGCGGTAAGGGCGGAGTCCGGGGTGTGGGGGGTGCGTTGGCTGGTTTCGTGGAATGTCATGCCGCTACCTTTTTTTTGCTTTCCTATGCGTATTAGTCGCCTGGGGCGGGAGTAGGTCCAACAGCTTCCATCCTGCTGACCTTATATTTCCAATCTTGCGGCGCATAAACCGGTGATCTCGCCAATTCTGCTGACAAATTGTGTTTGCTTCTGGCGTGAGGAAATTGCCAACAATAATATTGGCCTTGAGTATCCGGCGCGCACTTATAACCACTGGGGTAACGAGTCCACGCTCACGAATACTGGTTACCACATACTCAGCGAAGATCCGAAGCAGGTGCGCCCGGCAAATGGAGACATTATCCACCTGGATGTCGACCCCATAGAGCGAACAAACGCAGATGAGCGTGAGGTGGGCCGTTAAGGCAGTCGCTAGCGCCCGCCTCGATTTTTCCAGCGCTATAAAGAATCGGTCCTGCAGCGGGCTATCGCGCACCCGAGACGGCGGCGCTTTAGTTGCGGTATGGTCTGCGGTATATAGGTCAGAGACCGCTCCAACGCTCAATACACGCGCTGAAGCAATTCCTCGGCCAGCCGCCCGGCGTTGAGGGGTACTGCATCGCGCCTCGCCCCCTTAATCCTGACCACAACTTCAGCGTCGCCGAGCCAGACCCAGGTCCCATCAATCGATTCCATCCGCTCCTCGATTTGGGCGTGGTTGTGGTGGGGTGTGGGGGTTGGATCGTCAAGGAAGTCGGCACAGACAGCAAGTGGCCGTCGCGACGGGCGCTTGGCTCGCCCAACACATCTCACGCGAGAGAGGGGATCTGCTCCCGCCCAAAGAGAAATACTGCACCCAGTGTATCGGCGGTAGACTGTTCTCCATGCACATGGCTTCTCCGAACGTCGCCCCTCCGTCAATCTCTATCCCCTGCGTGATCAGCTTTCCTCATCAGGGCTGGCACGTCGCAGGAATGGTCTGGGGATTCTCCAACAATCATCTTCACATCGAGTGTCCAACAGAGACGTCTCCCGGCATGACTCTTCGCCTCTCCCTGGTCATTCCGGGGACCGATCAAATCATTGGTATCGACGAGGCATTGGTGACCTGGAGCAGAGGATTTGAATTTGGGGTGGCCTCTCAAAGGCCGGGCAACGGACCTTGACGATAGCCGATGAGCCTTCATCCGAATGGGGGATCGCCTGGATTGGTTTAATCCGCTAGACTGTCCTCCATGACTACGACCCAGCGCTTTCGTCTCCGCACCTATGGCCGCGTCCCTATTCACGGGACGGCGTTCTTTCTGAACGAACAGACTCGCGGTCGAGGGTTCGTCTGGAACCTGTCTCCGCAGGGATGCCGCGTGGACGCCGAGAAGGCAGTCCCGGTAGGCACTGCATTGACCATCACGCTGCATCTGGATCAAGCCGACGAGCACATTCATGTCCACCGTGCGGTGGTGGCCTGGAGCCGTGGGCAAGAGTGCGGGCTCCGGATCACGGACATCGACGCCCCACAGGCACGCCTCCTGAAACGCTATCTGCGTCGCACGCGAGCGCCCCATGCATCGAATCAGCCGGATTGACGACGATCGCAGTCACACCCACGCCTGGCTCGTGCGTATTCAGCGCCGGAACCGGATGCACCACCGCTATTTCAGCGACCGAGTGCATGGCGGGAAACGCCTGGCCTTGGCCGTCGCGACGGCGTACCGGGAAACCCTCGTACAGACCTTGCCCGAGTTGACGCGACCGGAGCGTTGCCGCATCAGGAAGAAGAACAATCGATCGGGTGTATCAGGCGTCAGCCGACACGAGGCGCCCGGTCGCACCCCGACCAGCCCACGCAGGGCGTTCTGGCTTGCGCAATGGCCTGTCGGCAACGGCCGTGCCAAACAACGCAAATTCGGCGTCAAGAAGTATGGAGAGACAGGGGCCTATCTCAGGGCACTTCAGGTGCGTCGTGCGGCGCTCGCCGCACTTGCGCAGGACGCTTCCCGCAAACTATCCACCATCAGCTGACGGTCCCAACCCCCAGGTCGCGGTGCCTCGCTCACGGTTCCACTGTCGCGCTGGCTTCAGGTTCCCGCCACATTCGCGAACTTCTTTTTCCAGGTGTAGAAGTGGCATCCCATAGCGTCGGAAATGCCGGTAAAGAGTCGGCAGCTATGGCTCTTGGCAAAAAAGGCGTGAAGGCCATGACGGCTGTACTCAGCAAGAGACGCAGGGCTGATATTGTCATGAATGCAGCGGCTGGAATACAAAAAAGCGCAAATTAATCAATGCATTGAATGAGGTTATAATTTTGGAATAATTTTGTTTGACTTGCCGGTTGATCGGTTGTATACCTGGCCTATACAAGGAGGCCAGACGCCCATGAGTTCCACTGTTGAAGCTCTCGCATCCCTTCCAGATGATCTTGCCCACCATGAGCCAAGGTTAGCGCGAATCGTTCCGGATGGACTTGCCCTCTTTCTATCCAGACATGGGCTGCAACGAGGTACCATGTCGGTGAGGACGGAGCGGAGTGGAATCAATGATTGCCTTGTAGAAACCGCGAAGAAGCTGTTCCCTGGCCAGTACATCGAAAAGAATAATTTGTTCCTCCTTTGTCTGGGTCCGTATAAGATTAAACTCAAGAAACTCAGCAAAAAACTGCGAACATCAAACAACCCAACTCAACTCGTTCTTGATTTTTTGTCTCAAAAATTGAACGATTTTTTTAGCGGGGATCTGTTTGTAACTAGCCCGATAACCAGCCTACATCTCGGGTATATTCCTGATGATGTTGAGTTGCTTAAATCAACTTCCTGGATCACACGGCCAAATGTTGCGAGATTAGATTGGATCTATGAACTTAGGCTTGATGCTGCTGAATTGGCAGAACTCCTGCCGACGGTTACGCAGCCAGATGATTCTTCACCCAAACCGACGGTAACACCTAAACGTTCCGAAATTCCTGAGACGGGCGCCGCTGAGGAATCGCGGTAGTCATTATGTTGAAAAAGCCGGTAAATCCATCCATGGTTACGCTCGCTCGCGAGTCCAGAGGACTTACGCAAACTGAGCTTGCACAACTCCTCGGTGTGTCTCAAGCGCTATTGTCTAAAATTGAAGCTGGATTGAAACCAGCAACCGAGTCCATCCTTGAACAGTTTTCAAAGGCGCTGGAGTATCCGGAAGAGTTCTTCTTTCAGACAGACAATGTTTATGGCCCAAGTATTGGCGAATTTTTCCACCGTCGAAGGCAAGACATATCAGTCAAAGTGATCGCACGCGTTCATGCACAGATCAATATTATTACTATGCATATTGAACGCCTCCTTCGTTCTGTTGATCTTCCACCTTTAAAGATACAGCCTCTTGATATGGAAGCACTCGGAGGCCCCCATAAAGTGGCGCAGGCTGTTCGGGCGAGTTGGCAAATTGCAGATGGACCAATCCCCAACGTAATTAGAATGATAGAAAACGCTGGAGGAATCATTGTTCGGTATCCATTCGGAACCCCTCAGATTGATGCTATTGGCCGGTGGGTTCCTGGATTGCCTCCTTTATTCTTTGTGAACGAGGGATTAACTACTGATCGTGAGCGATTGAGTCTCTGTCATGAGCTTGGTCATTTCGTCATGCACGATGTGCCAACAGCTGAAATGGAAACGGAGGCGAATCAATTTGCAGCCGCTCTTCTCATGCCAGAGCAAGACATCATTCCACACTTGAGTAAAATCAGCCTTGAAAGATTAGCGACACTCAAGCCCCACTGGAGAGTTTCAATGGGTGCCCTCCTTTATAGGGCAAAGGAGTTGCGGAAAGTGTCCGCCCCAATAGCGAAGATTTTATGGACACAAATGGCTCAACGAGGGTTTAAGCGCCGTGAGCCGGCAGAGCTTGACCTCACCCCGGAGAACCCCACGGTTTTGCGTGACATTCTAGATCTTCACTGTACCCATTACGGCTATGACTTAGACGAATTTTCACAAACATTGGCCTTATGGCCCCATGAAATCGTGCGTCTCTATAAACTGCCCCAATCACCACCGAATACACGCCCTCCGCTACGTTTATTACGAGCATGATTGCCACATAACTGCGTGAACGAATTGCTATATATCTCAAACTGAACTTAATTCTTCACGCTAATCGCCGTTTCGAGCGAGACGTGATCCTATTCTCCCCACTGTAGCTGATTCAGCAAGTCTGCGAGTCGCACGGCGGCCTTGGTTAATTGAACCTCTGCGTCCGCCTTATGCTTTCTCAAGTACTCGTGCTTCGTGGCAGGAGCCACAATGCGGCTCTGCACATGAACGGGCGGGTGAGGCCGTTTGTGGTCGAGAATCACACAACCAGAGGCGAGTTCCGACGGAAACACCCCAGCGGCCACATGTAGAGAATCCGTGGCCCACTGTTCCGGCCATCGGTGGTAGTCGCCGTGGGATCGAAGCGCCTGCGCGGCAGGAGCGACCATGCGGGTCTTCAGGTGATCGGCGATTCTCGCTACGGTTTGATCGGTCGTCTTGCTCACACAGCCCTTGGCACCGCCCACGACATCCACAAGACAGTCGTCCCAGATGGCATGGAGGTTTTCATGAGTCGGTTTCGTGGGGCAGGCGGGATCCGTCAGGAATAGCAACACATTCCCGCCTCGATCGTTCTTGCCGTGCTGTTTCGTGACCTCGACTGGGTCTGTCAGCATTGTGGGATGGGACAGGGTATCGGCAGCTGTGGGGTAATAGCCGGAAGCCACATGCAGGGGTTGGTGAATGTCCTCGCTCAGATGGAGCAGCCAACGAAGCGCTTGAAGTTTGGTGAAATCGGATGATTCGGTGTTGGCCTCCAAGATGTCCATGCTGCGGTGGATCATGTGGACGATATCCGTCGTAGTGGTGAACGGCAGGGCGGGATCTGTCGGATCCGGATGCGCGAGGTCGGGATAGTGCCCTGATCCTGGCGGAAGATCGACGAAATGCCAGCTGGTATTGTCCGGATGAGCCGCGACGAACTGCCGCGCTTCATTCATCTCGGCTGGTGAAAATCCCGCAATGCTGGTATGGGGATTCTTCGTCAGTACTCGAATTTGGTCTGGCCACTCGGAGAGATGCGCGAGAGCCCCCGGTGGCAGGATGTCTCCAGTGCCCATAATCTTCGCGATGGCCTTCGCGGTCGAGGTCTCGAGGTGGCTTTGTACCGCCTCCGCAATTCCCCTGTGGCCGTCCCCTCCCCAGGCTCCAGCCTGTGAAGCCGTGGCAATCATCCAAACCAACGCAAAGAGTATTCCCATGGCGTCTTCTCCCTAGGCATCACAGGTCCGGTCGGCGATGGTGTTCCCAAACATGCCGAAAGGCAAGTGAAGCAGGGTTCGTGCCTTCCATCCGATACACGATTTCAGTATGTTATCAAACATCCCGGGAGCTGGGACGTATCGGAACCGATACGATTCACGACGCCCTCACCGTCTGACCATACATCGTTCAAAGAGTTCAACTGACTCCGATGTCGCCATTGCGTCAGACGCCACATAGACGGTAACCGAGATCCGGTGTGACTCCTACTCCGTAGACCGATCGCTTCGGCTGCCGTCGCGACGGCGAGAAGGCTTTAAAACGCGCAAATCCTGGGCCAGCTTCCTTCTTCGTGATAAGGTGCTCTGGATTGCTCTTAGCAAGGAACGGAAGGCCGGCAGGATTCCCCCTTCCTCCCAATTAGACTGCATGTGCGCGTCTAGGTGACAAGACACCCTGTGGGCGCTCGCGATCGAGCCTACATGCACCAGCGCGATCCCCCGGCGACTTCTCGCATGTCGATGCGAGGAGTCCTGGCGATCAGTCTGCTGCTGATCGGTCTTTTCTCCTGGTACCGGCTAACATACACCTTTACGGACCAGGCACGGCCGAACAGCCAGCAAGCGATGCTTGTCCCCGCCAGCTCTCCAGGTCATTCGCCCACTCATCCATACCAGCGCTATCTGGATGCGGTCGTGCCGGAGTCTGATGCCCTCCGAGCGCTAGCCTTCACCAAAGTCAAAGACTGTCCAGCCGGGGATCGCACATGCGTGTTGACTGAACTATATCGATTCGTTCAACACGATATCGGCTACCTGGCCGATCCTGTCGCCAGAGAACACATTCAATCTCCCCAGGCCACACTCCAGATTGGAGCGGGGGACTGTGAAGACCTCTCAATTCTCCTTGCCTCACTCCTCGACAATGTGGGCATTCCCAACTATCTCGTTTTTACGAGCGACCATGCCTATACCATGGCTTGCAACGTGGACTCAGAGACAATAGCACCAACACTCGAGCATCGGTATGCCATCCAGCCGCCGCCAGTCCAGCGAGAAGAGACTCGCTCAATCCCACCACATTCCCTCTCGGTGACCAGGCTTGACGCCACCACGCCAACGCAGGTGGAGATCGAACTCCATACCAACGGTCCACTGGATTGGATGGTCGTTCCATCCCAACAGGACGTTGAGGCCATTCAACAGCACCGTTCCTATCAGACCTATTCGTCCTGTTCGCGAGACGGCGTGACCAGCTTTCGTTCAACCTGTGTGATTCCGGTCGGCGCGCCGCTAGTGGCCTATAATCGTCAGGAGACACCCATTGAGCTCGCCATCAGACTACGCTATCAGATCCCACCGGTACCACCCACGCTTCCAACCCTCAAGACGTACGCAATCAACGGTGTCCAATGCGTGCCGCTTGACCCATCTATCAAAGGCCAAGCCTATCCAGGGCAGCTCATGCCGACCGTCGTGACGGCCTCCTATAGGACCGCTGTGAATCGAGCAGGAAGGGTCGTCGCGCTCGACTAAGGCCACACCAGGGCACTATTGGATAACCGCTGACATCAGTCCAAAACGGATCCAATCGACGTCCTAGCCGAGTCGGCCGCGCCACAATCGCTCCGCCCCGATCAAGGGCCCGAGGCACCGTCTGCGGATGCACCTCGACTGCTACGCAATGTCGCAGAGATATACTCCCCGTTTCGCCAGTGCCTAGCATTGGCGCTGGCAGCGTTGCCACGCACCTACCGGGCGAATACTGCCCGGCCTAAATTTCGTCATAACCCCGACAAATCCTCAGCAATTATCACCTTCATTTGTGCGGCTGGATTCGACTGGATTGCCACTCAGGTCTTGATCATGGGTTGGGGCATGGGCATGAGGAAGATAATCGAGACAGGGGGAAGGAATACGGAGAGATCATTGTGGCTGGGGGGAGGCGGCACGCTGCTTACTTGAACGGAGTCGGTGGAAGAGGGAGGCGGCACGCTGCTTACTTGAACGGAGTCGCAGGGGTGATCTTCGATAATGCGAGTATGGAGTCACGTTACGAGCCATAAATTATCGTGTAAGTCCATGATGTACTAGGCATATTCGGCATGGTGCGCCAAGGTTATGGAAAAAGCATGGCGGAAACGCACGCATTTGACCTAGGCCGATTGGTCAATGTCGGTAGTGACGTGGGGCAAGGGTGGGAGAAAAAGTCTCGTCCTGGGCAAAACTAGCGCGAAATTCTTGGATGTACCGAGGGTGGCTGTGATGGGTCTTGTAGGGGCAGTGGTCGAGAGTTGGCTCTGATAGCCAGTTTGCTGGGATTGAGGCATGGCGAGTAGATCAAGAGTGATTTGAGCTATTGCTATATATAGAACGCGCGCGCGTGCGCCTGCGTCTGAAATGACCGCAGGCGAGGGTGTCAGACAGGAAGGGCCCCGCGTGCGCGGTCAGACTCTTAGGATTACGAGCAAGAATTGATTTAAGTACAAATGGACTTTGGTGGCAATTGACGTCAATTAGTAAGGCAGACTTTATATCACCATACAACATATATGGCTTACCATTCCGAGGCCCCGTAATGCAGTTGAACAACAGCGTACTGCATGACTGGCCGCAAGGCGTTTTTAGTCGTTGAGGCGTTGAGGAAATGGCGAGGGGATCGAGAGTGATTCGAATTATTGCTATATATGGAACGCGCGCGTGCGCGCGCGTGCGTTTGATAATGATAGCGGGCGAGGGTGTCAGATAGGAAAGGGCCCCGCGTAGACGTTGACGAAAATGTAGGCAGCGCTTACAATCTGCGGCACGGTGCCGCACCGCGCTGCACTATACAAATCATGCCACCCTCAAAGGGGTCCAACCAAAAATCACCGCGTGTAAGCGTGACTCTGTCCGAGGAAGAGTCGGCTAAGCTCGACGCACTCTCAAACACGTCAAAACTACCACGGAGTTGGTTGGGACGTTATGCGATCAGAAGGTTACTGGACGCCTACAGTAGTGGGCAGTTGGATCTTCCCATCCCCTCAGATTCAGAAAGCGCCCAATGACGCTGCGTAGCCGTAACAATGGACACCCTAACCAAACGAGACAGGAGCGCCAGGATGGCGCTCATTCGTTCAAAGAATACGAAACTCGAAATTCGAGTTCGTCAACTTGTTCATTCCATGGGATATCGGTATCGCTTGCATGCAGCCTCATTGCCAGGACGTCCAGATCTCGTCTTTTCGACGAGACGCAAAATCATCTTTATTCACGGATGCTTTTGGCATCGACATGCACGATGTTCGTTGGCTCGACTACCAAAGTCACGACTGACTTTCTGGGTCCCAAAATTGAACAAGAACCGACTGCGAGACAGAAAAAACATCAAGAAACTCGTTCAAGATGGATGGCAGATCCTTACGGTATGGGAATGCCAACTGCAATCCATGAGTACATTAGGTCACACGATAAGGAGTTTTCTCGATGCGTAGTCTAGAATTATTCGCTGGAGCCGGCGGTCTTGCGCTGGGAGTTAGCGAAGCCGGTTTTCGCCACGAATGGGTCGTGGAACGGGACAAGGACGCCTACGAGACCCTTATTCATAACCAGCAGGCAGGAGTTGGATCTCTGCCTCACTGGAATATACTCCGCGAAGATGTTCGCAGACTCGACTATTCTGTTCTTCGCGAGAGGATCGACCTTGTAGCTGGTGGGCCGCCGTGTCAGCCGTTCTCCGTCGGAGGAAAACATCGTGGGCCAAGTGACGAGAGGAATCTCTGGCCAGAAGCCATCCGGGCAGTTCGAGAACTGCGCCCTAAGGCCTTTCTCTTTGAAAACGTCAGAGGACTCTTGAGGCCAGTCTTTCGGCCATTCCTGGAGTACGTCCAGCTTCAGCTCGCCATGCCAATGTTAACAATTCGACCGGGCGAAGATATCTCCCGTCACATTGAGCGCTTGCAGCGGGCTATCCAATTGAATCAGCCTAAAACTGAAGGCTTATATCGAGTCTTTTTGCATCCCGTGAACGCGGCCGACTATGGCGCGGCGCAAAAGCGTCAACGGGTCATTATTGTTGGGATCCGCTCGGACCAACCTGTGACCTGGACTCCTCCACTTCCTACACATTCCGAAAATGCCTTACTTTGGGACAAAGTGGTGTCTGGCGAGTATTGGGAACGCCACCGAGTTGCCCGTCGCCGGCAGCCGGCTCTCCCGCCATCAGTTCAGAGAGCCGCAGAGCGCTTAGCGAGTCAAGGACGGCCACCGCAGCAGCCATGGCGTACCGTGAGAGATGCCATTGGAGACCTCGATAGACCACTTCAAACACGAGAGGTTTTTTCGAATCACATCCTGAGGACCGGCGCCAAGTCCTATCCTGGACACACGGGAAGCCCGCTGGATGAACCCGCCAAAGCGCTCAAGGCTGGCGACCATGGCGTTCCTGGAGGAGAAAACACAGTTCTGCTTCCAAGTGGCCAAGTGCGGTATTTTACAGTCCGTGAAGCTGCCAGATTACAGGGCTTTCCAGATGACTACCGGTTCCCTGTCTCGTGGACCGAAAGTATGAGACAGATGGGCAATGCTGTTCCCACCCAGTTAGCGAGACACTTTGCGACCCGGCTCTTCGAACTTTTCCATGAATCGACACAGCATCCGAACGCCTGAGCTCACGCATGCCAACTCCTGGAACACTCAAAGAACTAGCGAGTCAGCTCGCTGTACTTTCTGAAACACTCGCTGCTGCGGAGGAACATCATCGTACTCCGGCGCGCGTAAAGCGTGTTCGTGCAACAATTTCGGAAACATACAAAAAGATGCGGCAGGTGATGGATGATCTTGATCCGGTCAAGCAACCAGATTTTGTGTTTGAGCCTTCAAATCCGGACATTGCCGGCCGCATTGTGGCCATCACCATGCTTGCACAACCACGCAAGCCACTGTCCGAGATTGAAAGGCGGTACGGCTCAGGCGTATACGCAATATACTACGAGGGTGATTTTCATGCGTATAAAGCGCTCTCAAAGAAAGAGCACCCGATTTACGTGGGAAAAGCGGATCCCGCGAATCCGACAAGCAAGTCGGCAACCGAGCAAGGAGAAAAGCTCTCAGCTCGCCTAAACGAGCACCGTCAAAGCATTGTCAGCGCCAAATCCACCCTTCAAATCGACGATTTTCAGTATCGTGCACTAGTGGTACAAACGGGCTATCAAAAATCTGCCGAAGATTTCCTTATCCGTTTGTTCCAACCAATCTGGAACAATGAAACCCGTATCTGCTACGGCATAGGAAAACATGGTGACAGCTCAGAGACTCGTGCGAACAAGCGATCTCCATGGGACACGTTACATCCTGGAAGGAAATGGGCACAGGACCATCCAAAATTGCAGGATGCGCGATCTGAACAACAGATTCTTCAAGACATTGCCACGCATTTCCATGTGAATAGGCCAGTTGACTCAATTGATGAAATTTTACGTCGATTTTTGAGCGAAATGCGGGCGTCGTAATGAAACATCAAATTCCAAATATTGCTGGGCGGCGGGTTATTATCCTTACGGGTCCCCACGTTGGCCAAGAAGGTATATGTCTCGGCAAGGCAGATGACGGATTGAGGTGGATGATATGTCCTGACGATTCAAACGACATTATTCCCATGGTTTTCGATCAGGACTTCGGTATTTTAGTTACCCTCGACAATTAATTCTTTAGCCGCAGTTGTCCTGTCACAGCAGGATTCAGCGCTGGGACTTCTCAGAGCAAGAGAGCTGCAAGAACGCAGAAGCAAATAAGGCGAGTCCATAAAGACATTCCCGAAGCGCATTTCCGGGCACATGCCCACTGAACACTTGCTGAACACTTCAACCATTTCAGCGTTCAGCGAAATTATGTATCTAATTGATTTTATGGAGCCGGCGAGTGGAATCGAACCACCGACCTGCGGTTTACGAAACCGCTGCTCTGCCAACTGAGCTAC
>WBZN01000748.1_pt1 | contig 14330 bp, 15 predicted proteins | sample 5204281 | NCBI WGS metagenome assembly WBZN01 (sample SAMN12344347, study PRJNA552823) | activated sludge metagenome | biome: Activated sludge suspended growth; feature: Nitrification reactor; material: Wastewater; isolation source: activated sludge from nitrification reactor of wastewater...
CCAACGGGTTTTGTGGTTGTGCGTGTCGTATTGAGCATAGTCATTATTAACCGATTGTTCCTCTTCGTCGCCAACTAACATCATGGCTTCATCGATATTAGGGTTTGCACCGTGTAATCCGATTTTTTTAAGTTCTGTCAGTTTGTTCTGGTAAGAACTGGCCGATGCGCCAGAACCAGAACGAGAAGCGTTGTTCCTGTGGCTTTTTTGCTCGACGGCGGCTATTCCCCCAGTATTCTGTACATTTCTAGGTGAATTGATGTTGACTTGCGTCTTGGCCTTGATAGCTTCCTCCAATTGCTGTCGTTTCAGCATTTTAATGTGTCCGCTATCTGGATCATTAGCCGGCAGCATCGAAATGTTCCCAGGTGGCGAAGGCGGTAAATCAAGATTTTTTGGTCGCTCAATAATAATGTTCGAAGGAATAAGCGGATCATTTATCGCTTTGCGTGTTTCTTTTGGAGGGATTATTCCTTTCAAATGATGATCTCGGGCTACTTGGTTGGCAAAGTTTTCAGTAGATTGAACCGTCTTGTCCTGATTAGCATCCTTTTTGCTAAACCGTTCAGTGCTGCGATTAGTGGCAACAATGGCCATCAATACCACGAATACTGCCATGATCGCCAAAAAGATCATGAGCGGAATCTTATTGACGCGGCGCACACCGGATGGCTTACCGGATTCTCCTCTAGGCTCGTATTCAGGCAATAAAAAGCTATCTTGCATAGAATAATCTCCTATGGCTCTCGTTTCACCCAAAGCCCGGCGGGTTTTAATACGTCATCATGCACGTGATACGTCCGTGTCAAATCGGTTTGCGCGACGTTAAGTTTCACAAAATAAACGTCTTCAGCGTGATCAACTTTGTAACTCACTGGAACTGACTCAGCCAGACCGGCGAGAACTTCTTTTCCTGTGGATTGTGATGCTTCTTGACTATGCTCTCTTAATTGTCTAAAAATCGCAGGAACTAAAGCATCTTCTTCGACTTCATAAACGGCAAAACCTCGCAGCCGCAACTGATCCATTAATTTGCGGCTACCAAGATCGTATCCGGCATTTCTAAATTCAAGTGCTTTATCCTGAAATGAATAGAGATGTGCAATCTGGATAGCCGCATCAATGGCCAATGCTTCGCTTTGTTGCTGTGTCATTCGGTTGGAAAAAGTATCATCCCGAACGGAAGGCATAGCACAGCCTGTCATCCACACGACCAGCATGAATATCGCACCATATGGGCATGCTAGTAAAGAGAATAAGTGCTTGTTCATAATTTACGCTCGCGCCGGATCGTCACGCGGCTTTGGTTGCCAGAAATTCCGCTGACCAAAATCGCCTTGTCAAACAAGGTATCCACGATATAACGCTCACCCTGGAGACGGTAATTGACTATCGCGGTTTCCTCATCACGAAACAACCACCCTTCCCTACTCAATAACAATAAAGCCGGTGCTTCAGTTTGCGTCATCGCTTTTGGCATTTCGATTACGGTTTTTTGACCATCGTTGTAGACACGTACCGGCTTCCAGTCAGCATTTCCTTCCACACTATAGTCAAAATCGAGATTACTCAAATAGTGTGGATTCTCGGCGGAGGGGGTGCTCTCATGTCGTGTGTATGCGTTTCTTTCTTTTAAAGCTTGCCATTTTTCGTTGGCTTCATCAGGATATATAAAACCAACGCGCGACATAAATTCACTACGATGCGAGCGCAGTCGCATATGATAAGAACGTCGGTTAGTTGTTACAACCAGCGATGTTTCTAACCCTACATCCATCGGCTTGATAATTAAATGCTGCACTTCATTAGTGCCCTGCCCCGTAATTGCAGGTTCTATAATCCAACGCGCTTGATCGCCCACATGCACGGAATTTACCGTCTCGCCCGGCTGCAATTCTACATCGCATACTTGCAACACAGCGCAAACGATACTGGGTTGCTGCGCCCCAAAAACAAAGCGCACACTACCGTCCTCTCCACGGGTTGGACCAATGCTTGCAGCGCTGTTACCTTGCCATTTCTTGCTGATATTAATGGCAGATCGTTCTTGCTTTGTAAGTTTTGGGTTCTTATCGGTAAAATACGTTTCTGATAAGCCGTTGGCATAGATAGGGCTAGTGTAATTCATGAGTAGTATCAAGATGCCAAGCTTTTTGGTAGTACTTAAAGAGAGTAACGGTTTCATGTTAGTCGACCTCTTTACGTTTGTTTCGACCAAGAAAAATCTTGAACGTAAATCCCTAACGGATTATTGCGAATTTGCTCCTCAGTGGTAGTTTGCGTGGCCGGTTTCTGATAAATTCGGACCAGTGCCCTCATAGGGAAAGGTGACTCCACTAATTGACCCTGCCGGTCATGGACTTTTTCTAACCAATCCACCTGCCAGGTTTCATGGGTTTGCGGCAGTACAGACACGATTTCAATGCTTACCGTGATGGTTTCGGCCCGTTTGAAAGGATTGTTTTCCTCAGTTCCGTTATACCATTGATTTGCCTTAACTGTGGCTGGGTCATTGCCTGATAGCAAGGCATAAGCCCGAAATATTGCTTTGCGTTGCAATGCTACGTCCGGCGTTACGATTCGCAGGTCGTTGATGAAAGCAGCCAGTTGCGCATGCACGATACGCTCATCCAACGCTTGCATACGGTCCGCGCGAGACACCGCTATGGCTTCTCCCAGCTTATCGACTTGAACGACATAAGGTACGAATTTCGATTGACTGCCCAAATAGATCATGCCGCCAATAGAAGCCAAAGCAATCAACAAGCATAAAATAGCAAGCAGTTGCCACATATTACGCGATGCCTGCATTCCGCGCATATGATCGTTCCAGGTGCGTCTAGCAGATAGATAGGGATTGTCACTTTCGCCGCTTCTTCTACCGTCTACTATTTCCGAATGTTCCCCATCTATCTGCTTTCGCACCACTGGTTGCTTGAACTTGAACATTTCTGCAAAAGTGCTCATGCTTCGACCCCTTCTTGTTGCTGTAACGAAATACCTTTGGACGCTAGCCAATGGCTGACCCATTGCCTGCCATGCTGGCTAGAAAGGCTTTTAATGGCTGCAATCGAATCTTTGTCGGTTGCCCCAACGAATGCTAGTGCCACCTGCCCTAACGCTAAGTCGTACAGTCTTCTTCCCTGCTCGGAAACATAGTAGTACTGACGTTTAGGAACAGCGGATGCGATGATTTCGATTTGGCGAGTGTTCAATCCCATGCGCCGATATAAGGCAGAAGCCTCCTCATCACGCGCAAATGGATTAGGTAAGAAGATTTTTGTGGCCGTCGATTCGATAATGACATCGAGAATTCCGCTGTTAGTTGCGTCTGACAAGCTTTGTGTGGCCATTAACACCAAGCAATTATTCTTACGCATCACTTTAAGCCATTCACGAATTTTGGCGCGAAATACCGGATGACCGAGCATGATCCACGCCTCATCTAGAATAATCGCAGCGGGCTGACCTTTCAGGCTACGCTCGATGCGGCGAAATAGATACAACAGCGTAGGAAGCGCATACTTCTCGCCAAGGTTCATCAATTCCTCGATCTCGAAAGTAACGAAAGAAGACAATTCCAACCCATCTTGCTCGGCGTCCAGTAGATGTCCCATCATGCCGTCAAGGGTGTATTGCCGCAGGCACTCGCGAATCGGTTCACTTTGAATCGTCACTAAAAAATCCGACAAGGTTTTGGAACCACTTTCATACATATTGGCAATGGCAAGAGCAATTTCATTGCGCTGTAATGGCGTAACCGTGATGTTGTTTAACTCAACCATCAAACAAATCCATTCCAGTGCCCAGGCACGGTCGCCCTTGGACTGCAAAAACTGCAATGGGCAGAAAGACAAGGATTCATCGTCCCCCGCTACGGTAAAATGCTGACCTTCTACTGCTTTTGTCAGCGGATACATCGAGAGCCCCTTGTCAAAGCAATAAATCGACATACCAGGATAGCGCCTCATCTGTGCGGCCAGCATAGCCAGATGCGTAGACTTGCCCGCACCTGTGGGGCCAAACATAAATGTGTGACCTAAATCGCGCACATGGAGGTTGAGCCTAAATGGCGTTGCTCCTTGAGTGACACAATGCATCAATGCAGGTGAATTGTGCGGATACATCGGACAGGGTGCTACAAATTTGCCTGTCCAGATAGTGTTTACAGGCAAGAAATCGGCTAAGTTCATCGTGTTGATCATTGGTCGGCGAACATTTTCCACACCATGACCTGGAATGCTTCCGAGATATGCTTCCAGCGTATTGACGGTCTCAAGCCGAGCGTTAAAGCCTAATTGATTGATGGCTTTTTCTACAAGGCGCGAAGCGATTTCCAGTTGATTGCGATCTTCGCGCATCAAGACGATGACGCTCGAGTAATATCCCTGCCCTACCGTGCCACTGTTCGTTTCCGCAATCGCAGATTGGGCGTCGTCGACCATATTGAGCGCATCCTCGTCGACATAACTGCTGTTTAAATTAAATACCGGGGTCTGAAGTCCAACGGTACGGAAACGTACGCTAAGGCTCCGTATTTTCAAATGGCATCAGATTCTTTGAGTATTTTATAGACTGTTGATCTCCCTATTCCAAGGTTTCTAGCAATATCAGTAGCGCCAACACCCTTATCGTTCATATGCAGTGCTTTTTCTCTATCAACAGTCCGTTTCCGACCAAATTTTACTCCCCTGATTTTAGCTTCTTCCCGACCTTCATTAGTTCGCTCAAGGATCCGTTGGCGTTCTGCTTGAGCGACAGCAGACAAAATCGTGACAACCATTTTACCCATTGAACCTTCAGTACTGATGCCGTCGTCTAAAAAACGAATGGCAACACCCAGGTTATCGAACTCTTTAATCAAAGCGATCATATCGGCTGTATCTCGACCAAGACGATCCAGTTTCTTTACCAGAATAACATCGCCTTGTTCGACTTTAATCCGCAGCAAGCTCAATCCATCGCGATTAACATGACTGCCTGAAGCTTTGTCAGAAAAAATACGATTCATCTCAACTCCTGCTTCTCTGAGTGCTTTGATCTGAATATCGAGAGATTGCTGGCTCGTGGATACTCGAGCATAACCAAAGAGTCTCATAAGCTAAAAACTGTCCCCTTAATCGATTAATAGAACAACTGTCCACTAATATAGACAAAAACGATATAATAGACATTATATTAAGGGCTGATAGGTATGTCTACTAATTTATAATATCGTAGACACTCCGAAATCTACTTTTTTAGATATTGCCACTGACCTTTGGGGGAATCGATGTCTGTAGATTTTCTAACAACGGAGCAGAAAGCCCAGTATGGCCAATACTCCTGTGAACCCAACGAGGTTCAACTGTCGCGTTACTTTCACCTCGATGAATCAGATCTGGCATTCATAGCGAACCGACGTGGCGACAAAAACAAACTTGGTTTTGCGCTCCAATTGACAACTGTTCGATTTTTAGGAACGTTTCTGTCGGATGTGTCCCGGATACCCACCAATGCTCAGGCGTTTGTGGGACGGCAGCTCGCGGTAAAAAATGTTGCGGTACTGGCTGATTATGCGCAAAGAGAAACGACCAAGCGTGAACATACTGCTCTGATTCGCAGGCACTATGGCTACAGTGAATTTAGCGATCCACACTGGACGTTTCGTCTTAGTCGTATGCTCTATACCCGTGCTTGGATCAGCAGCGAAAGACCCAGCTTGATGTTCGACTTTTCGACAGCCTGGCTGATTCAACATAAAGTGCTATTACCTGGCGCAACGACTTTATCACGTCTTATTTCTGAAATTCGGGAGCGATCAGATAATCGACTCTGGCGATGCCTATCATCGTTACCTAACCGCGAACAAAAGGCAAACCTTGAAACTCTTCTCCAGGTACCTGACGGACAGCGCACATCAGGGTTTGATCGTTTTCGCAAAGGCCCTACAACGATTAGCGGCCCAGCATTTAATCTCTCCGTTCAACGCTATCTGGATCTGCGAGCCTTTGGCATTCATGAAATCGATTTTTCCCATATACCGCCGGTACGTCTGAAAAATCTGGCGCGGCACGCCGGTGTGATCTCCATGCATAAAATAGCAAGGATGCCAGAAAATAAACGTACAGCTATATTGTTGGCCTTCGCAAAAGTTTATGAAACTGTCGCGCTTGATGATTCACTCGACGTTCTTGATATGCTCATCACCGAAATTGCGAGGGATGCTAAAAATATAGGTCGAAAGAACCGTTTACGTACACTGAAAGACTTGGACAGGTCCGCACTAACGCTGGCAGCTGTGTGCGCATTGCTCTTGGATGAAGAAACAGCAGACGAAGAATTGCGCAAAGCAATTTTCATCCAGTTTCCTAAACAGCACCTGGCGGAATCCATAGCTACCGTGAACTCTCTAGCCAGGCCTCCTGACGATCAATTTCACAATGAATTGCTGGAGCAATACGGAAGGGTCAGGCGCTTTCTGCCAAAGTTATTCACTAGCGTACAGTTCAAGGCCGCGCCGGCAGGGATAGCGACGATTGATGCACTAAATTACCTTGCGAACATTGGTGCATTACGTAATCAGATCTTAGACAATCCGCCACTCGGCATTATCACCAACTCCTGGAAACGCGTAGTTTTCGACGCAGAAAACCAAGTGACCAAGCGAGGTTATACGCTGTGCTTTCTTGGCAAGCTGCAAGATAGCTTAAGGCGGCGGGACGTGTATGTTGAAAACAGCGACCGCTGGAGTGATCCACGCGCAAAATTGCTTAAAGGTGCCGATTGGAAGGCCAATAAAATACAAGTTTGCCGATCGCTGGGTCACCCCGTATCGCCTGATACTGCAATCATTAGACTAACGCAGCAACTAGATGCGGCTTACAGACAAGTTGCCGCCAGGTTTGATAAAAATGATGCTGTCAGAATCGACAATTCTGGTAAGCATACCGCTTTAACGATTACCAATCTCGACAAGCTTGATGAGCCGCCTAGCCTAACTCTACTCAGTGAACAGGTCACCGGATTGCTGCCTAAGATTGATCTCACTGAGTTGATACTGGAGATTGATGCGCACACAGAATTTGCTGATGAGTTTACACATGTTAGTGAATCCAATGCTCGGGTTGATGATTTATCTCTCAGCGTTTGTGCAGTGCTGCTGGCAGAAGCCTGCAATATTGGCCTTGAGCCGTTAATCAAGCACAATGTGCCAGCTCTTACTCGTCACCGTTTAAGTTGGGTGAAACAAAATTATATCCGCGCAGAAACGCTTGTCAAAGCAAACGCGCGGCTGGTAGACCATCAGGCGACTCTCTCGCTGGCTAAAAAATGGGGCGGAGGAGACGTCGCCTCAGCGGATGGCATGCGTTTCGTGACGCCAGTGCGTACTATTAATGCTGGACCTAACCCGAAATACTTTAGATCCAGTCGAGGCATCACGTGGTACAACTTTGTCTCAGATCAGTATTCTGGGTTTCATGGCATTGTGATCCCTGGCACCTTGCGTGATTCCATCTTTGTGCTAGAAGGATTGTTGGAGCAGCAAACCGGCTTAAATCCTACTGAAATCATGACGGACACCACTGGCGCTAGTGATATGGTTTTCGGCCTGTTTTGGCTGCTCGGATATCAATTTTCACCGCGGCTGGCGGATGCAGGTGAAGCTGTTTTTTGGCGAGTCGATAAAGGCGCCGATTATGGTGCCCTCAATGATTTAGCGCGTGGCTGCGTAAATACCCATCGGGTAGAGCAGCACTGGGATGATATGTTGCGAATCGCCGGGTCGCTGAAACTAGGAACTGTACGAGCGTCGGAGCTCATTCGCTCACTGTTAAAAAGTGAGCGACCTTCCAGCCTGGCCCAGGCAATTATCGAGGTGGGGCGAATCAATAAAACATTGCACCTGCTAAATTACATCGATGACGAGGACTACCGTCGTCGAATATTGAACCAGCTAAATCGCGGCGAAGGTCGACATAGTGTTGCACGAACAATCTGTTACGGACAGCGAGGAGAAATTCGTAAACGATACCGTGAAGGTCAAGAAGATCAGCTTGGCGCGTTAGGGCTCGTGACTAATGCGGTGGTTTTGTGGAATACCATGTACATGCAGGCCGCACTAGATTACTTGCAAGAGCAGTCCATGAACATCAGAGAAGAAGATGAAGCTAGGCTGTCGCCCCTAGTGCACGGTCATTTTAACGTGCTCGGCCACTATTCTTTCACTTTGACTGAGCAAATCATGAAAGGGCAGCTCAGGCCACTGAACCAAGCATCGGGGGACATGTATGCTCCTTAGCGTACGTTTTCGTACCATTGGACTTCAAACCCCAATACCTGATCAAAGAAACCGCGCACTTTCTGTTTCCATTTCTTACGGTATTTGTCCAGGTGCGAAACAGCCACATGGGAATCTAAAAAAATAAAACGCGACGACCAACGGTAGGTTCCCTGTAGCTCTGATAATAGGTTTAGCATGCCGGGAGTGGATTCGAGTGGAAATCCGTCAATCGATACCGTCTGCACAAAATATCGCCCTACTTTAGGTACTACCCCGCTCCATAGTTCTTGAGCACCCAATAGACCGTCCAGGTACATCGGATTTTTAGGCAAAGCAACGGGATATTGTTCTGAGCTAATACAATATTTAAGCCACGACAAAAATTCATCGTATAGAATAACCGACCCGTCTTCGTTTTCTTGTGTCTTGGCTTTTAGTCTAATCATCTGAAAAGCACTGGAAACATGCGATTCAAAATTGGCGCATTCCCGCATGAAATAATCCAAAAGTGCCTTCGATTGTTCGGCCAATCCTGAAGACTCATTTTCGTCATCAAACATGATTTCAACAAACTTCTGCTGCGCGATGCGTGGCGGCAAATACGTTAAAGTAATCACAAAAATACTTTCGTATAATTCGCTCAAGTTTTCAAAGTAATGTCTACGCTCTTCATCGATGGCACATGATATGGCATCTGGAAATTTCGAGGCACCGCGATCGCTATAACGCTTGACCGATTGCCGCACGCTGTCGACATGAATCATCCAGCCGTTACCCAATCTCGATAACGCTTGATTCAGCCTGATCGAGATGTTCTCGCGCTCAATATCAGTGCTGCTAGCCGTATCTGCTCCAGTAAATCGCCAAGCCGCCATAAGAGACCCGTTCTTGCCAACAATTACACCGTCTTCGACCACTGCTGCATGAATCAAAAGATCGGCAAACCCCATATCCTTTGAGCGGTAGCGATCTAGCTTGCCCTCATTACAGTGTTGCACGATCATGCGGCCTAGAATAAAAAGCATCAGAAGACCTAAACCAGCAATAACAACTGCTATCGAAGCAATCATTGGTACCGACTCCCCTGATGGGCGCTGTTATCATAGAACGGCGTGCTTCTTGCGGGATAATAATCTTTATAGCGGTATTGACGTAAATAAATCCGTCGCAGCAACGGATCGCTTTTAGCCATTAAACGTAGTGCGAAAAGCGCGAATATCCATAAGCCGATACCGAACAGAATCGTTTTAACTTCCATCGCAACGAAAATGGAGGTCGCCGCTAACAGAATGGAAAACATGACAAGCTCACGGTCACCGCCCATAAACAAGTTCGGACGGTTACTCGCCTGATGAATGGGATAAGTTCGAAGCATGACTGCCCTCCCCTACAATTAAACAACGTGTTAAGACAGTTCTACTACCGGTTCTGGAATAATTGCACCTTGGAAAAGTGTGGCCATCAGGTTGTTGGCGGCCACGAGTAACGCCATAACGAGCACAATGAACATCATCGTTCTAAAAAAAGCGTTTAACTCTCCACCGAAAATCAATACCCCACCTGCTACTACAATACCGATGAGTCCAAACGAAAAAGCAACCGGTCCTGTAACGGAATTGCGAAGCACCAGCAACCAACTCTCATAAGGCAACCCCCCGCCACCCGCACCCATTGCGGCTTGGGCATCACAAACAGTAAGTAGCGAAAGTAATGCGACACTAAATGCCGAATTTAGAAAAATTGTGTTCAAGGGCAATTGAAGATAACGATTCATGCAATTCTCCTTTTCAAAGATGTTGACCTTTAAAACCGTGCCTATTCGATGTCTTGCAAGTTGATGACTTCCTTGATTTGTCTGCCAGAAGGTGTGCGACTGATATGAACAATTACGTCGATCGCATCCGCTATTAAGCGCTTAATGTCTTTGGGGGCGGATGAGTTTCGCGAAATAAGCGATTCCAGGCGAACGAGCCCCATTTTTGCGTTATTGGCATGCAATGTAGCGGCCCCGCCTTCGTGTCCGGTATTCCACGCATCGAGCAAATCTAAAGCTTCCGCACCTCTGACCTCCCCCACCAAAATACGGTCTGGTCGCATGCGAAGTGTGGTTCTCAATAATTGAGTCATACTGACTTCAGGCGTAGTGTGATATTGCACAAAGTTTTGCGCATGACACTGGATTTCTGATGTATCTTCTAAAATCACGATTCGTTCATTTGGAAACTCGCTGACCATTTTGTGAATGATTGCGTTGATGAGTGTCGTTTTACCGCTTCCGGTTCCGCCGATGACAAGAATATTGCAATGTTTCGAAATCGCTTTTATGATTAATTCGTAGTGTGCTCGTGAAAGTACGCCATTATCTAAATAATCTTCTAACGTAAAAACTTGTAAGGCTTTTTTACGGATGGCAAAACACGGTGCACTCACGACAGGAGGAATTTGACCCGCGAAGCGAGAGCTGTCCAGTGGGAATTCACCTTCGATGACAGGACTGCCACGAGTTATTTCTTTACCGTGAAAACCAGCCACAGTTTTGATAATCGATTCAGCCTGAGCACATCCCAACTCTCCAATACACATCATGCCCTGCCCAAGCTTTTCCTGCCAAACCCGACCGTCTGGATTAAGCATGATCTCAACTGTTTCGTAATCACTGAGTGCGTGAAGCAGTAATCCGCCTAAATCACGCTCAAGCTTGCGGCAAGCTCGTTCTTTTGTGGAAGTGGCGATTCCTTCGGATACATTTACATGCATATACTATAGTGTGTCCTTGCTAATATGAACACAACAATAAACCATATAAAACAGTTTTGCAAACTATTTTATTAATTTTTTCTTATTGTCTTTATCCCATCTTTTAGCTTCAAAAGCTTGAATATCTGTCAAAATCAAATATACTGCCTGATAGCCCTTAGGAAGATGAGTTTTAATTTCGTTACCTGATTCAGCAGCCAATTCCGATAGTTCTATATCGTTAATTTGGAAAAGAGAAGGCAGCGGGACTTCTAGAGCGTCGGCAATGGCTTCGATACTTTTTATCGATGGATTGGCAATATTCCTCCCGATCTCTGAAAGATAAGGCACGGATATTCCAGACTTTATTGAAAGTTGCTCCTGCGTGATTTTTTTATCTTGCATGATGCGAAGAATATTGGTGCTTAAGATTTTTAAATACATCTTTAAAATAATTTAAATATTTAACTGTTAAGGATTTGTTATTTTTTTATGATTGAATTTTTATAACCCATATTGCATAATGGTTTTTACTAACTATGATATAATAAGACTAAAAATATTATTAGAATAAATATTTGATAATTAGCTAAATAAGTTCTTGATAAAAGTTTTTAAAGTAATTTAAGTATTCATTTTGTGGACAATAAATGTCTGGGAAAAAGATAAGGCAAGATTTGCCATTAAACGCCTTACAACAATTAGCTATTAATTCTGTAGATGAAGACCCCAACCAACCGAGAAAGTATTTCGATACTACCAGCCTAAACGAACTTGCGGAATCTATTCGTTTAAGAGGTGTAAAAACCCCCATATCCGTTCGCTTTAATGAAAAATCTGGCCGTTACACAATTAATCACGGTCATAGGCGTTTTCGCGCGAGCAAAATAGCGGGAAAAGCTACAATACCTGCCTACATTGATAATGATTATCTTGATGAAGACCAAGTCATTGAAAATGTCCAAAGAGAAAACCTCACAACCAGAGAACTCGCTGACTACATTGGAAGACAATTAGCTAAAGGAAAGACTCAAGCTCAAATTGGAATTGATCTAAGTAAATCGAGTGGTTGGGTTTCTTTGCATGCAAAACTACTCAATCTCCCAGATCCCATTGCCGAGCTTTTTCATAGCGGTAAGGTTACAGATGCTAACTTAATTCATTTATTAGTAGCTGCGTACAAGGCTGATCCAATTGAAACATTTAAATGGATCGAGAATAACAAAGAAGAATTCATTACCCGAAGAGCAGTCCAGATTCTAAGAGATTATATCGAATATAACAAAAACAGATCTCACGACCGCTCTGATAGCATAGTAACTATCGAAGTTAATGCAGATTCTGCTACTTATACTCATGAAACCGGATCTATGAGTGCGCCACCTTTAAAACAAAACTCCGATTCAATATCGAAAAATACGAAACTAAAGAAACTCTCCTCTTCCGATAGAAATGAAGCCGACAAAGTGAGTATCGCGACAACTGTTCTGAATTTAACTTGGCTGCATTGTTACAATAAAAATAAATTTATGTCTGTCTTCAGTATCACCGAACGTAAGCTTGTGAAAAATTATTTACTGGAGATATACCACGAAGGAAAAAAATCAAATTCCGATCCAGAAAAAAGCATTTTAGAGTTTCTATTAAAGAGTTCGCCCATCAAAGGAATTGGAGCCTATGAATTCATGGCGTTTCTACTGGGAAAAAATCAAAAGGAATTCAACTTTGAAGAAATTTTTAAAAAAATATTTAGTATTCGATCTAACCTATACACAAAATGAAACAACGTATTCTTGTCATGAACGGACAAAGATTAATAGAAAGCCTAGATGAAAACGGTAAATGGAAAACGATTAAAGTTTCAAAAGCCGAATCTCTAAAAGGCGGAATCTATAATATTTTTACCGCCAAAGATGCCGACAATAAAATGGGAGCTAGCGGAATCTTGATTCATACAACCAAGGATGAATTCTTTATAAAAACCCCCTACGGCTTCCTGAAATACGAATTAACAGAGCAAATTAAATTACCCGCTATTGGTTCTAATATCAATGTTTCCTATGAAAATGATCAAATAAAGATTTTAAAGGACTCCATTAAGTCTTCCAAAAAGCTTTCAATTTAGTGTTTAGAAACAATTCTAAAAGTTATTTATTTATTGAATACGCAAAGCTCGTCTTAATTTATCTGCTTTTTAATAAAATCCTCAATTATGCAAAATACTTTTTTGGATACCGATCTAACAGGTTGTGAAGGTGAATTAAGGGAGGATCCCAGTAATTCAGAAACAGAATTAACAAAAGGTATTGGGTTTAATATAACTCTATTAGGAAAAGCCTCACATAGCCCATCAATATAAAATTGAGCAGCTCGCTGCGCAAATGCATTTGTTGGCCAGGCAGTAGGCCAAGCAACTGCTTTTGATAAACGACTTAGGTCTGTTGCTACCGTATCCAAATCCTCTTCTGAAGGTCTAAATGTCAAAACAGACAAATCGGCAAAATTCGATATCTCTTGATCAAGTGCGGGTCTATTCCCCCCACCATCAATAATTAACCAACCATTTAAAGAATTTTGTGCTGCGCTTAAGATATTTGCCAAATTGGACGGATTTCTTCCATCAAGAACCGCATACGGCCTACCCTCCCCCCTAACTTTTCTTTCTGGATCTGTTAATACATACGCAGCTGGCTGATTCCATAAGATAGCTCCTAAACAAAATAAATGTGAGGTAGTTGTCTTTCCAGTACCTCCCTTGCTACCTCCAAAGTAAATTATTTTAGTCATGGTCCTTTATTTAAAACTTCTAACATTACTTCCTGTGCAGACACTACCCTACCCTCAGTCATCGTTCTTTCCGCGGCTGCTATTGTATACCTAGCGAGTAATTCCTTTGTCGGTCTTAGAGAAATTCCAACAGTAGTATTATTCTTTTTCTCTTTTGCGTTATTTTGCTCCCTTCTAACCGGTTGTCTTTCAATGGTTTGTTGGGAACCCGGCAATGGAACAGGCTTATTTGCAGCAGCGCCTAAACGCGCAGCTAATTCACTAGCATCTCTATTAGGTTTCATAAATCTCCTCCATTTTCAATCCTGTCCTTTATTAAAAAGTTTCATGCCAATAATCTTAGAAATAATTACAACTACAATATCCTAGTACCATAATATTATTATATCAGAGTATTTTGGTAGCATAGCGGCGTAGTAGCGTAGTAGCGTAGTAGCGTAGTAGCGTAGTAGCGTAGTAGCGTAGTAGCGTAGTAGCGTAGTAGCGTAGTAGCGTAGTAGCGTAGTAGCGTAGTAGCGTAGTAGCGTAGTAGCGTAGTAGCGTA
>WBZN01001474.1_pt1 | contig 14315 bp, 28 predicted proteins | sample 5204281 | NCBI WGS metagenome assembly WBZN01 (sample SAMN12344347, study PRJNA552823) | activated sludge metagenome | biome: Activated sludge suspended growth; feature: Nitrification reactor; material: Wastewater; isolation source: activated sludge from nitrification reactor of wastewater...
GCTTCAGGTTCAGCACGATCTCGGTGACGTCTTCGATGACACCCGGCAGCGTCGAGAACTCGTGCAGCACGCCCTCGATGCGCACCGACGTGATCGCGGCGCCCTGCAGCGAGGACAGCAGTACACGACGCAGCGAGTTGCCGAGCGTGGTGCCGAAGCCCCGCTCGAGCGGATCGAGCGTGAACTTGCCGTACCGATCCGTGTTGGCGGCGTCGGCCTGCAGGCCCTTCGGCATCTGGAGATTCTTCCACTTCATCTTCAAGCCTCCCGTATTGGAAAGGCGATCGTCACTTCGAGTAGAGCTCGACGATCAGCTGTTCGTTGATCGGCACGCCGATGGAGGCGCGCGTCGGCACGTGGAGGACGCGGCCCGCCATCTTCTCGGCGGACAGCTCCAACCAGTCCGGCACGCCCTGCCCCTTGCGGGAGTCGAGCGAGTTCTTGATGACCACCATCTCGCGGCTCTTCGCACGAACCGCGATCTCGTCGCCCGGGCGGACCTGGAACGACGGAATGTCGACACTCTTGCCATTCACCGTGAAGTGCCCGTGACGGACGATCTGACGCGCCGCACTGCGCGACGCCGCCAGGCCCAGACGGAACACCACGTTGTCGAGGCGGCGCTCCAGCATCTGCAGGAGCACCTCGCCCGTGACACCCTTCGCCTCGCTCGCCTTGGCGAACGTGTGGCGGAACTGGCGCTCGAGCAGTCCGTAGATGCGGCGAGCCTTCTGCTTCTCGCGCAGCTGCGTGCCGTAGTTGGTTTCCTTGGCGCGCCGGCTCTTGCCGTGCTCGCCAGGGGCGTAGCCACGGCGCTCGAAAGCGCACTTGTCCGTGAGACAGCGCGAGCCCTTGAGGAAGAGCTTCATGCCCTCACGCCGGCAGAGCCGGCAACGTGCATCGTGATAAACCGCCATGCTCGGGTTCTCCTAGACGCGACGCCGCTTGGGAGGGCGGCAGCCGTTGTGCGGGATAGGCGTGACGTCCTTGATGGCGGAGATCTCGAGCCCCGCGACCTGCAAGGAACGGATGGCTGCTTCGCGGCCGGCGCCGGGGCCCTTGACCCACACCTCGACGCGCTTGAGGCCCATGTGGATGGCATCGCGCGCAGTCGCTTCGGCAGCCACCTGGGCTGCGAACGGCGTGCTCTTGCGCGAGCCCTTGAAACCGGCCTTGCCGGCGCTCGCCCAGCTGATCACGTTGCCGTCGGTGTCGGTGATGGTGATGATCGTGTTGTTGAAGCTCGCCTGCACATGGGCCACCCCGTTGGTGCCCACCTTGCGGTCGCGCTTCTTGGGCTTCTTGACGTCTGCCACGCGAAACCTCCTGGCCGGGCGCTACGCGCCCCGCTCGGTCAACCCTTCTTGCCAGCCTTCGGCTTCTTGCCGCCGACCGCCATCTTCTTCGGACCCTTGCGCGTACGCGCGTTCGTCTTCGTGCGCTGCCCGTGCACCGGCAGGCCGCGGCGATGACGCAGGCCCCGGTAAGCGCCGATATCCATGAGGCGCTTGATGTTCATGGCGTGCTCGCTGCGAAGCGCGCCCTCCACCTTGTACTCGCGCTCGATGAGGCTGCGCAGCTTACCTGCATCTTCGTCGCTCAGCGCCTTCACGCGAATGTCCGGGTTCACACCCGTCTTCTCGAGCAGACGCTTCGCCGTGGTCGGGCCGATACCGAAGATATAGGTCAGCGCGACCTCGATGCGCTTTTCCATCGGGAGATCGATGCCTGCAATGCGTGCCACCGTGATTCTCCTCTCAGCCCTGACGCTGCTTGTGCCGCGGGTTGCGGCTGCAGATCACTCGAATGACGCCCTTGCGACGCACCACTTTGCAGTGCTCGCAGATCTTCTTCACGGACGCGCGAACCTTCATGACATCTGCTCCCTTCGCCGCGGCGGGACTACTTGTACCGATAGACGATGCGGCCGCGAGACAGGTCGTACGGCGACATCTCGACCGTCACCTTGTCACCCGGCAGGATCTTGATGAAGTGCATCCGCATCTTGCCCGAGATATGGGCGAGCAACCGGTGGCCGTTCTCGAGCTCCACGCGGAACGTCGCGTTCGGGAGCGCTTCGACCACGGTGCCTTCGACCTGGATGCCCTCTTCTTTTGCCAAACGAGTCCTTTCCTACTGCTCGTCCGGGAGCACCGAGAGTATCTCGGGGCCTTCCGGACCCACTGCAACGGTGTGTTCGAAGTGCGCCGACCAGAGGCCGTCCTTCGTCGCCACCGTCCACCCGTCGGACCGCGTGACGACCGCGGCTCCGCCGATATTCACCATCGGTTCGATCGCCAGCACCTGGCCGACGACCAACCGCGGTCCCTTGCCCGGCGGCCCGTAATTCGGGATCGCCGGCTCTTCGTGCATCTCGCGCCCGATGCCGTGCCCGACGAGATCGCGAACGACCGAGAAGCCGTTCTTCTCAACGTGCACCTGCACCGCGTTGGAGATGTCTCCCACCCGGTTCCCCGCGCGGGCCTGCTGGAGTCCCAGATGGAGGGATTCCTCGGTCACCCGCATGAGGCGGCTGGCTTCCTCGGACACCGCACCGACCGCGAAGGTCCGTGCCGCATCTCCGTACCAACCGTTCAGCTCCGTACCCACGTCGACCCCGATGATGTCGCCTTCCTTCAGCGCCCTCTTGCCGGGGATGCCGTGTACCACTTCTTCGTTGATCGAAGGACAGATGGTCGCGGGGAACCCACGATAACCTTTGAACGCCGGCCGCGCGCCACAGTCGCGGATGATCGTCTCAGCGAGACGATCCAGCTCGGCGGTCGTGATCCCCGGGCGTACGGCCCGGCCCATCTCCCGCAACACCCGCGCGACGATCTGCGCCGCCGCCCGGATGCCTTCGATCGGGTCCTGCTCGTGAGCGTGTCCCAATGCGTCAGTCCGTGACGGCTGCGACGAGCGCGCCGTACACCTGATCGACCGCACCGGTACCCGCCACTTCCTGCAACTTGCCCTGCACGCGGTAGTGAGCCACGAGCGGAGCCGTCTGTGCCCGGTACACCTCCAGCCGGCGCTGCACCGTTTCCACGGTGTCATCCGCCCGCTGGTGAAGCGCCGTTCCGGGATGGTCGTCGCAATGACGGCCGTCCCGGGACGGAGCACTGATCGCATTGTAGACGCGACGGCATTCCGGACACTCCCACCTGGCGCTCAGGCGTCGGACGAGTTCCTCGTCCGGCGCGGTCAGCGCCACCACCACATCCAACGGCCGCCGGCGTTCCAGCAGGATCGCGTCGAGCGCGTTGGCCTGCGGAATGGTCCTCGGGAACCCGTCGAGCACGAAACCCTGGCGGGCGTCGTCCTCGAGCGTGCGCTCGCGAACCAACCCGATCATGACTGGATCGGGAACCAGCAACCCCTGGTCGATCAACTTCTTGGCTTCGACCCCCAGGGCCGTCCCCCGCGCGATCGCGTCGCGCAGGATCTCACCCGTGGAGATCAGAGCCCACCCGCGATCGCTCGCGAGCCGGCGCCCCTGGGTACCCTTTCCCACACCGGGCGGACCCAGCAGCACCATCTGCATATCACATCCGCGAGCGGCCGCGGATGCGGCCGCGCTTCACGAACCCTTCGTAGTGGCGCATGAGCAGGTGCGATTCCACCTGCTGCAGCGTGTCGAGAGCGACGCCCACCACGATGAGCACGCTGGTTCCGCCGAATCCGAGCGCAGGAACCTTGAACAGTGCGATCAGGATGTCGGGCAGCACCGCCACGGCCGCGAGGAAGAACGCGCCAGGGAGCGTGATGCGCGACAGGACCCGGTCGATGTACTCCGCCGTATGGCGGCCCGGCCGGATGCCCGGGATGAAGCCGCCGTACTTGCGCATGTTCTCCGCCAGGTCGTTCGGGTTCAGGACGACGGCGGTGTAGAAGTAGGTGAAGAAGATGATGATCAGCGCGTAGAGCGTGTTGTAGAGCCAGCCGAGCGGGCTGAAGTGATCCCGGAAGAACCCGGCCAGCGGGTTGTCCGGGGGCAGCCACGAAGCCACCGACATCGGCAGGATCATGATGCTCGAGGCGAAGATGATCGGGATGACGCCCGCCGTGTTCACCCGCAGCGGGATGTGCGTGCTCTGGCCGCCGTACATCTTGCGGCCCACCATGCGCTTGGCGTACTGCACCGGGATCTTGCGCGTGGCCTGCGTCATGACGATGACGGCCGCGATCACGAGGACGATGAGCACGGTCACCAGTACCAGCTGGATGATGCCCAGGCTGCCGGCCCGCATGCTGTCGATCGCCTGCATGATGCGGTTCGGCACGCCGCCGAGGATGTTGACGAAGATGATCAGCGAGATGCCGTTGCCGATGCCGAACTCGGTGATCTTCTCACCCAGCCACATGACGAGGATGGTACCGGTCGTCTGCGTGACGACCGTCGTGAAGAAGAACATGAAGCTCGCATCGGGCACGACCGACAGGCCCTGCGAGCTGCCGAGGTTCACGAGGAACCAGCTGTACCCGATCGACTGCACGATCGAGATGGCCACCGTGCCGTAGCGGGTCCACTGCGTGATCTTCTTCTGGCCCTCTTCGCCCTCCTTGCGGAGCTTCTCGAAGTAGGGCACCACCGCGCCGAGGAGCTGCAGGATGATCGACGCGGAGATGTACGGCATGATGCCGAGCGCGAAGATCGTCGCCTTGGAGAACGCGCCGCCCACGAACATGTCGTAGAGGCCGAACAGCGTGTTCGCCTGGCTGCGGAACGCACCCGCCAGCGCCGCGGCGTTCACACCCGGGGTGGGCATGTGCTCGCCAAGGCGGTACACCACGAACATCGACAGCGTGAACAGAATACGCCGCCTCAGTTCGGGTACCTGGAAGATCGTGCGAAGCTTCTCGAGCATGGTCCGGTCAGGCCTTCGGGTTCGGGGTTTCCACCTTGCCACCGGCCGTCTTCACGGCCTCGCGCGCGGCGTCGCTCGCGGCATCCACCTTCACGGTGAGTGCCACCTTGAGCTCGCCACCCGCCAGCAGCTTGATGGGACCATTCCGGCGCACGAGCCGCTGTGCGCGGAGCCACGCGGCATCGACCACCGTACCGGCCGCGGCCGTGGCGAGCCTGCCCACGTTCACGACCTGGTACTCGACGCGCGTCGGATTGGTGAAGCCACGCTTCGGCAGACGCCGCTGGATCGGCATCTGGCCGCCTTCGAACCACACCGGGATACCGCCGCCCGAACGGGCCTTCTTGCCCTTGTGGCCCTTGCCAGCCGTACCGCCCTGGCCGCTCGCGGCGCCCTTGCCCAAGCGCTTCGTGTCCTTCGTCGCGCCAGCGGCGGGACGGATATTTCCGAGTCTCATGACGTCAGTTCTCCTCCACCTGGACCAGGTGGCGGACCTTGAACACCATCCCGCGGATCTGGGGGGTGTCCGTGTGCACGACGGTCTGCTGCATGTGGCGGATGCCGAGGGCACGCACCGTGGCGCGCTGATCCTCGGGATGGCCGCTCGCGCTCTTCGTCTGGGTGATCTTCAGCTTCTTGGCCACGTCACGCCCTCTTTCCGAACATCTCCTCGAGCGTACGGCCACGCATCGCGGCCACGTCCGAGGGGCGGCGCAGACGCTTCAAGCCGTCCACCGTCGCCTTCACCATGTTGTGCGGATTGCGCGTGCCGAGGCACTTCGTGAGCACGTTCTGCACGCCCGCGACTTCGAGCACCGCACGCACGCCGGCACCGGCGATGACGCCCGTACCCGGCGACGCCGGCTTCAGCAGCACTTCGCCCGCACCGAAGTGACCGACGATCAGGTGCGGGATCGACCCGCCCTTCGTCACCGGCACCTGGAACATGTTCTTCTTCGCCGACTCACCCGCCTTGCGGATGGCATCAGCGACTTCGTTCGCCTTGCCCAGACCGACGCCGACGCGACCGTTCTGGTCGCCCATCGCCACGATCGCGTTGAAGGAGAACCGGCGGCCGCCCTTGACGACCTTGGCGCAGCGGTTCACCTGGATGACGCGCTCCTGGAACTCGGACTTGGCCTGCTCGGATTCACGCGACTGACGCCGCTCTCGCTGGGGTCCCGCCATGACGGCGCCTCCTAGAAGTTGAGACCGCCGGCGCGTGCGCCGTCGGCGAGCGCCTTGACGCGCCCATGGTAGAGGTAGCCACCGCGATCGAACGCGACGGCCAGGATGCCCGCTTCCTTCGCACGCTGCGCGAGGAGCTTGCCGACGCCCATGCTCGTACCGACCTTGCCCTTGCCCTCGACGAGCGACTTGACGTCGTCCCGGCTCGAGGCGGCGACCAACGTGACGCCCTTGGCGTCGTCGATGATCTGGGCATAGATGTGATCCGAGCTGCGGAACACGCTCAGGCGCGGCCGTGCGGCCGTCCCCGTGACACGGTTCCGGATGCGATACCGGCGGATCTGCCGCCGCTCGTACTTGTTGTGTTGTCCGCTCGCCATTACGCCGACCCCGCAGCCTTTCCGGCCTTACGACGGATGTACTCGCCTTCGTACTTCACGCCCTTGCCCTTGTACGGCTCCGGCGGACGATAGCCGCGGATATCCGCCGCCACCTGACCGACCTGAGCTTTGTCCGCGCCGCTGATGGTGAGGCGCGTGGGGTTCTCGACCTTGATCGTGATGCCTTCCGGCGCCATGAACTCGACCGGATGCGAGAAGCCGAGCTGGAGCACGAGCTTCTTGCCTTCCATGTTCGCGCGGTAACCGGTGCCGACGATCTCGAGGGTCTTGGAGAACCCCGTCGTCACACCCGTGACCATGTTCGCGATCTGGGCACGCATGGTGCCGAACGCGGGATTGCGCGAGATCTTCTCGGCGCTGACCTTCACCTCGTTGCCTTCGATGGCCACCGAGGTGCCGACGAGCACCGGGTGCTGCAGTTCGACCTTGGGTCCCTTCACCTTCACGAATCCATCGGCGATCGTCACCGTGACGCCGTTCGGGATCGGGACGGGCTTCTTACCAACGCGCGACATGAGCGATGCCCTCCCTTACCACACCTGGCAGACGAGTTCGCCGCCGAGACCCGCTTCGCGGGCCTCGCGGTCGGTCATGAGACCGCGCGACGTGGACACGACGGAGCAACCGAGACCACCCATCACACGCGGGATGCGCGACTTGGGCACGTACACCCGGCGGCCGGGCGTGCTCATGCGCTTCACACCGGTGATGACGCACTGGTCGTCGGCCGTGTACTTGAGATACACGCGCAGGACACCCTGCTTGCTGTCCTCGATGACCTTGAAGTTGTTGATGAAACGCTCGCGCAGCAGAACCTTGGCGATCTCCTGCTTCAGCCGCGACGACGGCACATCGAGCTTGCGATGCTTCGCGCCGATGGCGTTGCGGATGCAGGTGAGGAAATCCGCCACGGGATCACTGACCGACATGACACCTCCGTGAACCAGCGTCCAACCGGGTTCGCCCGGCTGCTGCCTGGCTCGTGCGTCCAGAGGGGACGCGACCTTTGGGAGCCGTGCTCCCGATGAGAACTACCAGCTCGACTTGACGACGCCCGGGATCTGACCCGACAGCGCCAGCTCGCGGAAGCAGATACGGCACATCCCGAAGTCACGCAGGAACGCGCGGGGCCGGCCGCAACGGTGGCACCGGTTGTAGCCGCGCACCTTGAACTTCGGGGTCCGCTTCCACTTCTCGACGATCGACTTCTTGGCCACGAAGAACCCCCTCGCCTAACGCACGCGGAACGGCATGTTCATGAGCTTGAGCAGTTCCCGGCCCTCTTCGTCGGTCTTCGCGGTCGTGACGATGGTGACATCCATGCCACGGACCTTCGTGACCTTCTCGAGGTTGATCTCGGGGAAGATGATCTGCTCGTTGAATCCAACGGAGTAGTTGCCACGGCCGTCGAACGACCGCGGCGACAGCCCGCGGAAGTCACGGATACGCGGCGCCGCCACGTTCACGAGGCGGTCGAAGAACTCGTACATCCGCGCGCCCCGCAGCGTGACCATGCAACCGATGGGCAGGCCCTGGCGCAGCTTGAAGTTCGAGATGGCCTTCTTGGCCTTGCGGACCGACGGCTTCTGGCCGCTGATCTGCGCCAGCTCGTTCGCCGCCATGTCGATGTTCTTGATGTCCGCGGTCGCGTCGCCCACGCCCATGTTGATGACGATCTTCACGAAGCGCGGCGCCTGCATGACGCTGGTGTAGCCGAACTTCTTCATGAGCTCGGGCTGCACCTTCTCCTGGTAATGCACCGCCAGGCGCGGCTTCTCCTTGGGGCCCGACGGCTTGCCCGAGGCGGTCTCGTAGGTGGTCGCGACGCCGCGCCCGCCCTTCGTGCCTTCCTTCGGGGCCTTCGCGCCCTGGCTCTTGCTCTTCTTCTCGTCTGCCATGGTCTCACTCCAGGGGTGTTCTCACCGGCTCCCTCACCCCTGGTGCCTGGGGCCGGCGCTGCGACTTGGCGGTGCTGCGCGTTCACGCCGTGAGGCGCGACCGTTTACTCCTTGCTGATCGTGTCTCCGGTCGCGCGCGAAATACGCTCACGCTTACCGTCCTTCGAGATCTTCACGCCGACTCGGACGCCGCGACCCGCCTTGGGGTCGTACAGCATGACGTTCGAGATGTGCAGCGGCGCTTCCTTCTCGATGATGCCGCTCTGCTGGTTCTGGCTGCGCGCCTTCGTGTGGCGCTTCACCAGGTTCATCTTCTCGACGATGACGCGGCTCTTGGCCTCGTCCACCGCCAGTACACGGCCGGTCTGGCCCTTGTACTCACCCGTGATGACCATCACGGTGTCACCCTTGCGGATCTTCAGGCCCATCAGATCACCTCCGGAGCGAGCGAGATGATCTTCATGAACTGACGCTCGCGCAGCTCGCGTGCCACGGGCCCGAAGATACGGGTACCGCGCGGCTCCTTCTCGTTGTTGATGAGGACGACCGCGTTCTCGTCGAACCGGATGTAGGACCCGTCCTTGCGACGGACTTCCTTCACCGCGCGCACGACCACTGCCTTCGCGACTTCGCCCTTCTTCACCGCGGCGCCCGGGATCGCATCCTTCACGGACACGACCACGATATCGCCCAACCGACCGTACCGCCGGTGATGACCGCCGAGGACCTTGATGCACTGGGCACGCTTCGCGCCCGAGTTGTCCGCCACGGTGACCATCGTTCTCAACTGGATCATGGAATGGCTCCCGGGCTACTTCGCGCGCTCGACGAACTCCACGAAGCGCCAGCGCTTGTCCTTGGACATGGGCCGGGTCTCCATGAAGCGGATCGTGTCGCCGATCTTGCACTCGTTTTTCTCATCGTGGACCTTGAACTTCTCACGCCGCCGCACGTAGCGACCGACCGTGGTGTGCTTCACCAAGCGCTCGATGGACACGACCACCGTCTTGTCCATGCGATCGCTCACCACCTTGCCGGTGCGGATCTTCCTGCGGGCGCGAACTGCCGTCGTCGCTTCAGTCATGGCGTTACCGGATCGCGGCGGCCTACAGGCCGGCGCGTTCCTTCTCCTTCAGCACCGTGAGCAGGCGCGCCATCTCGCGGCGGCTCTCGCGGATCTTGAGCGGGTTGTCCAGCTGCTTCATCGTGTTCCGGAAGCGGAGGTTGAACAGCTCCTCGCGCAGTTCCCCGACTCGGGTGCGGATCTCGTCCGGACCCATCTCGCGGACTGAAGCACTCTTCACGCGGGTGCCCATGTTCACTCTCCTCCCAATTCCTGGCGCTCGACGAAGCGCGTCTTGATCGGAAGCTTCGACGCACCCAGGTCGAACGCAGACCGCGCGAGTTCGCGCGAGATGCCCTCGATCTCGAACAGGACGCGGCCCGGCTTCACCACGGCGACCCAGAACTCCGGAGCGCCCTTACCCTTACCCATTCGGGTCTCAGCCGGCTTCTTCGTGACCGGCTTGTCGGGGAACACGCGGATCCACACCTTGCCGCCGCGCTTGATGCTGCGCGTGATGGCGACACGGGCCGCCTCGATCTGACGGCTCGTGACCCACGCCGGCTGCGTGGCCTGCAGGCCGAACTCGCCGAAGGCGATGCTCGAACCCCGGTAGGCCTTGCCGTTCATGCGACCGCGGTGCGTCTTGCGGTATTTGACTCGCTTCGGCATCAACATGGTGTCGGATCTCCTACCGAGCTGCCGGGACCGGAGCGGGCGCCGCGGCCTTTTCCAGCACTTCGCCGTGGAACATCCACACCTTCACGCCACACGTGCCATAGGCCGTGTTGGCGGTCGCGCGGGCGAAGTCGATGTCCGCGCGCAGGGTGTGCAGGGGCACGCGCCCCTCGCGATAGGTCTCGAAACGCGCCATCTCCGAACCGCCGAGGCGGCCGGTGCAGTTGATGCGGATGCCCTGGGCGCCGGCGCGCATGGAGGAGGCGATCGCCTTCTTCATGGCACGACGGAAGGACACACGCTGCTCGAGCTGCTTGGCGATGTGCTCGGCGACGAGCTGGGCGTCGAGGTCGGCACGCTTGATCTCCTCGATGTTCAGCTGCACCTGCTTCTTGGTGAGCTGCTTCATCTCCTCGGAGAGCTTGTCGACCTGCTCGCCCTTGCGGCCGATGACCAGGCCCGGACGCGCCGTCTTGATGCCGATGGTGATCTTCTCACCCTTGCGCTCGATCGTGATCTTGCTGATGCCCGCCTGGTACAGACGCTTCTTGAGGTACCGCTTGATGAGCAGGTCCTCCTTCAGCATCTCGGCGTAACCCTTCTTCGCGAACCAACGCGAATCCCAGGTCTTGACGATGCCTAAGCGCAGGCCGATCGGATTGGTTTTCTGCCCCATGTTCTTACGACTCCCTCGTGGCCACGGTCACCGACACGTGGCTCGTGCGCTTGAGGAGCGGCGTGGCACGGCCCTGCGCGCGCGGCAGCCAGCGCTTCAGGGTCGGCCCCGCGCCGACGACAGCTTCCTTCACGTACAGGTCCTCGGCGCGCACCTTGCCTTCGTGGAGCGCGTTCGAAACCGCGGACTTGAGCACCTTCTTGACGATGCGCGCGCCGAGCTTCGGGGTGAACTGGAGCGTGATATCCGCCTGCTCCACGGACATGCCGCGGATCAGGTCCAGTACCTGGTTGCACTTGCGCGGAGTGATGCGCACGTAGCGCTGAATGGCTTTGGCTTCCATGGTCACTTCCCGGGCGTTTCGACCGTTTTGGCCTTCTCGGTGTGCCCGCGGAAGACCCGCGTCGGCACGAACTCACCGAGCTTGTGACCCACCATGTTCTCGGTCACGTAGATGGGGATGAACTTGTTGCCATTGTGCACGGCGAGCGTGTGCCCGACGAACTCCGGCAGCACGGTGCAGCGGCGGGCCCAGGTCTTGAGCACGCGCTTCTCCCCGCTCCGATTCAGCGTCTCGATCTTCCGTACGAGGGAGTCGACGACGTACGGCCCCTTCTTGATAGAACGCGCCATTGTGGTCCGGCTCCCTTACTTCTTCCGACGGCGCACGATGAGCGAGTCGCTCAACTTGGTCCGCCGGGTCTTGAGGCCCTTGGTGATCTGTCCCCACGGCGAGCACGGATGACGTCCACCCGAGGTCTTGCCTTCGCCACCGCCCATCGGGTGGTCGACGGGATTCATCGCGACGCCTCGCACCGACGGCGCATAACCGAGCCAGCGGCTGCGGCCGGCCTTGCCGAGCGAGACGTTCTCGTGATCGAGGTTGCCCACCTGGCCGATGACGGCGCGGCAGTTCACGTGGAACTTGCGCACTTCGCCGGACGGCAGGCGCAGCTGCGCGTACTCGCCTTCCTTCGCCATGAGCTGGCAGAAGGCACCGGCCGAACGCGCGATGCGCGAGCGGCGGCCCGGGTAGAGCTCGACGTTGTGGATGTTCGTGCCCACCGGGATGTGGCGCAGGTGCAGGCAGTTGCCGTTCGCGATCTCGGCCGTCGGGCCGGACATGACGCGGTCGCCCACCTTGAGACCGTCGGGCGCCACGATGTAGCGGCGCTCGCCGTCCAGGTAGTGCAACAGCGCGATGCGGGCCGAGCGGTTCGGATCGTACTCGATGCTCGCGACGCGGGCGGCGATACCGTCCTTGTCACGGCGGAAGTCGACGATGCGATACCGCTGCTTGTGGCCACCGCTGATCCAGCGCATGGACACATGGCCGTGGTTGTCACGGCCACCCGTCTTGTACAGGCGCTCCGTCAGCGACTTCACCGGCCGCGAACGCGTCAGCTCCTTGTAGTCCGGCATGACCGTATGCCGGAGCGTCGGAGTGATCGGGCGGAATTTCTTCAGACCCATGGGTCGTTCCTCGTCGTCAGATCTGCTCGAACAGCTCGATCTTCTGATCGGGCTTGAGCGTCACGATGGCCTTCTTCCAGTCGTTGCGGCGTCCGACCCAGCGGCCCTGCCGCTTGACCTTGCCCCGCACCTGCATCGTCTGGACCGAATCCACCTTCACAGTGAAGATCGCCTCGATGGCACGCTTGATCTCGATCTTGTTGGCGCCACGCGCGACTTCGAAGAAGTACTGCTGGTGAACCTCACGCAGCACGGTGCCCTTCTCAGTGATGAGCACCTTACGGATGATCGAACGCGGATCGTTGCTCATTTCGCGAAGACCTCCTTCACTCGCGCGAGTCCATCCTGCGTGAGCAGAAGCTGTTCGCAGTCGAGCAGGTCGTAAGCATTCAGCTGATGCGCGAGCGTCGTGTGGACGTTCCGCAGGTTGCGGACCGACTTCCACACCGTCTCGTTCTGCTGGCCGACCACGAGCAGCGTCTTCTTGCCCGTGAGGCCGATCTTCTTCATCACGCCGGCGACCTTGGCCGTCTTCGGCGCCGCGTCGACCGCGATGCCCTCGATGACGCTGACCGCGTTCTCACCGGCGCGCAGCGACAGGGCCGACACCAGGGCGGCGCGGCGCTGCTGCTTCGGCATCTCGGTGCGGTGGCTGTGCGGCTTGGGACCGAACGCGCGACCGCCGCCCGGCATGAGCGGAGACGTGTTGGAGCCCTGGCGCGCGTTACCCGTGCCCTTCTGCTTGAACGGCTTCTTACCGCCGCCCGAGACGAGGCCCTTGCTCTTCACCATCGCCGTGCCCTGGCGCTGGTTACCGAGGTAGCGCTTCACCGAGAGCCAGATCAGGTGCTCGTGCACCGGCTGGGCGAACAGCTCGTCCGGCAGGGCGGTCGTGCCCTTCTCGCTGCCGTCGAGTGCGTAAAGCTTGGCGTTCATGGTGATCAGCCCCGCTTGAGAACGTAGACGAGGCCGTTCGGCGGGCCGGGGATCGCTCCCCGCACGAGGATGACGTTCTGCTCCGCATCCACACCGGCGACCATGAGGTTCTTGATGGTGAGTGCCTTGCCGCCCATACGGCCCGGCAGGCGCTTGCCCTTGATGACGCGCGACGGATAAGCCGACGAACCGATCGAGCCCGGCTCGCGACCCATCGTCGGGCCGTGCGACGCCGTGCCGGCCGTGAAGCCGTGGCGCTTGATGACGCCGGCGAAGCCGCGACCCTTCGTCGTGCCTTCGACGTCGATGAACTCACCCTTCTCGAACACCGACGCCAGCAGCGTCTGTCCGACGGTGAAGCTCGAGACGTCGCCCACCCGGAACTCGCGCAGGTGGCGCGACGCGGGCAGGTTGCGCTTCTTGAACTGGCCCAGGACGGGCTTCGTGAAGCGGCTTTCCTTGTTCGTGCCGAACCCGAGCTGCAGCGCGGTGTAGCCGTCGCGCTCCTTGGTCCGGATCTCCGTGACCGTGCACGGACCCGTCTCGATGACGGTGACGGGAACGATGTCGCCCTTCTCGTCGAAGAGCTGCGTCATCCCGATCTTCTTGCCGATGAGACCCATCATGTGTGTTGGTTCCTTTCACGGAGGCGCACGCAGCGGTCCGCGACTGTTGCGGACTCGAGCGCCGTCGCTCCGGTCCCGGTGAGGGGACTAGGTCTTGATCTCGATGTCGACACCCGCGGGGATGTCGAGCTTCTCGAGCGCTTCCATGGTCTGGCCCGTCGACTTCGTGATGTCGATCAGCCGCTTGTGAATGCGGATCTCGAACTGCTCACGCGACTTCTTGTCGACGTGCGGGCTGCGCAGCACGGTGTAGACGGTCTTGCGGGTCGGCAGCGGCACCGGGCCCGACGTGACCGCGCCCGTACGGCGCGCCGTGCGCACGATCTCGGCCGCCGACTGATCCAGCGTCGCGTGATCGTACGACTTCAGCTTGATGCGGATCTTCTGAAGCATCATGGGCCCCTTACTCGACGATCTCGGTGACGACGCCGGCGCCGACGGTGCGGCCGCCCTCACGGATCGCGAAGCGCAGCTCCTTCTCCATCGCGATCGGCGTGATCAGCTCCAC
>WBZN01001475.1_pt1 | contig 14302 bp, 17 predicted proteins | sample 5204281 | NCBI WGS metagenome assembly WBZN01 (sample SAMN12344347, study PRJNA552823) | activated sludge metagenome | biome: Activated sludge suspended growth; feature: Nitrification reactor; material: Wastewater; isolation source: activated sludge from nitrification reactor of wastewater...
GCGATGAAAGCCCCGGCTGTGACACCACGGCAGGCTGCAAAAGTACTGCGCGATTATTTCGACCAGGCCGAAGCTGACGAAGCCGAAATGGAAGCATTGCAGAAGAGCTTGGTGCCGCGAAAGTCAGGCTAGAACGGGTGCGCTGACCACATTTTGCCCCCTCGCCTTCTGCGAGTAGGCTCTGGCGATAAACAGGTCGGTGCCCGCTCACGCCTCGTCTCTCGATAAGTCCCGTTAAGCCTTTGTATGGCCTTATCGAACTCAGCTTCACTGGTTTTGCCCATGATATAGGAAAGGAAAATTGCCCTCTCAAGACGTGCCATCCACATAAAACCCCACATGCACATTGCCCACCCGGTTTCTAACGGGCACTACCGTAGAAAAACCTGGGGTAGAGAGTGTGACGCTATATCAGGGGTATTGTGTCGTGCAACAATCACCGGGTAGTACAGCTAAAGCCGCGCCCGTCATGACCAGAGGGCGAGCAATCGGTTTGCTTCGCGGGGGCTGGAGGCGACGACGGAACGCCGGCGATAGCTGCGCTTATGCCGGAAACACTGTTGTAAAACGCGCGGTCATCCGCCTGACGCTGTTCTATCAGTTGATTGACTTGGTTTTGTCGCAGCATCGCCTCTTGCAACTGAAGCTCTCGCTCTTTAAGGCGGACTTGAATGGCAACCTCAGGATGCTCATTGAGATATTTTTCAATCTTTTCGTTACGCTCTCGCTCAGCCTTTTCCTTGGCCGCCAACATCTCATTGTGAGCATCTATTCTCTCACGGGTATTGACCACAATTTCGCGGCAAGCAGGCGCCAGGTCCTTCACGTGATCTTCAAGACACAGGAACACGTCCTCGCGACTTCGGCTCTTCGTACAAAACTGCACTCGATCAGAAAAGCACGCGTCTTTTTTCCCAAGAATCGAGGCGCAGCCAGAAAGAACAAAAATCAAAGACCCAATGAGAGCCCAGCGCATAAACCCCCCTCCATAAAGCCTAATTATCGCTGTAAACCGCGAGAATTCGGCGCTCGCAATTGTGGAGATTTCAGCACAATTCAAAAACGACCAATCATGAAAGCATAAAAACACCTAAACAACATCGCGTAATCGACGATATATTGCGGAGTTTTGCTCGCAAAAGTTAGGCGGTGCAGATAAATTTATTCTCATGGGTGTAAACGTATTGTGCTCCGGGGAATTAACGCCGCTCTCTGAATTGCGGCCGCATCCCAAAAATCGAAACGAACATTCACCCGAACAAATCAATAGACTCTGCAAACTCTTCGAAGCCATTGGCGTAAGACACCCTATTATCGTTTCCAATCGCTCTGGCTTCATCGTCGCCGGTCACGCTAGGCTTGCCGCCGCCAAAAAACTCAGCATGGGAAATTTCCCTGTCTCTCGCCAAGACTTCGAGAGCGAAGAGCAAGAATACGCATTCCTAGTTTCCGACAACGCTATCGCCGACTGGGCAGACCTCGACCTAAAAGGCATCGGCGATGACGTACTGCCGTTCGGACCTGATTTCGATTTAGACTTGCTCGGCATTAAAGACTTTACGCTAGACGCTAGCGAACAATACGAAGGCGGTATCGGTGACGATGAAATCCCAGAAACGCCGCCGGCGCGCACTCAAGCCGGAGACCTTTATCGTCTTGGTAGCCATAGGTTACTTTGCGGGGACTCTACTCGGGCTTCTGATGTTGAAATACTTATGAACGGCGAGAAGGCGGAACTTTTTCTTACTGATCCGCCCTATGGGGTTTCTTACGCGGATAAGAACGCATACCTAAATACGATTGCCCCGGGCAATCGTATTCAAGTCGATATCGAGAACGACCATGGCACAATCGAAGAGACCGGAGAAATCTGGCTTGCGGCTTATCAAGCGGCCATAGCGAATCGTACAGACCGTGCTTCCTTTTATATCTTTTCGCCTCAAGGCGGCGACCTGATGATGATGATGATGATGATCCAGAAAGCCGGATGGACTTTGAAGCACATGTTGGTCTGGGTTAAGAATAATCACGTCCTGGGACGTTGCGACTACCACTATAAACACGAGCCCATTTTCTATGGCTGGAATAAGAGGCACGACTTCTATGGCGGTAGCTGCTGTTTCTCAGTACTTCAATACCCAAAGCCTTTAAAGAACGACTTGCATCCGACGATGAAGCCGATAGAGCTTCTGGAACACCTGGTGAAGAATTCAAGCCTTGAAAACGGGGCAGTTTTAGATCTCTTCCTCGGCTCCGGCTCCACCCTCATCGCCTGTGAGAAGACGAATCGCCGGTGCTTCGGGATGGAGATAGACCCGCACTACTGTGACGTAATCATTGAGCGCTGGGAGAAGTTCTCTGGCAAAAAGGCGGAGAAGCTCAATGGCTAAGATGGGCCGCCCCCGCATAGAAATCGACTGGGACGATTTCGAGAGGCTCTGTAAGATGCTTTGCACAGCCGAGGAAATTGCAGGGTACTTTTCTTGCTCTACCGACACTCTCTCGCGCGCGGTGAAGTCTAAATACGGCAAGACTTTTGCGGACATCTATAAGTCGTATAACGCTCACGGAAAAGTCGCGCTCCGGCGGAGCATGATGCAAATGGCGCTCAAGCAAGATAGGAATTCGGTGCCTATTTTAATCTATTTAGACCGTAAACACACGTACGAGGATACGCCAGGCGCGGGTGACTTCACGCCGCCGGCAAACGATGGTCAGATTAAGGTTGTCGATAACAAGCCGATTGACCCTTCGATATCGACTGTCGAACTACTAGAACGAGTTTTAGCCAGACCTAAAATGGTCACAGATGGGAGTAACGATGAGTGAACTAGACAACGAAATTAAAAACTTCAAATCAGGCCTCGAAAGCTGTCGCACGGCGATTCGAGTATTGGGAGAGGCTCACGTGTGTCTCGGCAACGAGGACAGCCGCAAGGTTATCAACGCGTTTAACTGGCTTAAAAACGTCGAGGGTAACTTGGTCGCGGGGCTTAAAGACCTAGAGCACAAGCTTGCTGAAGCTAAATCACTTGGCGTTCCGGTGCCTGAGTGAATGACGGCATCCAAACACCGATTGGGGATATCAGCGAGTTTTTAGTGAGCGAGGCCCACTTCTACTCCGAAGAATACCCCTACGATTTCCCGCCGGATGGCTGGGAGATTAAGTCTGTGTTTGAGCTATTAGCCATAACCCAAGTGGGGATTGATATCTTAAACGGCGGTAGAGCCCCGCGCCTTACTACCTGGGGGCAGCTTTCTTTGGCCAAAGAAGGGCCGCCGGTAAAAATGCGCGATATCGTTTGGAGAGATAAGAAGTGAAAGAGCGGTGGAAGAAATTCCAAGAATGGCTACCTAGACCGTCTTTGCTTTGGATGAGTAGGGCCGATGTCTTGCACGTAAGGAATCAGCTGGCAGGGCTTTGTTATCCCCGGGGCTCGTACTTACTGGTTGGGGACATTTTTGTTTATCCAGCTCTCTTACCCAAATTTGAATTTTGCTCAACCCCAGCGATCGAAATCAGGGCTTGGCTTAAGGTTAGAAAAGGCGTTGCCGAGTGGGATGTTGAAAGTCGCCCGGGCGAAATCGCCACAGCGCCCTTTAACGATCCTAAGGCCAGGCGCTTTGCGCAGTTGGTTAAAAAGATGTCGAAAGAGTTTAATTACCACCCCACCCAGACTCGCTAGCGCATAAAGGAGAATTCCTTGCCTAACCTATTCCACATCGGCAAAAAGTTTTGGTTTAAGATTGATGCGCCACTTGAAGAGCAAATCAAATCCTACCGTGGCCGCACGGTGTACGTGAAAGATGACCATGGGGTGGGGCGGCTCGTCGAAATCAAAGATGTCCTGGGCTCTTTGGTTTACCAAACGAAGCTTCAGATTGAGACGGAAAAAGACGGCAGCTTTATCATCTCAGCACTAGACTTCTTCGCCCAAATGAACGGCGAGAAAGTGTCGCAAGAGGAAATTGAGTTGTTTGACCAAACAACCATGGAAGTTATGGGTAGACCGATGAAAACTACCCCGGGGGGGATAGTACATTGAGCGACTAAACCGTGGGCTACCAAGTGAGCCCTGTGCAGGTAGCATCTGGCCCGGCATTTTTTAGGCTGACGAGACGGTAACGCGTCGAAACGGTGTGAAAACCGTCCCGCGGAGTGGACCCAGCCGGGGAATAACTGTCCACCAGGGGCTCACGATTTAGTCGTTCAATGGAATGGGGAAAGCATGAGCAAAAATAAAAAACCAGAAACCAAAGAGGCCGATTTGCGAGCACAAGAAGTCCCGCTTGATAACGAACCGCTCCAACAAAACCTAGGGCAAGTCTACAGTGGCACGGTCCACGCCTTAGTACACAAACCACACGAAGGCTTTGCGAACTACGCCATTGCGACGCTAGAAATCAAAAACGGCATCGTGACCAACATGACGCTGGGCCAGCCCTACAATGCGTTTGAGGCTAAGCTTCGCATGGAGCTTTTAAACGATAAACGGTTAGAAGAATTGCGCCGCACTTATCCGGCGGAGTATCGGCATGGCTAAGGGTGGAATGAGCGTTGAATTCATCCAATACCCAGAACACTTGGATTGTATATCTATGCGAACTGACATTGCCCTAAGGGAGCTTTCAAATACCGAGGCCTTGGTAAGTCTTTTCACCGGCGAGATTGCGCGCCAGCTAGCTGACAAATTCGTCGAGATGAATGGCGCTACCTTCATCGAGTCCATTCGCGAAAAGGTTGAGGCGGAGATTACCAAGCTTACAACCGAGAAGTTGTTTGCCCAGGTGATTGGTAAAGTAGACGCAGAAAAAGTGCTCAACTCTATCTTGCTGCACACCGGGAGAGAGACCTTAAAAAAGTTTGCCGAGGGGGCTTCAAAGTGACCAATGGTGAGGGGTTAGATAAAATAGAGTCACTTGCTCGGGCGCAAACCGAGGGGGGCAGGGCATGACGAATTGGTCCCCCTGGGTTTGGGTTGCGGGTGGGTTAACTCTCTTCCGCTTTTTGATTTATCGTGAGGTGTCTATGCCGGAAGCTATTGTTTACGTAGGCTTTGGCCTACTCGCGGTCTTAGTCATCTTGGGCGAGCTATTCTTTATGGATAAAGAAAAGGAACGCCAGTCTGCCATCCAGCAATCCGAAGCTAAGCCTATCGAGGATTTGGTAAAGGACCTTGAAGCCCTCAAGCACAAGGTAAACGCGGATACGATTGCGAAGGGGTATAGGCTCAAGTGATTAAGGTTGGGGATTGCGTTAAAATATCGGGGAATGCCATCGACGGAACCTGCCTGGATGGTTGGGTTGGTGACGTTCTTGATATGGCCATGGTCAGTGACCACACTCGCGTTAGGGTTAAGGCCTCTGGGCAAGCGTTCGTCGTCAAATTGTCACAACTAACCCCGCACGCACGCCCCGAGCCATGCCCCACGTGCGGGGGTTCTGGAATTAAGCCGTGACATGGAAAACTCCACTTCCGCCGCCTTCCCTTGGCCACGAGAGAGTATCTCCTCACACGAGAATTATCTCCTCTGGCAGCGAGGGGATCTCTTCCCCATTCTCCATCGCGGGCAACTCGAAATTGAAGTCGCGTATGAAAGAGCACAGGGGAAGCTCTTCGTACTCGACTGCTCACGACAGCTTGGAAAGTCCACCTGGGCCGTCACAAAGGCCATATCCACAGCAATCAAAGAACCCGGAAGCAGGATTAGGTATGCGACAGCGTTTCTTACTGACCTTGAGCAATTTATTCTCCCTGCTTTCGATCTCGTCCTCGCGGATTGCCCTGAGGATTTACGACCTGTCTGGAGTGTCCAAAAATCAGAGTACCGATTCAGTAACGGAAGCCGAATCCGTTTGGTCGGCCTTGATCGCAAACCAAACGGTCTTCGGGGTAACAAACTTAGGCTGGTTATCCTCGATGAAGCCGGATACATCTCCCGCCTCGGATACCTCTACCGATCCGTCTTAATCCCCGCTACAACCCACGTGCCTAAAGCCAAAATAATAATGTGCTCAACGCAACCCGAAGAGCCGGACCATGACTTTATAGAATTCTGTGACAAGGCGCTTTATGCAGGTGCTTACAAAAAGCTGCTTATTTACGCTAATCCGCTTTTAGGGAAAGACCAAATCGACGAACTAGCAGCCGAATGCGGCGGCTATGACTCGACTGCTTTCCGCCGTGAGTACCTTTGCGAGCGCATCGTGGAAGAGGGCCGCGCTATCGTTCCTGAGTTTAAAGAGAGCGAGCACGTAAAGGTTGTGGAGCCAGGACCTGCGCATCGTTTCTGGCTGCGCATGGCGTCGCTAGATAGCGGTGTCAGAGACATGACGGCGTGTCTTTTTGCCTATTACGACTTTGCCCGCGCCAAGATGGTTATCGAAGACGAGTTTGCGATTACAGGGCACAAAGTCACCACGCGACACATAGCTGAATTAGTGAAAGACAGAGAGGCATCTTTAGGTAATCAGTACCACGCGCCCCGGCGTATCGCCGATAACGACAACCTTATTTTGCTGCAGGACTTAGGCAACGAATTCGGCATTCACTTCATGCCAACATCAAAAGACGACTTAGCAGCTATGGTGAACAAGGTGCGGCTGTGGATGAACGCAGGTAGAATTGAAATTCATCCTCGCTGCGTGCGACTTATCGGCGCATTAAAGGCCGGAGTATGGAATGAAAAGCGCACAGAGTTTGCGAGATCTAAAGTCCACGGGCATTATGATTTACTTGCAAGCTTGGTTTATCTCATTCGAAATGCGCCGGAACACGAAAACCCGGTGCCAGCTTTCTTCGGAACAAATCCAAGCGAGGTGATTTTTCCAAGGCCGCCGCAGCAAACAGGGGCTCTGGCGGCTTTTAGTAAAATGAAACGTGTCTAGTTAAGATTTTTTAGGGTGGGCGGATTGGGAAACAAAATTGAGAGACAAAGAGGCGTACTTCGCGGCGTTACCTGCCGAGGATCCGCAATATTTGGAAGAGTTGTGGGATAAGGTCGACCAATACCGCAATTTCTGCACGGACCGAGGCAAATTCGCCAAGTGGCAACGCGCCCTAAATAACTACTATGGCGTTAGCTCCGATGCGTTGAAGTCGTCGAACGTCGTGACCTCTGGCGGCGATGATGGCCAGTTGTCCATGATGAAGGTTAACGACTTCCGTAACCTCATTCAGCACCAATTAATTTTAATCACAGGCCAAAGACCGGCAGGACAAGCCAAGGCGATTAATTCTGACCCCGAATCCCTGCACCAAGCCCGCATTGGCTCACTTCTTACCGAGTACTACCTCTCCCAAGTCGGCTGGGAGGAGAAATTCGTAAAAGGCTCGGAAGCGTCTTTGGTAGTGGATGAAGCTTTTTACGTTCTAGATTGGGATGCGAATACGGGTGAGGTTGTACGCCCTGACGAGGAGGGGCGCCTAATTAAGTCAGGCGATGCCACTTTGCGCGTTGTCATGCCTTGGAATATGGCGCGAGACCCTTACATCCAAGACCCCGCTGAAATGAAGTGGGGGATTTACACCTACCGCGTAAACAAATGGGACTTAGCTGCCAAATTCCCACAGCACCGAGAAATCATCCTCGATAACAAGACGGATAAGTCTAAGCCCTTCCCGTTTAACAACACGGATGACACCGACAGTGACCAAATCGAAGTGGCAGTTCTCTCCCACGACAAAACCGACGCTTGCCCTCAGGGCCGCGTCACTATGGCCATTTCCGAAGCTATCTTGATTGATGTCCCGATGCTGCCTTTTGCTGAGTGGAATATCTACCGCATCAGTCAAAACGACATCCTAGATACCGGCTTTGGCTACACCAACAATAACGATTTACTCGCTTTGGAAGCGGTGACGGACTCTCTTAACTCTATCGTCATCACTAACCAACTTAACTACGGCGCGCAAAGCATCAAAGGGGCTAAGGGCCTAGGGCTTGATTACACCCAGTTAGCCAATGGCTCTACCTACTTCGAAGTGGAACCGAGCATGTTTAACATGCTTGAACCCATTCAAATGACCAACACTGCGCCCGAGATTTTTAAATACATCGATGATTTGGGGCGCAAGAAAGAGACGATAGCTGGGATAAACTCTGTGGTTCGCGGTGATCCAGAGGGTGCCTTGCGCTCCAATTCAGGTTCCGCTCTAGCGCTAGTCCAAGCGCAAAGTCTGCAGTTCCAATCAGGAGGCCAGCGCAGCTATTACCATGCTCTAAGCAAGGTCAATACTGGCCTCATCAAACTGCTTCAACGCTATGCCGACACCGAGCGCATTGTGCGTATCACCGGCAAAGTGCAAGGGCAGTACCTGCAGGAATTTAAGTTTTCTAAGGACAACTTATCTAACATCTCGTCGGTAATTTTCGAGATGGTAGACCCCGTGTTCCAATCTATCGGCGGGAAAATCTCTATCGCTGATAACTTGCTGCAAAAAAACATGATTAAGAATGCGCGCCAGTATTTAACTGTCGTGCGCACTGGCTCCCTTGATGCCTTCACCGAAGACGATGAGGCTGATGAAATAGCCATTAAATCTGAGAATGAATTATTGCGTGAGGGTAAACCCGTCCGCGCCATAGCGGTCGAGAATCACGAAGAGCATATCCAGGGGCATATGAGCGTTATCGCTTCGCCCAACTCAAAAGATAACCAAGCTCTCGTCGATGCCACGCTCGCCCACATCATGGAACACGCGGAACTATGGCAACAACTCTCTCTTCAAAACCCAGCGCTTTTAATTGCGACTAAGCAAAAAGTTTTACCGCCGCCGCCTCAGTTTGGCGGCCCTGTACCGGGGGGCGTGCCCACTCCTCCTGCAAACCGTGAAGCTGACGGTAGCGGCGGTAAAGACCAAACAGCCGAAGTGATGAGCGGCGTACCCGCAGTCCAGCAAAAAGCGGACGAGGTTAGACAACCACAACTACCGGTTAATCCGGCTACAGGCGAAAGAGCCTCTATCCCAGGAGTTGCATGAGCGAACAAACTATTCCCACGGCGATCCCCATGGAAGCCCCCGTTGAAGCCACGATGGCGGCTGAAAGTGGAAACGAAGGCACTGAAGTACACGAAGCGCCAAAGCCTCAAGGCGCGCCGAAGCCTAAGGCCGAAGCCAAAGAGCCTGAGTGGCATGAGGTTAAAGTAAACGGGCAGGTTCGCCGTTACACGACGGAGCAACTCAGAGCAAAAGCCTCTTTGGCGGAAGCCGCCATGGAGAAATTTGAGAAAGCTTCGGAGTTTGCAAAGAAGGAAGCGGCCTTTAAAGAAAAGCTCGCGAAGGATCCAATCGCAGCGCTCCTAGAACAAGGCCTAACCGCTGACCAAGTCCGCCAGCATATGGAAGGCTGGTACAAAAAATCCTTCATCGACCCTGAGATGATGACGCCTGAACAGCGCAAAATCCAAGAGTACGAAGCCAAACTTGCTAAGTATGAAGAGCAAGAAAAGACCACAGCGCAGCAAGCCGCCGAAGAGCAAGAGCGCCAGCAAATGGACGCCACTCGTGAGGCTGCACAAAAAGAAATTATCCAAATGCTAGAAACCTCAGGGCTTCCTAAAAACCGCTTCACGGTTGCGCGCCTAGCTTTCTGGCAGCGTCAAAACCTAGCCAACGGTTACGAGGCCCCGCCGGATGTTTTGGTGCAGCAAGTAAAAGACGAACGGGCAGGCATCATCCGCCACGACTTTAAAGAGGCGTCGATCGAGCAAATCCAAGACGTTTTGGGAGAGGATTTTGACGCCTTTATCAACAAAGTGCGCCAGTACGACTTAGCTCAGTGGAAGAAAAAGCAGCAAGGGCTAGGCGAACCCGAAGACGCGAAACCTACAAAATCACAAAACAACAAACGCACAACTATGAGTGACGTTGATCGGTATTTGACGAACCTCAGGCGCTACTAGAATAGCGGGCGCTAGTGTATTATTGTGGTTCAACCCTTACATGGGGTTTACGGGGAAGACTCTACAAGACTAGCGCCTCTCAAGCGCCTCGCACCGACAAGCTCTCGCCTCGGTGGGACAAGCCAGTGGACAAGCCGGGTCGATAAGACGCCCTCAAAAGCAACTTATTAACCAACTCACGGTACCTCGCTCAGGTATTGAGGCCGAACCTCAGCCAGCGTGGACCTCACACGGAGGCTTGTCACAATGGCAACCACGAATAGTCCTACGTCATTAGTCGGTGATTTTAAGAACCTTTATAAAGACTCTGGTTTGGTTGAAGCAATCCCCACGTGGGCGATTGCAATCGACCGCTGGAAGTTTGAAGAGGCCTACTCCACTGGTCAGTACTACATCTTTGGCGTAGTGCTCCAAAAGGAAAACGGCGCGACCTACGCTCCGTCTTCGGGCGTAAGCAGCGGCCCGCAGAACTTGAACGCGTCTATCGCCGGATACGTCGCGCAAGTGCAAGTCGAGGGTTACTCGATTTACATGCGCTCGCGTCTGTCTTACGACGCCGCCGCCAAAGCCTCGCGCGCTGGCAAGAAAGCGTTCGCTCAAGCCTACGGCGCAATTCTCAAAAACTTAAAAGAGTCGCATCAGTATCGTTTAGAGCTATCCACCCTCTACGGTCGCTATGGCTTAGGGATTGTGGATGCTAACAATGCCGGTGTTTTGACGATCACCGACGCGTCGTGGAGCACGGGAACGTGGGCGGCTGGCTTAAAAGACGCCATCCTCGAAGCCTTCACGGGAACTGCGGCTTCAGTCTCTCAGCACAACGGTGACCTCACGATTTCGGCCATCTCCGCGCCGAATAAAACGGTCACGGTGACGGGAACGAGCAGCGCGGTTGTGCAAGGCGACGTGCTTTACTTCAAAGGCGCGCGCACCACGACGGGTTGGAACGAAGCCCCTGGATTGTTCGCAATCCTAAATAATTCCGGCACTTTATTCAATGTGGACGCTGCCGTATACGACAACTGGAAATCCCAGTCGTACCCGGTCAATGGTCAGCTTTCGATGACTGCCATCATGCAGGCCTCGGCCCTCGGCATGAGCTACGGGTTAGAAAAAGCGGTCCTCTTGTGCGCCCCTGAGAAATTCGCTCAGTTGGGTGTGGATGAAGCGGCCTTGCGTCGCTACGTCAGTGAAGCCGACTCGAAGCGCACCAATCGCGGTGTGCGCGGTGTGGAATTCACGATGGGACCTGTCAGTGTGGAAGTCTTGGCGCATCCTTTCGTTCGCCAGGGTTCTGCGATGATGCTTCCGGATGACCAAGTTCACCGCATCGGAGCGACCGATGTGACCATGGCGTTGCCTGGGACGGGGGAACCGCTCTCGGTGCAAGTCACTGACGTTACCGCCATCGAAATTCGTTCGATGTCGGATGTCGGCGTCTTCATGGACAAACCGGCGCAAGCGGTCCTGTTGACCTCTATCAGCTAAGCAACTTTTTAGGGAGGGTTCGGGGTTAATTCCCGGCCCTCCCTTAACCTTTTTGGAGGGCTCATGGCTCAACTACCCGGCTTTAACGTTTATCTGCCTCAAAACCAAAACTACTTTTACGAGTGGTCTGGCCAAAACGATTTGCGCGATAACCTGATTCGCACTCAAACCAGCTTTAAAGATTTCAAAATCACGGCAGCGGAAATGGACGCGTTGAACGCAACGCCCAAAACCATTCTCGCGGCTCCTGGCGCGGGACTCATGACCGTAGTCCAAGCAATCGTGACCTACGTCGCCCCTGGCGCCACGCCTTTTGAATTAGGCTCTGGCACCTTGGGCTATTTACTCACGGATGGTTCGGGTGCGGCGGTTGCTACCGCAGTTCCTAATGCGTCCGTTGAGAGCGCCACGGCTGTGTACTACCTGTCGGTGCCCTTGGCGGTAGCTCCCTTGGTGAATGCGCCTATCGTCGCCAAGGCCTCTGCCGATGTCAGTGCCGGGGACGGAACGGTCTATGGCCGGATTTTCTACCGCACGATTAAGGTCGCTGAATTGCTCTACTAAGGGGCCGCATGTCGCAAACGTTTAATATTAACGGAACTGGGTACCCCTTTCCCGATACTGGGGACGAAAACTGGGGTGCCCAGGTCACTAACTGGGCATCTGCCGTTACAACCGGCATGCTCCAAAAAGCTGGAGGGGCTTTCACCCTCACAGCCGACGTAAACTTTGGAGCAAGCTTTGGGCTAAAATCCCAGTATTTCGTTTCCCGTGGGACTAATACGGCAGTGGCGGGAGTAATTAGACTCGCCAACACCGAGAATGTGTCCTGGCGAAATGCTGCTAACAACGCAGACCTCCCCTTGTCGGTGAATAGCTCCAATGAGCTAACCTTCAACGGCAACGTAATCACTGCCGGTTCGGGAGCGGTGCCGACTACCAACGGCGGGACGGGGCTCACCTCCTACACCGCTGGCGACACCGTTTATTACGCTTCGGGAACAGCCTTTACGAAGCTAGCTATCGGCGCTGCCAACACCGTCAACGTGTCTACCGGCTCAGCGCCATCGTGGTCGACCTCTTTGGCTCTTGCATCGACCATTTCAGCAAGCAACTTATCCGGAACCAACACGGGCGATGTAACCCTCGCCCCGGTGGGGAACTCTCCCGCAGCCGCCGGCGCCTCGCTCTCAGGCCAAGTCTTAACCTTGCAACCAGCTAACGGTAGCAACCCTGGCGTTATTACCGCTGGAACACAAACCATCGGCGGAGCAAAAACCTTTAGCGCGGCTGGCGTCTTCTCAAGCACACTAGAAGTAGACTCTTTCTTAGGTGTAATGGGAGGCCCGGTCACTGGTGCTGCGCTTGCCATTAGGGCCATTGCATTAACTGGCTCTGCAACCGACAACTACGGGGTTTTTAACCAAGTACTTGGGAACTCCTCTGGCACAAGCTCGCTAGTGGGCGTGTATTCAGCCCCTCGCTCGGCAGCTTCAGCGTACACGGTAGCTTATCGCGCAGCCTTCTTTGCCGACGCTATTACCAAGGGGGCAGGCTCCACGATCACGCGTGATATCGGAGTGTATGTTTCATTTCCCAGCGAAGGCACAACCGGCGGCGCTTCGATTGCCGACAATTTGTCCTTTAGTGGCAGCTATTTCATAAATTCAACCTCTACAAACCCAAGCCTACTATCCGGTTCGCTGACGGTGGCTAATACCGGGTTCACCCTTTTTGGTAGCTCCGCCGTTACCTTTCTAGGTAAAACCTCTCGCTCTTTCTCGGCTGACTCACAAAACATTTGGTACCTAAACGGGAACGCCACCATTCAGGTTGGCCAAGAGGATATGGGCGGAATTAAGCTCTATACCGATGGCGGCTCAGGAACCACTAGGGGCTCTGCAATTTCGTTTAATACTAAAATTGCTGGGGCTGCGACAGTTAACGAGGTGGGCAGAGTCACCAATGCTGGAATATGGGATCTGACGTTCGCTGGGATGAGAACCAAATTATCCACAGACAACACAGCCAACCCTCCAACGAAAGCGCAGCTAACTTCTGCATTTGGCTCGCCTAGCACAGTGGGCTCTGGATTTATCGGAATTATCGACGATAACGGCGCACATACGAACGAATACATTTGCTGGTCTGACGGTACCGAATGGTTTTACGCCACAGGAACTAAGGCCGCGTAAGGGGGACTTATGATGAATTGCTCTGACGATAAAAAGCTCGCGATGAAAAAGATGATTTTAGAAGAAATGCTAGCGGATCTCGAGGCCACGGAAGGCAAAAAGCTCATGCCCAAGCCCAAAGTGGCAGCGGTTGAAATTGAAGTCGGTAAGCCTGAAGCAATGGGCGAGAAAATGGACGCCTTAGCCGACGGTTCGCCTGAGCATGAGGCCATGGAAACCCCCGCAGAAGAGAAAAAGGAAATGGCGATGGGGGATAGCGAAGACGATATGTCTGACGAAGAGTTAAAAAAACTGATGACCATGCGCATGGGGTAACTCTTGGCAGCAAACCAATACACGACGACGCAGCTTATTACGTCTATTCGCAATAAAGGGAATATCCCTACCTCCCAAACCCCTTTCACGGATAGCGATTTGCTCCTCCTGGCAGAGGATGAATTAGATACGGCATTACTGCGTCAGCTGCTTTCAGTGAGAGAGAATTATTATCTCACCTACAAAGAGTACGAGCTTAACTCTACCGGCATATACGAGATGCCCCCGCGCGCGATTGCCGATGCCATCGCCTTTGTGCAGCTAAAAAACGGAAACAACCTCATCGAAGTAGGGCGCGCTGAGCTTTACCAGCAATTTGCGACCAATTCCTCGATGTCAGGCTTTTACCAGTTCATGATTTTTGGAAGCTTTATCAATATTCAGCCCGCGCCCACTA
>WBZN01001476.1_pt1 | contig 14300 bp, 9 predicted proteins | sample 5204281 | NCBI WGS metagenome assembly WBZN01 (sample SAMN12344347, study PRJNA552823) | activated sludge metagenome | biome: Activated sludge suspended growth; feature: Nitrification reactor; material: Wastewater; isolation source: activated sludge from nitrification reactor of wastewater treatment...
GTCGGCCCGCGAAGCCGAGGCCATGGGAGTGCATGCGGGCAGCACCGTGACCATGCCCAAGGCCTTGCTGCGGTTGGGGCGCCATCGGGTCACCGGCCGTAGTCTCGACGATCGGGTCGGCTCGACGGCGCTGCTGATGGCGTTGGGGCAACTCGACCCAGCGCGGCTCCACCGGCGCATTACGTTCGCGTGGTCGGTGGGGGAGGAACTGGGTCTCAAGGGCTCGGCGGCGCTGGCCAAGGCTTTGCCGGGAGTGGACGAAGTGCATGCCATCGATACCTTCGTCAGCGCCGACTCGCCGATCGAATCGCAGCGCTTTGCCACCGCTCGGTTGGGTCACGGGGCGGTGCTTCGCGGTATGGACAACGGCTATCTGGCGGCGCGCTCGACCCTCGACCGCTTCCTCGCGCTCGGCTCGCGTCTCGGTATTCCGCTGCAGGTGGGCTTCACGGGCGGAGGCACGGACGGCCTTCCTTTCCTCGCCAACGGTGCGAGCGTCCTGACGTTCTCCTGGCCGGGCCGCTACTCGCACTCGCCGGTCGAAGTCGCGGACCTGCGCGACGTCGAGACGCTCGTGCGGCTGATCGTCGCGACCGCCAACGAGCCGTGACCCCGCTCGGGACGCTGTTCGGCTACGGCGCGCAGGACCCCGCGTTCCGCGCCCAGGATCCGATTCGATCCGATTCTCGAAGTGCCTGAAGGCCTATTGGACGCTTCTTTGCGCGTACTTCGCTGGACTTCCAGTACAGCCACTTTCAAGCCGGGCGATTCAGCGGCGCGAGGCGAGCCCGATGGCGATCCTGCGCGCCGTCGTCACCTGCTGCTGGTTCGGCATCTAGACCTACGTCGGCGGTATTGTTCCACCCAGAAGACCGACGGTCCCGCGACTTTACCGGGGGGTCCTCGGTGCGAGACGAGCGGTGGTGCGCTCGCAGCAGCCCAAGAGTCCGCCTGGCGCGGCGTGCGCGCCGCGTTCTGACGAGTCGGGAAAACAGGGGCTGGGAGGACCGGCGGCTCCTCGAGTCGAAATGATGGCGCGAACAGGAGGGCGGACGCAGAGGCGGTCGATGTCCGGCGAGGCGTTGCCGAGCGGTGCCGCGGACGAGATGATGGGGTCGCGCAGGCTCGGCTCTGTATACAGCACGGAGGAGGACTCGAATGGGCAGCCAAGGGCAAGGCGTGGCGAGGGCCGCGACCGATCGGCTTCATCTCGGCACGCAGCGATTTTGGATGCTGTTTCTGCGTCGGGAGTCTCGCTTCGCGCTGCCCTTCGCTCTGATGCTGGCTCTCGCGGCCGGCGCTGACGCTGCGGGTCCGAATGCGACAACGGCGGCGACGCCCGCCCTGCGCGAGGAGCGCCCGATCACGATCAACGGGCAGCCCGAGACCTGGCGGCTGGAGTGGCAGCGTCCGCCGGTGGCGGTGTGCGCGCCCCCGGACCCTGAGTGGTACACCTGCCCCTGCGAGGGCTTCGCTTTCGGCGAACGCGGCGAGCTCGATTTGGTCCGGCTGCGCGGCGGCAAGGAGGTCGAGCGTCTGCCGCTCACGCCGTTTTTCGACGGCGGCGAAATGCCGACCGACCAGCCGGGCGCCGTGCTGCGCCGCGTGGCGCCGATCAAGGCGGACATGGACGCCGGCCCCGAGGATCCGGGCCTGCCGTCGCGCGTCGCCAAGCGGCCAGTGGACTCGATCCTGCAGTTCGCCGACTATGACGGCGACGGACAGGCGACCGAGTTTCTCCTCCAAGTGGGCGCCGAGCCGTGCGGCAAGCGCATGACGATCGCGATCGGCGTCTCGCGGACGGAGCCCGGGCTGCATTCTTTGCACACCGCGCTCCAGCCAGGCCAGCCGCTCGTCCTGCGCGCCGACCATTGGCTGGCGTTGCTCGCCGCGAAATCTCCGGTGCGCGTGGTGGATTGGCCGTGCGGTGACCATGGCTCGGACACCGAGACCGAGCTCGAGCTCTCGCGGGGTCCGGGAGGTATCGCGGTGCATCGACGTGAGTTCGACTGCACCGAAGATGGCAAGCGCGGCAAGCTGAGCTCCGAGGGCGATTTCTAGACCGCGAGCGGACCGCGGTCACGGCGACAGACGCAACCGTGCACGCGCACCTGATCGCGAACCGCACGCTCACGTAACACCGCGGGGCCAGCGCGGCTCCGAGTGCCACAAGTCGAGAGCGCCGGATCACGCATGGACCTGGCGTCGAAGCGGTCCCGCCGGCCGGTGGTTTAGGGCGGCGGGATGCCGAGCTCTGCGGCCTCTCGACGGCTTCGCATCGCCTTCGTCGCGTTGTCTTACGCACAGATCCGACGACCGCGCCGCCTCAGAACTTCTCCCACGACGCCGGCGCTCGAGCGCCGCTGTCGTCGAGGGTGCGGTAGAGCGGCTCTGACCAGCTCGTATGCTGCGCTCGGGCGGTGGCGCCGTAGCCGGCTTCGTTCCAGACCGTGAAGGTGTCGATGGTGTCCGCCGCGTCGTAGAGCACGGCCACGAACGGCGCGACGGACCCGAGAACGGGTCGAACCGTGAAGCGCCACTCCCACATTTGCCGCGTGTGATCCAGTCGTACCGGCTCGTCGCCCGGGCTCAAGCAGTACCTTCCCGGCGGCAAGGTGACGCGGCGGCCGCGCTCGACCAGAAGCTCGTACTCGACGCCGTTCTTCCACGCGTAGGGGCCAACGTGCTGCCCGGCGGGCGGGTTCTGGATCTTCTCGAGGTCGGCGCGCGGGTTCATCTCGTCGTAGTCGGCATTGCCGCCCCCGCGATCGACGAGCCCGCCCCAGTTCACCTGTCGGACTCGCGTGTCGGCGCCATCCGGACCGTTGACGTCCTGTAGGCCGCCGTGCGCCCAAGTGCCGTTGTCGAAATCCACCTCGAGCGCGAAGAAGTTCAGACCGACCTTTGCGGTGCGCTCGACGACGACGCGAACGCTCGCCGCCACGAGCCCCTTGGGCGTCTCGAACGAAACGTGCGTGAGCGGGTCGCGCTCGCCGCCGCCGATCGCGAACTGCGTCGGATGTTCCGCCGGAACGGATGCCGAGGCTTGCGTGGCGCCGTGAAGCCGCGGTGCGGCGCTGGCGAGGACGAGCAGCGCCGTCAGCGTGCGCGCGATTCGCGGGGGCATGCCATGGAGCTTAGCGTGAGCGGTCGCGCCGGAGTGCCGCCCTAGCCCGCGGCGCGACGGTAGCGGAACTTGTCGATCTTGAGCTTGCGAATCTTCGACTCGAGCGTCGCCGGCGGGATGCGCAGTCGTAAGGCGGCCCCCGTGGGCCCGGCGATCCGGCCGCGGCTCTGTTCGAGAGCGGCCTCGATCAGGCGGCGTTCGTGCGCTTCCACGGCGCGCGGCAGGGCCTCGCCGTGGGTGGCGGCCCGGGAGGCGCGGCCTTCGAGCCAGCGACGGTCGACCGCCAGCGTACCGCCCTCGCTGAGAATCACCGCGCGCTCGATCACGTTCTCGAGCTCGCGCACGTTGCCCGGCCAGTCGTAGTCGAGAAACGCGCGCTGCGTCGCCGCCTGTACGCGATGGATGCTCTTCGCGAAGCGCGCCGCGTGGCGGGCGACGAAGTAGCTCACCAGCAACGGAATGTCTTCCGGTCGCTCGCGCAACGCGGGCACCTCGATGGGGAAGACGTTCAGACGGTAGAAGAGATCCTCGCGAAACCGGCTCTCGCCGACCGCCGCCCGGAGATCGCGATTGGTCGCCGCCACCAGGCGGGCGGTGGTACGGAGCGTCGTGGCACCGCCCACGCGCTCGAACGTCCCGTCCTGCAGCACGCGCAGCAGGGCACCTTGCACTTCGCTCGGCAGCTCGCCGACCTCGTCGAGGAAGAGCGTGCCCTGGCTCGCGAGCTCGAAGCGCCCGAGGCGGCGCTGCGCCGCGCCGGTGAAGGCGCCCTTCTCGTGGCCGAAGAGCTCCGAGGCGACGAGCGACGGCGGCAGCGCCGCGCAGTTGACCGCGACCAGCGGTTGCGGCGCGCGCGGCGAGCGGCGGTGGATGGCACGCGCCAGCAGCTCCTTGCCGGTGCCGGTCTCGCCGACCAGCAGGACGGTGGCGTCCGTCGGCGCCACGCGCTCGATGCGCGCCAGCACGCGCCGCAGGGCCGGCGAAGCGCCGACGATCTCCTCGAACATCGAACGCTGGTCGAGCTCCTCGCGCAGCAGCAGGTTCTCCTCCTGCAACCGGTTCTTGAGTCGCGCGATCTCGGCGTAGGCGACGGAGTTGGCGACCGCGATCGCGATCGGGCCGCAGACTGCCCCCAACAGCTCGACGTCGCTCGCCGGAATGCGCCGCTGCTCGCCCCAGGCGAACGAGATCGCACCCAGCAGCTTGCCGCGTACGAAGAGCGGCGCGCGCACGCATGCCAGAAGCCCGGCGCCCTTGAGCCGTTGATCCTCGGGGAAGCGTGCTTCGCGGGTGAGGTCCTGGCAAACGTACGCCTTGCGGGTGCGCGCCAGGTATTCGACGCCGGAGCCGGCGAGCGGCCGCGTCTGGACATACGCCTGGGCCTCGTCGGGCGTGATGTCCAGGGCGCGCACCAGGGTGTCGGCGAAGGTGTCGCCGGCGCGATAACCGACGCTCGCGACGTGCAGCGCGTGCGGCCGGAGGCGGTCGCCCTCGATGGTGATCACGCCGATGGTGTCGATCGAGCAGAAGGGCTCGAGCGCGCGGCACACGGCGTCGAGCACGCCCGGCAGATCGAGCTGCGCGTTCGCGGCCTGCGAGACCTCGAGCAGGAGCGCGTAGCGTGCTTCCGCGGTGAGCTTCTTGCGGGCTCGGGGTTTCGCTCTGGTCTTGGCGCTTGGCACGGGAGGCTTTGTCTCAGGGCTCAAGCTGCAGCCACTTCAACTTTGTGCCGCGTTCGTCGGCGGAATCGCGAGCAATGTTGTCGGAATGCCCAAGCCCTGAGCAGCAGTAGAGTAGCGACGTTCCTGATCGCGGGCGACGAAGTCTCGTAGCGGCGTGAAAACGACTGGGTTGATAGACGACCGTCGGTCTGCGCCGCGATCTCCGATGACCCATTGGAAGCCGCGAGGAGTACCGAAGGAGCCGAACACGATGGAGACCCAAGGCAGAAACATATCGACGATGGGTCTTCTCTGGAAGATGCGCACTGTCTGGATGTTCATGGCGATGTCTGCGCTACCGGCGGACGGAACTTTCTGCGACGGCACTGTCGTAGCCTGCCCACGGGTCCGAGTTCGATGAGTCTCCAGCGGGTCGCGTCTCGCCTGAGCGGCGTGCTCCTGCTGCTATCCGTGCCAGCCGCCGGCGCCGCAACGAGTCTGAAAGAGGGCTGTCGTCGCGTTCGCGTGGTCGATCCACCTGTATCGATTGTAGCCGCCGTCTGGACTGTTGACGCCGGCTCCATCGTGGTACTCGATAATGGCACGCGCACCCTTGATGTCCTCGGGCTCGATGGCGGACGTATCGACCGCATAGCTCATCAGGCGGCGCGCCGCAGACTTCAACGTGCCGCGCCGTGCAACTGCCGTTCGTCGCCGCCGGGGCGCGCGTGACGCTCGAGCTGCCGTAGTTCGCGAGTCCGCATTCCAGGAAAAGAACGCTCGTACTGACGACCGGCAACGGCGCCGGAAGGCGCCGCTTGCGCTCCGTTGGAAGCGGGTCCAAGATCATCGTTCAACAGGAGGGGACCGTCATGCGACGACTTGCGAGTGTGGCCCTGGCACTTCTATGGTGGACGGTATCGCCCGTGCGAGCGGACCACGACCATGGGCACCAGCACGCCGACGAGGGCGCGCTCGGCGAGGTGCACTTTGCGGTCTCTTGCGGCAACGCGCAGCAGGCGGCGTTCGATCATGCGGTCGCGCTGCTGCACTCCTTCGGTTACGAGCGCGCCGAGGCGGCGTTCAACGAGATCGCGGCGGCGAAGCCCGATTGCGGCATGGCGTTTTGGGGCGTCGCGATGAGCAACTTCCACGTCGTCTGGGGCCCGCCGACCGAGGCCGAGTTCGCGCGCGGCCAGGTCGCGGCGGCGAAGGCGAAGGCGGTCGGCGCGCCGACCGAGCGCGAGCGGGCTTGGATCGACGCGATCGGTCAGTTCTATCTCGAGCCCGCGCCGCGTCCGCACCCCGAGCGCGTGCAGGCGTTCGCGAAGGCGATGGCGGATCTCGCTGCGAAGTACCCAGACGACAACGAGGCGCAGGTCTTCGACGCACTGGCCCTGCTCGGCGTCGCTTACAACTCGCCGCCGGACAAGACCTATGCCCGGCAGAAGCAGGCGGCCGAGATTCTCAATCGCATGCTGAAGCTCGAGCCCCGGCATCCGGGGATCGCGCACTACGTCATTCACTCGTTCGACTATCCGGAGCTGGCGCCGCTGGCGCTCGATGCGGCGCGGGCGTACGCCAAGATCGCGCCGGCCGCGCCGCACGCGCTGCACATGCCGTCGCACATCTTCACGCGCCTAGGACTGTGGGACGACTCGATCGCGTCGAACCTCGCCTCCGCCGAGGCGGCGCGCGCCTGGGCCGCCAAGGCGCACCCAGGAGCGACGGCGTTCGACGAGCTGCATGCCATGGACTATCTCGAGTACGCCTACCTGCAGACGGCGCGCGACGACCTAGCGCTCGACATTCGCCAGCACGTGGCCAAGGCCGAGCGCCTCGACATGCCGAATTTCGCCGCCGGCTACGCGCTGGCGGCGGTACCGGCGCGCTACGCGCTCGAGCGCCGGGCGTGGAAGGAGGCGGCGGGGCTCACCGTGACGCCGTCTTGGTACCCGTGGGACAAGCTGCCATACGCGGCAGCCATCGTGCATTTCGCCAACGCCGTGGGCGCCGCGCGGAGCGGCGACGTCGCGGCGGCGCGCGCCGCGGTGGCGAAGCTAGAGGCGATCGAGGCGGGGCTCGCCGGCCAGAAGGGCTTCGACTGGGCGACGCAGGTGAAGATCCAACGCCTCGCCGCCTCGGGTTGGCTGGCGCGGGCCGAGCGGCGGGACGCCGAAGGCGAGGCTCTGCTGCGCGCCGCGGCGGATCTCGAGGACACCACCGACAAGCACCCGGTGACGCCGGGCGCCGTGCTGCCGGCCCGCGAGCAGCTCGCGGACCTCCTCGCCGAGCTCGGCAAGCCGGCCGAAGCGCTGGCGGCGTACGAGAAGTCGCTGCAGAGCGCGCCGGCGCGGTTCAACAGCCTGCTCGGGGCGATGAACGCAGCGGCCCGCGCGGGCGATGCGACCAAGGCTAGCGCGATCCAGGCGCGACTCGCGACGCTCTGCACCGGAGCGACGTCCGAGCGCGCGCAGGCGGCGCGCGCTGCGCAGGCGAAGAAGTAGCACCGAACTCCGCCCGCGAAACCCCCGGCGCCGGCGGCACGGCGCCGACCGCTGCAGCTCCGCCCTCACTCCATGCGGAGAGCGACGACGGGATCGAGCTTGGCGGCGCGGCGAGCGGGCCACCAGCAGGCCACGAGCCCGACGATGGCGAGCAGGGCGGCCGTCGCGGCGTAGACGCCGGGGTCGGTATGGCTGACGCCGTAGAGCAGACTCGCCGCGGCGCGAGACAGCGCGAAGGCGGCGAGAAGGCCGAGCACGGAGCCGAGCGCGATGAGGCGGAGCCCGTGACTGAGGATCCCTCCGAATACCTGCGAGCGCAGCGCGCCGAGCGCCATGCGGATGCCGATCTCGCGCGTCCGGAGCCCGGTGGTGTAGGAGATCACGCCGTAGATGCCCACCGCCGCGAGCGCCAGGGCGAGCAAGCTGAAGCAGCCGAGCAGGTAGGTGTAGAGCCGTGCCGAGCCCTGTGTGCGCGCGATGTCCTGCTCCATGGTACGCACGTTGTAGATCGGCTGCCGGGGATCGATGCTGGCTACCGCGGCCGCGACGTCGGCGGCGAAGCGGAGCGGCTCGCTCTGCGTGCGCAGCAGGAGCGTCAGGCTGTTCATGTAGGGCACTTGCCGGTGCAGGAAATAGACCTGCGGCACGGCCGGCTCCGAGGCGTAACCGTAGATCGGCAAGGTCGGCGCCAAACCGACGATGGTGGCCTCGCCGACGCCGCCCGCGAAGGACAGCCGCTTGCCGATCACGTCCTGCCCGGGCCAGTACTGGCGCGCCATGCGCTGGTCGATGATCACGGACTTCGGACCGCCCGGAAGGTCGGTGGCGTCGAACGTCCGGCCGCGCAGCAGCGGGATGCCTGCCGCCTGGAAGTAGTTTGCGCTCACCGTGGCGACGTCGGCGAGCGGTGCTCCCTGGCCGGCCGGGTACTCGACGCCGGGCACGAAGAACAAGGTCTGCCAGCCGGGGCTGAGCGGCGGCGCCGTGTTGATCGCCACTGCCGAGACGCCGGGCAGGCGCTCGAGGCGCGGAACGAGCGCATCGGCGAACGCGGCGCGGGAGTTGGGATCGGGGTAGGCCCCGGCCGGGAACGAGACCTGCGCGAGCAGCAGGTTTTCCGGACGGAATCCCAGGTCCGCGGCCCTGACGCGCGCGAAGCTCTTCACCAGCAAGCCGGCGCTCACCAGCAGAACGAGGGTGAGCGCGACCTCGGCAACGATCAACCCCTCGCGGGCCCGCGACTGCCCGACGCCCGCCGAGCGACTGCGACCGGTGCTCGACATGGCCTTCGCGAGGTCGATCCGCGCCACGCTCCAGGCTGGCCATAGCGCGGAGACGGTTCCAGCGAGCAGCGCGACGCCGATGCCGAAGAGCACCACCGTGCCGTCGATGCCCACGTCGCGGAAACGCGACACGTCGGCCGGGCTGAGGGCGATCACGAGCGCGCGCGCCGCATGCGCGAACAGGATGCCGAGTACGCCGCCGGCCGCGGAAAGCAGGAGGCTCTCGAGCAGCAGCTGACGGACGATCTGCCGCCGGCTCGCGCCGAGCGCCGCACGCACGGCGAGCTCGGCGGAGCGCTGCGCGCCGCGGGCGAGCAGCAGATTCGAGAGGTTCGTGCAGGCGATGAGCAGGACCAGCACTACCGCGCCGAAGAGCAGTAGCAGTCCGCGGCGGTACTCGCCGACGCGGCTGTCGAGCAACGGCCGCACGGTGATGCCGGTGGTGATCGAGTTCGGGCTGTCCGCCTTGATCCGCGCCCAGATCGTTGTGGCCTCGCTCTGGGCCTGCTCGAGCGTCACGCCAGGACGGAGCTTCGCGAGCACGAACAGCGACGTGTAGTTCACGCGATCGGTGAAGCCGGGAAGGGTGGTCAGCAAGCCGAGGGGGCGCCAGAGATCGACCGGCTGCGGCAGATCCAGGTGCGAAGGCATGACGCCGACGATCGTGTGCGCCGTGCCGTTGAGATTCAGCGTCTTGCCGATCGCGGACGGATCGGCGTTCATGTTGTGCCGCCAGAAGGCCTCGCTCAGGACGGCGACGGGTGCCGCGCCCGCCTTGTCCTCCTCGGCGGTGAACGCGCGGCCGAGAATCGGCTGCACGCCAGCGACGCCGAAATAGCCGGCCGTGACCGCGGCGACCTGTACGCGCACAGGCGCGCCGATGCCGACCAGGTTGGCGCCCGAACGCTGCGACACCGCGACGTGTTCGTACGAGCGCGACATTGCCGCGAAGTCCTGAACGTCGGGGTAGGAGAAGGGAAACTTCTCGCTGTCGATCGTGCGTTCCCAACCCACGACGAGGCGCTCGTAGCCCGGGTAGGGCAGTCCGCGCAGCAGGACGGACTGGATCACACTGAAGATCGCCGTGTTGACGCCGATGCCGAGGCCGAGCGTGAGCAGCGCCACGGCGGTGAACGCAGGCGCTTTCCGCAGCTGCCGCAAAGCAAAGCGGAAGTCGTTGAGCATGGTCGAAAGAGCCTAGCGCACGACCAGGCCCGTCGCGATACGGATAGTCCCAGCCGCGTCACGGGCGCGCAGAGCTGACTCGGCACCGCACCGGAGGAAGAGCCGGAAGAGTCGGCGCAGACGCCGACCGACGAACGATCGACGAATGGATGCCTGTTCCACTTTGTGCTCGCACTCGGAACGCGGCGTTGCGCCGCGCGCTGAAGGTGCGCGGCGCCAGCGCATCGTGGCCCCGAGAGACAGTCCCAGCATCCGCCCAGCCCGGCCTGCGGGCCGGGTTGAATTGGGCGAAGGTCCATCGAGTAGAGATCGACGGGCCCGGCACCAGGGTGCGCCTCGATCGGCTCCACCGAGAAACGATGGTAGCGCTTGCTCCGACGGGACTCGCCAGGGGCGCATTGCGCACAACGGCACAGGCGTCGCCACGGGAGGAAGGGACGGACGAGGAACGGGGACAGGCACCGAGCGACAAAATTGGTGCCTGTCCCCTTTGTTCTCGAGCAGCTTTCGTGGCGGGCTCCTCGAGGCATCTCGATTAAGATTCCCGGCAGTCCCGTTCATGCCCGCATCGCCTCCGCTCACGCACCCCGGCCGCGGCCGCACCGTCTGGCTGCCGGCCGCGCTCCTGCTGGTGGCGATGTTCAACCTCACGCTGCCGGTGGCGGGGCTCAAGGAATGGGTCATCGACCGCATGGGCGGCTCGGTCACCGACGCCGCGAGCTTTCTGTCGGTGGAGATGGCGGCGTACGTGGTGTTCGCACCGCTCTGGGGCCTCCTCGCCGACCGCAGCGGCCGCCGGCGGCCGTGGGTGATCGGCGGTTTTCTCGCGAGCGGCGCGCTCTATCTCGTGTACCCGACGATCGCCTCCGTGCCGGCGCTCCTCGCGGTGCGATTCGCGCAAGGCGCGTTTTCGGTGATGGGCTGGTCGACGCTGATGGCGCTGGTGGCGGATCACGCCGACGACGCCAGTCGAGGCCGCTCGATGGGGGTCGTGGGCGGCGCGCTGATCCTCGGCATCGGCATCGGCGCACCGATCGGCGGCGCCCTGTCGCATGCGCGCGGCGCCCTCGCGCCGCTCGAGCTCGCCGGCGCGCTGTTTCTCGTCCTCGCCGCGGTCGCGTTCCTCTTGCCCGAGCCGGCCAGCCCGCGCGCGCGGCCGGCGCTGCGGGACATCCTGGCGACGCTGCGCGGCCGTCCGCGGCTGGTAGTGCCTTGCCTGTTCTACTTCGCGGATCGCCTGACGATCGGACTGTTCCTCATCGCCTTTCCGCTGTACCTGGGCGCGCAGGGCGCGGTCGATCCGGCGGTGCGCGGCCGCTATCTCGGGCTCTTCCTGCTGCCGTTCGCCCTGCTGCAGCCGTTGACCGGACGCTTGATCGAGCGCTTCGGTCCAGTGCGACCGCTGGTCGCCGGATCGCTGCTCTACGGACTGGGTCTCTGCGCGGTGGGACTCACCGGCCGCGGCGCGCTCGCCGGCCTGATGCTCGCCCTCGGCGCGGCGGCCGCGGTGATGTTCCCGCCGGCGCTGGCGATGGTCGTCGAGCTCGCCGATCCGCGGGCGCGCGGCAGCGCGATGGGCGCGTTCAATCTCGCGGGATCACTGGGGTTCGCGATCGGACCGTGGCTCGGTGCCTGGGCCCAGAACACCGGTGGCTTCCGCTTCACTTTTTCCCTCAGTGGCTGTCTGGCCATGGGCTTGGCGCTGCTCTGCGCGCCTTGGATCCTGCGCTGGCCGAGGAGACTCGCATGACGGCAATCGAAACTGCCGCTGCCGCCCGCTCCGGGACCACCCCGCCGGCGGCGGGGAAGGCGGCGCTCGCGACGGTGTATCTCACGGTCTTCATCGACCTCTTCGGCTTCGGCATCATCCTGCCCGCGCTGCCGTACTACGCGCAGAAGCTCGGCGCGAGCGGTCTGTGGCTGGGTGTGTTGTTCACGGCGTATTCCGGCATGCAGCTGTTCGGTGCCGCGCTGCTCGGGCGCTGGTCGGATCGCGTCGGCCGCCGGCCGGTGCTGCTGCTCAGCCTGTTCGGCTCGGCGCTCGCGTTCACGCTCTGTGGCTTCGCCGACACCCTGCCGTGGTTGATCGCGGCGCGCGCGCTCGCCGGCGCCTTCGGCGGCTCGATCGCCGCGGCACAGGCGTACATCGCCGACGTCACCGCGCCGCAGGAGCGCGCCCGGGCCATGGGCATGCTCGGTGCCTCGATCGGCCTCGGCTTCGTGCTCGGCCCGGCGACCGGTGCGCTGCTGGCGCACTTCGGCTGGGGCTTCGGCGCCGCGGCGTTCGTCGCCGCCGGCCTCGCGGCAATCAATTGGATCGCGACCTACCTGCGGCTGCCCGAGCCGCCGCGTCACGGCGCGGCGGCCGGTGGTCGTCTCGATTTCGCGGCCCTGGCGCACGCGCTGCGCACGCCGGTGATCGGCCGCCTGCTCGCCGCGACGTTCCTCGCCATGTGCGCGGTGGTGTCGATGGAAACCACGCTGGCCTTCCTCGTGCGCGCGCGCTTCGGCCTGCGCGAGGGCGGCCTCGGTGCGATGCTGGTCTTCGCCGGCGTCGTGCAGGTCGTCGTGCAGGGCGGCCTGATCGGTCGCCTGGTGAGGACGTTCGGCGAGCGCCGCGTGGCGGTCGCCGGCTGCCTGCTGACCGCGACGGGCCTCGCCGCTCTGCCCTTCGCTCCCGGCCTTGCGGGTAGCTACGCGGTGCTCGGCATACTGGCCGCCGGCATGGGCTGCACCACGCCGTCACTCTCGACCCTGCTCTCCCGCGCCAGCTCGGCCAGCGAACAGGGCGGCGTGCTCGGCGTCGGCCAGTCGATGGGCGCCCTCGCCCGGGCTGCCGCCCCCCTTGCGGCGGGTGCGCTCTGGGATCGAGCGCCAAGCGCGCCGTATCTCGTGGCGGCAGTCTGTGCCGTTTGCGCGGCGCTGCTGGCGTTCGCGAGCGGCTCGCCCGTCTCGGTCGAGATGCCAACCGAGGCGGCATAGCGCAGCGGTTCGAACCATCTTTCGCGGTAGCGGCCCCGTATCGCATCCATGGGTGGGCGTCTTTTTCGCGACCAGCCCCGCGGAGGGAGCGGTATGAAGGCAGCGATGGCAGTGGTCGGACTGCTGGCGGCGGCGACCGCGGCGCCGCCGGTCTCATCGCCAGCGGCGACGGACACCGCCGCCGTGGAACAAGCCGAACACGCCTGGATGCAGGCGATGCGGGATCGCGACGCGGTCGCCCTGGATCGGCTGGTCGATTCTCGCTTTACCCTCGCGGGTCTGGACGACCTCGACCGACCGAGCGTTCCACGGTCTGCCTGGCTCGAGAACACACTGCACCATTTGCGGGTGCAGCGCACGGCGTTTCGCCGGCTGAAGGTCGGCGTCTTTGGGGACGTCGCCATCGCGCGCTCGACCTTCACCTGGGCGGGATCGTTCGACACCGAGGCGTTCGACGACACCTCGGTGCTCGTCGACACGTGGGTGCGCACTTCCGCCGGTTGGAGGGTGGTTTCGCGTCTGGTTGGCGACGCGCCAAGCGCGTCCGAGGCGCCCGCCAAGCAATAGGGAGGCGGGCGCACCGAGCCGGCGCCGATCGACGTCGCGGTCCCTAGCTAGAGCTCGGACGGCATCTAGAGCTCGGACAGCAGGGGCAGGGCCTCGCACTCGCTGCCGGCGGACCGTGCCGGCGCGCCGGGGCGTACCCGCAGGAGCGCGTTGCCGCGCGCGAACGTGGCAACGTCGTGCGAGCCCCGCGGCGGGAACGGGCGCGCGAACAGGCGCCCCTCCTTGGCCCACAACTCGGCGGGTACGAAGCGGTCGCGGTCCGCGGGCCCCGCGGGCAGGGGCGCGACGAGCTCGACGCTGAGCACGTGGGCGATGCGCGCGGCGCCGAAGCCCATCATGCGGCGCAGCGCCGGGCGCACGAAGAGCGCGAAGGCCACCATGGCGGAGGCCGGGTTGCCCGGCAGTCCGAAGATCAGGCCGCCGGCGTGGCGTGCGACCACCAGGGGTTTTCCGGGTTGCATGGCCACGCCGTCGAAGACCACCTGCGCGCCGAGCTCGGCGAGGGCGCCCTCGACGAGATCGAAGGCGCCCATCGACACGCCGCCCGAGACCAGCAGCACGTCGAACGCCATGCCGCGCTGGATCGCGGCACGCAGGGCTGCAGCCTCGTCGCGCACGATGCCGAGGGCCGTGAAGCGCAGCCCCAGCTCGCGACCGGCGGCGAGCAGGAAGTCGGTGTGGCTGTCGCGAATCTGGCCGGCCTCCGGGACGGCGTCCGGCGCCACGAGCTCGTTGCCGGTGCTGAGCGTCGCGACGCGCGGCGCGCCGCAGACGGCGACGCGTGCGCACCCCTGCGCTGCCAGCAGCGCCAGGCTCGACGCGCCCAGGCGGGCGCCGGGCGCGAGCAGCGCATCGCCGGCGGCCTGGATCTCGCCGCGTCGACGGATGTGCGCTCCGGCTGGAAGCAGGGACATGAAGGTCACGCGTTCGGCGCCACCGGTAGTGTGCTCGACCGGCACCACGCGGTCGGCGCCGTCGGGCACCGCCG
>WBZN01000527.1_pt2 | contig 14283 bp, 14 predicted proteins | sample 5204281 | NCBI WGS metagenome assembly WBZN01 (sample SAMN12344347, study PRJNA552823) | activated sludge metagenome | biome: Activated sludge suspended growth; feature: Nitrification reactor; material: Wastewater; isolation source: activated sludge from nitrification reactor of wastewater...
CGATGCGGGTCCTTGCTGGCGTTCGACACCAGGATGTTGCGGTTGCCGAAGCGGTCGCGCAGGACGGGCACCATGTCCTCGAACGCCTGCCGCTCCTCGGCGTTGATGTGTTCGTCGGTCTGGAATGCCAGCGGCCACTGTTCGCGCTGCGTCACGGCGCGGGCATGGACGTCGTCCGATTGCCGCATTTCGGCGAGCACACTGACGTCGTCGGTGAGGAGGAAACGCGCCGGTGCGGCCGGCCACAGCCGGCCCTGATCGCGCAGCCACTCGTTGAGATGCAGCTCGAGGGCCTTGCCGGTGACGTTGAAGTAGACCTGGGTGAACATGTAGTAGCGCGCCAGCACCAGGGCCTCGAGCGCGTGCACCCCGCCCTCGTCGACCCCGATGCCCCACTCGCCGCTCGCCGGGTCCTGGATCGCCACGATGGTGTCGAGAACGCGCTCGAGGTCGTAGCTGCCGTAGCGGACGCCGCAGAACAGGCTGTCACGCAGCAGATAGTCCATCTTGTCCGCGTCGAGCTCGCCCGAGACGATCTTCGACAGCAGCCGCTCGGTTGGATCGCCGGCGCCGCGCAGCAGGTCGGCGACACTCTCCACGTCCAGGCCCTCGCCGTGGCGCTCGAACACGCGGCGGATCTCGTCGGACAGGATCAACCGACGGGTCATCTCCTCGTGGTCGATGTGCTCTTCGAAGAGGTCCTCCGCCGAATGGCTGAACGGCGCGTGACCGATGTCGTGTAGCAGCGCCGCGGCGCGCGCCAGTCGGCGGGTGACGCTGCGTCGCGACGGGTCGAGCAGGCCGCGGCTCTTGGCGGCGAGCGCGTCGTACACGCGCCCGGCGAGCTCCATCGCGCCGAGCACGTGCGCGAAGCGACTGTGCTCGGCGCCGGGGAAGACCAGGTACGTGAACCCCAACTGATGGATCGAGCGCAGGCGCTGCAGCGGCTGCGAGTTGATCAGCGCCGCCTCCAGCGCGTCCGCGCGGATGAACCCGTGCACGGGATCGCGCAGCGACAGCACTAGCGGTGTGCTCCCGCGACCGTCGTCGCTCCGTCCCGCAGTGCGTGCCGCGGGCGCATCAATTGGTCTCGGCGCCGGCCGCCAGATGACGGAAGGGCCGCAGAAGGTCGAGTACGCGCTGGCGGCTGTGCAAGATCGACAACACCCGCTCGGCGCGCTGCGGCAGGTCGGCGGACAACAGCTGCAGCTTGCGCAGCGGCGGCACGTCAAGCGTGGCGGCGATGCGATTGACGAACTCTTCCGTCGACGCCGTCTGCGTCAGCTCGGCCAGACTGCCGTCCGCCAACGGAAATCGTTCGCCCATCTCGGCGCGAAGGCTGCCCGCGGTGGCCAGGATGCGACGGCGGAGGGCCGCGAGGTCGACGTCGCAGAGCGCCTCGTCGGGCTCGCGGACGGGGCGCACGCGCGCCAGGCGGTAGAGACGCTCGCCGAATTCGCGCTCGATCTCGAAGCGGAACTCGCCGCGCAGCACGATGTTCGAGCGGCCGTCCGGAAGATACTCGACATCCTCGAGGCGACCGGCGGTGCCGGCGTCGTACACCGGCGGACGGCCCTCGTAGTCGTCCTCCCAGCCGGGGCGCAGCAACACCATGCCGATCCACGTCCGGCCCGCGGCGGCCGCGACGTCGCGCACCAGGCGCCGATACCGCGGTTCGAAGACGTGCAGGCGCAGCTCCGTCCGTGGAAAGTGGACCACGTCGGGCAGCGGGAACAGCGGCAGAGTCAGTCGCGTGTCGCTGCCGAGTGCCATCTGGCGATCATAGCGGGCTGTCGTCCGCCCGTCACTCCACGACGCCGGTGATCGGCGCGAGCGGCGCGGCGAGCGGGCTCAGCGCGGCCACGCGCTCGAACAGCAGGGCGGCGAGCAATGCCGCGGCGAGCAGCGCGATGCGGCGCGGAGCGGGCGGCAGCCAGCGCGCCGCGGCGAAGAGCAGCGCGGCGGAGGCGATGGTGAGGGCGTCGATGCCGTGCAGCAGGTATGCAGAGAGGTTGCTCGGCAGCAGGGTGCAATAGAAAGCGAGCGCCGCGGCGGCGAAGGGCGCGAAGCGCGGCCGCCGAGCGACGAACGCCTCACCGACGCCGAGCGCGATCAACATTCTGGCGCCCGCGCCGACCAGCAACCCGAGCGAGGGCTCGACGGGCGCGCCGAGGCGCAGGAGCTCACCGATCAGCGAGTAGCCCGCCGGCCCGAGAGCCGCGACGGCCGCTGCCGTCCACCACTCACGCCGACCAGTGGGCGAGCGCAGCAGTACGGCAACGTCGCCGAGGACGGCGCCCAGGACGAGAAGGACGGCGAACGCCGCCAGGCCGGTGGGCAATCCCGGGCCCAGCCCGGCGCCGAGAGCGGCATCGGGCACGCGGCCCTGTGCCGCCAGCCAAAGCGCGATGGCGCCGAACGCGAGCGGCAGCGCGCGGAAGCGCCACGAGCGCTCGTGCGGGCTGTCGCCGTCGATCAGAGCCCCGGGCACGGTGCCGTGGGCGCCCCAGATCAACAGGCCGAGCACGCCGGCCGCGAGACCTAACAAAGGGGCTCCAGGCGGGTCACTTGGTCCTGCTGGCCGACGACGGCGAGAAGTTGAGCGACCGTCAGGCCGTCGGGTGGCAGGCGGAGGTCGGGAGCCAGCTCGGCGAGCGGCTCGAGGACGAAACGTCGCTGGCGCATTCGCGGATGTGGGATCTCCAACCCAGGCACGGCGAAGCACTCGTCGCCGAACAGCAGCAGGTCGATGTCCAGCACGCGCGGCCCGTTGCGTGGTCCCCGCCGACGACCTGCCAGCCGCTCGAGCTCGGAGCAGAAGTGCAGGAGCTCGAGCGGCGCGAGCGCCGTCGAGCCCAGGATCACCGTGTTCAGGAAATCGGGCTGCGGAATGTCCGACAGTGGCCGCGTCGCGTAGAGCGATGCGGCCCGGCAGGGCGCGCGCACGGCGCTGAGCAGTCCTGCCGCCGCGGCCAGCGTCGCCCGCGGGTCGCCGAGATTGGCCCCCAGGCCGAGCGCGACCTGCTGCTTACGCTTCGTGTTCGTCGCCGAAGTCGTCCGCCTCGACTTCTTCGTCGTCCAGGGAGTCGTCGTCATCGTCCGCGACCAGGACGTCGGAGTCGTCATCCGGAACGACGACCTCCTCCTCGACCTCCACGTCGCGCACGACGACCTCTTCCTTGCGCCGTTTCCGCGCCGCCGAGATCTCGGCGGTCGGAGTGGACGGTTTGGCGTCCCGCTGGTCGGCGCCGCACTTCGGGCAGATCGGCTCAGCCTTGCCCAGATCGTAGAATTTTGCGCCGCAGCTGTAACAGTCGTGTTTCGTACCGAGTTCTGGCATCAGAGTGTCCCGCAGTGGTTCTCCGTCGTATTGCGCTCGCCCGCGGGGCGAAGCGCCGGGAAGGTAGCACCCGCTCCGGCGGCAGTCAACCTGCGTCAGCGCGGGAGGGACAGCTGGCGCGGTGTTACGATTCCAAGTCCCGCGCGCGCCGGCACCCTGTGCGCGCTCCGCAAGACCCGAGGCCGCATCATGACTCATATGCCGCGCCAGTTCGCCCCATCGCCGCCATTCTCCCGGAATCGCCCGCCGGCTTCGATTCCGCGCCGCATTCTGCTCCTGATCGGCTGCGCCGTCGCACTCGGCGGCGCAGCCGCGGGTGCCGCTCCCGACCCGGCGGATCCCGCGCTGCCATCCGCCCAGCGGCTGCCGGCCCTGTTCGAGCGCGTGAAGGAACAGCAGGAGAAGATGCGGACGCTCGAGGCGCAGTTCGTGCAGAAGCGGGAAAGCTCGATGCTGGCGGCGCCCGAAGAGGCCCGTGGCCGCTTTTCGTTCCAGACTCCCGACCGTGTTCGCTGGGAGTACGACTCGCCCAAGGCCATGACCGTCCTGATTCTCGGCGATCAGATGACCACCTGGTACCGCGATCTGCAGCGCGCCGATCGGGTCAACGTCGGCAAGTACTCCGGTCAGGTACTGCGCTACCTCGGCGCGAGCGGTTCTCTGCAGGCTCTGGCGGAGTACTTCGACGCCACGCTGGTGCAGCCCAAGGACAAGGCCGAGCCGTTTCGTCTCGAGCTGATCCCCCGTTTCGCGCGCATCGCGAAGCGGATCAAGAGCATGACGCTGTGGATCGATCGCACGAGCTACCTCCCGGCCCGGTTGCACTACGTCGAAGCGGACGGCGACAGCACCGACTACGCCTTCGTGAATCTGCGCCTCAACCCGCCGCTGCCGGTCGACCGCTTCGCGCTGGCCCTGCCGCCGAGCGTGAAAGTTCGCACCATCGAGCTCGGACAGGGCCAGTCTCCCAAGTGAGCATCGCCTTCAGCTTGTCGGGCGGCGCCGGGCGCGCGCGCCTAGGACGACTGGTGACGCCGCACGGCGCGATCGACACCCCGGCCTTCATGCCCGTCGGCACCCTCGGGGCGGTCAAGGGCGTGACGCCGGACGCGCTCGAGGAGGCCGGCGCCGCGATCATGTTGTGCAACCTCTACCACTTGGCGGTGCGCCCGGGGATCGACGTCATCGAGCGGCTGGAGGGATTGCACCGCTGGAACGGCTGGCGGCGTCCGATCCTCACCGACAGCGGCGGCTTTCAGGTGATGAGTCTCGCGACCCTGCGCGCGCTCGACGCCGGCGGCGTGACCTTCCGCTCGCACGTGGACGGCGCGGCGCTGCGTTTCACTCCGGCCGGCGTGGTCGAGATGCAGCGCCGTCTGGGCGTCGACATCGCGATGATCCTGGACGAGTGCGCGCCGTGGCCGGTGAGCGTCGATGCCGCCGCCGCGGCGGTCGAGCGGACGGCGCGCTGGGCGGAGCTCGCGCGCCGCGAATGGGAACGGCGGCCTGGTCCGGGCGGGCTCTTCGGCATCGTCCAGGGCGGCGTGTTTCCGGCCCTGCGCGACCGCGCGGCGGCGGAGATCGCGGCGCTCGACTTCGATGGCGTGGCCATCGGCGGCGTATCGGTGGGCGAGCCGGCGGCGGATCGGCGCGCCGTGGTCGAGCACACGACCCCGCAACTGCCCGAGGCGAAGCCGCGTTACCTGATGGGAGTCGGAACGCCCCTCGACCTGCTGCACGGCGTCCAAAACGGCATCGATCTCTTCGATTGCGTGTTGCCGTCGCGCAACGCCCGCCACGGCCTGCTCTACAGCCGCCGCGGCGTGGTGCGGATCAAGAATGCCCGCTATCGCGACGACCCGCGGCCGATCGACGACGCCTGCGATTGCCCGGCCTGCCGCCGCGGCGGCCGCGCGTTTCTGCACCACCTCGTGCGCGCGGGAGAGATCACCGCCGCGGTGCTCGCGACGCTGCACAACATCCGCTTCTTCCTTGACTTCATGGCCGAACTGCGGCAGGCTCTGGCGTCTGGCTCGTTCGCCCAGTTCGCTGCGGATGCTGTGCGGCAACAGGGTGGAGAGGGCCTCGCGGAAGAGCCCGCAGCGGACCCATCGGGTGACGCCGGGTCGCAATCAACATCCTCCACTCAGGGAGCAATCAGGTAGCGGCAACGGGCTTGGCTCGGCGGCTCGCCTGGGCGGCCGACGAGCGGAGCGAGAGAGGGCTGATCGATGAACGTGCCGTTTTTCCTGTTGGCGCAGGCCCAGCCGGCGCCCTCGGCGCTCTTCCAGTTCGCGCCGATCATCCTGGTGTTCGGCATCTTCTATTTCCTGCTCATCGCGCCGATGCGCAAGAAGCAGAAGGCCCTGCAGGCGCTGGTCGAGAATCTCAAGCGCGGCGACAAGGTGATCACCAACGGCGGCATCTTCGGCGAGGTAGCCGCCGTCGAGGGCAGCATCGTGTACCTCAAGGTCGCTGATTCGGTGAAGCTCAAGATCGCGAAGTCGGCGATCGCCGGCCTCGAGGGCGGCGAGCAAGAGGGGGAGAGCAAGTGAACAAGAGCCTGATGTGGCGTGGAGTGATCATCCTGGGCGCGGTGGCGCTCGCGATCTTCGGCGCGGTTCCGCTGCAGAAGAAGATCAACCTGGGTCTCGACCTGCGGGGCGGCATGTACCTGTCGCTGCGGGTGCAGACCGAGGATGCGCTGCGTTCCGAGACCGACAAGGACATGGAGCGCGTGCGTGCGGAGCTCGCTGACAAGCAGATCAAGGGCGTCGAGCCGCGCCGCACCAGCGACACCACCTTCGACCTCCTCGGCGTGCCGGTCGACAAGGGCGCCGACGTCCGCGACGTGGTGAACAAGTTCCTGGGTGACAACGCCTGGAGCTGGAAGCGCGACGGCGACCGCCTCGTGTTCGAGATGCAGGCCGCGCAGCAGAGCGAGATCCGCCGTTCGGCCGTGGATCAGGCCTTGATCACCATCCGTAACCGCATCGACGAGTTCGGCGTGGGCGAGACCGCGATCACCCGCCAAGGTCTCAACACCGACCGCCTGGTCGTGCAGCTGCCGGGCGTGGACGACGCCGAACGCGTGAAGACCCTCATCGGGCGCACCGCCTTTCTCGAATTTCGGATCGTCGATTTCCCCGGCAACGGCGGGACCAGCAAGGAGCTGATCCTGGCGCACTACAACGGCCAGCTGCCGGCGAACGTCGAGATCCTGAGCGGTGAGTCACGCGACCGTCAGGGCCGCAGCACGGGCGAGGAGTTCTGGGCGGTGCAGAAGCGGCAGGTCATCACCGGCCGCGATCTCAAGACCGCGCGTCCGGGGCTCGGCCAGTACAGTGACCCGGTCGTGAACTTCAGCCTTACCCATGACGGCGCCAAGCTGTTCGGCGACGCCACCGGCGCCAACGTCGGCAAGGCGCTGGCGATCGTGCTCGACGGCAAGGTGGTCTCGGCCCCGACGATCAACAGCCGCATCACCGATTCGGGCATCATCGAGGGCCGATTCACGCAGAAGGAAGTCGAAGACCTGTCCAACGTGCTCCACTCCGGAGCGCTGCCGGCGGGGATCCAGTACCTCGAGGAGCGCACGGTCGGTCCGTCGCTCGGCGCGGACTCGATCCGCGACGGCCTGCGGGCCGGCATCGTGGGTGCGATCCTGGTGGTGCTGACGATGCTGGTCGTATACCGCGGCAGCGGCGTGAACTCGGTGGTCGCGCTGGCGGTGAACCTGATCCTCATCGTCGGCTGCCTGGCCTACTTCCACGCCACGCTCACCTTGCCCGGCATCGCCGGCATCGTGCTCACGATCGGCATCGCGGTCGACGCCAACGTGCTGGTCTTCGAGCGCATCAAGGAAGAGCTGCGCGCCGGGCGCACGGTGAAGGCCGCCGTCGAGGCCGGCTTCAAGAACGCGCTGCCGTCCATTCTCGATGCCAACGCCTGCACGCTGATCTCGGCGCTCTTCCTCTTTCAGTTCGGCACCGGTGCGGTGCGCGGTTTCGCCGTGACCCTGACCATCGGCATTCTCGGTACCGTGTTCGCGGCCATCATCATCAGTCGCTGGATGTTCGACGCGTGGCTGTCCCGCAACGAGCGGGTCGACACGCTCTCGATCTAGGTCCGCGCGAGATTCGGGTAAGGAGCTAGGGATGGAGATCCTTCGCGACACGAAGATTGATTTCATGAAGTACCGGAAGTTCTGGATCTGGGTCTCCCTGGTCCTGGTAGCGATCGGCGTGGTGTCGATCTTCTCGCCCGTGAAGTTGAACCTGGGCATCGATTTCGCCGGCGGCACGCAGCTGACGCTGAAGTTCCAGGACGCGCCGAACGTCGAGCAGTTGCGCTCGATGGCGGAGAGCACCGGTGTGCGCGACGTGCAGATCCAGCGCTTCGGCCAGGAGACGGATCATCAGGTGATCCTGAAGACCTCGGCTCTGGCGGGCACGGAAGAGGGCTCGGCGCCGAAGGTGCTGGCGGCCATCAATCAGGCCGTCAACCCGGGTGCGACGAACCCCGACCTGAACCAGATCGGGCACGACGCGATGCTGGACCTCCTGACCAAGGGAGATCCGCTGGGCGTCGGTTCACAGTCGAGCGTGGCGCCGGAGCAGTACGGCAAGGTCGTCGATCAGCTCATGGCGGCGCGCAAGCAGGCCGGCATCCTGACCTCGGTCGACCAGGCGCAGGGTCTCGATCCGAAGGTCGCCTCGTTCCTCAAGAGCAACACCCATCTCGGCAAATTTGCGGTGCTCGGCGTCGAGAACGTCGGCCCGCAGGTCGGTGGCGAGTTGCGCAAGAAGGGCTTGCTGGCGGTGATCTGGTCGCTGGTCGGCATGCTCGTGTTCATCGCCATGCGCTTCGAGATCCCTTACGGTGTCGGCGCGACGATGGCGACCATCCACGACGTGCTGGTCACCGTGGGTTTGTTCACGATGTTCGGCTTCGAGTGGAATTTGACCACCATCGCCGCATTCCTGACTCTCATCGGCTACTCGGTGAACGACACGGTCGTCACATTCGATCGTGTGCGCGAGAACCTGAAGAAGAGCCGCGGCGAGCAGTTGATCACCATCATGAACCGCAGCTTGAACCAGATGCTGTCGCGAACCCTGCTTACCGGCGGCACGGTGATCCTCGCCGCGGGCTCGCTGATGTTCCTCGGCGGCGACGTGCTGCGCGGCTTCGCGTTCATCTTGTTCGTCGGCGTGCTCATCGGCACATACTCCTCGATCTACATCGCCAGCCCGTTCGCGCTGCTCTGGGTCGAGCGGTTCGGCAGCAAGGGCAGGATGGCGCTCCAGCCCGCCGCGGCCGGCAAGAAGGCCGCCCCGGCGCCGGCTTCCCGCCCGGTACAGCCGAAGAACACCAAGGGCGGCAAGGCCGCGGCCGGCCGCTAGGCTCCACTCTTCCACCGACGTCGTCTGCGAGGCGTCCCGCACCGGGACGCCTCGACTGTTTTCGGACATAATCGCGGGCAGGGCGTCGCCCTTGGGTTCTTTCTCCGGCGGCGCTCGAGGTGTGACGATGCCGCTGTTGCGTTCGAAAGAGCTCCGCCCGCCCGTTCAGCCGCGCTCCGAGGTCCGCTTCGAGGACATCGTCGAGCGTCTGCAGGCGACGGGACGGGCCTATGACCTGGAGTTCCTGCGCCGGGTCTACGAATTCTCCGCCGAAAAGCACAAGGCGCAGGTACGGCGCTCGGGTGAGCCGTATCTGACGCATCCACTCCACGTGGCCTGGCTGCTCGCCGACCTCAAGCTGGACGCGACCTGTGTCGCGGTCGGCCTGCTGCACGACGTGCTCGAGGACACGCTCGCCACGCGCGAGGAGCTCGACGCCACGTTCGGCGCGGAGATCGGCGAGCTCGTCGACGGCGTCACCAAGATCGGCAAGCACGCGTACGTGCGCCGGGACCAGGCGCAGGCCGAGACCTTCCGCAAGATGATCCTGGCTTCGACGCGCGACATACGCGTGATCCTGGTCAAGCTCGCCGACCGCTTGCACAATCTCCAGACCCTGGAGCACTTGTCTCCCGAGTCGCGGCGCCGGATCGCCCAGGAGACGTTGGAGATCTATGCGCCGATCGCCCATCGCCTCGGCATGGCCAGGGTCAAGGGAGATCTCGAGGATCTGGCGTTCTTCTACCTCTACCCGCACCAGTTCGCGGCTCTCAAGTCGAAGATCGACGAGAAGATCAAGCTCGGCCAGGACGTCATGCAACGCATACGCCTCCGCCTGGAGTCGAGTCTGCGCGACGCCGGCATCAACGCCGAGATCAGCTTCCGGGTGAAGCGCTTTTATTCCATCTACCAGAAGCTGCGCCGGCAGGGCATCGACATCTCGCAGCTCTACGACTATCTGGCGTTCCGCATCGTGACCGACAATCTGCGCGACACGTACGCCGCGCTCGGCGTCGTCCATCAGGCCTGGCGGCCCATCCCGGGCCGCTTCAAGGACTACATCGCGATGGCGAAGCCGAACCTCTATCAGTCGTTGCACACGACCGTGGTGGGGGAGAAGGGGCAGGCCTTCGAAGTCCAGATCCGGACCCGCGACATGGACGCGATCGCGGAGGAAGGCATCGCGGCCCATTGGCGCTACAAGGAGGGGAAGCTCGATCCACGCGAGAGCGACCGCAACATCGTCTGGCTCCGACAACTGCTCGAGTGGCAGCAGGAGGTGGACGACCCGCGGGAGTTCATGACCGCGCTCAAGATCGACCTCTATCCGGACGAGGTGTACGCCTTCACGCCGCGCGGCGAGGTGTTCGCCTTTCCGCGCGGCGCGACGTCGCTCGACCTGGCCTACCGTGTTCACACGGACCTCGGGCATCACTGCTCGGGAGCGCGGGTGAACGGCAAGCTCGTGCCCCTGCGCACGCCGCTTCAGAACGGCGACATGGTCGAGATCCTGACCAATCCGCAGCGTACCCCCAGCCGCGATTGGCTGAACTTCGTCACCACCTCGCGGGCGCGCAGCAAGATCCGGCACTGGCTGAACGCGCAACAGAAGGAGCGCGCGGTGGAGATCGGCCGCCGCCTGATCGAGAAGGAGCTGCGGCAGTACAAGGTGGCGGTGAAGAAGGTCCTGGACGGCGAGCCGATGAAGGCATATCTGGCGGCCGAAGGCATCGGTAAGCTCGAGGATCTCCTGTCACGCATCGGTTTCGGCAAGCTGGCGGTGCGCCAGGTACTGAGCAAGGTTCTGACGGAAGAGCAACTGGCGCAGCCGGCCGAAAAGCCCGGGGCCCTGCGCCAGGCAGTGTCGCGCATCTTGCCCTTCGGCACCGGCGGCGGGCCGATCGCGGTGCGCGGCCAGGGCGACATGCTGGCTTTCCTGGCGAAGTGCTGCAGCCCGCTGCCCGGCGAGGAGATCGTCGGCTACGTCACACGGGGACGCGGTGTTTCCGTGCACTCCGTGGACTGTCCAAACGTGCGGAATCTCATGTACAACCCGGAGCGCGAGATCGAAGTGGAGTGGGCGCGCCAGGGTGAGAACGTCTACCAGGTGTCGTTGGCGATCGAGACCCAAGATCAGCCGGGGATGCTGGCGCGTCTGACCGAGGTGATCGCCAAGCTCGACAGCAACATTCGCCTGTTCGAGGCCCAGAGCATCGAGACCGGACACGGGCTGATCCACGTCACGGTGGAGGTGCGCAACCGCAAGCACCTGGAGAAGCTTCGCCAGGGAATCCGCAGCCTGCCGGGCGTCCTCAAGGTAGAGCGCCGCCTCGCTTCCGGAAGTCGGGATCGCGAAGAGGCGAGCCTCTAACGCGCCGGTCGGCGACCGACTAGCGAAGCGTCTTCGTCACTCCCGTACAGAGGGGTCGGCGGGAAAGCGAGCCGGTGGGGCTCGCGACTCAGGGCTTTTCTTCGGGCTGCCAGCGGCGTACCAGCGGCTTGACGACCGCGCCGCTGCGCAGGCAGCGAGCGCAGACGCGCACGCGGCGCGAGGTACCGCCCACCACGGCCCGGACACGGCGCAAGTTGGGCTCCCACGTGCGCGAGGTGACGTTGTGCGCGTGGCTCAACTGACGGCCGGTGACTGTTCCCTTGCCGCAGATCTCACACTGTTTTGCCATGACTTCGAATCTCCAGAAACGATTGCGCTCCGTAACTACCGGAGCCAACGAAGGATAACAAACGCTGGCCGACCAGCGCAACCGCTCTCTCCGGGTCGGAGGGAAGGCGCCCCCACTCTTATTTGCCTCTTGCTATGCTGCCTTGACACCGTGGGTTATCCCTGTTAGCCTCTAGTAAAGCTTTAACTGTGCGCGGCAACTGTCCATGATTACGATGCTTTTCAGGGGGCGCTGACACGTGCTGTTTTCAAGACCCAAAGGTGTAATCGGTCTGGATATCGGCAGTTCGGCCCTGAAGCTCGTCGAGCTTAAGGAGAAGAAGGGCGAATACCATCTCCTGAGGATCGGAGTGGAGCAGCTCTCGCCGGAAGCCATCGTCGACGGCTCGATCATGGACTCGTCGCTCGTGGTGGACGCGATCCACAAGCTCAACGAGCAGACGGCGGCCAAGGGAACCAGCTACGCCACGTCGCTGTCGGGTCACTCGGTCATCATCAAGAAGATCTCCCTGCCGGCGGTTTCCGCCGAGGAGCTCGCCGAGTCGATCCAGTGGGAAGCCGAGCAGTACATTCCCTTCGACATCAACGACGTGCGGCTCGACTACGTGGTGCTCTCCGAAGGCGAGCCGGGCCGCGACAACATGGAAGTCCTGCTCGTGGCGGTGAAGCGCGACAAGGTCAACGACTACGTGTCGGTGATCAGTCAGACCGGCCGCCAGGCGGTTCTGGTGGACGTCGACGCGTTCGCCGTCCAGAATGCCTACGAGGTGAACTACGACCTCGACCCTCTCAAGGTCGTCGCCCTGGTGAACATGGGGGCGGGGGTTACGAACATCAACGTGTTGGCGCGCGGTCAGACCGTGTTCTGGCGCGACATATCGTTCGGTGGCAACCAATTCACCGAGGCCCTGCAGAGGGAATTCAACTTGGCGTTCGAGCAAGCCGAGCGCTTGAAGCGCGGCGAAGCGGTCGATCGCTATTCGCTCGCCGACGCTCGGGCCGTGCTGGACAGCGTGTCGGCGGATTTCGCCGGCGAAATCCAGAAGACGTTCGACTTCTTCTCGGCGACCTCGACCGAGGGGCCGGTCGATGAGCTGGTGCTCTCGGGCGGTTGCGCGCTCACGCCCAATCTGGAGCAGATCCTGCGCGAGCGCTTCGGCGTGCCGACCGAACTGATGAATCCCTTGCGGCGCATCCACTTCAAGGAAGGCGACTTCAACGGCGAATGGCTGAAGTCCATCGCGCCGATGATGGCCGTCTCGGTGGGGCTGGCCGTGCGGAAACTGGGGGAATAGCGGCGATGGTCAAGATCAATCTCATCGCCGAAGGCAAGAAGGCCGTCACCCGCAAGTCGAAAGGCGGCCCGGCGGCCAGCGGTCCCCGGGATCTCTCGCAGCTCTATCTGCTCGCGGGCCTGGTGATCGGCCTCGCAGTGTGGGGTGGCTACTGGTTCTACCTCAAGCACGAGATCGCCGTGCGCGCGCAGAAGATCGCCGAACACGAGACGGAGGTTCGCCGACTCGAGGGCATCATCAAGGAAGTCGAGGATTACAAGGTCAAGAAGGCCGCCCTCGAGCACAAGATCAGCGTCATCAACGACCTCAAACAGAACCAGCAGGGCCCGGTGCGGATCATGGATCAAGTTTCGCGCGCCCTGCCGGAACTACTGTGGCTGGAGCAGATGGAGGTCGTCGGCAACAACATCTCGGTGAGCGGCAGCGCGTTCAACATCAACGCCATCGCGAACTTCATCGAGAACCTCGACAAGGCCGCCGAGTTCCAGGAGCCGATCCTGCGCGACAGTACTCGTGCCGGGCTGGTGTACAACTTCGGGATCAATTTCACGTTTTCTCTGAAACCGCCGGCCCCGGCAGCGCCCGCCGCGCCGAAGAGTGGGACGGGAGGCTGAGCCATGCAAACTGGGCTCGAGAACAAGCCTTGGTATTTCGCGGCTCTCGCCGGAGCGGTGCTTGGCGCGGTCGTCGCCGGGCTACTGTACTGGCAGGTCAGCACCGGGCAGCAGGACACGATTCGCGCGCAGGACAACCGCATCGTCGATCTCGAGCGCAAGATCACCGAGGGGCGCGCAGCCGAGCAGAAGCTGCCGCAGTTCCGCGAGGAAGTTCGGCGTCTGGAGCTGGAGCTCGACAAGCTGCTGCGCATTCTGCCGGCCCGTCGCAACACGCCCGAGCTGCTGCGGCGCATTCGCGCCCTGGCGGAGCAGGGGGATTTCGATCTGACGAGATTCACTCCGGGCGCCTTCTCGGACCGCGACTTCTACAGCGAGTGGCCGATTGGAATCGAGCTCGCGGGCTCGTACCACAATCTGGCGCTGTTCTTCGACCGGATCGGACGGTTCTCGCGCATCATCAATATCGAGAACTTGAGAATCTTCTCGGTGCGGCCGCAGACGCCGACGCACACTATCGGGGCGACGTTCACGGCGAAAACGTTCATCTACAAGGAGGACGCGCCGCCACCCGCACCGGAGGTCGTCTCACCGGCCAAGCGCAAGCCGGCCGCGCCGACCGGCGGGGGAGGCGAGTGAGCATGCGCCGCGTTTCGCTCTTGCTGATTGCCCTGTTGCTTACCGTTCCGGCGGCGTGGGCGGCACCCACTTCGGCCCCGGCAGCGCCCGCGGCGGAGAAGCCGGCTCCCGCAGCCGAAGCGCCGCCGGCGGAAGGTGGTTCTTCCACGATCGACCAGATCCTCGAGGGCGAGGAGGATGTCTCGCAGGGTACCGGATACACCTATGACCCCGGAACCCGACGCGATCCGTTCAAGTCGCTGCTCGTGACCCAGGACAAGGCCAAGGTGGCGGGACCGCGCCCGGAAGGAATTCCCGGGCTGCTGATCGA
>WBZN01001478.1_pt1 | contig 14280 bp, 13 predicted proteins | sample 5204281 | NCBI WGS metagenome assembly WBZN01 (sample SAMN12344347, study PRJNA552823) | activated sludge metagenome | biome: Activated sludge suspended growth; feature: Nitrification reactor; material: Wastewater; isolation source: activated sludge from nitrification reactor of wastewater...
CAAGTTTTCAACGAACGATATTGTCCGGCAATAGCCCTGTAGACCGTTTCGATTACGGTGTCGACCTCAACGCTTTGACGCAGTCAGCCCAACGGGGATTTCGTGTCTTTCAAGGAAAGGGCCGTTGTATACGATGTCACGCAGGGCCAAATTATACAGATGAACAATTTCATAATTTGGGAATTGGTTGGGAATCGAATCACGTGGATTTAGGACGATATGCCATAACCCATCAGCCTGAGGATATTGGAGCATTTAAAACACCTACCTTGCGAGAGATCTCCCGTACGGCCCCATATATGCACGACGGTCGCTTTAACACCTTGAGGGAGGTCATCAATTTCTATAACCATGGGGGAGTAAAGAATCCGTTTCAAGACAATACGATCGGTTCACTATTTCTTTCGGACGAAGAACGAGAGGATCTTGAAGCATTTTTAACTGCTCTAAATGGAGAAGGGTGGCAACATATTCTGCCGCCGGCGTCTTTCCCAAAGTAACGCCTGAAAGCTAGTGCTAAACCCACCTCCTCAATGGCCAAATGAAATGGGCCGCTGCTCTCGTCTCCAAAGCACGAGCGGCGGCCCGTATGTGGGCACCAGCGCACCGTAGGAAACGGTGCCACTAAGGGCATGCCTACCTTCACTCTTGGGAAAGAAGACACAATGCGGACATTCGGAAAGGACCGCTATGGTCGGACCCTCGCAGATGTCATCCTACCGGATGGGGACAATCTCAAACAGCAACTCGTGAAAGTAGGAATGTGTTAGTGGCATCGCAAATATGCACCGAGAAATGCGGTGTTAGAGGAGCTCGAAACAGACGCACGGGAGAAGCAAATGGGGCTCTGGGCTGAGGCTCAGCCCATTTCGCCATGGGAATGGCGGAAGGCTAAACACCCCCCACGCCTTACGTGATCCGGTTGACGTCATCCGATTCATTATTTAACGTGGCTTGCTTTCGGATCTCGTCCTGGTGGTGTTGCCACCGCTGCTTGAGTTCCTGGATGTCCTGACGCACGCGCTCCTGCTTTTCTGGTGAGAGCGGGTCAGAAGAGAGTATAACAGGGATACCCGCCGGGGTGATGCTATGCGAATTCTCGAGTTGTCTGCTCATCGCCCCCCCGTTTTGGTATGATCCCAGTATGTACGAATCCTCTCAACAACCCGAGGTGCCCTCACGGCTCCATGTGATACTTGAACCGCGTGCCGGTCATTCCCTCCAGGAAATCCTCACAGCATTGGAACACCTAGACGCCACGGAGATTGATCCGATCAGCGCCGAGTTTGTTTCAGCTGAGATCCACGCAAGCTCAGTGCCCTGCCTAGAAACTATTGCGTTCGTGGAAACAAAGAAATCCCACGGGCCAGCTTAATGACAAGCCCTATTTAATCATTAGAGTGGCGTTGCCTGAGAGCGAGGTCTAGATAGTGTTGATGCCGCTTCAAGATCTCCTGGACCTCTTGACGTATCCGTTCCTGCTTTTGGGGTGAAAGCGGCTCGGAGGAAAGATGAACATGAATAATGGCTGGGGTGATGCTGTGCGGGCTGTCGTCTTGTCTACTCATCTCAATGAACTCTTCATCCTTGTGGGATGAGACCTCTCTCGCCAGACCGAATGAAACCCAGAGACATACACAGGATCGTCCGAATGGCGGTGCATCATGAGCTGATCAACCACTCAGCCTCAATTTGTCGATTTCTTGATCGTGCTCACGGAGCGAGCCTTTCGACTGGCAACGGTTTTCATTTTCTTAAGTGACGTCCTGACGGGAAGTGGAGATTGTTTAGTCCTCTTCAAGAGCTGCTCCACGCGAGCGTTTCCAGCCGTGGTACCAAGGAGAGAAAGCGGAGTTTTGTTCTTGAGCGCCCGATGCTTGCGGGTCCGCCATGCCGTCGCGGCGTCTTCGCCACCCAATACATCACTAGTCCGCTGCTATAGATCAAAGGCACCCTGTGTCGCTTGCGGGTTGATCTTCGTTTGTGTGGTTGTGGCACGCGGCGCTCCACCGCTTTCGGCGGCCGTGAGCCCTCACTCTCCGCATACGAGGGTGGCAATCCTGTTGTCAGAAAGAAGACCTCATCGACAAACATCTACTGTGTGCGTGGCGGCAGTTTTGGCAAAACGATGTCGAGCCAATCGTGCATGGCCTCGTCAGTGAGTTTCTTAATGCCACTAAACTGTTGCACTGCTTGACGATACCCCTGCATCATACCCATCGTCATACGATCCTCCGTTCGTTTCTAGTCTTCTGGCATATGAGAGGTGCCGATTCGATTAAGTGTGGCACGAGTCGCGGGCAGGCGGTGTAAATTAGGTTGAATGAGGTGTCGGTATCCAGATTGTCTGATGAGCTTGTTCAGTGAGATGCGGTGATGTCCAGACAGAGCTGGAATCAAGGGCGATCTCTCAAGAACTTGGGCAAGAAATTGATCTCTTCTTATCCAGTCGATTCTCGCGTGTGATCCAGCCAGTCGGAAGAGAAGGCAGGTCCTTTGGATTCGTCTCTTTCAGCTCTCTGCGGGAAACTCTTGCGACCGGTTTGGGACCAGCCAGGTATTGCGTGATGGCCTTGCGGCGAGAGACCGTAGCATGGTGGGCAAAACGATGTGCTTCTCTCGTAGCCACTTCACGACGGTGCGATGCAGGTCTGTTCAATCTCCTTGCGCGTTATATCCCCGAGAGCATCAGATCTGCCAAGTGATACAGCAGATTGGCATCCCAACATTCTCCACCAGCAGAGTTATGGCCACCAATGGATTGGTGGCCATGAGTGCTCATGCGCCTGCGGGTATGTCATTCACACAGATCATGGAGACAGATGGTCATAAAAGTTTGTCATTGGCTTCAGCTCAAACCTGACATCCTCAAAACCAAGCCTCCTACATTCATCGAGCTCACATTGAAAATTCTCCGATTCCCAACCTAAAGAATATAACAGACGAAAAGACCTTCCCTTAATTCGATACAGGAGGGTGAGTTCATATTCGTAAAGAGATTGTTGGAGAACGTTGTTCCGTTCTAATCCATGAAGTCCTAGGTAGTCGTCATCCAGGGAGAGTGCGCGATGGAGCCGCTCTGCAGTCACGCGATTCACATTATTGATGACCCAAGCGTACACTCGGTTTTCTAGATAAATCCTCTCTACCTGACCCTCTCGAAGCAATTGCCACGGGTGTGAATAGAAGAGACGCCTGGCCAAATTAGAAGAATCGACCGTGGGTGGGATGCGACCGGCGAGCCAGAAATAGCCGCCCCTGATCATCATATTACGTCCACTCGATTGAAGCACGTTCGTTGAGATGATTCGGTTACGAATGGGATCTCCCCAGAAGTCGCGGAAACCAGGGTGGTGTGCGTCGAACAGGACCGCAATGGCATAGGGCTGAGCTATGCTTCGTGGCAATAATTCTCCACGAACGATTTTGCCTGTTGTCATATATGCCTCCTTTCGCCACTTGTCTTGACTGATTAGACCTTCTCCCTTTGAGTCTTAAGGAAATGTCAGTACCCCCATCAGCTTTCGAGGACCATATGGTTGCTTTCTTGCATGCTTGCGCTTCGTTACCATCCGTGGCGGGACTTGCAAGCGTATTGTTCTGCGTACGATCGCCGGTTCACGTCGCGATGGTTGCAGTTGGTGTAATAGTCCATCAGGGACACATTGCGGCCCACACTTTCGATCTCCATAAAGCCCACCTCACCAGAGGCTAGTCGGAGATGCCTCTGAGTCGGCCTACAGGGAATAGCTGCCGCCGTGACTCTTCAACTCGATCGTGCAACAGTTTGCGGTGCGCCCTTCGCCATTGATCGAAGTTCCTTGATATCTTTTTCAGCAACTCCGGAAACATTTGGCGCAACTCACTGAGAGGCCGTCCCAGCCTTATCGCGACCTGCTCAGGTGATGGGCATTTCATATACGGCCGGTGGGCAACTGCTCTCAGCCTTGTCTGAATGATCCGAAGGGACCGTTTCTCTCCCTCTACCGTCGATTTTCCAAGAGTTCTCTGTGACACCCCATCAGCACACCCCAGTTCAGAATGATGACCAGAGGCCGGTTGTGTTTCACGCTTGTCCATTGCCAGTCTCCTCTGGGTAGTCCAGGACGAGCGTCTCGTACGTTTTCTGATGGGGAGAGCCTCAAGGTTAAATAAACGCAGTTGGAATGCGGGCGTACCCGCCTCATCTCCTGCCAATAAGGTACGAGGTGTCGTGCTTAAGCAATAACAGGCATACAACAACAATTCGAGCGTGGGAGGGAGCCCGTGCCTCGTCCACAGCCGTACGGTCCGTGCGTTCATTTTGAGTACCGCTGCCAGCCGTGAAGGATGACCTCCTCCGACCTCTTGGAGACAGCGATGCATCGCCTGCTCCCAATGATGCGTCGACAACGGCACCTCCCACCCAGCAGAGGCAGCGAGCAGGTCTCCCATGACTTGGGTGGTCCAGTGTTGCCAGGCAAATTCCTCAGGCTGGACCGACTGATCGTCCATGACATCTCCAAGCCATACTCCACAATACGGACACCACCCGGCTCGAAAGCGGGGAGTGAACAAGGGAAGGCGTTTACCGCAACACGTGTTGGGACACTCTGTATTAAGGCGACATTCGTGGCGGAGACAGACCGTAATAGCCTGCAATTGCCAGATTAGCGGTTGGTAGACTGGGTGGCCTTGAGCGGCCCACTCCGCATAACAGGCGGAACACCAAGCCAGCTTACTTCGAAGCAAATGGTGAAAGGACAGCACGTGCGCGAAGTTGAGCATGGTCAGCGCACGGAGACTGGGATACCGGGTCAACTGCTCCAAACGGCTTACCCAGCGTTGAGTCTGCAAAGAGTATCCATTGATTCGAGACACCCCATACGAAGAGCATGCGCCATGTGGGTGGGGGAAGGAGTCCTCCAGCAGACCCATGACAAGTCTGGCCGGGGAAAGACAATGGGCATCCGCAAGACGTCCCAGATAGCTGCTTAAACTTTCAATGTACGATGTCCCGAATCCCACCGGTTGAAGACAAAACAACCGACTGCGTATGGGAATCCACGGAACCTTCTCCTCATAATAATCCCTATCTTGGTGATCAGCTTCAAAAGATGGCCTCATAGAGCCACGCTCAGGAACATCCCCCTGAGTACATTCACTTGTCGATGATGCCAAGTTTTCGCTTTGTCTCACGCCAGACCTCCGCAAGCAGTGGATGTTTGAACAACGCCGGTTTCTGAAGCACCTGTTGAACACGCCGAGCGCTGGGATACCGTCCCTCCAAAAACAATGTCTGCGTCGCGCCTCGGATGGAGACCCCCAACTGTGCAAGACGAGTCTTTGCACGATTTTGTCGATAGCGTTTCGCGCGATCACGAATCCGCTGACAGAGCCTCGGATACTCTTGCAAGAGATACCAAGACTCGCACCTCACTTCCTTGGCTACCGCGGGAAGTGTTGGCGGAACCTTCTCCCTTCTGGCTAGAATCCTTTTCAGCCGTAGGGAAAGACTTTCGAGATCTCTTGTGCCTCGCGCACGATCGCCAGGCACCCTCCAATCAGTTGCTTTGTGTCGATGACGGCGTTTGTGCCCTGCAAGAGACCCGGGAACGCTTGTGAGGAGGCGGAGCGGGGTAATGCGGAGCTGCAGACACATCCCAAGCACCCACAACAGAGAAGGTCGGTGGGTTGAACGAGCCCAAGCCGTCACAAGGCTTGGGGGCATTGATACCGTCCGCGCAAGCTGCTTCAAAGTACCATGCCCCCACACCACCGCACATTCACGCAAGACCTCTGGAAACGCTCGGATGGAGTTATGACCGTCTATCTGCCCTGACGCCGCGATCAGTTCCCCCACTGCGTTGACCATCCACCGTTCACACGGAGGAACACGTTGGGAAGAATGTCTTGATACGCGTGATCTCCGCGGCACTCCCAACCAGCTAAAGCAACGTGAACAGAACCCTGTCCTAAGTTGAGCATCCAAGATGGGAAGTGCAGCCTGGCATGACACGCGGGGACAGAGGCTGATCAGCTCCCTGCGATGGATTGGGCAGTGCGTGACACACGCTAAACACCATAGCAGCGGCTCGTATACAAGATCGTGACGCCAGTCCTCGAAACAACTCGGACACCACGCCCGATGCTTTCTCATCGCCTCTCGCAGACTCAAGACAGATTGCCAACGCAGAAGCGTGAGGTCTTGTAGTCCCTCGCGACACGTCAGCGTCTGAAGAGCCTCCACCCAACGTTTGGTGCCGATCCCGAACCCATTGGCCATTCGCCCCTGTTTCTCCCAGAAGGAACGGCCGCCGCCCAGCGGCCCATACCTCCCTGTGGTCTGGGGAACGATGTGATAGCTGACCAGTCGTTGAACAGACCAACCGTGCGTCTCGGCTAAGCGCGCGACATAACTCGCCAAACTTTCAGAGAGTGGAGTGCCAAGACCGATCGGCGCCAATCTAAATAAACGGCTTCTCGGTGGAACCTCGATGCCCTCAGCCATGGCATCACCCTGCACCCGCAGGTTTTGCCTTCTTCATAGGTTCCCCAACCTGATCACGAACTGCCTTCCGTTTCCCAACTCCACGACGCTTAGAAGAAGGTGGTGGCTCAGGAGGAGCTTGTGGGGTTTCTGACAGATGTCCCCGAGCCTTATCCTCTTTTTGTGTTAGGTCAAGGCCCAGCCACCGACGGAAATCACGCCGTCGCGACTCTCGATCAGTCGCGCGTAAGTCCTGTTCTTTTGAAGATTCCTGCTGCACAGGAAATTCTTTTTCATATTTCTTTGCTATAGCGGCCTCCCAACTCAGCTTCCCGACGTTACGCATCGCCATCCGTTCCTCCCCCTGCTGGATGTCGAGTCGCATACGTTCCAATTCTGTTAACGAACGCTCGTGCTTATAAAAATCCTCCATCATCAGTTCGTCTCGACCAGCATCAATCGCCTCCCCAAGGGCGAGCAAGAAGAGATCCTTGAGCATCCCGATACAGCCGAGAGTTTGCTCATAGAGGTACTGCCAGTGAAGCCGCCGGAGGTCAGGCACTTTTGTCAGGGGTACCTTGGTCTGGAACTTATAAATGACATCACGGAATAGTTTTGCATGCAGGGGAATCTCGGCTCGATATCGAGTGAAATGCAGATCAATACTGAGCCTGACATTCTGGCTGCTCAGATCAAACAGATCTAATAGGTCATAGTGTCCCGCGAGCACAATGAGGACTCGAGTATCTTTGGCCAACATTTTTAGTACTTCCATATGTGCTTTGAGCATCCGAGCCGAGGCGACTTTTGTTAGGCCCTGAGCTTCGTCGATCAATAACACCAGAACCCGACGCTCACGGATACAATTCTCTAATACCTTTCTTAGCGCCTCCGTCCCTCGATCCACTTTTGGATATGAGCGGCCTAACTGATCGACACGAGGACGGCGTGTGTCCGGATTCTGTTTGTGGGCCAAATCTGGCTCATCGGCATCCTCCAGTAGATCCCAATAGAGATACCGCATCCGAAAATTGCCTGTCTCAGTTGCATCCGCTGACGCGCACAACACTGGAATGTGCCCAGGATCTCTCCTCATCTCCTCTGTCGCGGTCTCAAGGATGTCTCGCCTGATTCGTTCCATGAGCAGCGTCTTCCCCACCCCGGTTGGCCCTACGATCAACAGCATGGAGAGACCTACCGGACATCTGCTGAAATGCATAACCCGTTCATGCACCCATTCAATCGCCGGATGCTTGGACGAGGCATCGAAGAATTGAAGGAGCCTGGGATCCTTTGCTCGAATCCGTTCCCGGTACATCTCCTTGGATGTTGACGACTTGGTCCGCTCACTACTCGGAGAGGCGACGCTGTCCGATTGTCCTGGCATCAGAATTCTCCATGGTCAGTAGGTTGCTCTGCCTCAATCGCCTCATCCCGTTGGCGCGCCTGCGATGCCTGGCCAGGGGAACTCTCCGCCGAGCGTAGTTGGTTAGACCCACCTGATTGGTTTAAACCATTCGAGATTGAGCCAGACGAAGCACCTGCCGGGAGAGAATCCCCAGTCTTACTCGATCGAAAGAATTCTGGATTTCCATTGATCAGAGCCGCGAGCTTCTTGTCTTCGGTATGCGCCGTCATTTTTGGTTTGAATTGAGGTTCCTCCTCGAGCGTTCGAAGGAATCGTGCAAGCTCTATCGCATTGAGAGCATACGCCCTCCCATGCAGCCGCCGGCGACGGCGCCATTCTTCAGCGGCCATGACACATTCTGCGGCACTACGGCCTCGGAAAAGCGTGTACTGAGAATTCAAACACTGGACCCAACGGTCTTGAACCTGCGCGAGGGCATACCCTTGGTCAAACGGATCTTCCCGCGCAAGCACATCGGTATTTTCAACTGTTGGCAGGCGAAACTCATCGGTCCAATAATCTTTATATTGATGGCGAAATCCCTTTCCTGGCCTGACATGGACCTTTCCTGTTCGCCCGATGAGCGGGAGCGATAAGATCCGAAACGTCTCGTCATACGGAATAAGGGTATGCGTTCGTTCGCCCGCAGAAGCCATCCCTCGCTCATAGGCCTCACGCGGCGACATCCCCAGCTCTGAATGTTGGAGCGTGTCGTAGACATCATAGGCATAGCGACTGCAGGCGACGTAGAGACCTCCCAAGGTTTTGACAAGACCGCGTTCCTTCGGAGGAGTCCCTTGACTCTTGCCTGTCTGTGTATTGTCCGGCAAATTATGGAGAAATTGCGTCTGAGCGGTCCCAAAGAACTTCTCTATCTCAGCTCCGTGGCGCGGCTCTCCGGGAGGCCGAAAGTGATGCGACATTTTATATCGACCCATAAAGGTCTGAAAGCTGGTGCCCTCGAACTCGGATCCATTATCCGTGACGAGAAATCTCGGCAATCGTTGATACCGCCACACACAGATGCGACATAGCATGAGATTCGTGACTTCCGATGGGGGTCGGAACATGACCAGAATGGCTACAATTCGCCGTGGGAACGACAAGATCATGGCCGAGAGCCAGGCCTGTCCCAGCTCCATTCCCGTGTCAGGACAAAAGAGAGGTAGACTCACAGGAGTGTGGTCAATGTGTGCCTGATCCCAGGGATAGGTGCCATGACGCGCCAGTTCCCGCTTGGGCTGAATGACCGGCCCTTGTCTTTGATATCCCTCGCCTTTCCCCTCTCTCTCTCGAACTTGTTGCTCCTCAGACTTTTGTGTTTTGATACGGCGAAGGAATGTTTTCAAAGAAGCTGCTGCTAGTCCTTCTTGTTCACACCGAAGTGAGAATTCGCCCCAGGACCGCGCGCCTTTTCTCATCACTTTCGTAAGCCAATTGTCATTAATAATCTTATCCATCAACTTCACAGTGGCTTCATCCAGCTTGGGCGCTCGACTTCCCCGTAGATGGACACGCGAAAGCAAGTTGATCCAGGCATTGCCATAAATCCGTTCCCCCTCAGTAGCGAGACGGTCATAGTATCGAAGTGTCCGCAGCGCTGGTGCTTCCGTGCGTCCATGCTTCTTGACGAGACGTGCAAGATCACTCTCGAACTCCTCTTTGGCCATGACACACTGATCTTCCTGCACCTCGTCGACTTGCAGGGCCTGACGGTACTGTCGATAGAGTTGCACGAGATCCCATCGGTAGTTCGCGTCTTTGAGCGCCTCGATTGGAGCCTCAAGAATTCGGCGATCTCCATCACTCATACTTTGGTTCGCGCCTGATGCAATTCCGGTGATCGTCCCCGTTTGGATCAAAGTCCGAAAATACTCATAGGAAACATGGGTAAATTTCTTCCCTTCGCCCAAGAGCGAGATCTGGGTTTCTCCAACATTGGCGATCTGCCACCAGACCCCGTCCCACATAATCCTTCCCCCAGTCGTGAGGTCAATCATTGGCGGCGACGTGACCGGCATTTGGCAACTCAGCATAGTGCGATAGGCCTCACCCGTGGGACGATCGCGATACACATACACATACCCAGGTTTCGTGAGAGGGGCGGCACTGAGATCGACGTATATCTGACCCTGCGCTAGCAAGATATGGAGATCGTTGCGCTTCGCTATCTTGAGTTCTTCTCCTAGTTGCAGGAGCGACAGACCAGGAGAGTCCGAGAGGCATTTCTGAATCTCCTGCTTCGCAGGTTCCGATATTGCCAGGTTGGGATAATCCAAATAATCGGCGAGAAATTTAAGGTTCTGGAAGAGGATATCACTGAGTTCTTCATAGGCATGCACTTCATAGAACAGCCCGAAGGGTTCGGCGTGGGCTTCTCCAGGTGGGCATCGCCACTGCCCTTGTTCAGTTTTCACGTATCGGTTGGGCATTGTTTCAGAGAGGCACCTTAATTCTTCTTCCGTCTTCCATTCTTGCCATCCTGCCCGATCCCGCTCGAGACAAAAAAAGTCAGACGTGTGACGCACGCCAACCGATCGGCCTTTCAGTGCTTTGTACCGAAGAATTATTGATTCCGGCTGGTCATAGTATTCCAGGGTGTGGGAATCGTAGTTCTTCATGACTGCAACCAATAACTCCCCAGTTCCACTTTCATACTGCACGCTTAATTCATTCCTCGTGCTCGCATAGCGCCCCCGCGTGTTATGCCGTCCGCTCCGCACGTTTCGCGACGGTTGGGTGGCTCGAACGCGGGCAATGATCGCTCTTGCCTCATCGCTAAACCGACACTCCTCGACCCAGCTCCTGAACTGTTCGTCTGTCATTGTCATCACCCTACCTCCCTCTCGTTTGATGTAAGGCTCACTGCATCACCTCATCCAACCGCGCCATTTCGCCTACCTTGTAATACGCTTGAGAGTTGCGTACGGTGAGACGAGCTCATGCCTTGCAACTTATCATCGTTGCAAGTTTTTTATCAAGGGGTGGCCCGCGGGGAAGCCATGTTCACATCAGATGTAGATCGTGCCGGGTTTGGCAAGCGCTTAAAAGGCCTGATTCAGTCGAAAAATATGAGCCAGCGCGCAGCGGCCGAAGCGCTCGGAATGCCTGAGTCTCAACTCTCCCGTTATCTCATTGGACAAGTCCCTGAACCAGGGAAGCTTCTCCGCCTGGCTCATTGGGCAAATTGCTCAATGGAATGGCTACTGACCGGAACTGGACCAACTCAGAAAACTCTCTCAGCCACTGAAGCTTCTTCGGTCCAGAAATCCTCCTGGCGACAGGAGCGGGATGCAGCCGACAGGGCTCGGTTGCACAGCCTTTGGAATGAACTTGGCGCTGAAATGGCAGGAGTGGGGAGAAGCCGCCTGCCTGATATCCTCTTCGCTTTGAAATCGATTCCTGACAAACACTGGTGGGATACGTTCTTAGAGGCGGTGTCCGTCGGACTTCTGCCTGAACCACCCAATATATGCTCACGCGAGGAACTCATCCGGCATCGCGCGCATTCGATGGGGCTGCTCATAACTCTTTATGTCAACGGGCTGTCACGAAACGAGGCCTGGGACTTTTTTAGACAGGTGGGACAGTTTGGTGCCAACCTTGTTGAACCGGACATTCCCTCCTTTCTAAAATACTATGTAGGACGCTTCAGAAAGCCCCTGATGACAGCCACATTAGAACGAGACCTAATCCACACACTCCTGAAATCTATGTTGACCGTACTGAAAGAGGAGGGATTTACACCGGCAGAACTCGATGACGTATGCGAAGAACTCTTTCAGGTTGGAAAAGACTCCGCACGGCCTGAGATTTCTGCAACGGATTGGAACAAAAGCACCTCGAAGGAGATTCACGAATACATTCGAAGACAATTGCAAATCGTCCGCAAGACCCAGTTCACCCCACGCACGTGGAATAAATTCGCTGATGCGTTCGCAGAAAAACTGACGAGCTGGCCTAATTCCCCTGATCCCGGGACCCCGATTGTACCTAGCACTCGTCGCAAGAAGCGGAAGTGATAATAAGTAGCCGATTCTTCAGAGTAGCCACGTGTTTGCATGAAACCAACCGCTACTTCAGAAGCGATACCGCCGCCCTCGGATGGTCGACTCGGCGCTGGCCATCCCCTTCGCACTCAATCCTGACTAACTAGATTATGTCTGGAACTAAATTACCACTGGGCGCTGAATGTGTCGTCTATTCGGGCTACAGTTCCTTGCCACAATTTCATCCGGCATTCGGTTCCTTGCCAAGAATGCTCTTTTAAGACCTGCGCGACATATAAAACCTGGACCTCGTTGATTTTAGAGCGTATGTCTCAATCCTGCTTGATCAAATTCATTTAATATTTCGCGCAGATATTAACTCGCAAGGATCTGATTACCGCACATGGCATATAATTAAGAAAATTCTCACGATTGGGGCTTCAGTTTGATTTCTTCCATCGAGCCAACTATTGCTGATAGTGCTTAAATTATACATGGCGACTGATCATGCTGCTGTTGTGCGGCTGTTTCTTTTCGAAGCTTTCCTGACTCTTGCAACACCCCATCGCTCAAATAAATCACGGCACTTTCGTGAGATTTTATCTTTATCTAAGACACCATTGTTCATGAAATAATCAACCGATTGCGAATAACTGGGCGTTCTGTAGTAGTCTTTGGTCTTGTCGTCCCAATAATAGACATCGAGTAAGACCTCTTCCTTCGCGTCGTCAGAAAAGGAAATACCACAATTAATTGAGCGTGAGCCGCTGTAAAAGGAAAAGCACAGGGAATGCCAGATGCCGTCATCCTCATACCTGTCATAGCCTGGACCCCAGATATTAAAATTGCTGGGATTCCGCAAGTACTCCACTGAAATTACCTGCACTTCCTTCAGCAACCGCAGCACTGCATCACCTGTAGAAAAAGCTTTCCGGCCCCTATTAACCACACCATCTCGTCTACCTCTTGATATGGCCCTTAACAAGCGAGCGAAGTCATGGAGGTGAGTACTTGATACTGACTCATAAGCCATGTTTGCCCTCGACAAATATTGGAGAAACTGCGTTATCAAAAACTTATCAACCTGATTCCCTTCCTGCGAGACTTCGTGCAAGACTCGGTACAAATCCTGCCAACGCAAAGCTGCGATTCCGTGTTCGCTCAGCCATGCTTGAGCGACCTGAGGGTGGTCTTTTGTAATTACAGCAATGCAATGCGCGTGAGCCCTGTTCCTTTTGGAATATTTAATGAGCTGTCCACTCGTCAAAGGTGCAGCGAGTTTGCTTTCAATTATAAAAAACGGCGCCCTAATTCTGGTGAGGTTTACTTGTTCCGCTGAAATGTAGATGTCATAACGAGAATCTTGATCACTAATTTGTGCTGAGCAGTTCCAGTGGACACTTTTCGGTGGAACTCCTTCAAGATCACAAAGTGTCCAAAGCTTTTTGAGCACTGCTTTTCGGAACACAGTTGAGTGGGTAAAGCAGGCCTGGAAGACATTCGTCAACTGGTCTTCCGGATGTCTCCGCATTCCCAGATGTCCTACAGCTGAGAAGAAATCCCGTCGTAGCTGGAATTTGTCCAAACCATATTTGTCAGGGGGACGACGTCTTTTATGCGAGCAGTGAATACGGGGTGATCGATTCGTCAATTTTCACCGCTTTTGAGTGAAGTCTCGTTGCCACCACAATTAATGCACTCTAAGCGAGACCTATACTTCTCGAAGAAGTCCCAAAGCACATCAGCCATTTCAATGCCGAAGGCATTACTTCCAGCGATCTCCAACAATGTTGATTTCTCGTTGAGAGTCCTATCAGAGTGATCATCGACCCAGTTCCATGACCATACAGTCGATTTAGTGGTCTTATATCCAATCTTTCCCAAGTCATCGATAAGTTCTTTAGCCCTCGTTGCTGCGAGGCCGATCAAATCTGTATGCCTGAAGTTGCCCTGAATGCCGATCCATAAACGGTCATTTTCTGTCATCATGAAAACCCATAGCAGTTTTTCACGTTCGGACACTTCTTTAGGCTGAATAGTTAGTCCATAGTGTGCTTTGTTGTCGAAGGAAACTTGCGGCTTATTAATTGTCCAGCCAGATAGGTCTTTCGTTATTAACCGGTCATGTACGCATTTCCAAAACTCTTGCCTTAAATGTCTTTTCACGTCGGGCATTACATCTGCAATTTCCCAAGCAAGATTCAGGTTGTCTGGTATTTGCAGGTATTTAATAAGCTCCTCTCTGTATGACATCTGGCAGTTCCTCTAAAGTTGCTGAACTATTTCCAAATATTGTTCCAGATATATTTGAACTCGCGGTGCTTTAACCAGCCTTATACACCCGCTGAGCCAGGAGTAAATATCCTTGTGGTAGGACATCAGCACGATTTGGCCTGCAGCCAGGACGTTATTTC
>WBZN01001480.1_pt1 | contig 14268 bp, 10 predicted proteins | sample 5204281 | NCBI WGS metagenome assembly WBZN01 (sample SAMN12344347, study PRJNA552823) | activated sludge metagenome | biome: Activated sludge suspended growth; feature: Nitrification reactor; material: Wastewater; isolation source: activated sludge from nitrification reactor of wastewater...
GTTGAGCGAGCGCCGGGCGGATAGGATCGGCCGATGATCGGTTGGCTCTCGGGCAAGGTGGTGCAGGCGGTGCCGGACCGTCTGATTCTCGATGTCGGCGGCGTCGGCTACCAGGTGGCGATCCCGCTCTCGACCTACTACGAGATCCAGAAGGCCGACGCCGGCGCCGCGATCCGGCTGTTCATCCACACCCACGTGCGCGAGGACGCGCTCGCCCTCTACGGCTTCTGGAGCGAGCGTGAGAAGGAGCTCTTCGAGCGCCTGATCGCGGTCTCCGGCATCGGCCCGCGTCTGGCGCAGGTGGTGCTGTCGGGGATGGCGCCGGACGAGCTCATCGCGGCGCTCGCCGCCGGCGACGTGGCGAAGCTGGTGCGCATCCCGGGGGTCGGCAAGAAGACCGCCGAGCGCATGGTCGTCGAGTTGCGCGACAAGCTGCAGGCGCTGGCCGCCCAGCTTCCCGCGGCGCGAGTGACCGCGGCTTCGGACGACGACCTCGTCGCCGCCCTGGTCAACCTCGGCTACAAGCCGTCGCTCGCCGAAGGCGCCGTCGGCGCGGCGCGCAAGGATTCCCCCGACGCCGCCTTCCACGAGCTCCTGCGGCTGGCGCTGCGCCGGCTGTCTCGGGTCTAGCCTGACCTTCTCACCGGGTTCGTAGCGAGGCGCTGCAGATGCCCGTGACTGCAAGGCGTCGCGACCGAGGCCCGCGCAGACGTACTTGCAGTACGTCGAGCAGGCCGACCGAGCGCAACGCAGCAGGCATGGGCAGCTGCGGCGCCGTAGCAGAAGTCCGGTGAGATGGTCAGGCTAGCTTCGCCGCCGCTACCCGAACGACGAGAGCTTCGAAGCGCGGGTCGCCGCGCAGATCGTCGAAGACCGGGTCCCAGGCGTAGAACGGCGGGAAGAGGGAACGCTCGGCGAAATCCCTCTCCAGCCACGCGAGCGCCTCGTCCTTTTCGCCCAGCGCGGCGTGCACGATCGCCAGGCCGACGTTCGGCACGTAGCGCCCGGCCGACGGGGCGACGAGCCTCTCGCGCTCGGCGAGAGCCTCGTCGCGCCGCCCCGCCTTGGCGAGCGAGAAGGCGAGCAGCGCCGTGACCCACGGGTCGTCATTGTTCTCGAGGCAAGTGCGATGCTCGGCGATCGCCGCGTCGTAATCCCCCTTGGCGTGCTGCGTCAGCCCGAGGTGGTAGCGCGCGACATAGAAGTTCGCGTCGACGGCCAGGGCGCGCCGGAACTGGGCGATCGCCTCGTCGTAGCGGCGGGCGTAAAGGAGCGTCACGCCGGCGTCCGAGGCAATCGACAGGGACAGCGGGTCGAGCTCGCCGGCGCGGCGCACGGCGGCGAGCGACTCGTCCCAACGGCCCATGGCGAGGAGCGCGATATTGCCCAGCCAGTGATGGGCGATGGCCGAGCTCGGCTGGAGCTCGATGGCGCGGCGCAGCTCGCGTTCGGAGGCGGCCTGGTCCCAGGCATAGAACGACAGGTAGACCCCGAGCGCCGCATGCGCCTCCGCGATGGTGTCGTCGATCGCCAGCGCCTGCTCCGCCGCCGCCCGCGCCTTGGGCATGCTGTCGTGCGGCGGCGCGACCGAGAGCCAGGGAAAGAGGACGTAGCACTCGGCGAGGCCGGCGTAGGCGAGCGCGTAGCCCGGATCCTCGGCGATTGCCTGCTGGTAGTGCCCGACTGCCTGGCGGACGGAATCGGCCGTGCGCCGATTCCAGCAGTGACGGCCGCGCAGGTAGAGCTCGAAGGCGGCGGCGTTCTCCGTGCCGCGTTTGAGGGCCGCTGCGCGCTCGTCGCCAAAAAGGCGGAGCTTCAGCGCGTCGACGATGGCGAGAGTGATCTCGTCCTGGACGTCGAAGATGTCGCGCATTTCGCGGTCGTAGCGCTCGGACCAGAGGTGATAACCGTCGGCGGCGTTGACGAGCTGCACCGCGATCCGCATCCGGTTGCCGGAGGTCCTGACGCTGCCCTCGAGGACCGTGGTGACGCCGAGCAGGCGTCCGATCTCGCTCACGGCTGCCGACTTGTCACGGAATGCGAAGGCCGAACTGCGCGCCGCCACCTTCAGTCCGTCGATCTTCGCCAGGGCGTTGAGCAGCTCCTCGGCCAGGCCGTCGCAGAAGTAGTCGTTCTCCGCCGCCGCCGAAAGGTTGCGGAACGGCAGCACGGCGATCGCCTGCCGCAGGGGCGCGGACGAGCCGCCGGACCGTGTGAACCGCGGCGCCGGCGCCGCCGACCCCCGGTCGGCGGCGGACGACTGCCTTCCGAGCTCGGCGTCGAACTGCAACCGCTTCTGCGCCGCCTTGAGATCCGCCAGCAGATCGCGGCTCGTCGCGTAGCGCTCGAATCTCTCCTTCGCCAGCGCCTTGCCGAGGATGGCGCTGATCTCGGGGGCGAGCTCCTCCCTTTCGAGAGCGAAGCGCGGTGGATCGCGATGCAGGATGTTCGCCAGCACGTCGGTCGAGGACTCGCCCGTGAACGGCTGTCGGCCGGAGAGCATCTCGTAGAGCACGACGCCCAGGCTCCACAGGTCGGTGCGTGCGTCGACGGTCTTGCCGCGCGACTGCTCGGGCGACATGTAGGCGACCGTGCCGAGAACGACGCCGGGATGGGTGTGCGAGCGGTCGAGCGTCGGGCCGTAGGGATCGACCGCTTGCGGCTCGCTCCATTTGGCCAGTCCGAAGTCGAGCACCTTGACCAGGCCGTCGGTGCGAATCATCACGTTCTCGGGCTTGACGTCGCGATGGACGATGCCGGCCTCGTGGGCGGCGGCGAGGGCGGCGGCCACCTGGGCCGCGACCTCGAGGGCGTCGGCGACCGGCATGGCGCCGCGAGCGATGCGGGCGCGCAGCGTCTCGCCGACGATGAGCTCGGTGGCGAGATAGCGCAGCCCGTCGCTCTCGCCGATCTCGTGGATGGTGAGGATGTTCGGGTGGTTGAGCGCCGACGCCGACTTGGCCTCGCGGACGAATCGTCCCAGCCGTTCGGCGTCGGCGGCGAAGGCCCGCGGCAGAATCTTGAGTGCCACGTTCCGCTCGAGCCGGGTGTCCTGGGCGAGAAAGACCTCGCCCATGCCGCCGGCGCCGATCGGAGCGACGATGCGGTAGGCGCCGAGCAGTGCGCCGGCAGCAAGCGTCATGGGCGGCGCCCGTCGGTCATCGCGCCGCCGCCGGTGGGGCGGACTCCTTCGCGTCGCCCTGCTGCCGCCACTTCGCCGCCTCTCCGGCGTGGCCGCGCCCCGGCTCAGCCTTGTCCCAGGTTTCGTAGAGCACGGCGAGCGCCGCGATCGACTGCGCGTGCCTCCCGGCGGGCACGCCCTGGGCGGCGGCGAGGATCCTCTCCCCGGCGAGCAGCTCCCGCTCTGCGGTGGCGAAACGGCCGAGAGCGGTGAGACTCCTTCCCAGCCCTGACCTGGCGATGCCGGTCCGCCAGAAGCCCGCTCCCTGGGTGCGTTCATAGAGCTCGACGGCCTCGCGATAGAGCGGTTCGGCCGCCTGCGGCTCGTGGCGCTCGAGGAGAAGCCCCGCGAGATTGTTGAGGTCGGTCGCGATGCTCACGTGCCCCTCGGGGTACAGGCGCCGGCGCATCGCCAGCGACTCCCGGAAGAGGGCCTCGGCCCCCCCGAGATCGCCGCGTTCCTGGAGGATCAGCGCGAGGTTGTTGAGGCCGGTGGCCACATAGGGGTGGTCGCCGGGAAAGAGCCGCCGCCGCATCTCGAGCGTCTCGCGCGCCAGCGGTTCCGCCCCCGCCAGATCGCCGCTGTTCCTGAGCATCACCGAGAGGTTGTTGAGCCCTCCCGCCACCCGCGGATGGTCGCCGGGATAGAGGCGGCGGCTCATCGCCAGGGCTTCGCGGAAGAGGGCGATCGCACCGGGCAGATCGCCGCGCGCACTCACCACGTGGGCGAGGTTGTTGAGACTCTCGGCGAGATCCTCGTGGTCGCCCGGATAGAGACGCCGGCGCATTTCGAGCGCTTGGCGCTGGAGCGGCTCGGCGGCCGCGAGGTCGCCCTTGTCGTCGAGCACCTGCGACAGATTGTTGAGATCGGTCGCGACCCGCGGGCTGTCGCCCGGGAAGAGCCGCTGGTCCATCGCCAGCGCCTCGCGATAGAGCGGCTCGGCGGCCTCGAGCTCGCCCCGGTCGTTGAGCAGTTGCGCGAGACCCTCGACCGCCTCGGCGGTCACTGCGCTGTCGCCCGAATGCAGACTGCGCGCGAGCGGCACCGCCGGCTCGAGCATCTTCGCCGCCTCGTCGTAGAGCGCCAGCTCGCGAAAGGCGGTGCCGATCGTGCCGCGCAGCTCGAGCTCGGCCTCCGGTGCCCGGGCGAGCTCGCCGCGCTCGACGCGCGCCGCGGCAGCGTTCATCATCTCGGTGAGCATCGTCGTGTCACGGCCGCGCGCGACCCCCGGCTCGACGCCACGCAGCATCTCCGCCATGAAATCAGCGACCCGCTCGGCCTTGTCGCGTTGGGCGCGCGCCTCGCGCGCTTGCCAGGAGATCCCGACCACTGCCGCGACGAGCGCCGCCGCGACGAGGCCCGCCGCCGTCACCGCCGCGCGGTGGCGGCGGACGAATTTGCGGAAGCGATAGCCGACAGAGGGCGGCGCCGCGGAGACGGGTTCGCCGGCGAGGAAGCGCTGGATGTCCATCGCCAGGCCGCTCGCCGTCTCGTAGCGGCGCTGGCGATCCTTCTCGAGCGCCTTCATCACGATCCAGTCGAGCTCGCCACGCAGCTGCGACGAGAGCTTCTTCGGCTCCGTATCGCGATGCGCGGCGACGGCGTCCACGGTCTCGACCGACTGGCTGAGGCGGGTGCTCGGGCGCGGCGGCTCGTCCTCGCGCAGGATGCGCTGGATCTCGCCTGCCGCCGCCGAGCGGAGCCTGCGGGAGTCGAACGGCGTCGTGCCGGTGAGCAGCTCGTAGAGCAGCACGCCGAGCGCGTAGACGTCCGTCCGCGTGTCGATGTCGAGCGACCCCTCGGCCTGTTCCGGGCTCATGTACTCGGGCGTCCCGACGAGCGCCCGGTGCTCGGTGTAGAGGGTCTTGTCGGTCAGGTTGCCGGCGGTCGCCTTGGCGATGCCGAAGTCGATGACCTTGGCGCGCGCCCGCCCGTCTTCGAAGGCGACCAGGATGTTCGACGGCTTGAGGTCGCGATGGATGATCCCCTTGGTGTGGGCGTGCTGCACCGCGGCGCAGATCTCGGCGAAGAGCTCGAGTCGCGAGGCGACCGCGAGGTTGTGCTTGTCGCAGTACTCGGTGACCGGCTCGCCGCGGACGAGCTCCATGACGAAGTAGGGCCGGCCGCTGTCGGTGGCGCCGGCGTCGAGCACCTGGGCGATCGCCGGGTGGTCCATCATCGCCAGAGCCTGGCGCTCCTGCTCGAAGCGCGCGATGACCTGGCGCGTGTCCATGCCGGCCTTGATCACCTTGAGCGCCACCCGGCGCCGGATCGGCTCGCTCTGCTCGGCCATGTAGACCGAGCCGAAACCGCCTTCGCCGAGGAGCTGCAGGATCCGGTACGGCCCGATCTTCAGACCCTGGCCGTCGGCCAGCGGCAGGTCGACCGTGTTCGCGGCGTGGAAGAGCGCCGGCGAGTCACTGCCCGTGCCAGGCGAGTCGTCGCGGTTCAAGCCCGGTCCTGCGGAGGACGGCGCATCGGCCGCAGTTTATGCTGCGAGCCGCGCCTTGCGGGAACCTCGGCGCGCGAGCGCGCGCCGGCTCAGGGCGAGGTCGCCCAGAAGGTCGTCGAGGAGGTTCCGAAGCCGTCGGCGAACAGCGCGCCGTAGAGGACGATCTCGGCTCCGGTCTCGAGGCCGATACCGGCGACGTCGCTCCACGGCATGCCGAGCACGAGGTCGGCGTGGCCGTTGGCGTCGAAGTCGCCGGCGGCGAGCACCATCCCGGCCGCTTGCCCGTCTTGTACCAGCCCCGGGAGTCCCGAGAGGCCGGGCGAGAGAAAGCCGTAGTAGTGCGCCAGTCCGCCGGGCGAGTCTCCGGTCAGGATCGTCACGCCGCCGCGGTCGATGCCGCCGACATCCTCCCCGGGCTGCCCGACAGCGAGATCGTCGCGACCGTCGCCGTTCCAGTCTCCGGCGGCGAGCGCCTGGCCGAAGTAGTCGTCGGTTTGCTGCGCGGTCGCGCCGTAGAGGTTGCCCTGGTGCAGGAAGTCGGTGCGGGCGAGATCGAACCAGGAGGGCGGCCCGGCCGTCGAGCCGTAGAGCACGTGGATGGCGCCGGCGTTCGGACGCAGGTTGCCGCTGACCATGAAATCGAGCTCCGGATCGCCGATGACGAGGTCGGAGCGGCCATCGCCGTCGAAGTCGCCGACGGCCAGCGCCCAGCCGAAGCGGCCGTCGGTGCTGGCCTGCCCCAGCCCCGCCCGGCGGTAGATCTGGTTGTTGGCGAACAACAGCCCCCACTGGCTGCCGAAGAGCACCTGGACGGCGCCCAGACCGTCCTCGAACGGCACGCCGATCGCCAGGTCGTCGTGGCCGCTGCCGTCGAAATCGCCCGCCGCGAGGGCCCAGCCGAAGCCGTCGCTGGCCTCGGCGGTGTCGGCGATGTCGACTTCGTCCTGCGAGATCAGATAGCCGGCGAACGGCAGCAGTCCGTTCGCGCCGCCGTGAAAGACGGTCACCGAACCGGCGCTGGCAGCGGCGCCGACGTCGTCGTTCGGCGCCCCGACGGCGAGGTCGGCGTAAGCGTCGCCGTCGAAGTTGCCGGCGGCGAGCGCGTAGCCGAAGCGGGCGCCGTTCTCCGCCGGACCCGGGATGCCGGAGGCACCCGGCCGCAGGAGGTGCTCGCCCACCAGCTGGATCCCGCCGGCGCGGCCGTAATGAATCTGTACCGCCCCCGCCGACGGGGCGCCGGTGCGATTCTGCGGAATACCGATCGCCAGGTCGTCGATGCCGTCGCCGTCGAAGTCCCCCGCCGCGAGCGCCGCGCCGAAGAGCTCGCTGGCTTCAGCGGGGTCGGGGCTGCCCGAGGCGAGCTGGTTGAGGAAGTCGTCGGCGAGCCCGACGGCGAGCCCGCCGCGCGGCGCGCCGTAGCGCACGACGACCGCGCCGACGCCGAGAATCGGGTCGCCTGCGAGCCCCTGGTCGAACGGGATCCCGGTCGCGAGGTCGTCGATGCCGTCGCCGTTGAAGTCCCCCGTCGCCACCGCCGCCCCGAACTCGTCGCCGCTTTGGGGAATGTAGAAGAGCAGATTCTCGTTGTCGAACGCCTGCGCGCCGACCGCCGAAAGACCGAAGAACGGATACTGCGCCGCAGCCGGCGCAGCGGACAGGACGGACCCGACGCAGCCGGCGAGAGCGGCTACCCGACGAAGAGCGCAGACTGCAGCCGAAATTCGATCCATGCTCACTACGCGGCAACCGACGGCAGCACGGATCAGGGAGCGCGCCGGCGGGCGACCTGCTCGAGGTGGTGGGCGTTGTGGTAGACGGTGAAGAAGAGCATCTCGCGTACCGTGAGCTTGCCGAGCAACGGATGCGGCAGCCGATAGCGGTCGAGGGCCGCTTCGCTCCAGCCCGGGACTCTCTGGGCGAGCCCGGACACCGCCGCGCGCCAGCGGGCGAGCACCTCGTGCTGCCGGGCCGCGGCGGCGGTCGCATCCACCGGAGCTTCCTGTGGCGAGGGTGCGAAGCGGCCGGCGGTCGCGCCGGTCGCGCGCAGATGGGTGCGATAGGTCTCGCGCAGCACCGGGAAGGGCCGCGACTGCGCCCGGGCGCGTCCGAAGCGCAGGCCGAGGACGATCTTCGGCAGCCCGAGCGCTCCGACCAGGGGATAGGTCGACTTGGCGAGGTGCCGCGCGTGCTCTGCCGGCGACCACTTCTCGCCCTGCGGCGCGGCGAACTCGGTCGCCGGAACGCCCAGCAGGTAGCGCTCTGACTCGGCATGCAGCCGGGTCATCGCCGCGACGATCTCGGCTCCGGAGTGGGGCTCGCCGGTGTCGAAGAGGGCGCTCATCGCGCGCGGCTCGCGCGCATCAGCCAGACGCCCATGCCGATCATCCAGGCGGGCAGGAGGTAGTTGTCGAGCTCGGCGACCGCGCCGATCCCGCCGGCGGTCGTGACGTTCCGCCACATGCCGGCCAGTCCCAGAGCTCCGGTCGCGAAGCCCCACAGCGCGAGCCAGCGCGGCGCGCGCGGATGTCGCCAGAGGCCGACCGCCGAGAGGATGAAGAAGAGACTGAAGGCGAGCTCGCCGAGGAACTCGCCGAGGTAGTTGCCGAGATAGCGGTTCAGGCCGTCGAAGACCGTCGCCAGGACGACCCGCTGCTCTTCGCCCGCGACGCTCCAGGCGTGCGCCAGCTCCCAATGAACACTCGGCCAGCGCATGAGGCCGAGCATCATGGCGATCGCGGCGAGGAAAGCGAACAGCATTCCGCAGCGCGCCGGGCCGGCGGCGCGGTCGCGCAGCGCCTCGAACGCGGCGACGCCGGCGGGAATGAAGATCAGCGGCAGGAGACCGTAGAGTGCCCAGGCCGCGCGGCCGGCCGAACCGGTGGCAAGGAGCGCCGGCAGGACGTCGGCGGCGGCGCCGTCGAGCACCTCCGGATAGTGGAAGCGCGCCGCGAGATAGGAGAAGACGCCGAGGAAGGCGAGCGCTCCTGCGACGAGGGCGATGCCCCCGGCGAGAATCGTCCCGCGTGCTGCGTCAGGGCCCAGCCGATCGACGGATACAGACATCTGTTTTCCCCCCTCAAACGGGGCAATCTATCCGAGATCGCGCGGGGGCGAAGCCGGACGCAGGAGCCGGGAGCCGCTATTTCTCCGCCGGCGGCACCTTGGTCGCCTGCCAGGTGACCGCCTGCCACTTGCCGTCGCGGCGCAGGAACGTCCCGCTGTTGCGGTAGTACTGGACCGATCCGTCGGCGGCGCGAGCGACGAGACGAAAAGTCAGCGCCGCCATCTCGCCGTAGGGGCGCACCAGGATGTCGTCGGCGGAATAGACCGGCTCCGGTTCGTTCGCCTTCGCCGCATCCTCCTTCGCCGGTTCGTCGAACGACTTCAGGATCTCTGCCTTGTTGGTGACCTTCCCGGCCGAGCTCGTGTAGACGAGGTCGTCGGCCCAGAACCGCTCATGCGCAGCGCGCGTCGGGTTCTGCTCCGGCGAGAGGAAGCTCGTGAGGAGCGCCGTGATCTCGGAGCGGGTGCGTTCGTCGGCGGTCGCCGGCTCGACCGCGTACGTCGCAACGGTCGCGCAGACGGCGAGCAGGGCGAAAGTCAGGATCTGTCGTCGGATGTGCAGGCAGCTCAATTCGCATCTCCCTTCTTTTCCAGCAGCGGCGCGAGATAGGCGCGGGTGGCGGCGGCGATTTTCTCGTCGGCGAGCTCGGGGTCGGCTTCCTCGGAGTCGCTGCCGCGGTAGTTCGAAGCGGCGAGAAAGGCGGCGATCTCCGCGGCGTGCTCGGCGAGCGAGAGCCCCTCCTTCTTCGCCAGGGCGCGCGCCTCGCCGACGACGAACCAGCGCCCGTTCTCGGCGCGCACGAAGCCGGCGGCGGCGAGCCGGGCGAAGCCGCCGCGCAGCTCCTCGCCGGTGAACAGGGCGTCGCGGATGCCGTCGCCCAGACCGATGACGTCGGCGAGCTCCGCCCCCTCGGTGAGACCGCCGGCGTAGAGCACCGCCTGCAGAAGCCAGCCGTCCGACGGATCGAACGGGGCGATCCCGGCGAAACCGCTCACGACGGCAGCCGCCGGGCGAAGCGCAGGACCGGGACGAGGGTGAAGAGCACCAGCGGCACCGGTGCCAGCGAGGCGATCAGAATCCCGACGACGGTCGTCGGCGGCCAGAGCAGGACGAGCCCGCCGACAAGCGCCAGAATGCCCCCCGCCACCGCCATCCACCGCCCGCCGACCGCGTTGATGGCGTACCAGTTCGCTTCGGAGGCGAACGCTTTCGGAATCCGCACGCCGTACCAGCGGTTCATCCTTACCTTGCGCAGGATCAAGGGCAGCGCGAGCAGGACGAACAGGAGCCCGGTGAGAAGATCCGACAATCCGACGAAGAAGGCACCCTCGGCCATGGAGTCTGCAGAATACCGCGGGAGCGCTTTACGCCGACGAGCCCAGACGCCCGCACGGGTCTAGAATGCCGCCATGCCGCCGTCACCGTCCGATCGCATTCTGTCCGGGGAGCTCGAGGGGGCCGAGGCTTCGGTCGAGCAGACGCTCCGGCCGCGGCAGTTGACGGAGTATGTCGGGCAGGACCGGATCGTCGAGAACCTGAAGGTGTTCATCCGCGCGGCGCGGGAGCGCGGCGAGCCGCTCGATCACGTGCTGCTCTTCGGCCCGCCCGGACTTGGCAAGACGACCCTGGCGCACATCCTGGCGAAGGAGATGGACGCTCCTCTGCGCACCACCGCCGGGCCGGTGCTCGAGCGCGCCGGGGACCTCGCGGCGATCCTCACCAACCTGCAGCCCGGGGACGTCCTCTTCGTCGACGAGATCCACCGCCTGGGTCCGGCGGTCGAGGAGATCCTCTATCCCGCCCTCGAGGACTTCAAGCTCGACCTCGTCATCGGCCAGGGGCCGGCGGCGCGCATCGTCCAGATCGACCTGCCGCGCTTCACCCTGGTCGGCGCGACGACCCGCGCCGGGCTCATCTCGTCGCCGCTGCGCGCGCGCTTCGGCATCGTCCACCGGCTCGATTTCTATCCCCCCGAGCAGCTGGCTCGGATCGCCAAGCGCTCGGCCGAGCTCCTGGGGATCGCCTCCGACGCCGCCGGCCTCGACGAGCTCGCGCGCCGGAGCCGCGGCACGCCGCGCATCGCCAACCGGCTGCTGCGAAGGGTGCGCGACTTCGCGCAGGTGGACTCGCACAAGCCCGGCATCGACCTCGCGATGGCGAAGAAGGCACTGGCGCTTCTCGAAGTGGACGACTTCGGCTTCGACGAGCTCGACCGGCGGATCCTCTCGGTGCTGATCGAGGTCTACGGCGGCGGCCCGGCGGGGATCCAGGCGATCGCCGCGGCGGTGGGCGAAGACCGCGGCACGATCGAGGACCTCTACGAGCCCTACCTGCTGCAGGAGGGCTTCCTGCAGCGCACCCCGCGCGGCCGCGTCGCCACCCAGAGGGCCTACCAGCATCTCGGCTACCCGCCGCCGGCGGCGCCCTACACGCCGTCAGGCACGCTGTTCGATCCCGAGTAGCCATGCGCGCGCGGACGGCCACGAAGCTCGGCCCTGTTCTCGCGTTCTTCGTCGCAATCTCGTTCACTTCCGCCTCGCCGGCGCTCCGCGCGGACGACCTGCAGCCGCATCTCTGGCGGGACTTCGCCCCCGGCGAGAACAACCAAGCCAGCAGCGATCCGCTCAACCTGGTGCAGCTGCCGGAGGGAACCTGGTTCACGGCCCGGACGCAAGAGTTCGGGCGCGAGGCCTGGGTGATTCCGACGGGAAGTGAGGTACCCCAGCTCCTGGCCGATCTCTGTCCGGGCGAGTGCGACGCCGACCCCTACGGTTTCGCGACCTCTGGAGCCTTTCTCCTCTTCTCGACCGGAAATGTCTACGCCCCTCCGGGTACGTCCCCCGCACCGCGCACCCTCTGGGTCACCGGCGGCTCCCGCGCTTCGACCACCCGCCTCTTCGATCTTCCGGACGGCAACCAGCCGAACGAATTCTGGCGCTATGCCGGCGGCCCTCCGGCTCTCCCCCTCGACGACGGTGCGGTCCTCTTCCTGATGGACAAAGGTCCGGATTCGACCGAGCTCTGGAGATCGGATGGTACCGTCGCCGGAACCTACTCCTTGACGAGTTTTGCCGTCGGCGATTTCACCGGGATTTCGCTGCATGGCACCGGCAACGACCGGCTGCTCATCGTCGGCGGCGTTCCCGACGGCATGACGGAGGTCTGGCACACCGACGGAACTCGCAGCGGAACGCGGCGCCTGGGGAGCTTTCCGCTCGACCTCCGTCGCGTCAGCCCGGGACTTCCTGTCTATGTCCTCGGGAGCACGCCCGGAGACCTGTTCCACTACGAGCTCTGGAGCGTCGATGGCACAGGCCACTCCGAACGTCTCTTCGAGAACGACGACGACCTTTACCTTACCGATCAGGGCGCCGTCCAGGTCGGCGCGCGCGCCTACTTCTCGGTGGTGGAAAATGGCGTCGGCACGCAGCTCTGGCTGACTGACGGAACGGCGGCCGGGACCGTGCTGCGCTCCGCCGACGGCATTCCGATCCTCGATCCCGGTGTGAGCGCCGTGGTCGGTAACGATCTCTTCTATGTCGAGTACCTGGGCGAGACCATCGTCGTCCAGGAGCTGCACCTCGCGGGATCGGGTCCGCCCGAGACCGTCGATGTCGCCTGTGCCCGCGACTGCGAATACTCCAACGAGTACTTTGTGCGCGCACTCGGGACGGCGCTCGTCTACCCGATCCGGGACGAGGCGCACGGCGTGGAGCTCGCGACGCGCGACACTTTGACCGGCGCGCGGACGGTGTTCGACCTCTGTCCCGGCGCTTGCAGCTCCGCTCCTGGCCGGATTCGCGATCTCGAAGGTCTGTTCCTGTTCACCGGCTCGTCCGGGGCGAACGATCTGCAGCTCTACTCGTTCTCGCCGCCCGCCCGGGTCGTTCGCCTGACGGACCTCCCGCTTGCAAACTGGCTCACCTATTACCCCGAGGACATTCCCCTGCTTCAGCTGCCCGATCGGCTCTATTTCGCCGCGCCGGTCGGAATGTGGGGCGTGGAGCTCTGCTCGGCAGCGCTCGACGGTTCAAACTCCGCGCTGGTTGCCGATCTCGCCCAGGAGCCCTGGAGCTCGCTGGCGAGCGTCGCGGCCGTGGTTGCGGACGGGATGTTCGTCACCGCGACGCCGTCCGCCAGCGGTATCGCCGAGCTCTTCTGGTCCGATGGCACGCCGGAGGGCACCCGACCGGTGCCGCAGGACGAGGAAACGGGGGGCTGCTATCTCGGGTACTCCTCGCCCTACCTCGACTTTCCGCGTCTCGGAGAGAGATCGATCTACTGGACTCGAAGCTATATCTTCGGCGGTGGCTTCGAGCTCTGCCTCGCCGATCCACAGTCCATTCGCCGCATCGCCAGCGCCCTCTCGGGCACCGTCTTCGCGCGCGGCGCGGAGCTCTTCTGGACGACGGACGGTGATCTCTGGGCATTCGACGAGCGGAGCTCCGTCTCTCGCCCACTCTTCACTCTGCCGGCGGAGCTCGCCTCCGCAGAGCTCTCGCTCGCCGACGATCGGTGGCTCTACTTCGTCGCCACGACGGAGAGCCTCTCCCAGCTCTGGCGCATCTCCCGCGCCGGGGCCGGTTTGTCACGTCTCGCGGCGCTACCGCCCCAATCGACAGCCAGCTTCGCGCGCGGCGCGCAGCTCGGCGCGCAGACCCTGTTCTTCCTCGCGACGCCCGAGAGCCTCGAGCTCTGGGTGACGAACGGCACCGTGGGCGGCACGGGGAGGATCGCTGCGTGGCCCTCCGCCGCGGGCTACATCGATGCTCTCGCCTTCGCGGCGTATCGGGATCGCCTCTACTTTCTCCTCGCCTCTGGCGCCGGCGGCGAGACCGAGCTTTGGCGGACCGATGGCACTCCAGCGGGGACCGAGGTTGCGGCGCGGCTGCCGGCAGGTCGATCCGGCTATTCCCTGTCGGCGCGCGCGACGCCGCTCGGCCTCTACTTCATCGCCGGGCGCGCAGAGCTCCCCGCCGAGCTCTGGCGCAGCGACGGGACGCAGGCAGGTACGTTCGCTCTCTACCCTCCGGCGGAGGGAGTCAGCGGTCAGGGTGCGATCGAGTTCACCTTCTTTCGCGACCGGATTCTGTTTTCCGCCACCGACGATGAGGCGGGCGCCGAGCTCTGGCAGACCTTCGGCACTCGCGGCTCGACCTCCCGGGCGGCGGACTTGCGCCCGGGCGCGTTCGGCTCCGGGCCAGGCGGCTTCGCGGTGCTCGGCGATCGGCTCTTCTTCTCCGCCGACGACGGCGTGAACGGCCTCGAGCTCTGGGCGACCGACGCGCCGGCGGCATTTCCCTGCCCGGCCGCGTCCGACCTCGCCTGCACAGGCGACGGGCGGTTCCGCTGGTTCGCCGGATGGCGGGATTTCACGAACCGCCAGGGCGTCGCCCAGGCGAGCGCCGCGATTCCGGGTGCGGCAGGGTTCTGGTTCTTCCTGCCGGACAACCTCGAGCTCGTCGGCAAGACCTTCGACGGCGAAGCCGTCAACGGCTTCACCTGGACCTACCTCGCCGCCCTGTCGAATCTCGAGACGTCGCTGACGCTCTTCGACGTCGCGACCGGCGC
>WBZN01000828.1_pt1 | contig 14265 bp, 12 predicted proteins | sample 5204281 | NCBI WGS metagenome assembly WBZN01 (sample SAMN12344347, study PRJNA552823) | activated sludge metagenome | biome: Activated sludge suspended growth; feature: Nitrification reactor; material: Wastewater; isolation source: activated sludge from nitrification reactor of wastewater...
ATTCCCAACGAGCTTGCAGAGCAATTAGACAAAATTTCAGCAAGAATTGATCGACCTAAAGGATGGGTCGTGAAGCAAGCTTTAACTACATGGGTAGAATTAGAAGAAAAGCGTCATCAACTCACTATGGAAAGCCTAGCCGATGTAGAAGCAAATCGAATTGTTGAACATGAATCAATAAAAATATGGGCAGCTAATTTAGATAAGACAGTCGACTAATGGTGATCAAATGGACGACAAGCGCAGAGCGCGATTTTGTGCGCGTCTACGAATTTTTAGCAATAACTAATTCAAATGCGGCTATTCAAGTTATACAGCAGCTAATCCAGGGTGTAGAAAAAATACAGAGTTTTCCGCAATTAGGTATAAAACTGAGTGATTTTGAAGATCGGGATGTAAGGCGCGTAATCATTGGGAATTATGAAATTCGCTATGAGCTAACCGATAAAGCTATTTATATATTGCGACTTTGGCATTTTCGGGAAGACCGCAGTTGACCATAACGGTCAAACCATCGGGAGTCATCCGGCAGAGCAGGGGGTTTACCTATTATTAATTATTCAACAGCAGAAAGAACTGATAGCATAAAACTGTTCACCCATTGGAAGACGAAAAACAGGGGGAACCTCAGTCGCCTCTATGAAACTTATCACCAAATATGAATCAGCATCGATGATTATTATCACAGATAAAATACTCAATTCCTATTTATACTCACCTTGTCAGAATCGGTATTAATTTAATTCCGGAGTTGTTTCTTTTTATTCTGAATTTACTTCCTTACGTGCGCTTCCATTTTCCTTGATCTTGTGCCGAAAAACCACGATGAGTGCAGTCTCAAATTTCCGATGGAGGGGGTACGTCAGCGCGATCAATATTGAAGAACTTAGAATAAGTGAATGCTAAACTAACCAGTATTTTTGTTGAGAAATTCATCATGAAAATTGAATCTATACGTCTTAAAAATTTTAAATCATTCCGAGATATATATTTACAAGACATTCCATCTTTCTTAGTCATAGTAGGAGCAAACGGGACTGGAAAATCTACATTATTTGATGTATTTGGTTTTTTACATGATTGTTTAAAATCTAACGTAAGACAGGCACTAGATAAGAGAGGTCGATTCAAAGAAGTACTTAGCAGAGAATGTGATTCTCATACGATCAAAATTGAAATTCAATATCGTATGGAAATAGCAGAAGTTGAAAGGCTTGTAACTTACTCATTAGAAATTTCAGAGCAACAAAATGGCCCTTATGTTAGTCGAGAAATTCTACGGTATAAAAGAGGTGCGTATGGTAGTCCATTTCATTTTCTAGATTTTACAAATGGAGATGGCTATGCGATTACTAATGAAGAAGATTTCAATAAGGCAGATGAAGAACTAAAGCGAGAAAACCAAAAAGTTGCACCAGATACTCTTGCAATCAAAGGGTTAGGGCAGTTCGAGCGTTTTAAAGCTGCAAATGCATTTAGGCAGCTTATTGAATCTTGGCATGTATCTGACTTCCATATCAACTCAGCTCGTGGTAGAAAGCAAGCATCGGGAGATTCAGAACATCTTTCTGAATCCGGTGAGAATTTGCCGCTAGTTGCTCAATACTTACATGAGCAACACAGTGCAACTTTCGATAGAATCTTAAAAACTATGACCATGAGAGTCCCAGGAATAAGTTTCGTAGAGCCAAAGCTAATGGATGATGGCTACTTAACATTAAAATTTCAAGACGGTTCGTTTAAAACCCCGTTTCTTGATCGTTATGTTTCCGATGGAACAATCAAAATGTTTGCATACTTGGTAATGCTTTATGATCCTAAGCCTCATCCACTTCTATGTGTTGAAGAACCTGAAAATCAACTTTATCCAAAATTAATGACCGAATTAGCTGAAGAATTCCGTTTGTATGCAAAAAATGGTGGTCAAGTTTTTGTTTCAACACATTCTCCAGATTTCCTAAATGCACTGGAGTTAGATGAAGTTTGCTGGTTAATCAAAGAGAAAGGCAACACCACAGTTAAACGTGCAAGAGACGATAAGCAAATTTCCGCCTATATGGCTGATGGAGATAAAATGGGTTATCTATGGAAACAAGGCTTTTTTATAGGAGCCGACCCTGAGTGAAAGAATTAGTATTTTTACTTGAAGAAGAATCCGCGAAATCTTTTCTTGAAAGTTTTTTACCAAGAATTATAGATTCGAGCATCTCTACCAGACTAATTGCATTCGAAGGCAAACAAGATTTAGAAAAACAAATTATAAAAAAATTCGTGGATATATCAATCAAGACGCTCGTTTTATCATTATGCGGGATCAAGATGGCAATCCCGATCCCAAAGTAATCAAAACGAATTTAATTGATAAATGTGTGGCTGCTGGTAAAGCTAACCAATCATTGATCAGGATTGCTTGTAGGGAATTAGAAACCTTCTATTTAGCGGATTTGGCCGCGGTTGAACACGCTTTAAATTTAAAAGGATTAGCTAAGCATCAATCAAAAGCAAAATACAGATCTCCTGATGATTACCCGAATCCAAGCGGAGAACTTGCGATTTTAAGTAAAAGAAGCTACCAAAAAGTCAGCCATTCCAGACTAATCGGACTTTATATTAATGCCGAAAACAAAAGATCCACTAGCTTTGGTCATTTAGTCGCTGGTATAAAGAAAATGGAAGCTAACCTACTGCAAAATTTTTAACTTTAATCTCTTTCTGGTTTAATTCCTCGCCCCTTAGGGCGGCAGCCATTCAAACCCTATTTGGCACCGCTCAACTCAACAATTTCGATCCTGCCGCATGGCTCAAAGACACGCTCACCAAACTCCCCGCCTGGCCTAATAGCCGCATTGATGAGTTGCTGCCGTTAACGCCGGAATATATTGAATTACTATAATTGAATCAATGACAGGTGGTGGCGCTGAACGCATACCGTAAGTTTCTGCGCAAATGCCCTGCTAGTTCACATCTTGCCCTGGCACGGCTTTCAATGGATCAGCATCTTACAGCCTAAATTTGATATTTTAAGCGCCTTTTAATAAAGGCGGGTTGAGAACCTTCCAAGACAAGAACAATTTTATCATTGATATTTTGGTTCTCAATCGATCCGCTTTCATAGCTGAACTTATACTTATCGGATTTTTCAAGTTTAACATAAATTATTTGCTCTGCATCCGCGCCAACCGCGAGATTGGGATTGTGCGTCACCAAGATAACTTGGCGGCTTTTTTTAGCCTCTCTTATGCACTTTGCTAGAATTGCAAAGATGCTGTCATTGTCGAGATTATCTTCAGGTTGGTCGATAACCAAAGGAATATTGTCTTTGTCGAGTTGAAGGTAAAATACTAAAAGCAACAGCCCCTTTTCACCGGGCGACAATTCATTAAGGTTTTTACCCACCGAACGCAGCTCATATTTTGTAGAGAAATAACCTAACGAAAAAATAAAGTCATAGAATTCCTTGATTTCAATTACCTGATCTTTGAGAGATAAAGATTCACCCTTATAAATCCTCATTGTGGCAATAGTGGCTTCAAAAAACTTATAGACAGACTCAAAGTCGTTCCAATCTACTTCGGCAAGGAGCGTCTTCAACACTGCGGCAGGATCATTTGCCCCTTGAAAAGGGCCGCGCTTTTTCTTGTTTATATGGTTCAAAAACTCATCAGGAAACGTACTGTCAAGAACGAAGGAAGCGTCAATATCAACGGAAAAATCATCAGTCCGAACAGAACTCAATTTTTCTTCGACACTTTTCTTCACATCAGAGTAAAAAGTTAACACCTTCTTTTTACTTGTGAAAATTTGTTCAACTATCGTTTTCCTTGCGGCAATCTTCTCCGCCAATATCGCCGCTAATGTATTTTCAATGTAAGTGATTTGAGATTCAAAATACTTGATAGTTTCGCCTTGATGCTCTGTATTGTCGCCGATAACAGCCAGTTTTTGGGCATTCCATTTGGCAAGCTTATCGAGATAACCTTGATACTTACGTTGCGGAGTCCCGAGCTTCTCTTTTAGTTCGTTGATTTGTTCGCCAAGGAATTTATAGCCTGCTCGCAAGTCAGGAAGGCTTTTGAGTGTCGAAAAATCAAAGTCGATTGAAATTAAGCTTTGGTTGTCTTTTTCCAAGTGTAATATTTCGGCTTGAACCCTCACAATATGCTCCTGAATCGAAGATATGTCGATTTCGGCTTTTACGATGAGATCTATGTTAAGTCCCAGCTCATTGCAAGTCGGAAGCAGTTCCGCTTTTTGAGCTGCGAGATTTCCGTCGATGGTTTGAACGCTCTGCAAAAGAGAAGAAAGCTGCTGTAGCCTATTTTTGCTTCGAGTAAGGGTGTCAACGACCTTTTGTTCAGTGTCATGTAATTGCTTTTGCTTACTGGTCAAATCCGCTATCTGGATTGACAGTCCCTGCTGCTCTAGATTTTCCTGCTCCGGTTTTTCAACGACGGTAGGAGGAGCCTTAATGAGTGAATTCAACTCAGCTTGCTTGGTCTTAAGTTTCTCTTCAAGTTGCTTTTTATGCAGAGGATCAGCCTGCTCTTCTAAGTTCACAATTTCCAAGTTTAATTCCCGCAACTTGGTTTCTAAAGCACTTGTTTCTTGTTTGGTTTGCTGCGTCTTAAATTCTTGTAAATCGGAAAATGTTGTTTTGCCCATTCGATCAGTCTCTTCAACATGAGAAAAAACAACATCCTCAATTTTACGGCGAAACTCTTGTATCTCGATATCATTTGTAAGTTGCTCGAAATAGTTCTGAGGCAAATATCGAACAGCTTCTGGCTTTGTTATATCAACATTGGCATTGAGATTTTTTGGCGTTGATACTCCGCTTTGCCAAATAATCTTTGCTTCAAAGTTTTCTGCATAGCCGCGTTGTTTGAATTTCTTATTACTCCCTTTATCTGAAAGGAATGAGAAATATTCGCTTTGTCTGCTCTCCCCCAGTAGCCCAATAATATCAACTAAGGCGCTCTTCCCACTGCCCTTATTGCCAATAATTACTGTCAGTTCAGGATTTAGAGGTATTGCTACATCTTTAAACCAGCATCCGTTACGTTCGTCATATCCATTGATTTGATTGATATGAAGCTCTGATAGAAACTTTGTTGCTTCATGTGCTTTTCGTGTTTCAACTTCCGGATCAGTACCAATAAAAACACGGGCATCTGGTTCAAAGCAAATCTGCTTCAAACCACGAAACGTTAAATCTGCTTTAATCCATGTCGGTTCGAATCCAGCCACATTGCCTTCCAGTCGCTCCAAATCAGAAAACGAATGAGCGTCACTTCCTGAGATTACGGGTTTTGGTTCTGATTTCCCTTCTTGGTAGCGGTCTGTTTTGAGAAAGTAATCTCGACTGTCAGAGGGGCCAAAAAACAAATGACACCATCGATCTATTTTGTCAGTAATCAAAACCTTTCTTGGGGATTTACTATCAGTGCTTCTTACGCCATCGTTCTTGGCTGGGAAGGCTAATAAATATGGCTTTGCTTCCCCAAATGTCTCCTTCAAAGCATTCTTAATGTCTTCTAAAGAAACAGACGCTGACATGAAGTCGGTTTCAGCTTTGAGTTGATCGCAGGACAGTCTTACGCCGGATGCGCTTTCTCCATGAGTTTTAAGTGCAACAAGAAATCTGGATATATCGTCTCTGGAACAATTCTTTTCGTCGTTATCAAAAATAACATGGATATGAGGATTTGTATCCTTTGCGCTTATAGCTTCAGCAACACGAAACTCAATATTAAGGAAAAAGACTTTTTTCGTATCGGGATATTTTTCGAGATATTTCTCCAAGAGTGCGTAATATCCATCAGCGCTGAAGTAATCAGTAATTCCAAACGCTTCCACAGGAGAGGATTCGAGATTTTCGATGTAACGATCCCAAACGGTGGCGTCGTGTCCATAGTCATTAGAGAGCTTTGTATTCGGGGTATGAAGATGCAAATCCCAGCGACGCCATTCAGAGCCTTTTTGAAAGTTATTCATTCTTCAAGTTTTCCTGCTTTTTAAGTCTTCAAACATTCTTTTCCCTCAGTTCTCGCCCGATTGTATTCGCCGTTACTCCTAGTAGGGGTGAGTTTAAACAAACGATAGAATTGTTTCATAGAAATATTTACAACACTACAGCTGGCGCGGCTTTGAACCACTTTTTTATTTCCCAAAAAAACACTAGTTTTTCATGACAGAATTGGGAAGTGGAAGATCGACGCAAAGCCTTGTCGTCTGTGAATTTTCGCAAAATTCTATGGGATTTTAGTGACGTTTGTTTAAATGTACCCCCTATTCTTCGATTTTACGTTCAATCTCGGCAGAGGAAAGGTGTTGATATCTAGAATTGTGCTATTAGGTCGTCGAACTTGGTTGCTACAACGTAGCGTGCGGGATTCTCACCAACCGTCAAAGCTTGAAAATGTGCTTTTCCGCATTTGATCTTGGCACTCTCCTTGTCGCGCAGGTCATCAGTGAATAAGCTACTCTTCGTTTCAACCACGAAGTACAGCCGCTCTCCTCCGTCTTGTTCCACCAGCACAGCCCAGTCTGGATTATAGCTACCTAGCGGTGTTGGTACACGGAACCATCCTGGCAGTTTGGCATATACCTTGATGGCGTTGTTCATCTCCAACTGGCTAGCAAAGTCGCGCTCGGTATCGGAGTCATAGATAACTTCTTCGTACACCGACTTTTCTGCATTCAGCATATTTTTGAGATAGCCAGTCAACTCTTCCCGCTCGAACAGTTCTTGCGCATAAAACTGCTCGTCACCTAAGCGTTGATATTTAATACCGTCTACCAAGGCCATGCGCTTTTGACGGTTGATAATCTCACCTGTCTGCTCGATAAACTGTTGCGGGTTGCGCTTGAAGTCATTCAGCCGCCCGCTTTCTGTCAAGATATGTCTGATGGTCTTGCGCGTGAGCTGGGTGCGATCTTGCAGGTCGGTGAGCAAATCTGGCAACTCGATGTCACCTTCATTCAACGTCACGGTATCCGCGCCCTTTATCTCCTTGGCATCAACCCCGCCCTTACCAATGGAAATATCCGCCTTGCGCCATTGCAAACGTGTCTTTGTAATCTGGAACTGGTCGCTGCGCAGGGCTTCCACACAACTTTGTATAAGCTTCTCGTTATCGAACTGCACTCGGTAGGTTGTTTTGTGCTTGATGCGATCCCACAGTGCCTTAAACTCTGGGCTGTTCAGTACGGCTTGGCGGGTGCGTATTTGTTTGCGATCATCGGCATTCTTGATTTCCAGCTTGCCGGACAACTTGCGCAGCGTCTCGGCAATCTGTGTGCGTTGCGCCTCAAACTCTGCTGGCACAACCAGCATGCCACTCTTCAGTGCTACCCTGAGCTTATCCTGCACCTTACCCTTGGCGTCTATGTAGCCTTGGCTCTTCAGGTATGACCATAATGCCTTTGACTGGTCGAAACCCAAGGGCGCTTCTTTACCATCCTCGCCTTTGACTACAACTGCAGCAAACTGATGGTCCTGGACGATGCCAAACCGAATCCCGGTATCCGCCTCAATTTCCTTTTGCAGGTTATCGGCAAACTGCTCATAACTTTCCGTGGCAATCACCGTCAGCGTGTTCACCTCAAAGCCTCGTAGACGTTGGCCTTCCTGATTCACGCACAGGCGTAAACCGCGTCCGATGGTCTGGCGGCGTTCACGTTCGCTTTGAATGTCACGCAGCGTGCATATCTGGAACACATTGGGGTTGTCCCACCCCTCGCGTAAGGCAGAATGCGAGAAAATGAACTTTAGCGGCGTCTCAAAGCCCAGCAGCTTTTCCTTGTCGCGCATAATCAGGTTGTAGGTGTCGTCGTCCGCCTTGCTATCGCCGCGAGTGTCCTTGAACATTTCAACTGATTTACTACCAACCTTCTTCTTGTCAATGGAGAAGTAGCCATTGTGTACCTCTTCGGCGGCAGTCGTTAAATCCACCTCGGTGAACAAACTTTGGTAGCCAGGCTGCTTGGCAATCCGCCGATACTCTTCCTCAAATATCAGTGCGTAATCGCCTTTGACCGGATTCCCATCTGCATCGTACTGGCGATACCTGTCCACTGCATCTATAAAGAAAAGCGACAACACCTTGATACCCTGCGGACGTAGGCGTTTTTCTTTATCCAAGTGCTCCTTGATCGTACGGCGGATCATTTCTCGCTGGATTGCCAGCGGCTCCACATCGCCATGCGCTTCTCCGATGCTCAGATACTTCTCGCCACTGGGATAGCGCAACTCAACAAACGCATCACCCTTTCCGGCTTTGATTTCGCCGATTCGGTAATCCGCATACATAGCGCGGTGGGTTGTCTGCTCCAGATCATCACCATCCTGCACCATCACTTCCTGCCGTTGCACGCCCACCAGAGTTTCAATGTCCAACTCCACTCTGGCAAAGGGAACGCTCTTCTTGTTGCTTACCGACACTACTCGCACGAAGGGTTTGTTGTTTCCGCCCTGCACTGTAGCCGCCGCCACCTCAATCTGCTTCACAAGCTTGCGCTCATAGGCATCTACCGCATCGAGGCGATAAACCATGTGATGCTTGTCCACATGGGTTGCCGAATAGCGCAAGGTGCAGAGCGGGTTCAATTGTTGCATGGCCTTTTTGCCCTTGCCGTCGAGGCCGCCATCCACCGATTGCGGCTCATCCACAATGACTATCGGGCTGGTCGCACGAATCAGGTCTATAGGCCGCTCGCCGCCAGTCTTCTCGCTGTGCCGATACATCACGTTCTGCGACTTCTGGCGTGCCTTGATTTCATCGGACTCTTCCGCCGTGGCCTCATTCTCGTCGCCGAACTTGTTGATCGCACCTACCGTCACCACCATGACCTGAATGTTGGAACTCGTTGCAAAGTTGCGTACTTGCCCCAGCTTGGCGGAATCGTAAATGAAATAATCGAGCGGCACACCTCCATACAGCCCCTTGAAATGCTCCTCGGTGATTTGCAGCGACTTATAGACGCCTTCCTTGATCGCCACCGAGGGCACGACGATAACGAACTTGGTGAAGCCGTAACGCTTGTTCAACTCAAAGATGCTGCGCAAATAGACATAGGTCTTGCCCGTGCCGGTTTCCATCTCCACGGTGAAGTCGCCGGAACTCAGCACACTGGAAGGCGGCAAGCCACCACGCAATTGAATGGCGTGTAAGTTTTCGGCGATTTCGTCATCCAGCAGGGTGAGCTTGTTGCCGATACCCAGATCGGACTCCGCAACGCCCAGACTCAATTGCTGTGGTTTGGTGCCTGGAAATAGATCATCTCCCTGCGGCACGGATTGCGTGCGCATGGTCACGGTGAATTCGGAACGGCAAATTTCCTGACCGCGAAACAGATCGCACACCGCTTCAATTGCGGCCAATTGATAATCTAAGTTGGATTCAAAGTGAAGCTTCATTGGGTTCTTTAGAAAATATATAAATCATATAGTTAAGTTATTTTTGCATGTCTCACGTTAGCTAAATAAACGTTCAGCCCCGGATTTAGCAAAGCTTTTTAGTAATCGTCGCCAGCAATTGCGTGCAAAATTTTCAGCTTCAATGCCTCGTTGTCTTCCTCTTCCATCAGGTGCGCCGTGATGATCTCTAGCAGCAGATCCTTGTCGATGTTTCCGGCGGCGACGTGGTAACTGATATTTTCCATCTCCCGCAGGAAGCTGCTCACGCAATACATGTACCCATTGAACAGCAGCATCTGCGCGCTGAGCGTAATGGCGATCCGCTTATTGCCATCCTGAAAACAATGAAACTTGCACGCGCTAAAAAACAAATGTGTCAGCTTTTCTTCAAATGTCGGGTAGTAGTCATCATTCTGGATATTCTGTAGCACGCTATCCAACTTGCCCAATTCCAGATGACCCAATGTCCCGCCGCCACTGACTTCCACCGTCTTGGCGTGAATGTCGATGGCCTGCTCTAAGGTGAGGTAGGTCAGCGCCACTATTCACGTTCCTTCAGGCGCTTCATCACATCTTTGGCATCTTCCAAGCGTTCAGACAACTCGCGGCTCTTCTCGCCCAGGAAGCGCTCAAAGTCCTCTCGCTGCACGGGGGTAACATACTCCTCAAGCTGACGGTGCAGCGCATCGCGAAACGCCAAGTCACGGCTGGCCATTTTCATGCGCGCTTTTTCAATCAGCGGTTTCCAATGCGCTTGCGCCTCGAATGTTTTGAACAGCGCATCCACTTCCCAAGGGCTAAGTTTGCGCCCCCGATCTTTTGCCGCCTGCTGGAGCATGTCTCCAATACCACACTCGTAAGAAGCGATTAAATCGAGTACCTCAGCGTAGAAAGTCTCGCGTACGTTGTCTCGGTTTTTGAGCTTCAATATTTTTCGGTATTCGTGCGCTTTTTCGCGGAAAATGCTAACGTAAATTTTGTCTGTGTAAACCGCATATTTGAACTGCCCCATTGCCACGCAATCTTTCAGAGCATCGGTGAATTGCTTACGGTAGTTTTCTTCCACAAACGCGGAATGTAGGAAGTCCTCATCACGCTGGTTGATATATTTTGTGCCGCCACCAGTACGACTGTTTATCGTGTCGATCACGATGTCGAGAATCGCTTGGCGCAATAGCTTTGCTCGCTCGCTCTCTGAAACCAGCATTGCTAAATTCAGGAAAGCACGAAAATCAAAAACTCCCAGCTGGGGGGTCTTTGCGATGTTACCGAAATCGGTTTCGTGAACATCCAGCCCCTGAATTACTTCTTTGAATAATTTCAGGCGGTTACCCTTCAGTACCTCATAGCCGTTTTTGGACAGTTCCTCAGCATTCTGCTCAAGATAGTTCTCGATGGTACGGGGCGTCACCTCAAAAAACGCCGCCACCTGCTCCTTGAGCACTACCGTCTTACCCTCAAATGGAATGCCCTGAACCCCAGCAGCCTTCTCAATCTCGGCCAATGCATAGGGGTTATTGAGAATATTTTGCCGGTCAATGGCGGAATTGGTCAGGTCTTTGCTCATATCGCCTCCCTACAGGCTGCGCACGTTAGCGATGCCGTACTGTTCCAGAATGGCGGCGAGATTGCTCTTGGCAATGTCGTTCTCGAAGGCACTGTCGCGGAACACGCAGGTGGTATCGCCTGCCGGGGCAAGCTCCTTGCGCCACGTCACGATGCCTTGTGCCAAGGCTTCAAGGTCTTTGGTGGTGATGCGTTCAGCGAGACACGTCAGCAGCACGCCGCCACCGATGGCACCCACCTTCTTGCCTGCGATGGTGCGCGACTCAATCGGCACGCACAAATCCAGCCCCAACTTGAGCAGCAGTTCATACACGATGTCCGCTTCCGTCCTGCCCGGCAAGATGTGCTCTTCGTGGTCGAGCAGTGTTTTTTCCAGATTGTTGCGGTCAGGGTTCCACGCCCGGATATTGGAGGTGTCCAGCTTGAAGACACGGAAGCCGGTATCGCCAGCGAACATCGGGCTGTCAGATTTGATCTTTAACGCAATGCGACGAAGGCGCTCTTTGGTAAGCTCCGAAATTTTAGAAAACTGACCTCCTTCCATTGTTTCTGGAAACTGAACCAATATGAATCTTCGCTTAGCATTCTCCTCACTATTCAGTTCTTCTAACGCTTGCCCTGTGGTTCCTGAACCGGCGAAAAAATCCAAAACAATATCGCCCTTATTTGAAAATGTTGCTATCAAATATTTGATAAGCTGGACTGGCTTTACTGTATCAAGACCATGCTGATTCCCGACGATTTCATTTAGATCGCTTTTTCCATCTTCGGCAGTTCCGCTTAAATCAGAATCAACGAATGAATATATTGGATAAAGAGGATCTTTTTCTTCTTCCTCATATTTTTTCTCCATCGGAACGCCATCGTCATTGAATGAAATTCGATTTGAAGCCATTAGGCCGTCCACAACAACCTTTCCTGCCTTCCATCTATTGTCTTCATCAGGCTTGTAGCCGCCAGATTCAAACCTCATTGTTTCACGGCGGAACATTCCACGATTTGATGTGAGAATAGTAGTTGTGCGATATTTTCCTTCGGCATCCTCATGCGGATAAGTTCGAGTCTTTGAACTAATCGCATTCAACAAAATTTCATCTCCGGACTTCCTACCGTAAGCAACGATGTATTCGGCAACACGCTGAGTTCTGAATTTTGCATCTCCGGCATTTGTTGGCTTAGCGCGAGACTTCCAAGTGAAAATGCCAATTTGATTCTCTTCACCATAAATATCGTTCATTAGTGCTAAAAGACTCGCTATTTCTCTGTCCCCTATAGATACAAGTATCGCCCCGTCTTCACACAACAAATTCCTCGCTAATTTCAGCCTCGGATACATCATATTTAGCCAGTCAGTATGAAAACGCCCGCTCGCATCAGTGTTGCTACTTATCTTTTTGCCGCCTTCCACCTGCCCGGTCAGCTCCAGATAGTTCTTGATGTTGTCCTGAAAGTTGTCCGGGTACACAAAGTCCTTGCCTGTGTTGTAGGGCGGGTCGATGTAGATGAGCTTGACCTTGCTCGCGTAGCTTTTTTGCAGCAGCTTCAACACTTCGAGGTTGTCGCCTTCGATCATCAGGTTCTGGGTGGTATCCCAGTCCACGCTCTCATCCGGGCAAGGGCGTAGCGTGCCGGTGCTGGGTGTCAGCGCGATCTGGCGGGCGCGACGCTTGCCATGCCAATTGAGACCATACTTTTCTTCCGCCTCAGTGGCGGTTGCATCGCCCACCAGTTGTTTGAGTACGTCCACATTGATAGCAACGCCGTTGGCGATTTCCGTCAGTAGTTCTGGAAACAGCGCCTTGAGCTGGGCAATATTCTCCGCCTTGATGTTGACGGATTGGGCTTCGGTGCTGGTGGCTTCGATTTTTTTCATAGTGCTCTCGTATTCAGCTCTGTTCATGACATGCTGTGTTAATTGATTTCGGCAGACTCACCTCGCCGCTCGAAGGCGTAAGGTAAATAGCGTCCACGGTAGCCCAAAAGCCGAAGCAAATATTCTCGGATTAAATCGTGTGCATCAGCATATAACGATATCTGGCGAGAATGTATCTTCCTTGATAATCCTGAGTGAATCATTTCATTTCTTAATTCGACAATACGCTTCAAGCTTTTTCGCATACCCACCTCTTTAAACATCATTGTGAGTAATTCTTCAAAATTATAGCGTTCGCCTATATTTCCTTCCTTTTTTGACGGTTTGCGAAAAAAACCTTTCACATAGGGAATGGGAGGCGTTCTAGTTTTGGCAAATGTAGCTTTTAGATTTTCAAGTGCCACAAATACTAAAATCAGGCGTACCTCTGTGGGCTGGAATTGGCGTTCGGCTTGCGCAAGATAGGCGATAACAACATTCATCTTCCTCGATAGTTCAAGTCGGGTATAGTTTTCATAGGTTTGCTCAACGAAGGACTTCAACTGCGCCCCGTCGACCATCTCGAAAGCAGGCCGAAAATCCTGTACCTCACCTGATGCTGATATCGAGTGACCTAGACCCGATCCATTCGGATATTCGTACTCGAATGGAATAACTTGGCATGTTCCAGCAAAGGATAATAGCCAGCAAATGCGTTTAATAGCTGCCTCGACCACTTTCACTTTGTTTGGGGCAACATCAGCAACAGTGACCTCGGTGGTTTCATAAAACGTACCCTTATGCTGATTATAGGTTCGGCTGATGACTTCGGGCTTCTGGCGGAACACAAATTCTATAGCCACCACAATCAAATTCCACCAGATCGCGAATCCACCCATCGTTTTTCCGTGTAATGCTGTTTCCACCCATGAGGCAGTTGGCAACCGATGCGCGTAACTCCGCTTTTGGATGTGCTATCGTCTTACTCACAGCAAACCCCAAACTGCCGATCTATCGGCTTGTAGCTTCTTGATTTCCAGATTAATCTCAACTTGACGTGCCACCTGTTTTTTTTTAGCTGCGCTAGTACGCAGGATAGCTATCTGGCTATCAATGTCGCGGCAGCGATGCAGTGCCGCCCGACGAGCGGCGGCTTGCTCTGGATTTGTGCTGGTTACAAACTGCCCCGTAATCTGCGCGGCTTGTAATGCAGTGAGAATGTCAATCCAGCCTTGATAGAGCATCCTCAAATTATCACGCGGCTGGCGGGTGATGGATAAAGCCTGAAGAAATGCCGTAAACACCTCCGGCGCGGGAGTAGGTTCATTCAAGTCAACGGCAACCAATCCACCATCCAGCACCACCTTACCCGCTTCATTCTGCGCCCAACGGATATGTGCTATTGAGAGGGTCAACTGGTTTTGCTCCG
>WBZN01001482.1_pt1 | contig 14264 bp, 13 predicted proteins | sample 5204281 | NCBI WGS metagenome assembly WBZN01 (sample SAMN12344347, study PRJNA552823) | activated sludge metagenome | biome: Activated sludge suspended growth; feature: Nitrification reactor; material: Wastewater; isolation source: activated sludge from nitrification reactor of wastewater...
CGCCTTCTTTCAGTACTGCAACGATCTGACTTTCTGTAAATCTATTTCTCTTCATGGAAATCTCCGTGATCTGGAGGTTCCGAAATTCTACTGATCTTTGTCTACTTACAGGGGGAGTTTACGCTATCATTTCGGACAAATAAGGATTATGAATCGCCTACCAGACCGTCAGCGCAAAAGATCGATTCCGACAATTGATTATGAAAAAACAGGTACCGGGGCATCATGTACAAATTGATGTGAAGTTTCTAGATTTTAAAATTGAAGGTGGTAAGAAAATCCGACGCTTCCAATATACCGCCATTGATGACGCAACGCGGATTCGCGTGCTGAAAATTTATGAGCGACATACACAACAGAACGCAATTGATTTCGTGGATGACATTATCTCAAAATTCCCATTCAGAATCAATACCATCCGAACTGATAATAACCATGAATTCCAGGCTAAATTCCATTAGCACCTGGAAGGCACGGGTGTACGACATGCTTACATCAGACCCAGAACACCTCGACTAAATGGTAAGGTAGAGCGCTTGCATGGCACTGATCAACGGGAATTTTACCAGTTATTAACTTATACCGATGATGTTGACCTGCATGCCAAATTAGCTGAATGGGATGCTTTCTACAACTACCATCGACCTCATGGTAGCTTGGGAGGAAAAACTCCGTATGAACGTTTAATCGAAAAAAGAGATAATTAGTTCAGTTTGCCAATGATGTTTTCATCACATTTGGTTCTGGTTTTAGTTGTTCCAAATCGTTTTCCCATTATAGATTTTACTCCGTCAGTTCTTTTATTATTGTAACAATCGAACCAGTTGGACAGAAATCATACATGCCACAGCATTATTGTTTGATATTGGTTGGTTTGGCGTATTTCAGGGTCGACTAGCTAGTAAAAATTCATCAACAGGTGATGGTCTTCCAATGTAATAGCCTTGCGCATAATCAATATCCATTTGCTCAATGATATGCAAAATTTCTTCACTTTCGACAAACTCGGCAGTCACTTTTTTTCCAAAACCTCGCGCAACAGTACATAGTGCATTCACCAAAATCACATCGTCGCTATTTTCCGCTAAATTTCGAATAAATGATCCATCAATCTTGACAACATCTACCGGAAGTTCTCGTAAATAAAAGAACGATGAAAATCCCACACCAAAATCGTCCAGTACAAACCCACAACCTAATTCCTTAATTTCCTTCATCAAAGTACGCACACCCGGAATATTTTCTAATGCGGCCGTTTCGGTAATTTCAAACATTAATTTTTCTGGATCAATCTGATATTCCGACAATTGCTGTTTCAAAATCGGTAAAAGCTCAGGGTCATTAAACGCATGGGCCGATAAATTGATCGAAAAATTAGCAAAAATACCGGCTTCATAAATCTTCGCGGCAAGTATGATTGCTTTACGTAATACCATGTGATCGATAGCGTGTATCAATCCGGTATTTTCAGCAGCAGGAATGAAGTCCGCCGGGGAACGTATCGTGCCATCCTTATCTTGCATTCGTATCAACACTTCATAATGTGAAACACGTTTGGTTTTTATATGCATAATCGGTTGTAGATACAACATGAAGTTATCGTGCGTGTGAGCATATTCTATGCGTTCTTTCCAATCCACTAATAACTGAATTCGGTCACGAATACGATCATCATCTGAAAACAAATACCAAGCGTTGCGTCCCATTGTTTTAGCCTGATACATGGCAAGATCCGCAGCTGCCAGTAAATCCTGAATGTTTCCACCATGCTGCGGAAACAATGCGATACCAATGCTGGCTGAAATTTTGTGCGTGCGATTATTAATTACTAATTGTGCTTGATTGAGTTGACCCAACACTTTTTTTGCGACTTCGATTGCACCTTCGGCATTAATCTCCGGTAGGATAATGGCAAATTCATCTCCACCTAAACGACCTGTAATGTCTCCTGTGCGCGTTGTCTTAGAAAGCATAGTCGCTACCATTTTCAATAAGGCATCACCAGCCTGATGACCACTAACGTCATTAATAAATTTAAAACGATCCAAGTCAAAAAACAATAAAGCGCCTGGATGTTGATAGCGTTCAGCATTATGCAACACTTGTTCTAATTCTTCACTAAAACGCCTGCGATTGAGCATATTTGTTAACGGATCATGATCAGCCAGCCAAGCCAAATGTCCTTCTACCCGTTTGTATTCTGTAACATCTAAACCCACAGATAAAATAGAAGGATCTTCTGCAGAATTCCAAGTCAGATGCGAATGTAACCATGCAACGTGGCGCTTTGAGCCGTCCTTACAGTGAGTGATTGCTTCATGCCGTAACTGCATTTTTTGTCCTGCATGAACTTCTGCAAAGCGACCACTAACATCTTCAATTTCATACTCGGGTATAAGCGTCGAAAGAAACGATTTTCCTAATAACTCATCCGCAGTGTAACGCGTTAACATTTCACCGTAAGCATTTAACGAAATAATTTTTCCAGATGAATTTTGTGTCAAAACAATCGCCTGAGCTGTATTAAGTAAATTGTTGACGAAGTCTCTCTCTCGACTGAGTTCATCCCGTTGCTCAATCAACATTTTGGTACGAGAAGAAATTTTCAATTCAAGTTTTTCTAACTGATGAGATAGCATAATCGCGGCTTCCGATAGAGTATCTACTTCATCTCTAGAATTTCTTACTTGATCCGACGCAGTGATCGATTGACGAAAATTCTCAAACTGCCCACTTGCCAATAAAGGTAAAGCAAATGCAACATCCTTTAAACGAGAAAGAATGCGCGTAAATATCAATAACAGAATCAGTTGCGAAGCAATCAAGCCCAGTAAACCAGTGAAAGCTATGTTCCAGATTGAATTGTGAATATTTTTAACCGCTAAAGTCACATTACTGATAACGACGAGAAAAGCACTCTCATTTTCAACTGAATCTAATGTAAAAGATTCAACTTGATGGGAAAATTTTTCACGGTTGATTTGAATTCCGTCGGTTAATGTATCAATTTTTGGGTAAAGTTCTGAAACTCCTTGAAGGATTGGGTGATTTTCTTCTGGATTGGTAAGCCCAGAAACGTGCATATTCCAATTCTTGATAAATTTAAATTTTTCTTCATGAGATAAGTTTTCTTGATGTTTTATGAGCAAACCGATATCTGCGCCAAAGATACGTTTAAATGATACCAAGACATCGATTAAAGAAATCCCCAGCACGATAGTACCCACTTTACGGCCTTCGACTAACAAAGGCGCGACACTATACTGTATGCAATTTTCTTGACAGGATAAAGGGCTAATCGGTTGTTCGAATTCATTGACGTAACGCACCCAGCTACTTAATACATCCTTCTTGATGTCGGTGTATTCTGCATTATCCCAACCCGCAACAAATTGATTTTTATCATCAAAAAAATACACAAATTCCACATCATTATGAAATTGTAATAATGACCAATGTTGATCGAAAGCTTTACTAATATGTTCACTGTCATTATTCAATAAAGCGGTTTTCATTCCATTCAAAAAAGGAATAATTTCTGCGAGTCGATCTAGATTTTGTATGGTGTTATCGATTAGATTGTCTATTTCTCTTGAAAAACGCTTGTGATCTATTTTCCGTTGATCCTCATAGCTTTTCACCAATCCTAAATAGCTGATAGCCGAAAATACCACTACAATTACAAGTAATATTAGGCTACTCCCCAATAGAATTTTCCATCGCAAGCTATAAAAATTCCTTTTTTCCCTTACGGGCGCAAGCTGCGATTTAATCATCGGATAATCAGGATCGTTACTCATCAAATCACTCAATTAAAAACGATAAGAAGCTTGAATAGCAAAGAGATCCCAGTTCTTCTCTGTTTGATTTAAAAGGGGATTGTCTAATCTTGATATCCAACCGGTTCCGTTCACATGGTGGTATTCAGCACGTACCATGAATTCTGGCGTAACATTCCAGCGTAATCCCACTGTAAAATCTTTAGCATAACGAGAATGCTCAAACCCTTTGAGACGGTCAGAATCTTTAGAAGCCCAAATTTTCCCATTCTTGTCAGAACGATCAGTAAACATCACGTCATAGCGTATAAATGTTTCCAATTTGGGAGTAATTCGATATTCCCCTTGAACATAAAAGCTTTCTCCAAAGAAATTGGTTGTATCGATAGTGTTATGGTGAAAACCCGAGTAGGCAAAATGCCTGATTGCATATTCTCCTGTTAAACTCCAACGTTCTGCGTTGTATTGCGCAGAAAAATAAACTGGGGAAAACTGTAACGAACCAGATGTGATAGGAAGCCCTAGTATTTTTTCCCCAACGGGTGGATCGTAATTTGAATCAAGCCAAATTCCGCTCACACCCAAGCGAATTCTCTTATCATTGGTTTCATAAATACCACGACCAATATACGATACCTCCCGTGTTAAATGACCATGCATATTAGGAAATACTAAAACGGCTCGTTCCGTATCTCGATCACTCACAATAGGAAATAAAAGACCCACTTGAGTTGAAAAGGTACCCCATCGAGAGTGGCCTACATCAGCATATAATTGTACAGAATCACCGGACAATGCAAGATTACGGGTACGGTCAAAATAAATCGATTGAGGCAACAGAATACTCGGTCGAGTAAACGGCACATCACGCGTATCATTGTAAAAGCCAAATGGATTTTTCAAACGTCCTGCACGTATGCCGAATTGGTTCGCTTCATGCGAATACAATCGGTAGTCTAAAAATGCAAAATCAAGACGAGGCATTCCAGAGCTTCCTTCTCCAGCACGACGAGACAATACCTGTGCTGATATCAAAAGCTTAGGTAGTGGTCGGAACGAAGCATTTAACCCCGCCTCAGTTAAACCGAAGCTCCCTCCTGCTCCACTGGTACTATGTCCAAACACATTGTTATGCGAGGATAGAATATAGGATTGTCCAATAAATCCATGAATCTGAAAATCACTTTGTACGGATTTTTTTTGATACCAATCAATGGTTCTATCAATCAATCCCGATGGTTTTTTGTTTTCTGTTACTTCACTTGCCCGAATAGGCAACTCTGAAACTTGTAACCATTTGGCGGGGGCTTCTTGAGAATTGGATATTGTTGTCTTTGGATTTTGATATTGTGCTTGCGCATGGACAGATACATTTCCAAGCAATAACAGTAAGACAATCTGTCTTATAGTTTTATCGGGGAAAATCGATAAAAAGTTATTTAATCTCGAGCACTTTAACATTTTCATTAATATTCGCTCTCCGTAAATAACCAATTGCACCAGGGGTACTCGCTACTTTTGTCAGCATCTCTTCTGTAGAATTCACTTTAATAGGTGCCTGACCTGTTCCAGAAAATACCAATTTGTCCCATATAGATCTAAGTTGATATGGAAAAACGTTTAATTTCTCTTTAGAAAAGCTTTGATGTAATTGATCATCATCTGGCAGTACGAAAACTCTTATTTTTGTACCATCCGACCAAGTTTTCAAATGCATGCTAAAAATTGAACGAAGTGAATTAGCAGAAAGTATATTCTCACCAACTCCTTTATTTATCACTACTTCGTAGTGATTGTCTGCACGAGCTTGTGATATTGAAAATAAAAAAACTATTAGCAATATGCAATGAATAAAAAAGCTATTTGCAGACAAAAAAAATAACAAATATCTAATTGGAAAAAAAAACGAAGACACAAATCGATTCAAGAAATGAATTCCTGTTTAGATATCTTCCGCAAAAGTGGAGAAGCTGGATCATACTTACCACATTCCGTCATTACTTCCCAAGAATCATAATGTTCAAGGTACATTCTGTTCAGTATTTCTTCCACGCTGATGCAGTAAGGTCTCCGAATGCCATGATAATTAACAGGTGGACCAACGCAATAAAAATTCAATCCATAGTATCCGAGCAGTCTATTGAGAGCCGGTTCCATTGCGGAAATCCAATATTTTACATTATATTTCAATGACATGCGCATAACACATGCCATCAAAAGAAGACTCAAATGCGGTGTGGCTCTTCGATCTGTGGCTCGCCGGTCTCTATCTGAGCGAACAATACTCTCATTTTTCTCACTTGAGCTCTCGTTTGATTCACCTTCAGAGGATTTTCTTCGCTCTCCTTTGCGACGATCAAATTGACTTAAAATGACCGCTCGAGAAATTTCAGCGATCTCAAGGCGGTTAAATTTACTGATATGGCAAAGTTGTAAATCTAATTTTGTATTGATTTCTACAGGAAATAATTTCTCAGGATTGTTAGGGTCAACCAAAACAAGACGTACTGACCCCACATACTGACCTGTCGATTTAAAGCGTAACAAAGCATGACATGCATGTTTATCGTATTCATCTTTTTCAAGCTGATTGGGATAATCTGCTGCATTCATATCAGGAAAACTGTTTTGTACACATAAAACTTGATAGCGAATTCTATAAACAGCTTCAAGCAATTCTGGCGTGTCAGCTATAACAATCTCAAAGAAACTTTGAAATCCTTTATACGAATCATTCATGATCGTTAAATAAGTTTTTACCTGTTAATTAGGATTTAAATTATTTCTTAATTGACTTTTTTGCAATGTTTAGTAATGCAGAAAAAACTCAAGCTGATATTTACGATTTGTAAGTCTTCTAAATTCTATCAAGGAATACTTATATTTTTTTCAATATGCTCGTTTCTACACTGTTTTAACGATCATTAAATGATCGAATTAATCATACTATTACGCACATGCTATTTAAGACGATTTAGCATAAATATTCAATCAATGTTAAATATTTATTTGGATAATTACAATATACAAATGAAAATGTATAAAGTGCGCAACAGAATTGAAATTAAACCAAAAAATACCAAAGAGTTAAAGATTTTATAGCATGCATCTTTTTTACTGATTAAACCAACACTTCCTCAGGCAGCGGATGATTTAAAAATTGCGTTGGGCTAGCACTTAATCCGTAAGCACCCGATTGCAATATAGCCACTAAATCACCCACATCTGCTTTTGGTAACGATATATCGTCAGCCAAAAGATCAAGCGGCGTACACAGAGGCCCAACAATAGATACCTGTTCTTTTTCTGAGTCTTTTACTTTATTTCCTAAGACAACTGGAAAATTTTTACGAATTACCTGACCCAAATTGCCTGATGCCGCGAGATGATGATGCATACCGCCATCGGTAATCAAAAAAGTTTTTCCACGAGATTCTTTGCGCTCTAAAACACGGCAGACATATATTCCTGCTTCTGCTACGATATAACGTCCCAATTCCAATGCCACCCGTGTTTCGGGTAATTGACTTTGAAATGCATCAAGCATCGGTTGTAGATTTTCGCCTATCTCTACTAGATTTAATCTTTTTTCACCGGGAAAATAAGGCACACCGAAGCCTCCCCCGATATTAAACAATCGCATCGAAGAAGGCGAGTGTTCTGCTAAGCGGATTCCTAACTGCAGCGTTTTCAATTGCGCTTCTTGAATGGCGACAACATTGAGATTTTGTGAGCCGCTAAAAACGTGCAAGCCAACAAAATCCATTGCATAGTCGTTCAATGTTTTTAATACTCGAGGAACACGTTCGACATCGATCCCAAAAGGTTTGGCGCCCCCGCTCATTTTCATACCCGATGATTTCAGTTCAAAATCAGGATTGACACGAATCGCTACTGATGGAGTGAAGCCCAATTGATCACCCAGTTCAGCAATCGATTTCAATTCCTGCTCTGATTCGATATTGATGGTAACACCGGCTGCTATGGCGGACCGAAGCTCATGTATTCGCTTGCCTGGACCGGCAAAGCTAATCTTGTCAGGGGTTAGAGGCGTATCCAACGCAACTTTCATTTCTCCGATAGAAGCCACATCGATTCCATCCACCATACTTGCCAAGTGTTGTACTAACGCAGGCATTGGATTGGCTTTCATCGCATAGTGCAACAATAAACCTTTAGGAAGATACTGACGCAATAATGCTACTCGCTCGGTAATTTTTTCTCGATCATAGGCATAGAAAGGTGTAGAACCCACTCGTTCGACCAAACGCGTTATTGGCATACCGCCAAGATATAGGCAATGATCATGAACAGGAAATTGCAGTAATGGTGCGTGTTCAGGAGCGGTGTTTTTCATGCTTGGCTTTGTGTAAAGAAATGTTGCATTTCTTGAGCAAGTCGATGGCGGTCAATTTTGCCATTTGAATTTTTGGGCAACTCCGATTGCCAGATCTCGATATGATGAGGGCACATATAAGCTGGCAATTTATTCTTACAAGACTGCGACACAGTATCGATATCCAAAATCACATCAGGCTTCGTTGTGGCAATCACCACGATACCCTGCCCCAACGCCGCATGTGGCACACCGAATGCAACCACTTCATTAATATGTTCGATGTCATACAATATTTCCTCGATCTCCGTTGGACTAATGCGGTAACCTGAGCTTTTAATCAAAGCGTCGCGACGTCCGATAAAGTACAAAAATCCTTCAGCGTCCATTTTTACCGTATCCCCAGACCAGGCAACGATTTCTCTCAATGGCAAATCATTTTGTTGAGTCATCATTGGTTTAAAAGTCTTTGCCGTTTTTTCAGGGTCATTCCAATAACCCATCGCAACAGTAGCGCCTCGATGCACCAACTCACCCGGCTCCTCAGGTTCACAAGCCGTTCCATCTTGGCGCAATACTAAAACTTCAGCATTGGGTATCGCTTTGCCAATCGAATTTGGTCGTCGATCGATTTCTTCCGGAGCCAGATAGGTAGAACGAAAAGCTTCGGTAAAGCCATACATCAAGAAAATTTGTGTCTTAGGCAATAGGTTACGTAATTGTTGAATGACAGTAACAGGCAGCGCACCACCGGAATTAGTAATGTATCGCAATGAGTCAATCCCAAGCCAGTTCAATGCTACAAGCTGAATCCACAAAGACGGCACGGCTGCGAGTCCGGTAATACGATATCCCTTTACATGATCCAAAATATCGCGCGGCAGCAGATAATTCATCAACACATTGGTCGCGCCCACAGAAAAGGCCGTGGTGAGTTGACTTAATCCATAATCAAAACTGAGCGGCAACACTGTTAGAATTCGATCTGCTACGTCATTATGCAAATAAGACGAAACGCTTCTTGCACCTGCAATCAAATTGCGATGCGAAAAAACAACACCTTTCGGCTTACCAGTACTACCTGAAGTATAAATGATTGCCGCCATATCGTTATCAATGACCTTCACCGAACAGTGCGCATTCATAGCCTGTACCACATCCCACGGTACCATCCGAAGATTTGCAACGATTGAATATTCGTGATGGTGATCATCCACAACCACAACCGTGTGTAACATAGTTTGGCTCAATACCATAGGTTGCAGTATTGCGAATCTTGCTGCAGAAGTGATCAAGATTCTCGCACCGCAGTCGTACAAAATATGGGCAACTTGGCCAGATTTCAATACCGGATTCACTGGAACAAATACGCCTCCCGCTCGAGTTGCGGCAAACATCGCAATCACACTCTCAAATCGTTTCTCGAGATAAATGGCTAATCGATCGCCACGACACAATCCTAATGCAGAAAATCCTTGCGCGATTTGTTCAACTTGTTGGGCCAAGCTTGCATAAGTCAATGTTTCATACTGATAACATAACGCTTCTGCATCCGGTCGCGTTGTAGCAGAGTTTTGAATAAGATCGTGAAACAAATCAACCATGTATCGTCAATGTGTATGTGATTAGTGAGCAAGCCTAATATAGTGTGCGCATTATATAGAGCTTTATCAATCTTATTGATGGCAAGAAGATCTTTTCGTGTCATACAAACCAATCTTTCCCCACATAAGACACGAAGCAAGAAGATTCGCGTAAAATGCGACTATTTCCAGAGACATCTCATTATCTTCATTAAACTACCATCATGACCGTTCGCACTCGTTTTGCCCCCAGCCCTACCGGCTATCTCCACATTGGCGGCGCTCGCACAGCGCTTTTTTCATGGGCTTATGCCCGCAAGCATGGTGGTAAATTTATTTTGCGCATCGAAGATACCGATCAAGAACGCTCCACTGCTGAATCGACACAAGCTATTTTGGATGGCTTGTCATGGCTCCAAATTGACTATGACGAAGGTCCTTTCTATCAAATGCAACGTTTGCAGCGTTACCAAGAAGTAGCTGAACAATTATTAAAAAATAATCAGGCCTACTATTGCTATGCTTCCAAAGAAGAGCTCGAAGAAATGCGAGAAAAACAGCTTGCGGCAGGATTAAAACCACGCTATGACGGACGCTGGCGTGATTCGAACAAAACGCCACCCGTAGATGTAAAACCAGTTGTGCGCTTAAAAAATCCATTGAGTGGATATGTGATGTTTAACGATGAAATCAAAGGCCATATTAGCGTAGCTAATCAGGAACTTGATGATTTGGTGTTGCTACGTAGCGACGGCATTCCTACCTATAATTTCAGCGTGGTACTGGATGATCTCGACATGAATATTACGCATGTGATTCGCGGCGATGATCATGTCAACAACACACCCAGGCAAATCAATATTCTTAAAGCCCTTGATGCACCACTGCCAAAGTATGCACATGTACCGATGATTCTCGGCTCAAACGGAGAACGTTTGTCCAAGAGGCACGGTGCCGTTTCAGTTACGCAATACCGCGACGATGGCTATTTGCCACAAGCATTACTTAATTATCTCGCTAGACTCGGTTGGTCGCATGGTGACGAAGAAATATTCAGCCGTGAAGAATTGATCGAATGGTTTGATTTGTCGGCAATCAGTCGCTCTCCGGCTAAATTCAATCCAGAAAAGCTGTTTTGGATCAACCAACAATATCTTAAAAAAACCGATAATGCGGAGTTAGCTGAATTGGTAATACCGTATCTCGAAAAACATGACTGTCAGATTGCGTCAGGCCCTGATTTGAATGCTGTCGTTGAGCTTTTAAAAGAACGCGTCAACACTCTGGAAGAATTGGCCGATGCTGCCGTTTATTTTTACCGACGTTTGGAACCATCCGATGAATTAAAAGGACAATACTATAACGCCGAAACCTTATCATTACTGACTGAATTAGTGGATAAATTTAAAAGCATCGACTGGAATAAAGCAGCTATTCATCAGGAAATCAAAAATATAGCAAAAAGCCGCGACGTAAAACTCCCCAAAATTGCCATGCCACTTCGAGTCATGGCAACAGGCGAAGTTCACACACCATCGATTGATGCTGTCTTAGAGCTACTCGGTCGAGATGAAGCGCTTATACGCATCACTGCTTGTTTGGATAAAATCCCCCGCTGAAGTTTTCTTTACAAGCTATCAACGCGTCAGTATAATCGCTGTTCCTTTGATCAAGGGGGTATAGCTCAGCTGGGAGAGCGCTTGCATGGCATGCAAGAGGTCAGCGGTTCGATCCCGCTTATCTCCACCAGTTTCTACTGTGGATTGAGCAATGCTGTAACGATATCACTTTGTCCCCATCGTCTAGAGGCCTAGGACATCGCCCTTTCACGGCGGTAACAGGGGTTCGAATCCCCTTGGGGACGCCAAATGAATGACCCCTCTCCCAAAGGGTGAGGGAAAAATTAACCGCATCGTGTTTGAAAAACACAAAAAAATTCCCTCATTTTTTAACGCCAAATCAAAATAATATGAAGAAGCACTGGAAGCTAGAATTGATCATGACAGAGTTTTCTAGCAGCAGTACTTATTCTAGCCATCAGTTTTATCAGTATTATTTTTTACATCTAAAAAAAATTATAACGATCTATGAAATTCGTTATATACTGCAGGGCCAAACCTAAAATTAAATATTTTTTTAAAGGGACTAATAAATGAAATATACACTTCTTTTAGCTGCATTACTCGCTTTTGGATTGTCTGCATGTGGTAAACCTGGTCAAGCTTTGCCTGAGAGTGAGAAAGCAAATTACGAAAAAATTATGAAAGGCGAACAGATCGAGTGTCCAAATGGGCTTGACGGTAATGGCAACTGCTTAAAAGAAGGTGCAGATCCTCGTCCATATGGCGGAAAAGGCAAAGAAGGTCATTAATTGCACGTGCATCTATCTGAATAAACCGCCTTCGGGCGGTTTTTTTTGTTTGGGCTTTATGTTGTTGTTAATTTTCTGATCAAATAATTCAAAAAAATGGCATCTTTTTGGTTTAAAGAATATACCGTTGAATATCTCGAAGGACTGCGTAATGCAAATATGGGTGAGCATATCGGCATCCACTTTACTGAAATAGGCAAAGATTTTTTAAAAGGATCCATGCCAGTAGATAATCGTACAACGCAACCTTTTGGCATCTTACATGGTGGCGCAAGCTGCGTTTTATCAGAAACCTTAGGAAGTGTAGCAGGATGGATGACGATTGATCCAGAAAAATACCGAGCAGTTGGACTCGAACTCAACATCAATCATATTCGTGCAGTCACTCAAGGCAACGTCATCGGTACCTGCACTCCATTACACGTAGGCAAGCGTACGCAAGTGTGGCAGACAGATATCACTGAACAAACTACTGGCAAACGCGTTGCCATTTCTCGATTAACACTCGCGATTATTGAACAAGGCACCTTGAGTGCGCAAAAAGAACATGTAATTGTTGAGAAAATCCGCCAATAAACTAATTAAATCTCTCCAGTAGTCCTAAAAGTATCTTACTGCTTGGGTTCTTTATGTTGATTGGATGAATTTTCGGCTACTTCGTTTTTTTGTAGCGGAATTTCTGCCGTAGCTGCATCGCTGGATTGTTTCTGGACATTCGTTTGCGACATTTCAGCTAGATGCTCTTCCTGTTTTTCCTTACTCCGCCACATAAAATAGACTGCACCCATCGTAACTAATATCAGAGGAACGACGACTGAAAAGAGTAATGCATTCTCAATAGTGATGCCTGGGGGAGGAGATTTATTGACAATCATATACGCATGCGCAAAAGCAAAACCATAAACTGGAAATAATGCAGCCATGAAACGGTTAGTAATAAGAGGACGTACGGTTAACATATTCAGTATGTTTGACCCGTAATATCCCAGAAAATAAACAAAAACATAAAAAAAAGTATTACTCATGAATGATTCCTTATTTGAATTTCGACCTAAACAAATATTTTGCCGTCTAGTATACCTATAAACTATGATATGCAAACAGTCGTGTTGTTAGTAGTTATCATAAATTCTTAAATCAATTTACCAATATGTCTTCTGTGTTTAAAGCAATGATTAGCGCTTTTCGTGATTTATTTAGACTTCGTGTTGCATGGATTATCGTCTGGCCTTTACTTACCGCTATGTTTTTTTGGCTGGGTGTGGGATATTTTTTCTGGGACGATCTATCTTCGCTGATGTACCAAGCATTTGATGCAATTGGAGTCGGTGATCGATTAAAAAATATTCAATCACCTTGGCTTGCATCAAGCATTCAGTTTTTTTTGCATTTCTTGGTCATAGGGCCGCTGATTATTGTCACAACGTTGATTATTACTTCAATTTTCGGAATGCCGGCATTAATAAAATTAGTTGCCGATCGAAATTACCCAGAGCTCAAACGAGAAAATGGGGGAGGAATTGCTGGAAGTGCGATCAATACGATGCTTTCCATTGGCTTTTTCATCGTCATCTGGATCGTGACTTTGCCCCTCTGGGCCATTGGTATAGGTATTATTGTGCCTTTTGTTGCTGCAGCATTTATGAATCAGCAGTTATTTCGTTATGATGCATTATCCGAGCATGCAAATAAACAAGAAATCAAAGATATTGTAAACACGAACAAGTATTCTTTATGGGGATTGGGACTACTAACAGGGTTAATACAATTTGTTCCTGTATTGAATTTTTTCGCACCCATTTTCACAGCATTGGCATTTATCCATTTTGGCTTATATCAATTAAAGCTATTACGATTGAATGTCTCTTAATCGCTCCTGAAAAACTGTGCCAATTGCTATTTTGGAACGGTAGTTTCAAAAGGCGAGGGGTCAATAAAGACAAAATCAGGCAATCTGAACTTCTTCCCTCAAATAACTTGCGAAGCTTGTAGTTTTCGTCGTGGGAAGAAGAATCAAAAAAATGGTGAGCAGTCATTGTTTAAAATTTCAGGCGGCAGCAGCTATCATTATGAATATTACGACTTCGGTTGACAGTTTTGATAAATTAAACTGTTTTCAAGGAGTCGATAATGAATCTACAAGCACAAAGAGATATATCTCGCGCAAACTCAAAGTATTTGAACATGCCACTAAA
>WBZN01001483.1_pt1 | contig 14262 bp, 11 predicted proteins | sample 5204281 | NCBI WGS metagenome assembly WBZN01 (sample SAMN12344347, study PRJNA552823) | activated sludge metagenome | biome: Activated sludge suspended growth; feature: Nitrification reactor; material: Wastewater; isolation source: activated sludge from nitrification reactor of wastewater...
GAAGCCGCGGAGCGAGTCGAGCGTGTCACCCCACCACTCGAGCCGGGCGGGCCCCGCCATCCCGAAGCCGTAGACGTCGATGATCCCGCCCCGGACGCTGAACTGGGCCACCTCGGTCACCGTCGCCGCCCGCGCGTAGCCCATCGCCTCGAGCTGGGCCGCCACCGCACCGAGCGGCGGCGTGCCCGGCCCACCCAGCCGGAGCGTGGCGGCCTGCAGTCCCGCCACCACGCCGGTGCGTTCCTGGGTGGCCCGGGCGGTGGTCACGAGGATGCGGAGGCGCCCCTCGAGCAGCGCGGCCAGCGTCTCGGCCCGCTCCCCGGCGATCTCGTAGTGCGGCTCCTCCTCGCCCAGCGACTCCCGCTGCGGGTAGAGCGCCACGGCGGCGTCGGTGAGGTGCTGCAGGTCGGTCACCCAGCGCTCGGCGTCCGCGGGCGTGGTGGCGATCACCGTGAACAGCCGCGACGGAAAGGCCCGGGCCAGCCACGCCAGCATCACCACGGGGCTCGAGCCGGGAAGCCCGGCGAGGGGGAGCTGCGCGCCCCGACCGGGCAGCCGGTCGCGCAGGTCGAACGCGAAGGCGGTCCGCTCGAAGGCGTCCAGCAGCAGCTGCAGGGTCATGCGGCGCGGCGCGTCCCGCTCGCGAGCAGCACTTCGGCGAGCGCCAGGAGGAGGGCCAGCCAGAGCAGCGGCCCGGCCAGGCTGGCGCGGCCCAGGCCGGCGAAGGCGGCATCGGGCGCCGCGGCGAGTTCGAGGAGGCGCGCCGTGGGCCACAACCGGCGGACCTGTCCCGCCTCGGCCATGGCCAGCGCGGACTCCCGCGGGTCGAGGTTGGCGGCCAGTCCACCCACGGTATCCCGACCCGCGAGCAGGAAGTAGAGACCGGTCGCAGGCGGCCGGAAGGCCGCGCCGCCCTCGACCGCCCACCGCCGCTCCCCCTGCGCCACCTGGGTGACGAGGTCCGGCAGCAGCACCGGCTCGCCCGGCGCACCCTCGAGCACCGCCAACTGGCCGCGCGCCACCCGGTTGAGCAGCGCATCCACCAGGGGCAGGAACGCGGCGCGCAGCGGCAGCGGCGTCCACGCCGGGTCGAGCCGGCTGCCGAGCAGCACCACGTCGCCGGACCGCACGATCCATGGGGCGCCGGCCACGGTGAGCACCACCCCGCTGGCCGCGGCGTCGCGGAGCGGCTCGAGCTGGTAGCGGCGGAGCACCGCCTCCCGTCCGAGCAACGGCCCGCTGTCCGTGACCGCCGCGCTTTCCACCAGCGCCGCGTAGCGCCAGCCGACCCCGCGCCGCTCCAGCGCGCGGTTGAGCGCCCCCACCGCCGCCGGGTCGGCCGGGGGCAGGACCACCGACGCCCCGGCCCCGAGGGTGCCGAAGGTCAGCTCGCTGCCCGGCCGGATCCGGCCGCTCGCCACCAGGACGCCGGCGGCCGCGTCGACGTAGCGGTCACGCGGATCCCAGGCCACCCGGGCCACCGGCGCCACCCGGACCAGCGCCTCGCGACGGTCGTCGAGGCGGAACTCATCGGCCACCTGCGCCGCGGTCACCGGCCACCACCCCGGGAGCGCCGGGCCGAGCGTGAAGCTGGCGGTTGCCCCGGCCGGCACCAGGGCCTGGCGCGCCGGCCGGTCGCCCAGCTGCACCGAGAGCGCCGCCGGGGCCGCGGCGTCGCCGGCCACGGTGGCGCGGGCCGCCCCGCCCTCGGGGGTCCAGGGCTGTGCCCCGGGGTCGAGCCCGACGACCCCGGTGTTCTCGGGCGCCGGCGCCGCCGGGTGGGCGACCACGATCGGCGCCCGCGCCGTCGTCGGGCCGAGGGCGGTGGCCTGCAGGTCGGTGAGGGCGACGATCCCGCCGGGCCGGGCGTCGCTCGCGAGCACCTGGCCGGCGAGCGTCAGGGCCTCGCCCAGGTCCATCCGGATCCGCGAGGGCTCGAGGCTGTCCACCTGGGCGCGGAGGGCGGCGGGGGTGCCACGCCGCGCGATGCCGTCACTGGTGAGCAGCCAGACCGCGTCGGCCGGCGTGGCGCGCTCGAGCACGCGCCGGGCGGCCGCCCGCAGGTCGGTGAGGCGCGGCGTCCCCGCCACCACCGCGGCGCTCGAGGGCGAATCGTCGAGCACCACCACCAGCGCGCTCGGGGCATGGGTCCCCCCGCGCGCCAGCGATGCCGCCGGCCCCGCGGCCGCCAGCACCACGGCGAGGACGAGCAGGGTGCGCACCAGCAGCAGCAGCCAGTGCCGCAGCTTGAGCCGGCGCTGGTGCTCCTCGGTGACCTGCACCAGGTAGCGGACAGCCGGGAATTCGATGGTCGGCGGATCGCGGCGCTGCATGAGGTGAAGCAGCAGGGGCAGGCCCACCAGCGGCAGGCCGAGGAGTGCCCAGGGCTGGAGGAAGCCGATCACGCGAGGCCGGCGGGGCGGCCCACCACCCGGCGCAGCGCCAGCCCGAACGGCGTGTCGGTGGTGATGTGATGATAGTGGATGCCGCCGGTGCGGCAGGCCCGGCGCCACGCGGCCACCACGCCGGTCACCGTCTCGCGGTAGGCGGCCGCCCAGTCCCGCGGCCGGAGCGTCACGCCCTGCCCCGTCTCCGGGTCCTCGAACCGCGCCTCCGCCGGCCCGGCGAGTTCCAGCTCCGCCGGATCCATCACGTGCAGCACCAGGACCTCGTGCCCGCGGTGCCGCAGGAACTTGAGGGCCCGCAGCGTCAGCTCCCGTTCCAGCAGCAGGTCGGAGACGAAGATGACCAGCCCCCGCCGCCGCAGCAGCCCGACCACCCGGCGCAACGCCGGCTCGGCCGCGGTCCCGAGGCCGGGGCCGAGCCCGCTCAGGGCCGCCAGGAGCTGCTGGCCATGGGACGGCCGCGCCCGGGCCGGGACCACCGCCCGGACCGTCTCATCGAACGCGATCAGCCCCGTCGCGTCCCGCTGCCGCAGCAGCAGGAGCGCAATCGCGGCGGTCAGGCGGCGGACGTACTCCAGCTTCGAGAGGGTCCGCCCCGCATCCCCGGCCCAGGCCATGGATCGGCTGGTGTCCACCACGAGCATGGCACGGAGGTTGGTCTCTTCCTCATACTGTTTCACGTAGAAGCGGTCCTTGCGGCCCATGAGCTTCCAGTCCACGTAGCGCAGCTCATCCCCCGGCTGGTACATGCGGTGCTCGGCGAACTCCACCGAGAATCCCCGCCGGGGAGAGCGGTGCAGGCCGGTCAGGAACCCCTCGACGATACCCTCGGTCAGGAGCTCCAGCCCGGCCAGCCGGGCGGCATCTCGGGGGTCGAGCAGGTCGAGCGGTCGGGGGGCAGCAACGGGCGTGCTCATGGGGGCGTCAACGTACCGGGGCATCGGTACCCAAGTCAACGCGGACACTGAGTGTCCGGCGGCGCGGACACTCCGGGCCAGGGTTCCGACTGGGAACAAACGTGTAGGTCATTGTCTCACAACATGATAGCGATTTCTGTGGCGCTGGCACATCCCCTGCTCTGGTGCCTTCCGTCCACTCAGTTGTCCCTGGAGGCATCATGTCCGCCGCCCTGATCCTGGCGCTGGCCGCGCTCACCATCACCGGCCCAGCTCCCACCCCGACCGCTCCGGATGCCATCATCGCCCGGTGGGTACGGGGCACATCCACCGACCGTCCCCGCATCAACGTCTGGCTCAACCGCGACGACGTCTACAATCGTGGCGACAATGCCCGGGTCTACTTCAAGAGCGACCAGGATGCCTACGTGACCATCCTCCGGGTGGATACGGACGGGCGAATCCGCGTTCTGTTTCCCATCGACCCCTGGGAGGACAACTGGGCCCGGGGCGGCCGGACCTTCGAGGTCCTCGGACGGGAGCGGGACGAGGCGTTCCGGGTCGATGACTACCCCGGCGTGGGCTACATCTTCGCCATCTCCTCCGAAGATCCCTTCAACTACGACGACCTGGTTCGCGGGGATCACTGGGATTACCGGGCGATCTCGGACGGCCGCGTGCGCGGCGACCCGTACGTGGCGGTGGCGGACCTGGCGGAGAAGATCGGCCAGGAAGACGCCTACGACTACGATGTCGCGGAATACAACGTCGAGCGCCACTACGACTACCCGCGCTTCGTCTGCTACGACTGCCACACCTACGCCAGCTGGCGGTACTGGGATCCCTACAGCCACTACTGCTCGCGGTTCCGCATCGTGATCTACGATGACTGGTACTACTACCCGTACCGCTATTACCGCGGCGGGACGGTGATCGTGCGGCCCTACCGGCCTGGTCCGCGGTACGTGTTCAAGGACTACGACCAGCGCAACGACTACATCACGCGGGTGGCGGAGCGGCCCCGGGTCCCGGAGGATCGTCGGCCGGTCATCGACCGCGACCGGACCAGCGCCGACGTGGGCGGCCGGGGCAGCGTCCCCGCGCCCGTCTCGCCGCGCCGCCGGACGGGTGAGACCGCCGCCCCTGGCGCCGCTTCGCCGGGCTCGACCCCGCGGCGTCGGACCCCGGACGCGGGCAGCCCCTCGGCGCCCTCGACTGAGGGCAACCGCCGGCGCCCTGCCGACCAGCCGAGCGCGCCCCCGGCACGCCCGGAGAGCACCAGTGAGCCACGGCGACGGAGCGAGCCGGACCAGACCCGGGAACCGTCCTCGACCACCAGGGAGCAGCCCGGGTCGGGCTCGAGCCCGAGGCGGCGCCCGAGTGGCGAGAGTGGCGGTGGCCTGCGCGATACGGGCGAGGACCGTGGCGCCGAGACCCGCGCGGGTGAAGGCACCTCCCGCCGGAGCCCGGTGGAGAGCGAACCGCGGGATTCGCGCGGCAACGGGAGCACGCGGGAGCCGCGCCGCGAGGCCCCGGACGCCGCCCCGCGCTCCACGCCCCGCGAATCGCCCCGGGAGTCGCCCCGCGCGGCGCCGCCGGCCGCGCGAACGCCGGCGGAGCCGCGGGCCCAGCCGTCACAGCCCCGGAGCACGGGCCAGCCGGAGTTGCGTCGCCGGCGCCCCAATTAGCCCAAACGAAACCCCGATGAGCGCCCGGTCGTAGCACCCCCGACCGGGCGCTTATCTTTGGGCGCGCCCGACCACCACCCCAGCACAGGACCCTCATGCGACCGGCCTTGTCTGCCCGACTGTCACTGCTCGCCCTGGCGGCCCCCCTGGCCCTGGCGGCCCAGACCGCACCGGCCCAGCCCGCCCTCCGGCGCGCCGCCGCCACCATCACCGCCGCCGACGTGCAGCGGCGCATCAACATCATCGCCGACGATTCCATGATGGGCCGCAACACGCCGAGCCCCGGGCTGGAAATGACGGCGCAGTACGTGGCCGACGAGTTCAAGCGCTTCGGGCTCAAGCCCGCCGGCGAGAACGGCACCTGGTTCCAGCGCTACACCATCAGCCGGCGCCAGATCGACCCGGTGAACTCGCATGTCGGGTTCATTATCGGGGGGCAGCACGTCCACGCCGACCTGAGCAAGGATGCCCGCTTCGCCTTCGGCCGGGTGCCGAAGGAGGAGCTCCACCTCCCCGCGGTGCTGCTGGGCGGTCCGTTCACCGCCGAGGACGCCGGCAAGATCGAGGCGAAGGGCAAGGCCGTCCTGGTGGTCATGGACTACTCCAAGCCCCTGACGCAGGCCTTCCAGCAGTCGCTCACGGCCCTGCTCACCAGCGGGGCCTCCGCCGTGATGCTGCTCTCCAATCGCGATTCCGCCACCTTCGCGCAGCGGGTGGCGAACCAGGCGCAGGTGCGGATCGCGGTGGAGGGCACCGGCGAGGACGGGGTGCCGGTGGTGGAGGTGCACGAGCGCGCCGTGGGCAGCGCGCTGGCGGCCGCCGGCATCGATCCGGCCGGGATTCGCGCCGCGACGGCCCCGGTTATCCGCGACCTGCCCGGCCTGATGCTCGGCTTCGGGCTGGAGGAGCGGGTGCTCGAGTCGGCCACGGCCCCGAACACCGTCGGGCTGCTCGAGGGCAGCGACCCGAAGCTCAAGAACGAGTACGTGGTGTTCTCGGCGCACATGGACCACGTCGGCACCTCCGGCGGGGGCCAGTGCCAGGCCCGCGGCGGGGACAGCATCTGCAACGGCGCGGATGACGACGGTTCGGGCACGGTGGGCGTGGTGGAGCTGGCCGAGGCGTTCAGCCAGCGCGGCGTCCGGCCGCGCCGGTCGATCCTCTTCATCACCGTGAGCGGGGAAGAGAAGGGCCTCTGGGGCAGTTCCTACTTCGCGTCCCACCCCACGGTGCCGCTGGACAACGTGGTGGCGGACCTCAACATCGACATGATCGGCCGCAACTGGCCCGACACCATCGTCGCGATCGGCCGGGAGCACTCCGACCTGGGCGAGCGGCTGGCCCGGGTGCAGGCGGCGCATGCCGACCTCAACATGGCCGCGATCGACGACCGCTGGCCCGAGGAGAACTTCTACTTCCGCTCGGACCACTTCAACTTCGCGAAGAAGGGCGTGCCGATCCTGTTCTTCTTCAACGGCGTGCATCCCGACTACCACCAGGTGTCGGACTCGCCGGACAAGATCGACGCCGACAAGGAATCGCGCATCCTGCAGCTGCTCTTCCACCTGGGGCAGGAGATCGCCAACAACCCCGTCCGTCCCAAGTGGAACCCCGAGAGCTACGACAAGATCGTGGAGAAGAAGCCGGCCACCTGAGCCGTGCCGGGGCGGCGGGGGGTCACCCGATCCTCCGCCGGCCCCGTGTCGTATCGCCGTGCCGCCCGCCCGCCTTACCTTCCGGCATGCCCCACCGCCCCTCGCCCCTGCTCGGCATGCTGCTGACCGTCCTCTTCTGGGGCGGCAACTTCACCGCAACCAAGCTGGCGCTCCCCTTCATTCCCCCGCTGGCCTTCACCGCCATCCGCTTCACGGTGGGGACGGCGCTCCTGTGGTCGCTGCTGCGGCGGCTGGAGCCGGCGCACGACCTGCCGGCCGACCTCCGCTGGCCGATGGTGGCCCTCGGGGTCGTGGGCAACACGCTCTACCAGCTCTGCTTCATCCATGGCCTCGCGGCCACCACCGCGATCAACACCTCGCTGATCCTCTCGGCGATGCCGACCGTGGTCACGGTCACCGCCGGCCTGCTGGGGCTGGAAGTGATCACGGCCCGGCAGCGGTGGGCCCTGGGGCTGGCCACGGTGGGAGTGGTGGTGGTGGTGGCCTCGCGGGGCCTCGACCTGCGGCACGGGGACTGGCGCGGGGACCTGCTGATCCTGGCGGCGGTGGCGTGCTGGACGGCGTACACCCTCGGGCTGCGCCGCGTCTCGGGGCGGGTCTCGGCCCTCGGGGTGACCGCGTGGACGATGCTGACCGGCACCCCGGTCCTGCTCCTGGCGGGCGTCCCGAGCCTGCTGCGCACCGAGTGGCACGCCATCCCGGCCACCGCCTGGGGCGGGCTCGCCTACTCGACGCTGCTCTCGCTGGTGGCGGCCTACCTGCTGTGGAGCCGGGCGGTGCAGCAGATCGGCGCCTCTCGGGCGGCGCTCTTCACCTGCGCCACGCCGCTCATCGCCACGGCCATCGCGACGGCGGTGCTGGGGGAGCGGCTCACGGGGTGGCACCTGCTGGGCGGCGCGCTGATCGTGGGCGGGGTGCTGCTGGGCAACGCCCAGTTCCGGCGGCCCATCCCGGCCGAGGGCTAGCGGTTCAGGCGCCGGGGCCGGACAGCTCCTCGAGCCGGGCCATGGCGCGGCGGAGGTGCGGAATCACGATGCTCCCCCCCACCACGAGCCCGACCGAAAAGATCTCCAGGAACTCCTCCCGGGTGGTGCCTTCCTCATGGCAGCGCACCACGTGGTAGGTGATGCAGTCGTCACACCGGAGCACCAGGCTGGAGACCAGGCCCAGCATTTCCTTGGTTTTGGTGCCGAGGGCGCCCGGCTCGTAGCACCGGTGGTCCAGCGCGAAGAACCGGTTGATGGTCAGGTTGCCCGCGCCGAGGATGAGGTCGTTCATCCGGCTGCGGAAGGCGTTGAAATCGGCCAGGGAGCCGGTCGGGGAGTCGGTCATGGGGGGGGAAGGTAGGCCCGGGGACGCCGGCGGGGAACGCCCCCCGGGGCCTCCCCCTACCCCTTATCTTACCCGCCATGCGTCAGGCCCGAATCCGGAACTTCTGCATCGTCGCGCACATCGACCATGGCAAGAGCACCCTCGCCGACCGCCTCATCGAGGCGACGGGGGCGGTGGAGAAGCGGCTCATGCGCGAGCAGCTGCTCGACACCATGGACCTCGAGCGCGAGCGGGGCATCACCATCAAGCTCAACGCCGTCCGCATGGCCTACCGGTCGCGGGACGGGCAGGACTACGAGCTCAACCTGATCGACACCCCCGGCCACGTCGACTTCACCTACGAGGTCTCCCGTTCGCTCGCCGCGTGCGAGGGCGCGATCCTGGTGGTGGACGCCTCCCAGGGGGTGCAGGCCCAGACGCTCTCCAACCTCTTCCTGGCCATGGACGCCGGGCTCGAGATCATCCCGGTCCTCAACAAGATCGACCTGCCCGGCGCGGAGCCCGAGCGGCGGGCCCGGGAGATCATGGACCTGATCGGGTCGCGCCGGGAGGAGATCCTCAGCGTCTCCGCCAAGGAGGGGACGGGCATCCCCGAGCTGCTCGAGGAGATCGTCCGCAAGGTGCCGGCGCCGGCCGGGAAGCCGAACGCGCCGCTGCGGGCGCTGATCTTCGACTCGTACTTCGACCGCTACCGCGGGGCCATCCCCAGCATCCGGGTGGTCGACGGCACGGTGCGCAAGGGGATGGAGATCGCCTTCGGCGCGCACCCGGACGATGTCTACACGGTCGACGAGGTGGGCTACCTGCAGCTGGGCCAGCGTCCCACCGAGTACCTGGAGGCGGGCGAGGTGGGCTACCTCGTGGCCAACCTGCGGACCGTCTCCGACACCCGGGCGGGCGACACGGTCTTCGACGCCCAGGACCGGGCCGGCGAACTGCTCCCCGGCTACCGGGACGTGAAGCCGATGGTCTTCGCCGGCCTCTACCCCACCGACAGCGACCAGTACGAGCCGCTGCGTGACGCGCTGGCCAAGCTCAAGCTCAACGACGCCAGCCTGCAGTACGAGCCGGAGACCTCGACCGCCCTCGGCTTCGGGTTCCGCTGCGGCTTCCTGGGGCTGCTGCACATGGAGATCGTGGGGGAGCGGCTGGAGCGGGAGTTCAACCTCGACCTGATCACCACCGTCCCCACGGTGGAGTACAACGTCTTCCGGACCGACGGCAGCATGATGCTGCTGGAGAACCCGACCAACCTCCCCGACCCGGCGGAGATCTCGCGGATCGAGGAGCCGTACGTGAAGGCGCGCATCATGGCCCCGTCGGAGTACATCGGCGGCATCATGAAGCTGGGCACCGAGCGGCGCGGGGTGTACCACGGCATGAAGTACCTCGACACCAGCCGGGTGGAGTTCGACTTCGACTTCCCGCTGGGCGAGATCGTGCTCGACTTCTTCGACAAGCTCAAGGGCATCAGCCGGGGCTACGCCGCGATGGACTACGAGCTGGCGGGCTACCGGGAGTCGGACCTGGTCCGGCTCGACATGCTGATCAACGGCGAGGCGGTGGACGCCTTCAGCGTGATCATCCACAAGGAGAAGGCGTACGAGTACGGCCGCAAGATCGCCGAGAAGCTCAAGGAACTGATCCCCCGCCAGCTGTTCGTGGTGGCGATCCAGGCGGCGATCGGCAACAAGATCATCGCGCGGGAGACCATCTCGGCGCTCCGGAAGGACGTGCTCGCCAAGTGCTACGGCGGCGACATCACCCGGAAGCGCAAGCTCCTGGAGAAGCAGAAGGAAGGCAAGAAGCGCATGAAGCAGCTGGGCCAGGTGGAGATCCCGCAGGAGGCCTTCCTGGCGGTGCTGCAGGTCGACTGAGCGTGTCCGCCGGCCGGGCCGTCGTCCTGCAGACCGCGCACCTCGGCGATGTGGTCCTGACCATCCCGCTGCTCCGCCGCCTGGCGGAGCGCCATGGCCCGGTGGACGTGGTCACCACCCCCGCCGCCGCGCCGCTCCTCGCCGGCCAGCCGGCCGTCCAGTCCGTCATCCCCTTCGACAAGCACGGCACCGATGCCGGCGCGCGCGGGCTGGCCCGCCTGGCCGGCCGGCTCCGCGCGCCGGGGTACCGGGTGGCGTGGCTGCCGCACCGGTCGGTGCGGAGCGGGCTCGCGGCCTGGCTCGCCGGCATCCCGGAGCGGGTGGGCTTCGCCGGCAGCCCAGGCCGGTGGTGCTACAGCCGGCAGGTGCCACTGCCCGGGTCGGGGCACCAGACGTCCCGGCTCGCCGCGCTGGCGGGCGCCGTGCCGGGCCCGGCACCCTGGTTCGCCGTGACGGCACCCGACCAGGTCGAGGCCGACGGCTGGCTCGCGGCCCGCGGCATCGGCGGCCGGTTCGCGGTGCTGGCGCCGGGGGCCCGCTGGGGCACCAAGCGCTGGCCGGCCTTCGGCGAACTCGCCGCGGCGCTCCCCCTGCCGGTGGTGGTGATCGGCGGGCCGGAGGACCAGGCGCTGGCCACCGCGGTCGTGGCCCGGGCACCCGCACCGGCCGCCAGCGCCGTGGGGCTCGGCCTGGGCCCGGTGGCGGGACTGATCGCCCGGAGCGCCGTGGTGGTCAGCAACGATTCGGTGGCGCTGCACCTGGCCGGCGGGCTGGCGCGGCCGGCGGTGGCGCTCTTCGGCCCCACGGTGCCGGCCTTCGGCTTCGGTCCCCTCGGCGCGGCCGACGCCATCGTGGAGCATCCCGGCCTGCCCTGTCGTCCCTGCTCCCCGCATGGCCCGGCCACCTGCCCGCTCGGGCATCACCGGTGCCTGCGGGAGGTCGGCGTCGGCGCCGTGCTCGCGGCAGTGACGGCCACCCTGGAGGCGGCGGCGCGGCAGTAGAGAGAACCCGCCGGCGGCCCTATCATTCTCCGGGTCCCGGACCTCGCCGTCTTCCCCAGCCCCCGCTCCCATGCGCTTCATCGTCGGCATCGATCTTGGCGGCACCAACATCGTCTCGGGGTGCGTGGCCGAGGATGGCAGCGCGCTGCACGGGACGCGCAGCGAGCCCACCGGCGCGGAAGAGGGTCCGGACGCGGTGGTGCAGCGGATCCTCCGCTCGGCGCAGGCCAGCATCGCGGCCACGCGGGCGGAGGTGCCCGGGGCCGAGATCATCGGCGCCGGCATCGGCTCGCCCGGCCCGCTCGATACCCGCACCGGGATCGTGCTGCTCACGCCCAACCTCGGCTGGGTCAACATGCCGCTGCGGGCGCGGCTGCAGGAGGGGCTGGGGCTGCGCACGGCGCTCGACAACGACGCCAACTGCGCGGTACTCGGCGAGTGGTGGCGCGGCGCCGCGCGCGGCACCCGGCAGGCGCTGGGGCTCACCATCGGGACGGGGATCGGCGGCGGGATCATCATCGACGGGCGGCTGTACCACGGCGCCTCGGACATCGCCGGCGAGATCGGGCACATGACCATCGATGCCAACGGCCGGCGCTGCAAGTGCGGCAACTACGGCTGCGTCGAGGCCTACGCCTCGGGCCCCAACATCGCGCTGCGGGCGGTCGAGGCCATCGAGAGCGGCTCCGTCTCGAGCCTGGCGAGCTACGTCGGCGGCGACCTGCGGCAGATCACCGCCCAGACGGTGTACCAGGCGGCGCAGGCCGGGGACGAACTGGCGCTCGAGGTGGTGAAGGACACCGCCAAGTTCCTCGGCGCGGCGGTGGGCAGCCTGATCAACATCTTCAACCCCGAGGCCGTGGTCATCGTCGGCGGGGTGACCCTGGCCGGCGAGCGGCTGTTCGAGCCGCTGCGGCGCGAGGTCACCCGGCGCGCCTTCAAGCCGGCGGTCCAGGTCTGCCGGATCGTGCCCGGCGAGCTCACCGGCGTGGCCGGGGTCTACGGGGCGGCGCGCGCCTTCCAGGAGCAGGTCGAGGCGGGGATCGTGTGACGACCGCGGGCCAGCCCGGCCGGCGGCGCCTCGGCGTCCTCGGCTCGCTCGTGTGGGACGAGATCCATGGGCGTGACCCGGCGGCGCCCGCGGTCGAGGAGTGGGGCGGGATCGCGTACGCCCTCGGCGGCTTCGAGGCCGCGCTCGACCCCGACTGGCAGGTGGTGCCGCTCATCAAGGTGGGGCACGACCTCGCCGGCGAGGCGGCCGAGTTCTTCCGCGGGCTCACCCGGCTGGTGCCCGGCGGCCGCGGGGTGCTGGTGCCGGTGCCCAACAACCGCGTCACCCTGCGGTACCTCTCCGCCGAGCGGCGCTGCGAGCGCATGTCGGGGGGCGTGCCGGGCTGGACCTGGGCGGAGCTCGGACCCATGGTGCGGGACCTCGACGCCCTGTACCTCAACTTCATCTCGGGCTTCGAGCTCGAGCTGGGCACCGCCCAGGCGCTCCGCCAGGCCTTCCACGGCCCCATCTACGCCGACCTGCACAGCCTGCTCTTCGGCATGCCGCAGGATGGCGTGCGCCACCTCCGCCCGCTGGCCGACCCGGCCGCGTGGCTCGCCTGCTTCGACGTGGTCCAGATGAACGAGGACGAGATGGCGATGTTCGGGCCCGACCCGCTCTCGGTGGCGGCCATGGCGCTGGCCGCCGGGGTCCGGCTGCTGGTGGTGACCCTGGGACCCCGGGGCGCGGTGTACGTCGCCGCGCCGGGGTTCGACGGCTTCGAGGCGCCGGGCGCCCCGCGCCCGGGCCGCGCGGCGGAGACGGCGGTGCGGACGGCGCTGGTGCCCGCCCCCGCGGTGGAGGCGCTCGATCCCACCGGGTGCGGGGACGTGTTCGGCGCGGCGCTCGCGGCGCGGCTGGCCGCCGGCGCGCCGGTCGAGGCGGCCATCGCCGAGGCCAACCGGCTGGCGGCGCGCAACGCGTCGCTGCGGGGCGCGGGGCGGCTGGGCGGGCTGCTCCGGGGCGAGCTGGTGCCGGCCGGGAGCCCCGCATGACCCGGATCGTCGAGGTCCCGGCCTTCTTCGATGACCGGAGCTTCGAGGCCTTCGCCCAGGCGCTCGCGGCGGGCCCGCTCACCGACAAGCTGCTCTTCGACGCCCGGGGCGCGCAGTGGAGCTCGCCCTTCGGCTTCGTGGCGATGCTCACGGCGGCCCAGGCGGTGCACGAGGCCGGGGGGCCCCGGCCCCAGTTCACCGTGCCGGCGGCGGAGGAGGTGCGCCGCTACTGGGCCCGCATCGGGTTCCTCCGCCACCTGGCCGAGCTGGTGGAGGTCGCGGGCAAGGTGCCGCGGGTCAAGGTGGAGGAGCAGTCCGACGTGCTGCTCGACGTGACGCCGGTCCGGGCGTCGGAGGACGTGCATGCCGTGGTGGGCCGGATCCAGGCCGCGGCCTCGCGCATCCTGCACGGGGAGCTGGGCCTCGAGGCCAAGGCCACCATGGGATTCGCCATGGCACTTTCGGAGGCATGTCAGAATATTGTGGAGCATGCCGGGACCGGCGGCTGGGTCTCGGTGCACGCGTACAGCTTCCGGAAGCGGCTGCGGCGGCGGGTTGTGGTCATCGCGGTGAGCGACGCCGGCGTGGGCTTCCGCCGCTCGCTCGAACCCACCCAGGCCCGCCGCTTCGGCGACCGGTGGGGCGACGGCGCCGCGCTCGAGGCGGCGGTGATCCAGAACGTGAGCCGGTTCCGCGACCCGGGCCGCGGGCAGGGCATCGCCGGGATCAAGCGGTACCTCGCGCGGTGGGAGGGCAAGCTCACCATCCGCAGCGGCACCGCCCGGATCGCCATCGTCCCGCCGTGGGACGACGACAGCCCGATGCTCGAACATCTCGCCCCGTTCCCGGGGGCCCAGGTCCAGATCGTGATTCCGGCTCTGCAGGACGAGCCACAGGACGGCGCATGAGGCAGACCATCCGGGTCGAGCGGCTCCTCCGGGAGTCGGTGGAGACGCCCTACAGCAACCTGGTCACCCGGACCACGGGGCGGCTGGTGCGCACCAGCATCGCCCGGGCCCTCGAGGCCGATGGCGCGCCGCTGGCGCTGCTCGACTTCAGCGACGTGGGCCTGGTGGACTTCAGCTGCGCCGACGAGATCGTGGCCAAGCTGCTGCTCGACCCGCCCACCGGCGCCTACCTGGTGCTGCAGGGGCTCGGCGAGGAGCAGCTGGAGGCCATCGAGCACGTGCTGCAGCACCACGAACTCGCGGCCGTGGTGCACGACCCCGGGCAGGGCGGGCCCCGGCCGGTGGGCCGGGTGAGTCCCGACCTGCGCACGGTCTTCTTCCACCTCCGGGAGGCGGGACCGTCCACCGCCGCCGGCCTGGGCGCCCGCATGGG
>WBZN01001485.1_pt1 | contig 14256 bp, 11 predicted proteins | sample 5204281 | NCBI WGS metagenome assembly WBZN01 (sample SAMN12344347, study PRJNA552823) | activated sludge metagenome | biome: Activated sludge suspended growth; feature: Nitrification reactor; material: Wastewater; isolation source: activated sludge from nitrification reactor of wastewater...
CCTTTATCCAACACCAACCCAGTACGATTCATCGACAAGCAGCACCTGGTCGACAATTCATTAGCATTTAATTAATGAATTCTCACCTGTTGCGGGTGGGTGTTAGACAACCGGCACTTCAAGTTTTTTAACAGCCGACTCAGTTATCCACTGGTATTATGTAAGTACAGAGCGCAGGACGGGATTCCCGTCAGGTGCCTTGTTTCCTCCTTACCTAATCCACCACAACTAGTTCATCCCTCCCACCTTACCAGGGAGGGATGCGCGTTTTTTAGGGTCATTTTCGGACTGAAAATTGCCCGAACACTTGACACAAACTGAAGTTTGAACTATGCAATATCCGCAATCCCAGTATATACAGAGCATACACGCGCTTTTTAGCCTCGAACCGATCGAAGCGTCGAAATGGAGACGAGTCAGGGCGCAGGTTGTGGGGATATCGGGGTGTCAGGTTGTGGGGGATCGGGGTGTTAGGTTGTGGGGGTACCGGGATGTTAGGTTGTGGGGGTACCGGGATGTTAGGTTGTGGGGGTACCGGGGTGTCAGGTTTGGGGTGCGGGGTGCCTTAAGCTGCGGCGAGACTCCCTCGGCCACTTACATCAAGGTAGTTAAAAGGTTGCACCTTTACAACCAAATGGCAGAACTACACCTGGTTTCGGGGTTTCGCACTGTGTACACATTGCAAAGAACAAGTACAAGTATCAACCTTCTCAGTTGAACAGATCCTGTAACTGGTGGCAAACCCCGGGAGTCAACTCGGAAGTTGAATGGCAGGAGCGTAAAGTCAGAGCACATAGAAACAGCCGAAACCCTCCGCCATACTGGGTTTTAGTTGCCAAGATGAATCGATTTAACTACCTTCGTGTAGTGTCATACAAAGATGCATCCGTCGACTTTGTCGCACCAAAATCCTACGCACCAATAAACCTGACCTCGCACCAAGATTCTGCGCACCAATAAACCTGACGTCGCACCAAGATCCTGCGCACCAATAAACCTGACGTCGCACCAAAATCGCGCGTATAAATCTGACATCTGATTAATAATTCAGGTGCAGAATCGGAGACGCATCGACTTTAGAGTTGTAATGGGGAAAACAATCTAGAACATCTCAAAACAAGAATTCAGATCCCAATTTAAGACTGAACTCGATTCATAATTTTGCGAGGACAAGCAGATGACATTTTCTGGTTTCAACATGAAGGACCTCGTACCGACCAATTTTTTGCCTAAAGACTTGAGAACAAAAATTTGCGAGCACATGGGAAAAGACCCCGCAACGCTCGCAATCGTCACCGAACAATTTGACCGCTACAACCAGGCAAACTTGCAGATAGCTATCGATGAGCTGACTACCAAAGATGGACGCTCGTGCAACATACTTGGCATTCAAGGAGGCTTTCTAAATAACCTGACCGGCACATCGCTTGCTGACCTGGTGGCGTCTCAATCAGTCGCGAGTTTTGTTGGTCTTGGTGGCGCCAAAGAAGGTACAGTGCAATACCTGAACATGGAGCTGGACGGTGGCAAAAAGCTTTCCTGCGTTCAAGGTGGTCTCTATCTTATCAACGGCAATCCTAAGCTCGTACTGTTGCTACGTCAGGGATCGATGATGGACTTTTCCGGCTCGGCTCCACTTGTCATAGACGTTATGGCTGAGAGTCGCTCTAATGCTGAAAAGTTCATCAAGGGTATACAGCGCCTCATGGGTCAGAACAACATTTATCGAGGAAAGATGCTCTCGGTGATCGAAGGTTCTCCGTCGAGCGTAGGCAGCGGAGGTGGTGGCACTCTCAAATTTCATACTGTTCCAAGTATTTCCCGAGAGCAAATTATTCTTCCAGAAGGACTTCTGAAGCGAATTGAGCGCCAGACGACAGAGGCAGGTAAATACAGCGAAGCGTTGAAGAATGCTGGTCGCAAACTAAAACGCGGCATCTTGTTGCACGGCAAACCAGGCACCGGCAAAACGATGACAGCGATGTATCTCGCCTCAGCAATGAAAGAAAGAACCGTTTTGCTTGTAACTGGACGCGGTCAGGGTCTGATTAGCAGAACATGCTTCTTTGCGCGCTGGCTGGCACCTTCTATGGTGATTATTGAGGACGTTGATCTGATTGCGGAAGATAGAAGTCAGAGCAATAACTGCAATCAACATCTTCTGTTGGAATTGATGAACGAAATGGACGGGCTCTCCGATGATGTCGATGTTTTGTTCGTGCTGACAACAAACAGACCAGAAATACTCGAACCGGCTCTCGCAGCCCGTCCTGGTCGAATCGATCAGGCTTATGAAGTTCCGCTGCCAGACGCAGAATGCCGAAAACGACTTTTCGATGTTTATTCGAAAGGACTAAACCTAAAAGTGGAAAACATGGATGTATTCATCAAACGCACCGCTGGTGCTAGTGGTGCCTTTATAGGCGAATTGATGCGCAAAGCGGCCCTATTTGCTGCTCCGGACGGCGATCCAATCGTAGTCACGGACCGCCACCTCGACGAAGCTATGCACGAGATGGTCGTTGCAGGCGGCAGTTTAACGAAAAGCCTGCTGGGATCGAAAGATATCGGATTCATGCCGAGCGAAATAACCGGCAGGTAGGACACTCTATTCAGCAACTTGCTTACTGATTATGATTCAGTCATTGTTCATTTACGGTTCAGTTGCTGATCAAGAATAGACAATCATGCGCTGATTTTAGAACCAAGCAGTTCTAAGAACTTCCGCATCCACTCTGGATGAGCTGGCCATGCCGCAGCGGTCACCAAATTTCCGTCAACGTGTGCGTTGGAAAAATCATTGTTTTGCTCAACAAACGTACCACCACACGCGGTGACCTCTGGAGACACTGCAGGATACGCCATACAGGATTTACCCTTAAGCACACCTGCTGCAGACAAGATTTGCGCGGCATGACAGATGGCAGCGACCGGCTTATTCTCTTCAAAAAAGTGTCTGACGCATTCCAGCACCTGCGGGTTGAGACGCAAATACTCGGGAGCGCGTCCACCTGAAATTACTAGCGCGTCGTAATCACTTACGCGCAGTTTCTCAAACTCGGCTGTGATAGCAAAATTATGTCCTGGTTTTTCAGTGTAGGTCTGGTCGCCTTCGAAGTCGTGCACTGCGGTCTTGACCTTATCGTCGCTCTTTTTACCGGGGCACACGGTATCTACCTTATGCCCAACCATTAAGAGCATCTGATAAGGCACCATAGCCTCGTAGTCTTCTACAAAGTCACCTACCAGTTGAAGAATTTTCGCCATGATTCGCTCCGCGCTTGAGTGAAACCCAGGTGTATAAGAGTAACCGTTATCCAGCAATTTTACGAGCGGCAGGAGTGCAACGGCACAACAGCAGTGCAGCGTCACAACAACAATGCAGCGGCACAACAACAGTGCAGCGGCGCAACAACAATGCAGCGGCACAACAACAGTGCAGCGGCACAACAACAGTGCAGCGGCGCAACAGCGGAGCTAGCTATGAACTTCCGATAGAAGCTTCTGCGACCACTGCATAATCGTGCGCGCGGCTTCCGCCGCGTCATCACCATCGACCGTAAGTTCGAAGGGCGAGTTCTTATGAATGTGCCCGTCATACAACGGGTCATAATACTCGATCAGAAGCGCCTCAATAGCCTGGTCGAGCTTTCCGTCTGTTCCAAACGCAGTGATTTCATCGACTCGCTTTGTTCCCAGCCGAACTTTCAAGTTTTGCATAGCTTTAACAGCTTCAGCTTTCGTCTCGGCGCTAAACTTCCCTGCATACTCATGAACGATTCGCTCGACACGACAGGCAACAGAGCCAGTAATCAAAATTCGTTGCCCGGATGCAATTGCTCGATTCAAAAACTCTGGGAGAGTCAACCGCCCGATTTTCTTGCTTTCGGCCTCCATGAACACCGGACCCGCACGAAAGCTTTTCAGCTTCAACCACAGCTCCGACTCAAAGTTCTTCTGCGTGGGCTGCTCTGCAAGTCCGAGTGCACCAAATACGGAGCCACGATGATTAGCCAATTCCTCCAGGTTTAAAACTTGCGCTCCAATTTTCTCTAGCTCACACAAAATGTTTGATTTACCAACCCCGGTACGTCCGTGCAGAATCACAGGCGATATCTGATAGTCGTCGCGAGCAAAATCATCGATAACGACTTTGCGCCAGGCTTTGAAGCCGCCCGTCAAGCGCCAGCAATCAATACCAACCACTGTAAGAAAGCTCGCCACAGTCTCGCTGCGAAGACCACCGCGCCAGCAGTGAACGACTATATGCTGTCCCTGCTTTTTCAATTCCAAAATTTTGTCAACTATGTCGGGTATTTTAGGAGAGATGATTTTCAAGGCTTTGCGTCGCGCCACCATTTCGCCTTCAACAGCATAGATGGTGCCCACGATGGCCCGCTCATCATCCTCAAGCAATGGAATATTCACTGAGCAGGGTATGTATTCAGCCTTATGCTCGCACGGCGAACGCACGTCGATCACCAGCGCATCTTTCAGCTCGAATAAGCGTTCTGGTGAAAGTTCACGCCACGTCATTTTGGATCGATGGTTTTAGTTGATGCTGACGAGGGATTCGGTGGGGAAGAAGAAGAAGAGGACGAAGTTGAAGACTGTGAAGGTGAGGAAGAAGAAGATGAGGAAGAAGATGAGGAAGAAGTTGAGGAAGTAGTTGAGGAAGTAGTTGAGGAAGTAGTTGAGGAAGTAGTTGAGGAAGTAGTTGAGGAAGTAGTTGAGGAAGAAGGTGATGATGAAGATGATGAAGAGGACGAAGATGGCGAAGTCACTGAAACCTGGTGCACCATAACATGAACGAGTGGGCGCGACCGCATTTTTTCAGCAAAGAACCCTTCCAGCGCACCCTGAATGTAGTGCGATAAATCTCCTTCAGCAAGTGCTTCCACTGTCGGTCTGCCATTGTCGGCTGCCTTAAGAGTGAATACGTTTCGGACTTCGTTTTGCACCCGCTCTATAAACTCCTCAGGCGACATTCCCCTTGGGAAAATCACCCCCTTCAGACTTACGTCTGGTCCGGCAATGATCGCTCGCTTTCCGTCTAGAGTGATAGCAATTGCCACCAATCCATCGGCAGCGAGATGCCGACGCTCATCAACGATTTCTTCGTTGATATGCCAGGCGCGGGAGGAATCGACCAGGATGATGCCTGATTTGATTCTGCCATTGACCAGACCCCGATCGTTGTTCAACTCCAACACATCGCCGTTATCCATGACAAAACAATTTTCCTTCGCGACGCCGCATTCTTGCGCAAGCTCACTGTGCAAAACAAGCATTCGGTACTCACCGTGTATCGGCATGAAAAACTTTGGCTTGCAGAGATTAATCATCAGTTTCTGCTCTTCTCTGCAAGCGTGACCTGACACATGAACACCAGCGTCGCGTCCGTAAATAACATCGGCACCGCGCACAAACAAAGCATTGATTGTGTTCGCAATCGATCGCTCATTCCCCGGAATCGGTGTCGCGGAAATAACTACTGTGTCACCCTGGATAATCTTGATCTGCTTGTGCTCATCGTTGGCGATGCGCGTCAGCGCTGAAAGCGGTTCGCCCTGGCTTCCCGTGGTAAGTATCACCACTTTGTTGTGCGGCAGTTTGTTGATTTGATCGATGGGAATGAGCAGCCCATCAGGGAAAGTCATGTAACCCAGCTCTCTTGCTATACCCGCAAGATTCAGCATCGATCGACCGAGAATAGAGACTTTGCGATCGTACTTCATCGCAGCCTGTAACACCTGCCTGATGCGGTGCACGTTGCTGGCGAAAGTGGTGACAATAATTCGCTTTGGTGCGCTTGCGAACACCTCATTGATTTTCTTCCAGACGGTTTTCTCAGACGGAGTAAATCCTTCACGCTCAGTATTGGTGCTGTCACTCATCAGCAGAAGAACGCCATCTTCAGCCGCTCTGGTCAAGCTGGCAATATCGAAAAGCTCGCCATCCACAGGAGTGAAATCGAATTTAAAATCGCCAGTGTGAATCAGCGTTCCAACCGGCGTGTTGATTATCAAGCTGAACGAATCAGCGATTGAATGCGTGCATCGGATAAATTGAACAGTGAAACAGCCGATTTTTACTTTCTGACGCGGACGCACTTTCCGCATTACAGTGCGGCTGTCGAGCCCGCCTTCCTTGAGTTTGCCTTCCAGTAGTCCTATCGCAAGCGACGGTCCATAAATCACAGGTATGCTCATTTCCTTCAAAATAAAGGGAATGCCACCAATATGATCTTCATGCCCGTGAGTGACAGCCAGACCTTTGATGCGATCTTGATTTTCAACGAGGAAAGAAATATCGGGGAGTACCAAATCGACTCCAATCATGTCTTCATTCGGAAATGCCAGACCGGCGTCGACGAGCATGATGTCATCGCCATAACAAATCGCCAGAGTATTTTTGCCGATTTCGCCGAGACCGCCTATAGGAATGATCTTGAGCACATTCGTTCCAAGCTCGACTTTTCCTGGCTCTGTGTTCTCGCCTGCCACCATGCGTCCTCGACTGTTACCTATGTGTTCCCATTATCACACCGCCGATTTTTGAGCGGTCAAATTCGCCATCACATCAGCTTCTTTGAGCAGTCGATCGATAACCTGCTTTTCCGCAACTGTTAATGGTACGAGCGGCAAACGCAAATTTTCGGAGCAAATGCCGAGCACGGACAGAGCGTACTTGACGCAAGTAGGATTAGGAGCGGCGAACAAGCCCTTGAAGATTGGCAAGAATTTGTAGTGTTTTGCGCGAGCGGCGTCGTGTCGCCCAGCGAAGAAATCGTCGATCATGGAAGAGATTTGTTGACCAACGATGTGACTTGCGACACTAACAATTCCAGAAGCACCAATCGACAAAAACGGCAGCGTCAGATAGTCATCGCCAGAATAGATCTTGAACGCGTCGCGCGCCTTTCCAGCAATTTCTGCCGATTGTTCGACATTACCTGTCGAGTCCTTCAGCGCATGAATGTTGCTGTCATTCGAGATGATTTCGAGCATGGTATCAGAGGTGATATTGACACCAGTGCGACCAGGAATGTTATAGACAACAATCGGCAGGCTGGTCGATTTAGCCACTTCGTGGAAGTGTTTGATCAATCCAGCCCGGCTCGGTTTGTTGTAGTACGGTGCAACGACTAGCAATCCATCAGCACCAAGTTTTTCAGCCTCTTGCGACGCCTTGATAGACTTCGCGGTGGCATTGTATCCGGTGCCCATAACGACTTTGGCTTTTCCATCAACTGCTTCGATAACAGCCTTCAGCAAATCGCGCTTCTCAGAATCTTCGAGGGTTGGGCTTTCGCCGGTGGTACCGGCGACCACGAATGTCGTGGTGCCCGTAGATAACAGGTGCTTGACGAGTTTCTCAGTAGCTTTGAAATCGACGTTCGATTGTTCGTCGAACGGAGTCACCATCGCTGTCATCACGCGCCCGAAGACTGGAGCGTCAGTTTGGATCACTAGTAGTCCTCCATAGATTCATTGCAATTTAATTGGCTACGGGCTGTCTCAACAGGTCGTGTTCGACGACATATTCGGCGATTCGCACTGCATTCAGTGCAGCTCCGATTCTCAGGTTGTCGGCAACGACCCACAGATTCAAACCATTCTCGGAAGATGTATCGCGACGAATGCGTCCGACGAACACAGGGTCTTTTCCTGCCGCATCGAGAGGAGTCGGATAAATTCCTTTATGTGGTTCGTCCCAGACTTCGATGATCGAGCTATTCGCAAGCGCTTCACGAGCCTGATGAGGGCTGACGGGACGTTCCAGATCGACAGTTACCGCTTCGCTGTGGCTAATGCTGACCGGCACACGAACGGCAGTGCAGGTAACAGGCAGGTTCGGCAGTTCCAGAATCTTTTGCGACTCTTGAACAACCTTCATTTCTTCCTTGCTGTAGCCGTTGTCGAGAAACACGTCGATGTGCGGAATCAAGTTGAATGAAATCTGACGCTGAAACACCTGAGGCGCATAGTCTTCATCATTCATCAATGCGCGAGTCTGGTTTTCCAGTTCATCCATCGCTTCTTTGCCGGCTCCACTGACCGATTGATAAGTGGAAACGATAACGCGCTTCAATCCACCTAACTCGTGCAATATCTTTAACACGGGCACGAGTTGAGCGGTCGAACAGTTCGGATTGGCAATTATACCTTTATGGTTTTTGACAGCGTGACCATTAACTTCAGGCACCACTAGCGGTACTGACGGATCCATGCGAAAGGCGTTGGAATTGTCAATGACAACGGCGCCTTGCTCTACAGCCTGTGGAGCGAGATCTTTAATAATGTCGGAGCCGGCTGAAGCAAGCACGATATCGATGCCTTTGAACGCATCCGGACTCATCTCTTGAACAGGATACGACTTACCCTTAAATGCGATGGTCAAGTCTTTCGAGCGTGCGCTCGCCAAAAGTTTCAATTCGCCGACTGGGAAATCTCTTTCTTCCAAGACTCGCAATAGCTCTTGACCGACTCTTCCGGTTGCCCCAACGATTGCTACGTTGATGGGTCGCACTGAGTTTTTCATCTATCCTCGTTCCTCTCTGCTGGACATTTCGAAGCGGAGTAACTCCGCATTTTCAGTGGCACCAGGCGTAACACCTGGTACCAAACTTTGTTACCGGGGCACCACACTTTTCATCAAAATACTATCCAGTCCCACAATCAGGTGGTCCAGGTCGCATACTGCTTTCAAAGCAAGCAAAATTCCTTTCGTAAAACAGCTTGTGTTGAAGCTGTCGTGCGTCACTTTTAATAGCTCACCATCGGAGCCGAACAAAACTTCCTGGTGGGAAATCAATCCAGGCAAACGGAGCGAATGCACACGAATATTCGCATCGTTTTTGGCACCACGCGCACCGGGCATCAACTCTTTCTCTTTCACAATCTGCGGATTGAAATTGGAGCCGGACTCGGACATGAGCTGCAAAGTATGCATCGCGGTGCCCGAAGGAGCATCGACTTTTTTGGTGTGGTGCATCTCGACGACTTCTACATTCTGGAAGATGCATGCAGCCTGCCGCGCAAATTCCATCATCAAAACTGCACCAACTGAGAAGTTGGGGACAAGCATTGCACCGATTTTCAATTTGGCTGACAAATCAGACAGCTCCTTCAAACTCTCGGCGGATATCCCGGAAGTTCCAATGACCGGGCGAATTCCTTGCTCGAGGGCGCGTTTCGCGTTCGCGACGGCGACCTCGGCGCGGGTGACGTCCAGAAGAACATCAGGCTTGCACCGGGCTACAGATTCCGAAAAATCGTTGCTGACAAGTATACCAGCGTTAGCGGGCTCAGGCACGCCCAAAATCGCGCGCACGTCTGTGCCGACATAGGGTGCGGATGCGCTTCCGAATGCGCCAACCAGCTCGAAATCAGGGTTTGAGAAGACCGCCTGCGCTCCAGTTCGACCCATTCTGCCATTTATTCCGGCTATAACTACCTTTACAGTTCTGGTAGAAGTGCCTGATTCGCTCATTTTGTCTCCGTTTCAACTTTACAAGAGGTCGTCGTCTGACCCGCACGGCGTAATGATTTTAGCTCAAACCTTCGCCGGTTCTTCCGAGCCTCGTGAATTTCGTCCAGTGGAACCAAACCCGCCAGCGCCGCGGATTTCGCTCGATGCGAGTTCTTCGACTTCAACGACGTCGACATAAGGGATAGGCATGACGACGAGCTGAGCGATCCGCTCTCCAGGCTCGAATGTGTACGACTCGGCGCCGTGGTTGATCAGCAAGACCAACACTTCGCCTCGATAATCCGAATCGATAGTACCAACGCAGTTCGTCAGGGAGATTCCGGCTTTCGCAGCCAGTCCCGAGCGGGGCACGACTTGCCCCTGATGTCGTTCAGGAATTTCAATTTGAATGCCGGTTGGCATCTTCATGCGCTCGCCGGGCTTCAATTCCACTGGTTCGGATATCGCGGCGGAAAGGTCGAGTCCAGCCGATCCTGGAGTGGCGTATGAGGGAAGCGCCTTACAGTGAGGGAGTCTCTTCACTTTCAATCTGACTACTTCGCCCATCGTTCCTCCTAGAATGTTAATTGCTCGGGTGCATCATTTGAGTGTGTGCGCCTATGTTTTGGTTGATGGCTGTGTCCAAAATGCCATGGTTTTTAACACGCCAGTTCATAATCAGGTTGAAGTTCGGAGCCTGGTCCTACCACAATCATTGACAGCAAATCAGGCTTGATTAGCCTGTTTGCAAGCTCTTTCACTTGCTCACCTGTAACGCGATCGATGTCGGCGACGATCTCGTCAACTTCAAGCTGTCTTCCGTAAAACAGCTCGCCATATGCGCTGCGCGCGCTGCGATTGCGCATCGATTCCAGACCAAGCAGAAGCTCGCTGCGCAGTTGTATCTTGCCTCGATTAACTTCTTGCTCGGTGAAACCTTCACTCTTGGTGCGCATAAATTCTTCGGAAATCAAGTCCAGCACTGTTCCGACTTGCTTCGGACTGGCTCCGGCATAAACACCAAAGAGTCCATTGGCACGATGACTTTCGCGGAAACTATTTATCGTGTAGACCAATCCCCTCTTCTCTCGAACTTCTTGAAAGAGTCGAGACGACATGTTTCCGCCTAAACACAGATCAAGAATTGCGAACACATAGCGATCAGCATCGGTAATACTCAATCCGTTGCTTACGATTGAAACATGCGCCTGTTCAATATCTCGATGCTTCACTGCACGATATCGCTGCATCTTCGGCGCACCAACTTTTTCGTGATGCCCACCTGGTTTCATGCCAGAAAGAGCAGCCGCGATTTGATCGATTACTCTCTGTTCATCGAATTTACCAGCGATTGAGATCACGAGTCGTTCCGGTCGATAGAAGCGGTCAACATGCTGGCGCACCACTTTCTCATCGAAATTCGAAACTGTGTCCACGGTTCCAGTAATCGGAAGCCCGAGCGGATGATCCGGCCAGATATTTAGAATCAGCGTCTCATGAGCATAATCTTCTGGATCATCGTCATACATTTTTATTTCTTCGAGAATGACCTGACGTTCCAGTTCAAAATCTTCTTTATCGAGATTGGCGTCGACAATCATGTCGAGAAGCAAATCGACCGCCACGTGCAGCTGATCGCCCATGACTCGACCATAGAAACAAGTGTTTTCTTTTCCGGTTGCAGCACCAAGGCTGCCACCAACATCTTCAATTTCCTGCGAAATTTCCTGAGCTGTTCGCTTTGAAGTTCCCTTAAAAAGCATGTGCTCCAGGCAGTGCGAAACACCGTTATTCTGCTCGTTTTCGTCCTCAGAACCGACATCGACATAGACTCCGATCGATGCCGAATATACTTCATCAACTACTTCAGTCAGGATGCGCACTCCATTAGGCAAAGTAGTTTTTCGAATCATGTTGTTTCAATATCCTTGCGACGCAAGCTATATGCGATCGCGCTATTTCTCTGTATAGTCCGGCTCTCCGGCGCAAGCTACATTTTAACATTGGTTGCCTGGCGAAGAGCGCTGCCCCACCACCCTTGGCAAGGCGGCAGGGCGAGCCCTTTCCGAGGAGGACGCGGAAAACCTAGTGGGCGGCGGGATTCGGAATCGAGCCGATCGTGTTAATTGCATTCAACAGTGGGAGATTTTTCTGAACTGCATTGAAGGCTTCAAATCTGGCGAAATTGAAGCTGCGCAGGTCATAGTGCCAGGCGCCATGCTCTTGCGAGACTAACGTCGCAGCAACTTCTTTCTGAGCATCGAACGGCAGTTTCTGGACGTTTTGTGCCAGGTAGGCTGTCGCGTCATTGCTCAAGGAGAGCGCATATTTTGCATCGAAAGGCTTTCCTTTAACAGCGTTTTCGATGTTTGCGGCAACTATTATTCGGTCAGGATTGACAAACTGCATTACTGACACAACTACAAACGCAGCTATCGATGCGGCAAATGCAAACTTGGATCGCTTACCGGTAAGCACCGTCGCTGAAAAAATCACATAAAGCACAGCCATACATCCGATGAATGCAGACACGTAGAATCGCAGCTCAGTCAGCCCGTACTCTTGTTGATAGAGGTTCATTCGTTGAAAAGCTGAGAGCATAATTACGAATAGGAGGGCGATTTGTATTCCCGCTTGAATTGGAAACACTTTGTCGAATTTATCGCGATGCCTCGGCAGCAGCCAATCACCGACGAGCAACATGGGCAGCACCAGGGCCGATACCGTGGCGAGTTCGAAAAATCCCTTACGGGCATACTCAGCGTATGACAATCCAGCGGTGCTCACGACAACATGTGAACCTCCGAAGAAGTAGCGAAACTGCACCATCACGAAAGAAAGAAAGAGCAAGTTGAGCAACGCCAGGACTACATTCAGCTCAAAGCGACCAATCGCCGGTTTAAGCGAAACTGAATCCTGATCCATTCGCAATGTGCCACCATCGTCGTTGTACTGCATTTCCGCAAGCAAGTCGGCTCCGCGATCAGCAGCAAACATAGGACGCAGGTAGCCAGCCGTGCACCAGCTAAATCCAAGGAGGATTGCTGTGTGGACCGACACATCTGAAAAGTTGAAGCTGAGCCCCTTATGCAGCAAGCTAGCAAAAGCTGCGTCGGCACTTATGAATAGTCCGCAGAATAACAATAGAAGTGGAACTGCGAAGGCGAAACCGCGAATGAGCGCAGGCACTTTGCTGCGCATCTCAGCCGGCACGAGTTGACGCCAGGGCAAGTCGACTTTGATGAGATTCATCGCTTCAATCACCGCGTCGATTACCGTATGCAGTGACGCGCCGAAGTATTTAAAAATTCCACTTGCCTGCGCGACGTTTCCTTTCATCGAGAACGACAGCATTACAAGGCTGAAGAACATTAGATACATGTCGATTCCGTGCAGTATTGCCGAATCTCTCCACATGTAGGCAAACGCGGATAAGTTAACCGGCACCAGCCACCAGAGGCACTTGTGATTAACCTCATGCTTTTTGAATGCCGTAATTAACGACACCGCCAGACTGACCGTCATCGACCACAGCAACACACTGAGACCGTTCGGTGTTGAATGCACAATGCTGTCGTGGAAAAGCAAATCGCTTGCTAAACCCACCATTAAAGCCGCGATCAGTACATTTGTTGCAATTGCCATATCTCACTCCACAAAAAAAGATCTGCGAGCGAATGGAAAAATTCCTTTCGTTTCAGCCCGCAAATCTCTAGTCTTTCTTCTCATTCTCGTCGCTCGTACCGGCGGCACAAAGCAGGCGCACGAGCCAATCTTGCTCATTTGCGCGAATTGATTTGTACGTCAGCGATCCGTGATACTGAAATCAGCATACGCTCGCTACTGAGATCGATCAAGAACGCGAAAGCGGCAAAACAGGCTCGTAAAGACCAGAAAGCAAGTCCACGCTAAGCACACACCCGGTCGTTTAACATCAAGTAAAGTCCAGGTAAAGTCAAGGGGTTCGAGGGAACATTTGCTTTACTTTGCCGGAAGCGCTGGAGTGCGGGCTATAAGGGTGGTGGGTGTGGATGTGGGATGTGGGATGCGGCATGAAGCCTGGACATGAATCGCAGGGTGATAGGTGGAGTCTGTAGCGCGCCAACATGGACGTGAAAACTAAAAGAACGGAGAGAGTGCTGCAGTAGCAACAGTGAGCACCAAAGATGATCACCACAGACGGTGCATCAAATAAAAACGCCGAATCAATGATCCGGCGTCCTAAAATTGTTGTTTCAAATCAGAATTACTGAGATGAAGTATCAGCGGAAGGAGCAGCAGGAGCTGGTGCGCTGATGTTGACCTGCGGGGCTGGTGCGCTCGGAGCAGGCAAGATTGTAGTGTTATTCTCAGTGTGCGATACGCCGCCGCCAAAGTAGTAGAGACCACCAGCGATCAGTGCAACGGCCAAAAGAATGCCGAGAATCATTCCGACTGCTGAACTTCCAGTGTCTTGTTGTTCGATGATAGTAGCCATTTTCAAAATCCCCTTCTAATGTGTCAGTTGTTTTTCCTTCCGAGCGCTCGACGGGGTAAAAATCGAGAAGGTTCCGGCTCGTATTAAGTAAACCTACTTCAGGGAGTCGGTGAGCCCGTAGTCGTCGGATCACAGCGATTTACCGAACGATACAAACGGCTGTAAGCGAGCCGCAATCGCCTACTGACAGCCTGCAACAGCTCAACCATTAAGAAACGGTGTTCAGAATCGTTACTGGGGTGGAAGCCATCGCTTATAATGGCATTCCGGCGTTCTACGCATTTTGCCGATGTAGCTCAGCCGGT
>WBZN01001486.1_pt1 | contig 14255 bp, 15 predicted proteins | sample 5204281 | NCBI WGS metagenome assembly WBZN01 (sample SAMN12344347, study PRJNA552823) | activated sludge metagenome | biome: Activated sludge suspended growth; feature: Nitrification reactor; material: Wastewater; isolation source: activated sludge from nitrification reactor of wastewater...
CCGCCGCATCCGCCGCATCCGATCGTCTTCTTCGGCACGCCTGATTTCGCGGTCCCCACGCTCGCCGCGCTCTGCGAGCGGGGAATGCGCCCGGTCGTGGTGGTCACGCGGCCGGCGAAACCGGTGGGTCGTGGCCACGCCCTGCGTCAGCCGCCCGTCGCGCTGTTCGCCGAGGCCCAGGGCATGCCGGTCTGGCAGCCGGAGCGGGCGCGCGACGAGTCGTTCCTCGCCGAGCTCGCTGCTCTGCGACCTGCCGTGGCGGTAGTCGTGGCGTTCGGCCAGATCTTCTCGCGCCGCCTGCTCGACTTGCCGCTCTACGGTTGCATCAACCTGCACGCCTCCCTGCTGCCGCGGCATCGCGGCGCGGCGCCCATTCAGGCGGCGATCGCCGAGGGCGACGCGACGACCGGCGTGACCACGATGCAGATGGCGGAAGGGCTCGACAGCGGCCCGATCCTGCTGCAGCGCACGCTCACGATCGCCGACGAGGAGACTGCCGGTGAGCTCGCGGGTCGCCTCGCGGTGCTCGGCGCCGACCTGATGGTGGAAACGCTCCACGGCCTGGCCGAACGATCGCTGATACCGCGTCCGCAGGACGAGACGCTGGTGACCTACGCGCCGCGCCTGCGCAAGGAGATGGCGCAGCTCGACTGGACGCAACCGGCGCGCGTGCTGAGCAACCGCCTACGCGCCTACACGCCGTGGCCGGGCGGCGAGAGCATGCTCGGCGGCGAGGCGGTGAAGGTGCTGCGCGCGCGTGTCGCGAGCGGCGCGGCGGCTCATGCCGGCGACAAGCCCGGCACGATCGTCTCCGTGGAGCGTGATCGTCTGCGCGTCGTCTGCGGCGACGGCTCGCTGCTCGAGCTCCTCGAGTTGCAGCGTCCCGGCAGGCGCGCGCTGCCGGCCGGCACGTTCGCGAACGGCGAGCGCATCGGGGTCGGCGAAAGGTTCGTGTAGTGGCGCGACGGGATTCCGGGCCGTTGCGCCGGGATACCGGACCGCGCTCGCCGAACGGCGTGCGCGCGGCCGCGGCGTGGGCGCTCGAACGCACCCTGGCGTCGCACGCGCCCGCCGATTCGTTTCTGAGCTCGGCGGCCGCGCCGTTCGACGAGCGCGACCAGGGCCTCCTGCGCGAGCTCGTGCTAGGCAGTCTGCGCTGGCTGCGGCGCATCGATCACGTTTTGAGCAGCGCCAGCCGCCGGCAGCTGCGGGAGATCGAGCCCGCGCTGCTCGCGCCGTTGCGACTGGCGATCTATCAGCTGCTGTTCCTGGATCGCGTGCCCGCCCATGCCGCGGTCGACGAGGCCGTGGAGCACGCGACGCGGCTCACGCATCGCGGCGGCGGCAGCTTTGCCAACGCGGTGTTGCGCGCCGTGGCGCGAGCGCCGCGTCTCCAGGATTGGCCGGTGCGCGAGAGCGACCCCAACCGGCGCGTGGCGATCGAGCTCAGCCATCCCGACTTGCTGGTCGAGCGCTGGATTGCGCGCTTCGGGCGCGAACGGGCTCTGGCGCTGCTCGAGGCCAACAACCGGCCGAAGCCGCTGCAGCTGCTCGCGTTTCGCGACCGCGGCGGTCGCGAGCAGCTGGCTGAGGAGTTGATCGACGAGGGGCTCGAAGTCACGCCGTCCGCGATCTCGGCGCTCGGGTTGACGGTGCGGGCGGGCAATCCGTTCACGACGCGCGCCTTCGAGCGCGGCGACTTCTATGTCCAGGACGAGGTCAGCCAGGTCGCGGCGCTGTTGCCGCCGCCGCGCGCCGGAGAGCGCGTGCTCGACGCGGCGGCGGCGCCGGGCGGCAAGAGCGCGGCGTTGCTCGCTTGGCAGCCGGAGACGCGCGTGATCGCCGCCGACCTCAGCCTGGACCGCATGCAGACGCTGCGCGCCAACGTCGCGCGCCTGCGGCTTCGCCTGCCGGCATTCGTGGGCGACGCGGGCGCGCCGGCACTGACGGGCACCTTCGACCGCGTGGTGGCGGATTTGCCGTGCTCGGGCACCGGCACGTTGCGCAAGCACCCGGAGCTGAAGTGGCGAATCACTGAAGGCGAGATCGGACGCCTGCGTGGACAGGCGACGCGCATTCTCGACGGACTGGCGCCTTTGGTCGGCGCGGGCGGCCTGCTGGTCGCGATCACCTGCTCGCTCGAAGCCGAGGAGAACGAGGACGTGGTGAACGATTTTCTCTCTCGTCATGCGGAGTTCCGCGCCCATCCTCTGGCGGCGGTGACGCCCGCACCGCTCGATCGCTGGGTGGTGAGCGACGGTTTGTGGCGCTTGCCGACCGGCGGCGATCACGACGGATTCACCGTGCAGGTGTTAGAACGACGTCGTTGACGCGCCGCGTGAAATCGCGCGCGAGCCTGTATTGACAGTGTTCTGAGGTTGCCGTATGGTCCGCGAAGGCTTCGGCTCTACAGTATTTCGACGATCAACTTTGCAGGAGGAGGAAGACGATGGCTGGAAAGGCTGACATTGTTGACGCGCTCGCAGCAGGCATCGAAGGTCTCTCGAAGAAGGCGGCGGGCGACGCGTTCGACATCGTGTTCGACACGATCTCGAAGCACCTGCGCAAGGACGACCGCGTGCAGATTCCCGGCTTCGGCAGCTTCGCGGTGAGCAAGCGCGCCGCGCGCAAGGGCCGCAACCCCGCGACCGGCGCGACCATCACCATCAAGGCGAGCAAGAACGTCCGCTTCAAGACCGGCAAGGAACTGAAGGACGGACTGAACAAGAAGAAGTAGTCGCAGTCGAAGTGCTCCGCCGGTATGCCGGCGGTTCCGGGAGCCCCGCGATGGCCGTCGTTCAGGTCGCGGGGCTTTCTGTTTTTTCCGGGTCTGACTCCGCGGCGGACGTGCGGCGCGAGTCGGTGCTTGTCGCGCGCCACGGCGCCACGGCGCGATGGAGCACGGCACGAGCTAGCGGCACGAGGCTAGCGGATGACCACGAGGCTAGCGGATGACGCGGTACAGGCGTGACAGCCGCTGCGGTGAGATGCCGCAGAAGAACAATCCCCAGATCAACCAGTTGGTGGCCACCGTGCGCGCGACGCCGCGCGCCAGGAAGCGGCGCGCGCCGGTGGTCGCGGGACCGGCGAGGATGGCGGTACGGCCGAGTCCGCGCAGGCGCCACGCGAAGTCGAGATCCTCGAGGATCGGCCACGGCTGGAAACCGCCGAGCGCGTCGAAGGCGGCGCGACTCGCGAAGATCGCCTGATCGCCGAGCGGCGTGCGTGTGAGCGCCGTGCGCGCGTTGATCAAGCGCGCCGCGAGGCGCATGGCGGGCCGTTCGGAGTCGAAGGCAATGCGAAAGCCGCCGCCGGGCGCGCCGCCGGCGAGAGCGCGACGCACCGCGTCGGCGGCGTCGGCGGGCAGCGTCGTGTCGGCGTGCAGGAACAGCAGCGCGTCGGCGTCGCCGGCCGCGGCCGCGCCGCGGTTGAGCTGTCCGCCGCGACCGGGCGTTCCGATCACCACCTCGACGCCGGCATGGCGCGCGAGCGCGACCGTCGCGTCGCGGCTGCCGCCATCGCTCACCACCACCCGATCGCCGATCCGCTGGGCGCAGGCGAGCGTGCGCTCCAGCGTGCGTTCCTCGTCGAGCGTCGGGATCACGATCGCGAGCCGCGGCCGCAGCGTGGTGAGGCCATCGAGCGCCGTGGAATCCGAAGCCATCCGGCAGAGCGTAGTCGCGCGCCGGCATCGCGCGCAACGCGCCCAGGTCCAAGGTAGCGGCTCACCTGCTGCGGCGAGCCGATCGCGCCGTCGACCGTGGTCGTGACCGCGCGAGCTCGAGCATGGCCGGCATCGGCCCTTGACGCCGCGGGTCGCATCTTGACTCCATGGCCATCCGTGCGCGGGATGTCTCCCGTGCGATGGCCTTCGTCCCGTGCTTCAGGCTTGGTCAGGGACCGACCGGGAGATTCAGGCAGCATGGCGCGCGCCGCACCGCGCACTGGCGACGAGGATCGCGGCGAGGACAGGACGCGAACGTCGGATCGCCGCGCTCCGCCGGCAACGCCATGAGGCACCTCTCGAGGCCCGCGGTCGAGGGTTCGGCGCGTCGCGGGACTCCGACCGACGAGCGCAGCCCGGTGCTAGCATTCGCAGGTGACTCCCGACGAGGAAGGACCGCGGTTCAGCCATCTCGACGCCGAGGGCCGGGCGCGCATGGTGGATGTCTCCGCGAAGCCGATCACGCGGCGCGTGGCGGAAGCATCGTGCCGCGTGCTGCTCTCGGCCGACACGGTGGCGCTTCTCGGGCGGCTGCCGAAAGGCGACGCGATCGCGGTCGCCCGCCTGGCCGGCATCCAGGGCGCCAAACGCGCGTCGGAGTGGATTCCGCTCGCGCACCCGCTGCCGCTCGATCAAGCGGACGTCGCGATCGAGCCCTGCGACGGCGGCGTCGTGGTGCGCAGCGCGGTCGTCGCCACGGCGCGCACCGGCGCCGAGATGGAGGCCCTCACCGCATGCGCCGCCGCGGCGCTGGCGCTCTACGACATGGTGAAGGCGGTGGAGCGCGGCGCGGTCATCACCGATCTGCGTCTCGAGCACAAGAGCGGCGGGCAGCGCGGCGACTGGACGCGCGACGTCTCGTCCGCCGATGCCCGCGCCGGGGCGCGCGATTGATCGCCACCGGCCTCGATCGGCTGCTGGCCGACCCCTCGGCGCTGCGCGGTCGGCGGTACGGAGTGCTGGCGCACGGCGCCGCCGTGTCAGCGCGCATGGTGCCGATCCACCTCGCGTTGCGCGAAGTCGCGCCGCCGCCGACCGTGCTTTTCGGCCCGGAACACGGGTACTACGCGGTCGAGCAGGACATGGTGCCCTCGGCCGACGCGACGGATCCGTGGACCGGCGCGCCGGTGCGCTCGCTCTACGGCACCGACGAAGGCAGCCTGCGCCCGCACGCATCGGCGTTCGCGGGGCTGGACCTCCTGCTCATCGATCTCCAGGACGTGGGGGCGCGCTACTACACCTTCGCCGCCACGGCGGTGTGGGCTGCCGAAGCGGCGCTCGCCGCGGGCTGTGAGGTCTGGGTGCTCGATCGGCCCAACCCCCTCGGCGGCACGGTGGTCGAGGGGAACCTCCCCGAGCCCGGTTTCGAATCGTTCGTGGGAGCCTTCCGGATGCCGGTGCGGCACGGGCTCACGCTGTGCGAGCTCGTGCGGCTCGAAGGCGAGCGTCGCGGCTGGGCGGACCGCACGACGCGCCTTTCGTACTGGACGATGACCGGCTGGCGGCGCTCGATGCTGTGGCCGGAGACCGGGCGGCCGTGGATCGCGCCGTCGCCCAACATGCCCAACTTCGCGACCGCGGTGGTGTATCCCGGCCTGTGTCTGGTCGAAGCGACGGAGATCTCGGAAGGCCGCGGCACGACCCGCCCGTTCCTGCTCTGCGGTGCCCCCGGGGTCGATCCGGTGGCGCTCGCCGAAGAGCTGGCGCGGCGTCACCTGCCGGGGATGGCCTTCGTGCCCACGTACTTCAAGCCGCAGTTTCAGAAACACCGCGGCGAGGTGTGCGGTGGCGTCGAGTTGGTGCCGCTCGACTCCGCGCGGGTCGCCGGCTACCGTCTCGGCCTCGAGGTGCTCGCCGCGCTGCGCGCCGTCGCCCCCGCGGCTTTCCGCTGGCGCGAAGCGCCCTACGAATTCGTGATCGATCGCGCCGCGATCGATCTGCTCACCGGTACGGCCCAGGTCCGCGACGCGCTCGAGCGCGGCACCGAGCCGGCCGACTTCTACGCCTCCTGGCCCGACGACGAACGCGCCTTTCGCGCCGAGCGCCGGAGTGCGCTGTTGTATTCGGAGGCCGAGTGAATACCCATCTCCTGCGCGTCAGCGGCACCGCACCCGCGCATGCCGCGATCTTCGCCGCCGCCGCGGCCCTCGAGCTCCGCGTCGGCTGGCTCGAGCTCGCCGAGCACGGGCCGGAGCCGCTGCCGCCGGCGCTCGCGGAGGCGGCGCGCGAGGGCGCCCTGCGCGCCGTCGCGATCGGCGGCGGTCGTAGCGTCGCGATCAAGCCGATGCGCGGCGCACCGGTGCTCAAGGACGTCTTGCGCGAACATTTCAGCGGCTGCGCCCTGGTGCTGGTGCACGGCGACATCGACCTGCCGCTCCTCGAGCGCGACGACGCTCGGTGGCGCGTGACGCTGGACGACGAGAGCCGCACCTACTCCGCCGAATCGCTCGCTGCTGCCCTGCGCAAGCCGCGGGCGTTTGCGTTCGATTGAGTCGCCGGCCTGCGCCGGCCGGTTTGACCCCCTCCGCGAGCCAATGCCACAATGCGGCATACCACCCGCCGGGCCCCTTACCCTCCCGGCTTCGCCCATCATGAACGAGCCCATCCGTTTCTTCCTTCCCGGCCCGACCTACGTCCCGATGGACGCGCGTCAGGCGATGACCAAGCCCCTGATGGGGCACCGCTCGGCCGCCTTCAAGGAAATCTACCTGTCGCTCGCCAAGCGGCTGCCGCACGTGCTGCGCACCGAGAGCGACGGCATGATCGCCACCGGCAGCTCGACGCTCGTCATGGAGAGCGCCATCGTGTCGCTGGTCAAGAAGGACGTCCTGCACGTCGTGTGCGGCGCGTTCTCCGAGCGCTGGTACGCGATCTCGAAGGCGCTCGGACGCGAGGCCGACAAGATCGAAGTGCCGCTCGGTCAGGCGGTCGATCCCGAGACGGTACGTGCCGCACTGCGGCGTAAGAAATACGAGGCCGTAGCCCTGGTCCACAACGAGACCGCGACGGGAGTGATGAACCCGCTGCAAGACATCGCGCGGGTGATCCGCGAAGAGAGCGACGCCCTGGTCCTGGTCGACGTCGTGTCGTCGCTCGCCGGCGCCCCGGTCGAGACCGACCTCTGGCAGCTCGACCTGGTGCTCGCGGGCGTGCAGAAGGCCCTGGCGGTGCCGCCTGGCCTCACGGTGTTCGCGATGTCCGAGCGCGCTTACGAGCGCGGCAAGACCGTGCCGCACCGCGGCTTCTACACCGACCTGGTGCGCTACCGCGACAAGCATCGCGAAGGCGGCGTCATCACCACGCCCGCCGTTTCGCTGTGCTTCGCGCTCGACGTGCAGCTCGACCGCATTCTCGGCGAGGGCATGGAGGCGCGCTGGGAGCGTCATCGCAAGCTGCAGGCGAAGACCGCGGCCTGGGCCGCCGAACGCGGCATCGAGTACGCGACCGCCGCCAACGCGCGCTCGTGGACGGTGAGCTGCCTCAAGCCGCCCGCCGGCATCGCGGCCGCCGACCTCACCGCCGAGATGCGCAAGCGCGGCTTCACGCTCGGCGGCGGCTACGACGCCTGGAAGTCGAGCACCTTCCGCATCGGGCACATGGGTGAGGTGCGCGCGAGCGATCTCGACGTGCTGTTTGCGGCGATCGACGAGGTGGTGGCATGCACCGCATCCTGATCGCCGACACGCTCGATCCCTCGGGGCTGGAGATCCTGCGCGCCGCCGGCGCCGCGGTCCACGAGCTCACCGCCGCGGAGCGCCCGCGCCTGCACGAGATCATCGCCGACTACGACGCGCTGGTCGTGCGCAGTATGACCAAGGTGGACGCGAAGCTGCTCGCGGCCGGCAAGAAGCTCAAGGTCGTCGGCCGCGCCGGCATCGGCGTCGACAACGTCGACGTCAACGTGGCCACCGATCGCGGCATCCTGGTGGTGAACGCGCCGACCGCGAATCTGCTCTCGGCCACCGAGCACACGTTCGCGCTGCTGTTTGCCGCCGCCCGCATGGTGCCGGCGGCGGACGCCTCCATGAAGTCGGGCATCTGGGATCGCAAGAGCTTCCTCGGTACCGAGCTCCAGGGCAAGACGCTGGGTGTCATCGGTTTCGGCCGCATCGGCCAGCGCGTGGCGCTGCGCGCCAAGGCCTTCGAGATGACGGTGGTGGCGTACGACCCGTTCCTCGATCCGCAGGTCGCTCGCCGCCTCGACGTCGAGCCGCTGGCGCTCGACGATCTGCTGCGCCGTTCCGACGTCGTCACGCTGCACACGCCGCTCACCGAGCAAACCAAGAATCTGCTGAACGCCGAACGGCTTGCCTTGCTTCGCACCGGCGCGATCCTGGTCAACTGCGGTCGCGGCGGGCTCGTCGACGAGGCCGCGCTGCTGAAGGCGCTCGAGGCCGGCCGCATCGCCGCCGCCGGCGTCGACGTCTTCGCCGAGGAGCCGCCGACCGACTTCGCCCTCATGCGCCATCCGCGCGTGGTGGCGACGCCGCACATCGGCGCCCAGACCCGCGAAGCGCAGGAGCGCATCTCGACCGAAACCGCGCACATGCTGATCGGCGCGCTCGAGGGCTCGACCGCGGTGACCGCGGTCAACCTGCCGTTCGCCCCAGCAGGCTCCCGCGGCGAGCCGTACCTGCGCCTGGGCGAGCAGTTGGGGCGGCTCGCCTCGGCGCTCCTCGGTGGCAGCGTCAAGCGCCTGCAGGTCGACCTCTGGGGTGTCGACGAGGGCCTGCGTCGGCCGGTGAGCGTGGCGGTGCTCAAGGGCGTCCTGACGCCGTTCCTCGGCGAGGCGGTGAATTACGTGAACGCCGAGCGCGTGGCCGAGAGTCGCGGCATCGAGGTGGTGCGGGCGACGCACGCCGAAGCGGGGGAGTACCCGTACCTGGTGGGCGTGACGCTGACGGGCGATACCGGCACGGTGGAGCTCGCGGGCACCCTGTTCGGCGAGCGGGACGCGCGCGTGGTGCGCTTCGCTGGATTCCGGCTGGAGTTCCGGCCGAGCGGCAAGCTGCTGGTGCTGCGCAACCGCGACGTGCCCGGCGTGGTGGGCCGCATCGGCACGCTGCTCGGCGAGGCCGGCTGCAACATCGCCGAAATCCACCTGGCGCGGCGCGACGGCGAGGAGAACGCGCTCGCCGTGCTGCGACTCGACCAAGCCCCCGACGCCGCGACGCTCGTGAAGCTGCAGGAGCTCGCCGACGTGGTGAGCGCGCGGGCCATCGATCTCGAACGGTAGGATCTGGCGGCGGAGGAAGCGGAGCGATGGCCAAAGTAGGAGTGATCTTCGGCGGACGCAGTGTGGAGCATCAGGTGTCGCTCAACTCGGCGCGCACGGTCTCGCGCGCGCTGACCGAGGCCGGGCACGAGGTGGTGCCGCTCGGCATCGCGCAGGACGGCTGCTGGCTGGGCCCGGAGGCCTCCGGCGCGGCGCTCGCCGGCGGCATCAAGGCGATCGAGCCGCTGGGCCTGCCGGTGCCGCCGACGCTGCGGCATCTGCTTGCGGCGGGCGTCGACGCGGTGTTCCCGATCGTGCACGGCACCTGGGGTGAGGACGGCACGCTCCAGGGACTGTGCGAGATGATCGACATCCCGTACGTGGGCGCCGGTGTCACCGCCAGCGCCATCGCCATGGACAAGCTGCAGTGCAAGCGCGTGCTCGAGGCGGCCGGCGTGCCGGTGGTCGAGTATCGTGTCGCGCAGCGCGACGGCCGCGTCGACGTTTCGGGACTCCCCGAGCCGCTGTTCGTGAAGCCGAGCGTCGGCGGCTCGAGCGTCGGCATCCGCAAGGTGGATCGCGCCGCGGACGTGGCCGAAGCCGTGGCGTTCGCGCTACGCTTCGACGACGCGGTGATCGTCGAGCGCGGCGTCAAGGCGCGCGAGCTCGAGTGCGCGGTGCTCGGCTACCCGGATCTGCAGGCGTCGGCGATCGGCGAGATCGTGCCCGGCAACGAGTTCTACGACTACGAAGACAAGTACTTGCAGGACAAGGCCGGCCTGATCGCTCCCGCCGAACTGCCGGATGGCGTCGCCGACCAGCTGCGCGATCTAGCGGTACGCGCTTTCGCGGCGATCGGCGGCAGCGGCATGGCGCGCGTCGACTTCTTTCTCGAGCACGGCACCGGGCGGTTGTACGTGAACGAGATCAACACCCTGCCGGGCTTCACTCGCATCTCCATGTATCCGCGCCTGTGGGAGATCTCGGGGCTGCCGCCGGCGCGCTTGGTGGATCGTCTCGTCGAAGGAGCGCTCCGTCGGCATCGCGATCGCCGGCGCCTCGACTCCGGCATCAAGGACTGGCTGAGCGAGCTCGCCCGCCGGCACTGAAAAGGTACTCCGGCGACGGCGGCGAAACTCCGGCCCGCTATCCTGCGCGGCCGGACGTGCGATCTGGACGCGGGGCGCGAGCTCGTACGATGAGGTCAAGGTCGAGGCGTGGGCGTGACGAACCTCGGTCCGGAGGTGGCGCGATGAGGACGAAACAGCGGCTCACCGTATGGTTGGCGCTGACGCTGGCGGTCGTTGGGGCGCGGCTCGGATCGGCGGCCGAGACGGCGATGGAGAAGGCCACCTTCGCCGGCGGCTGCTTCTGGTGCATGGAGGCGCCGTTCGACAAGCTCGACGGAGTGCAGTCCGTGACCGTCGGCTATGCCGGCGGCACGTTCGCGAACCCGACGTACGAGGCCGTGTCTTCGGGCGGCACCGGGCACGCCGAGTCGGTCGAGATCGTGTTCGACCCGAAGCGCATCTCGTACGCGAAGCTCCTCGACGTCTACTGGCACAACGTCGATCCGACGACGCCGAACCGCCAGTTCTGCGACGTCGGCGAGCAGTACCGTACGGCGATCTTCACGCACTCGGAGGCGCAGCGCCTCGCCGCCGAGGCGTCGAAGAAGGCGCTCGAGGACAGCCATCGCCTACCGGCGCCGATCGTCACCGAGATCGTGCCGGCGGGGACGTTCTGGCCGGCCGAGGAGTACCACCAGCACTACTACCAGAAGAACCCGCTGCGCTATCGCTACTACCGCTTCGGCTGCGGACGGGACGCTCGACTAGAGCAGCTGTGGGGGAAGAGCGCGCACTGAGGCACCGGCGCGGCGCCGCTCGCGGGGAGTGCCTCGTCGGCGTGAAACGCAGGGCCGCGACCCGGCGGCTTGCGGATCAAGCGACGCCGATCTGACGCACGAAGCAGAGCGCGAACAAGACGGCTAGGAACCCCCAGAGCGCCGTGAATCCGGCGTGGACCAAGGTCTCGAAGCCCTTCCCTCGCCACAGCGCGTGGTCGTAGACGAACCACTGGACGTAGAGCCGGATCGCCCAGAAGACGGTGAGCCCGGCGGTCACCGGCACGCCGAGGGCGGAGGGAGTCGCGAGAGCGTTAGGCCAGAAGAGCATGCCGACGCCCATCATGCCGACCGCGAGCGCGATGAAGAACGCATGCACCAGCAGCACCTGACGGTTGAAGGGCGACAGCCGCAGGGACTCCTGGCGCCACTCGAAGCGGCGCGAGATCGGCAGGTGAGCGAACGCGAGCGCGATGAGCGCTGCGCCGCCCAGTCGCAGGCTCCAGAGCAGCGCGGTCATGGCCTGGTCCACAGCAGCACGCGCACGAACGGCGTGATGCGCTCCGCGCGCACGAGCCGGAAGCCCGCTTGCTCGGCCGTGCGCCGCCACGTGCCTTCGGAAAAGAAATGCAGAAAGCCGACGCCGAAGACGAGGAAGTTCCGCCAGTCGCGCAGGTGCTCGACGAGCAGCAACCGTCCACCCGGCGCGAGAGTGCTCGCCATGCGCCGGAAGAACGCGTCCCGCGTCGCTCGGTCTCGCACTTCGTGCAAGGCGAACAGCGCCAGGAAGGCGTCGACCGCCTCTGGCTCCGCCGACAGCTCGGTAACGAAGCTGCCGAGACCGTCGCGCCGCGCCAGCCGGCGCGCGCGCCGCACCGACGCTCCCTCGACGCCGAGAGTGCCGTAGAGGTCCAGCGCCGGCAGCGGCGAAGGCGGCAGCAGACGCGCGAGCCGCCCATGTGTGGGGTCGAAGCCAGTCTGGATGAGCAGCCAGCGGCCGGGCGGCGCATTCAGCCACGCGGGCACGAAGCGCCAATCGGCGAGCGCCGAGCGGTCGTAGATCCAATGCGACGCCGCGAGCGACGCGACGAGCAGGTAGGACGTGCCGGCGAGCGCCACCGCCGCCGGCAGGCGCCAGGCGGAGAACCCAGGCAGGACGATCACGGCGAGGGTCGCGGAGCACACCGTCAAGGCCGCGAGATAGTCGGGCCAATTGAAACGCACGATCAGACGCACGCCTTGCCATGAGATCGGCGGCGGACCTTTGCCGGCGCTCACGTTGCCGCCGCCAGCGGCTCGACGACGCCCGTCTTCCAACGATAGGGAACGCCTTCGAGAAAGAAGGCATTCGCGAGGACGAGCGGCGTCCCGGCGAACGGCGGCCGGGCGAAGAATCCGGCCGTTTCGATCTCGACTCGCACCGGCCGCGGCTGCCAGTTCTCGCGCACGCCTTCGATGATCACGATCGCGTGCCTCGCCGCTTCGTAATCGAAGGTGAACGGCAGAGGTCCGGCGAAGCGGCGCGCCGTCGCCCAGTCCGGGAACGGCGATCCCGCGGCAGGCCGCGCCGGCGAGACGAGGTCTGCTTGGACCGCGAGGTCGGCCTCGCGGCCTTCGGTGGCGATCGCGACATCGAGGCGGTCGCCCTCGCGCGCCCAATTCACCGAGCAGCGCCGGTAGTTGTAGTGCGTCAAGAGGTTCCCGAAGGTGGTCATCCACCGGCTGTCGGTGTCGCTGCGCAAGATGCGCAGGCCGCGGAGCGTCCGCCCCGCGCGGTTGCGGTAGCGGGCGAAGACCCGGTAGCCGGAGAGGAAGAAGTCCCGGCCGAGCCATTGCGGCACTCCCGCCGGACGGAGGGCGCGTGTCTGCACCAACGCAATCGCGAGGAAACCGTGTCCACCGTACGTGTCGAGCGTGAGGCCCGGGGGCAGCAAGGGCTGGAGCTGGGCTTCCGGAAAGGCGAAGGTGAGAACGAGCGAGAACTCGAAGAAGGCAGCGATAGGAATGGGGTGGCGTTTGAGCGCGCTGAGCATGGCAGCGTCGAACTCAGTGCGCGGCGCCGATCTCGCGCATCGCCGTCGTCGGCGCCGGGCGACTCCACCAGAGCGCGAGAACGATCAGGGCCGCGTTGGCGAGCGGCATCAGGAAAGGAAAGAGCAGCAGGTCGGGCGCCCGCCAGAGTTCGAGGCCGATCATCGCGACCAGGGCCGCCGCCATCGTCCAGGCACAGGCGCGCCGCTCACGTCCGCTCGCGATCCACGCGGCCATCAGGATCTCGGCGCAGCCGATGGCCCGCGTAAGCGTCGGAGCGCTGCTCTCGCCGAAGAAGCGCGCGACGATGGCCTGATGGCGGGGCACGAGTCCGAGGAGCTTCGCACCCAGTCCGTTCGCCAGCCAGACGCCGGCCAGGAGCACCGCCGCCCCGCGCCGGGCCAGGGAGACGGGTTGGGCGAGGGGCGTCGTCACCCGGAGAGCCTTTACCGCAGCACCACGATCAGCGCCGCGAAGCCCAGCCTCTGGAGTTGCTGGCGCAACTCTTCGGCCACGGAGCGGTCGTTGAACTGGCCCACCTGCACGCGGTGCCACGCGCCGTCGTCGCTCACCACGGCCTCGGGATATTTGGGGCGCAGCTCCTCGCAGAGCGCCCGCGCCCGTGCCGAGTCACCGAACGCCCCGACCTGCACGGTGAAGCGGGGCAAGGACGCGAGGACGGGGTCGTCGGGCGCCACGGTGCCGAACGGCAGCACACGAAGCTCGACGCGCGCCGTGCCGTTCTCCAGCATCCCGATCTGCTCCGCCGCAGCGTAGGTGAGGTCGATGATCCGGCCGTGCACGAAGGGGCCGCGGTCGTTGATGCGCACGCGTACCGTCTTCCCGTTCTCGAGATTGGTGACCTCGACCAACGCGCCGAAGGGCAGCTTGCGATGCGCCGCCGTCAGCCGGTGGGTGTCGAAGATCTCGCCGCTCGCGGTGGCCTTGCTCTGAAAGGTCGGGCCGTACCAGGAGGCGACGCCGCGCTCGGTCTTGCCGGTGGGCGTGATCTCGGCCCTGTGCGCCGAGCACGCGGAGAGCAGCGCGATCGCCACGCCGGCGGCCGTCGCGGCACCAGCCCGAGCTGCGCCGCCCCAGGGCGGGCGCCCGCTCACACCCTGGGCTCCTCGAGCGGAGCGACCTCCTCAGCGGCGAGCAGCGGCTCGATCACTTCGGCCAGGAACTCGTCGACCTGCTCGGCCGAACGGCCGGTGAACTTGGCGGGATCGATCCAGGGCTCGATGTCGGCGCGCGTCAGCCGGAAGGCCGCGTCGTCGGCGATGCTGTCGAGCAGCGGGTTCGTGCGTCCCTCTTCGACCTCGGCCTGCGCCGCCAGGCTGTGCTGACGGATGCGCTCGTGGAGCTCCTGGCGGTCGCCGCCGCGCAGCGCGGCTTCCATCAAGATGGTCTCGGTGGCCATGAACGGCACCTCGCGGTCG
>WBZN01001487.1_pt1 | contig 14247 bp, 1 predicted proteins | sample 5204281 | NCBI WGS metagenome assembly WBZN01 (sample SAMN12344347, study PRJNA552823) | activated sludge metagenome | biome: Activated sludge suspended growth; feature: Nitrification reactor; material: Wastewater; isolation source: activated sludge from nitrification reactor of wastewater treatment...
CACATCCAAGTCGGCCCCGCGCAAGCGCACGGCGGAGTAGTGAAGCGGCAGTGCGGTCATGATGCCCTTCTGCAAGGGCACCCAGGTCCGGGTCTCGAACAACACTTGATCGGCCTGCAGTCCGGCCGCCCGGGCGAGCGCCACCAGGGCCCGGGCCGCATCTTCCTCCCGTCCCGAACGGGTCTCGATCACCTCACTGGTGCTCGGCACGACGTTGCTCCGGAACCGTTGTTCGTCCTGCGCTTCGGTCGTGGCCAGGATCTCGCGCCGGCACCAACGCACGAGCCGTTGCGCGCGCGTGCGATCGTCGGTCGCACCGGCCACGATCTCGCGCGCCATGGCCGTGACGACGGCGGCGTCGCCGGCTTTCGAGTCGCTGACACCGCGCACCGCCGAGGCGATCTCCCTCCAGTACTTGTTGGCGTCGCTCCACTCCCGCATCTGGTAGAACGGCATCAGGAAGCCGCGCCGTCGCCAGTAGTCCGGCGCCATCGGCTCGTCCGCCGCGGCCCGCACGTTCTCGGCCACACAGTGGTACCAACCCTGCACGGCCTCCGTCGGGACGTTCGCCAACAGTCCGTAGGGGATGATCTGCATGATCCAGTCGTCCGACAACGGCTGCTTGATGTCGACCTCGGCGCGCCGGATGGGGATCTCGTCCTGGACCACGAGCGGGAACCCGCCGATCGCACTCCCGAAGGACACGACGCGCCAGCGGTACTCGATGATCGCGCCGGGCACGACCCCGGGCATCGCGAACGACATCACCCGTGTGTTCCGGCCCTGGCCGCGCACGGCGACCTCGTCCTTCATGGCCGTGGCGGGCACCTCGAGGGTCGAACCATCGGGCAGCACCGTCCGCGCCGCGACCTCGAGCACGCGCTCACCGGAACCCGCATGGAAGATCTTCACACGGGTCTGGGCATCGGCCCCGGCCTGCGTGAACACCTTGATGCGCACGTAGCGGTCCTGGAACATCTGGTAGCGGCCTTCCTTCCAGACCCCCTCGGCGCGCGTCTTCGTGAACAAGGCCTCCGCACCGGCCTTCGGATCCACGGACGGCGTCGACGCGGCGCGTTCCTCGTCGCCGATCGGCAGCCACGTGAACTGGGCGAACGCTGGCGGGGCCATGAGCGCACAAGCAGCGATCCCCGCCCCGAGCCATCTTCCCCAAGCGCGCATGACGACTCCCCGGTCAGGGCCACGCGGTCCTGGCCACGCGTGGAGTGAACGACACGCATGGCCTACTTTCCCACTGTCGTTCGCGAGCGCGGAATATGACCGCGCGGGGGCTCGCCGTCCGCCAAGCTAGCAGATTCCGAGGCGTTTCCGAATACGGTTCCACACTCGGCGTCTCAACCCTCTTGAGGGTCCGGCTGTCTGAGCGTGCGCCCCATCCCCAGTTCCCAGTACCGCGGAGCCCCTCATGTCCATGGCCGCACTCCGCATCGGCGCGCTGTTGCTGATGCTGGTCACCGCTTCCCAGCCGTCCGCCGCCCCACGACCGGTCGAGTTCCACCTCTCCCCCGTGATGGAGGGAGATTCCCTGCGAGCCCTGCACTGCGAGATCCGCTTCGCGGGCGAAACCGATGGCGAGACGGTGGTCCGTCTGCCGGACGAGTGGGGCGGCGAGCGCGCGCTCTACCGCGCGGTGCGCGACCTGCGCGTGGAGCCGGCGAGCGCGAAGCTGCTCGCGGGCGCGGACTCGGCCCACCGCGTGATCCATCATGCCGCCGGCGAGCCGTTGGTCCTGCGCTACACGCTCATCCAGGACGTGCCGGGCCTGCCGAGACCCACCGGCAAGAATCCCTACCGGCCGCTCATCCAACCCGGCTGGTTCCACGTGCTGGGGGACGCCATGCTCATCGCGCCGGAGTGGGACGACCGCACGCCGGTCAGCTTCAGCGCCGGCCCATGGCCCACAGGCTGGCGGTTCGCATCCGATCTGGAGCACGCGCGTGCGGGCGACCCGCTCACCCTGGGCGACCTCTACGAGAGCGTGAGCGTCGGCGGCGACTTCCGTATCGTCTCGCGTGCCCACGCCGGCGGCGCCCTGCGGGTCGCGGTCCGCGGCGCGTGGAGCTTCTCGGACTCCAGCCTGGCCGACCGGATCGAGCGCGTCATCGCGTCGCATCGCCGGTTCTGGCGCGACCCCGACGAGCCGTTCCTGGTGACGCTCGTGCCGCTCGTGGACGACGGCCAGAGCTCGTCACTTGGCGGTACGGGGCGGGCCGATGCGTTCGCGTTCTTCGCCACCGGCAATGCCGAGGAGGGCGCGCTCAACCGGCTGCTCGCGCACGAGCACATGCACACGTGGATCCCCGGCCGGATCGGCGGACTGCCGGCCCGCGACGAGGCCATGCACTACTGGTTGTCCGAAGGCTTCACGGACTTCTACTCCATGCGGCTCCTGGTGCGGGATGGCCTTTGGAGCACGACCGAGTACGTGAACGCCGTGAACGAGATCCTGCAGCGCTATGCCCAAAGCCCCATGCGGGCGGCCCCCGCCCGCGTCGCGGCCGACCAGTTCTGGACGAAACGTGAGGCCCAGGAGTTGCCCTACCAGCGTGGCTTCCTGCTGGCCTGCAAGTGGGACGACGAGTTGCGCCGGCGACATGCTGGCCGCCGGGACCTCGACGACGTCATGCTCGCGATCCACCGCGAGGCGGCGCGCCACCGCGCGCGCGACACCACGAGGTTCGCCGTGACGTTGCTCGTTCGCGCGATGATGCGCGCGGGCGTCGACATCACGCAGGACCTCGAGCGCCATGTCGCGCAGGGGGAACCCGTTCTGCTCCCGGCCGGAGTACTCGGCGACGCGGCCCGCATCGAGACCCGCGACGAGCCTGAGTTCGATCGCGGCTTCGATGCAGCCGCCACGAACGCCGCGGGCGGCGTGATCACGGGCCTCGATCCGACCTCGCCCGGCTATGCCGCTGGCCTGCGCGATGGCATGCGCATCGTGAAGCGTGAAGCCGGCAGACCCGGCGACACCAGCATCGACCTGGTCTATCGCGTTCGCGACGGCGACAACGAACGCTTGATCCAGTACCGGCCCGTGGGCAAGCGCACGTTCGTCACCCAGCGCATCGTGCCCGCGGACACCACACGCCACACCCTCGAGCGATTGGGACGCCGGCTCGCGGGCGAATGAGCGCATGCGCCGCCCGCACCGGGCCGGTGTGTGCGAACACCGGCCCGGCACGATACGAAGCCGCGCAGCGCGATCACTCCACGAGCACGCCCTTGGCCACGAGCGAACGGCCCGAGTGCCGCAACCGCACGAGGTACACTCCGCTCGGCAGCCCGTGGCGTTCCCCGAGCGCCACCGTGTGCCGCCCGGCCCCGAGCGTGCCCACCTCCACCGAGCGCACGCGGCGACCGGCGAGATCGAGGAGCTCGAGCGTCGCGGGTGAGGCATCCGGCAGCGAGAACGACACCGTCAGTTCGCGCACCGGCGGGTTCGGGGTCAGCCCGTGCAACGCCAGACGGACCTCGGCCGCCGCCTTCGCGGCTCCAGCCCGCGCCCGGTCGCGCGCGGCGGCCGTGGTGTCGGGTGCGGCCGCCGCCACCGCCGCGGCACTCACGTCCGCACGCACCGGCACCACCAGCATCGGGTGCAGCGGATCATCGGTGATGATCTGCACGCTCGCCCGCTGCGTCCCCGCCGTCAGCAGCGTCGCGTCCGCGGTCACGGTGAGCACCACGGACGAGTGCGGAGCCACGATGCTCGATGCCGGCGCGATCGTGAGCCAGTTGGAACCGCTCAGGAAGTTCGCCGCGTTCACGAGCAGGCGCTGCATGTCGAGCGATGCGAACGGCCGGAACCCGAAGTAATTGCCGGCCGTCGCGAAGTGCACCACACGCCCCGCCCCCACGTCCTTCACGGCGACCATCGGGGCCCCGGTGGCGTTCACCACCAACGCACGGCCGGAGTTGAGCGTGCCCACGTCCGCCGTGGTCGTCACGTTGAAGGTCGATGTGACGCCGGACGTGACCGGGTGCGTGGTCACCACCCGGCACGCGAACGTGCCGTCCGCGTACTCACCCCAGGAGATCGGCAGCAGCGGCCGCAGGTTCACGTAGCGGCCCGAGGCGGCCTCGAACGCGGCCCATTCCAACGCGAGCAGACCGCCACCCGCCTGCACATAGGCGTTCAGCGCGTTCTGCCCGGCCAGCGGCATGTCGTTGCCCACGCCGGGACCATCGAGCAGCACCACGAGTCCGAAACCGTCGGGGCTGGGGTTGCTGCCGTTCCACACGCCATCGTCCGCGACCATGGTGACGGTGTAGCCGGCCGCGCTGAGGATCGCGCCGACGTCGGTCTCGGTGCCACCGTCCGCGATGACGAGTGCGGTCGACGACGCCGACGGCGCCACGGTCGAGATCGACGGTGCGAGGGTCAGGGGCGAGCTGTCCACCGGGGGCGGCGAGCCCTCGGGGAACCGGGCATGGCGCGAGATCGCCTCGGGCACGACGGTCGCTGCGGGCGACGACGCCAACACCGCGGGCCCGCGGAACGCCGTGTAGTGCAGCGGCCCATCCCCGGCGTTCGTCAGCGTCAGGGGCGCGCTCGCCGTGCCTCCGACGGCCAGCGCGAACACGAGCGAGTCCGGCGCGACCGCGGCCAGCGGTGCCGGCAGCACCGTCGCGGTGAGGGGCACGATCAGATGCGGCGTGCTGGCGTCGTTGCTCGCGATGTCGAGTTCGTCCACGACGACCTCCGGCACATTCGGCGAGAGGGTGACTCGCAACACGCGGCTGGCCCCCGGGGCCAGGTCGAATGCCGCCCCCGGCACGGTGAAGCGACCCGAGGCATTGCTCACGCCCGACACGTGCAGGACGTCCGTGCCCGGATTGCTCACCCGGAGTGAGTCGGTCTTCGTCGCTCCGACCAGGAGCTGCCCGAAGTCGAGCCGCACCGGATCCACGGCGACGCGCGGCGTGCCGATCACGTGCAGGTGGGCCGGGACGGCCGCGAGCGGCCGGAACGGATCGTTGCTCGTGATGTTCAGGCTCCCGCGGTAGTCCCCCGGCGCGAGCGTCGAACTGGCGAACTTCACCCGGATGTCCTGCTGGGCGCCCGGCGCGAGATTCCCGGACAACGGCGTCGCCGTGAGCCACGCGGGCGACGGATCCGCGACCTCGAGGAACTTCTCGAAGATGGCCGCCGCCGTCGTGTTGTTGATGTAGCCGCCGGACTGGCCGGCGTAGAGCAGGTAGTAGAGCCGCCGGCTCCCACCCAGCCCCGCCACCTGGTGGAAGTCGTCGTCGCTGCTCGTCGCGAAGGAGTGGCTCGCCCCCGGCGCGTCCACCACGATGATCATGTGATTCACCGAGGGGTTGAAGGCGTTGAACACCCGCTTCACGAACGCGCGATACACCGTGCCGGCACGCGTGGTCTGCAAGACCGCGCCGTCCACATTCCCGAAGCCGTCGGCCCCCAGGTTGCCGCTGGTCATGAACACGTTCGTGCCATCGAGCTCGGCCCCGAGCACGAACAGCCCCGGGAACTTCCGGGTGAAGTACCGCCCGGTGGGCCCGAGCACAGGGGACGGGATGATCGTGCCGTTCGTGTAACCCAGGTTCCCGAGCTCCGTGTTCAGGAAGTTGCCCACGTCGTACATGTCATTGCCACCGTCGGCGATGAACGTGCCCGTCTCCCCTTCGAAGAAGTCGTAACGCCCGGGGATGATCGCGGTGATCAGCCCAGCCCGGGCATTCAGGTTGGCGAGGATCCCCGCGAGCGTCGAGGCGGGCGCGGAGGGCTCGGGCGTTCCGGCGGAGCGCAGCGCCGGGCTGGCCGGCGCAGGCCCGCTCCACAAGTGTGCCGCGTCGGGTGTGCGACCCGGAGACGGCTGCAGCGTCTTGCCATCCGGCACCGGCACGGATGCGAGCACCGGAGACTCCGACAGCACGCTCGCGGACGCGGGCGCCCCGGTCCACACGAGTGCGCTCCCGCCGCCATTGCGCAGCGTCACGACCGCCTCCAGCGAGTCAGCCGCGAACAGGCTCGCCGCCAGCGAGTCGGGCGTGAGCTCGACCAACGGCGCCAGGAGTGCCGCGCCGATGAGCCGGATGAGCGTCACCGGCTGGTCGGGATCGTTGCTGGCGATGTGCAGCGTGGCCTCGCGGGCCCCGGCCGTGAGCGGCGCGAACCGGACCGGAATGACGCGCGACGTGCCCGGGGCGAGCGTGAACGCAGAACCGGGAGCCGTGTAGTCCGGATCATCGCTAGTGATGCTGGTGATGGCCAGCGCGTCGGTGCCACTGTTCCGGATCGTGAGCGTATCCGTCCTCGACTGGCCGATGAACAGGGTCGGGAACAGCATGGGTTCGGGCGTCGCGACGATGTTCGGAGCGCCCGTGAGGTGCATGTGGACCGGAAGCCGCACGATCGGACGGACCGGATCGTTGCTGCGGATATCGGCCGTGCCGAGGTAGTCGCCGCCGAACAACTGGCCCGGGTCGAACCGCGCCGTCACATGCGCGACCGCCCCCGGCGCGACGCTGCCACTCGTCGGAGAGAACGAGATCCAGTCGGCCAGGTTGAGCGCGTTCAGCAGGATCTGCCGCAGCACGGCGTAGTCGCTGGGCGCGGTCCAGAAGTACGTATAGGGATCGCTGATGAAGTACACCAGCGAGCCGGCCCCGATCGGCTTCCGCACCAGCGCCGGCACGCCGAGCCCGTTGCGGGCTGCAACGACCGCCGCCGGGTCGTTGATCCGCAGGGAGTGGTAACTCGCCGAGAAGTCCACGAAGGTGACCGATGCCGGCAGCCCCTTCACCAGCGGATCGGAGGGTGCCGTGATCGTGAGGTGCGGCGCGGGCGAGGTCGACCAACCGCTCACGTTCGTGTGGTGCAGCAGGTAGGTCTGCATACCGTCATAGAACGGGCCATAGTCCGTACCCCCGAGGATGACCAGCCGGCGCCCGCTGGCGGCGGCGTTGGCCAGCGCGAGCACGCTCGCCTTGCTGACGAGGCCGCCATCGAGCCCGACGATCACGGTGTGGTAAGGCGTGAAGTCGATGCCCGTGTAGTTGTCCGTGAACGCGAGGTCGTACGGGAACCCGAACTCGATGAGCGCACGCTCGACGGTGCCTCGAACGTCGTTCGTCGCCAGGACGAGCGTGCGTCCGGGGCCGTCCGCGCCCACGGAGGCACGCACGACCGCTGCGCCCATCTCCTGGAGACTGCGCCCGGGCGGCGCCGCGCCCGGCCACGCGCCGGGAACGATCGCGGGCACACTCGCCTGCAGTTGCGCGAGGCGTTCGGCGGCTGTCCACTCCACCGTCAGGCTGTTGACCAATGAGGGCGACATCTCGAACGTGAGCGGGCTGCCACCGGAGTTCGAGATCTCGATATCCGTGAGCAGCGTGTCGCCCGTGAACAGACTCGCCACCAGCGAATCCGGGGCCGCCCCGATCACCGGCGCGGGGATCGCGGACCCGCTGAGCGTCACCACGACCAGCGGTTCGTCGTGGTCGTTGCTCGCGAGCTCCACGGTAGCGGACTTGGCGCCCGGAGAGACCGGTACGAATCGCACGGGCAGCACCCGGCCGGCGCCCGGCGTGAGCGTGAAGCCGGACGTCGGCACGGTGAACTCCGCCCCCGCGAGGCTGACGCTCGCGACCGACAGCACATCGGTGCCATCGTTGCGGACCACGATCGAGTCCAGGGCACTCGTGCCCAGCAGCAACGTCGGGAATGCGATGCTGAGCGGGATCACGGTGATGTCCGGAGCACCCGTGACATGAAGGTGCGCGGGGATCTCGACCTGCGGCCGGGTGGGGACGTTCGTGCGCACCAGCACCGATGCCGTGTAGTCGCCACCGAGCAGCGACCCCGGATCGAAGCGCGCCCCGACTCGCCGCGTCCCGCCGGGGGCCACGGTGCCGCTCGCCGGCGAGAACGACAGCCACGACGGTGCCCGGACTGCGTTCTCGAGGACCCTCCGGAAGACCTGGTAGTCCTGCTCGAAACTCCACCAGCCCTCATACGGCGAGTTGGTGAAGTAGACCAGTGAACCGGCACCGATCCGCTTGCGGATCAGCGCCGGCGAACCGGAGCCATTCACCGCCACGACCGCTGCCGCGGGATCCGAGATGCGCAGCGCGTGGAAGGTCGCAGCGAAGTCGACGAAGTTCACGGTCGACGGCAGGCCCACCGCGAGCGGGTCGCCGGGCGCCACCACCGACAGGTGTGGCGTCGGCGAGCTGAACCAACCTTGCACGTTGGTGTGCTGGAGCAGGTGGGACTGCATCCCCGTATAGAACGGCGGATAGCTGGTGCCGCCCATCATGATGAGGTTGCGTCCGGCGGAGGCCGCCGTGGCGAGCGCCTGGAGCGCGGCCGGTTCGATGAGCCCGCCATCCATCCCGACGACGATGGTCCGGTAGGTGGAATAGTCGATCGCCCCGAAGTTCGTGGTGAACACGATGTCGTAGGGCTGCGACATCTCCCCCAGCGCGCGCTCGATCGTGCGCGTCACCGGTGCGGTGGCGATCACGAGCACACGTCCCGAGGCATCGGGCGCCACACCGGCGCGGACCACGGCGCTGCCCATCCCCTCGAGGCTGCGGCCCTCGCTGGAAGCTCCCGGCCACGGAGCCGCCGACAGCGCCGGCACCGCGGCTTGCAGATTCGCCAGTCGCATCGCCGGCGCGACGGCTGCAGCCGAGTTCAGGAACTCGGGCGCGAGATCGAACGTCAGCGCGCTGCCACCCGGATTCGTGATGAAGAGATCGGTGCTCAGGGTGTCGCCGGTGAGCAGGCTCGCCACCAGCGAGTCGGGACTCGTGAGGATGCCCGGCGGCACGAGCCCCTCGCCCGTGAGTGCCACGGACAGGACCGGCTCGTCGTGATCGTCACTCGCCACACGCAGCGTTCCGGACTTGGTCCCCGGCGACGTGGGCACGAACCGCACCGGCAACACACGGCGCGCGCCGGCCGCGAGCGTGAAGCCCGTGGCGGGCACCAGGAACTCCGCGGCGTCACTGGTGACACCGGTCACCGTGAGCGGATCGCTCCCGTCGTTCGAGACCGTGACGCTGTCCTCGCGGGTCAGCCCCACGAACATCGGCGGGAAGTCGAGCCGGGTGGGTGCCACGGCGATGTCCGGAGCGCCGGTCACATGCAGGCGAGCGGCGACGACCAGGTCGGTCTCGTCCGGATCGTCGCTGTGCACGCGGAGCTCGCTCAGGTAGTCACCGGTTCCGAGTCCGGACGAGTTCATCGTGGCCCGCAGCGTGGCCCGTCCGCCGGGCGACACGACCCCGGCGCTGGGCTCGATCCGCAGCCACGTGGGCTGGGGGTCGAGGATGCGCAGGAACGTGGCGAAAACCTGCATGGCCTGGTCGTCGTTGATGTAGCTGCCGCCGGCGCCGGCGTAGAGCAGGTAGTACAGCCGGCGCGCCGGTGCGAGCCCGGTCACCTGATGGAAGTCGTCGTCCGTGTAGAGCGCGAAGGCATGCGTGGCGCCGGGATCGTCCGCGACGATGACCATGTGGTTCACCGACGGGTCACCGGCATTGAACACGCGCTTCACGAACGCCCGGTACGTGGCATCGGCGGCGCGGATCTGCAGGATCGAGCCGTCGACGTTTCCGAAGCCGTCCGCGCCCAGATTGCCGGCGATGTCGAACGAGGCGACGTCCTGCATCTCGGCCGCGAGCACGAACAGGCCCGGATACTTGCGCGTGAAGTAACGGCCGCCGGTGCCAAACGCCGGCGAGGCCTGGATGACGCCGTCCGAATAGTTGAGTCCGCCGAGCGGCGTGGAGAGGAAGTTGCCGCCGTCGTACATGTCGAGCCCGCCATCCCCGATGCTGTTGCCGATCACACCCTCGGAGAACGGGAACGAGTTGGGCACCGCGGCCACGATGCTCGCCGCGCCCGCGTCGAGCTTGGCCAGCGTCGATTCGAGCGAGTTGTTGGCGAGCGCGGCCTCGGCCGGGTAGAGCGGGGCCGGCAGCGCTGCGGACGGGACCGCGGCGCGGTACTGCTGGTTCTTGGCCGGCACCGGCGGGGCGCTCGTGAGCGTGTGCTTCTCCTGCGTGGGCGCCGAGCCCCCGAACACCGGCGTGGCCTCGAGCACGGTGCGCGGCCCGATCGTGGCGTCCCAGAACAACTCCCCACCGCCGGTGTTCGACAACTGCAGCGTGTGCACGCGGCTCTCACCCGTGATGAGGTCGGCGACCAGCGAATCGAGCGGCAACTGGATATCGGGCGGCACCCGGCCGAAACCGTGCACCGCGACCGCGAACGCGGCCTCATCGGGATCGTTGCTGGTGAACGTCACCATGCCGCCGAAGTCACCCCGGATCGCTGGCGAGAAGCGGACCGGGATCCGGCGCACCGCTCCCGGGATGAGCGTGAATCCGGCGGTGGGCACGATGAACGCGGCCGAGGATGCGCTCACGCCACTCACCACGAGGGTGGCGGTGCCGGCATTGCGCACGATCAGCGTGTCGGACTTGCTCGCACCGGCGAACAGGTAGCCGAAGTCGAGGCTCTCGGGCGCGGACGCGATGTCCGCGGCACCGGTCACGTGCAGGCGGGCACCGGCCCGGAGCGACGGTTCATCCGGGTCGTTGCTGTCGAGCACGATGTCGGCAAGGTAGTCGCCATCGAGGAGCCCGTCGGTCTTGAACTGGGCGGCGACCTGCAGGCTCTGCCCCGCAGCCACACGGCCGCTCCGCGGCTCGAACGACAACCACGACACGGACGAGGCATTGGCGTCGATGGCGGCCTGCAACTCCGCGAGTGTGTTGCCCGCGCCATAGGCGACGGCGACCGTCGAGGCCTCGCCCGCGGCGAGCGAACCGATCCCGAAGTGCAGGAGCGCCAGGCCATCCAGTTCCTGGATGGGCCCGGTCGGGAAGCCCACCGTCGTGGCGCTGCGCGCGAAGTCGTCCCAGCCGTCCAGATCCATGAAGTCGGGTGTGCGATCCGACCCGATACCCACGAAGTGGATCTTCGAGGCGAAGACCATGTTGCGGCTGCGGTCGTAGTCCCACTGGTTCGGGAAGCTCCCGTCGGCGTCCCAGTCCACATCTTCCTTGTAGACGACGTCGGTGAGCGCGACGCCGGAGATGTTGCGAAGCTGGGTCTCGACGCGGACGCCGTGTCCCGCGCGCTCGAACGTGATCGTACGCACCACCTGGAGCACGCCATCCAAGGTGGCGGATGTGACTTCCACCACCACGCGGCTGGCCGAGTTCTCGAGCTCGCGATAGGACTGCGGGGCGATGTTGGACTGATTGCTGAAGACGGCGTACGCCAACCGCAGGCTGCCGCCGTAGACATAGGCGACCGTGTAGCCCGAGAGGTACGTGCCGGCCTGCAGGTGCTCGACGCCGAGCGGGGACTGGAACGGCATCACCTCGCCGAGCGTGCTGACGCCGAACGCCATGTGCTCGCCGGTGTAGAAGGCGTGGATCGCGGGCGCGGCGTCGCCGGCGTGCAGGCGGTTCGCGCTCGCGACCCGCTGCGATTCCGGTGCCACGATCGGGGCCCCGGACGGCGCGGCGGGCCCCGCGGGCCGGCGGGCCGACAGGCGGAAGTCGAGGTCACTGCCCCCGGAGTTGGTGATGGTCATCGTGCGCGTCGCGGTGCCGCCCACGAACAGCGAGGCGAGCACGGAGTCCGGTGCCAGCGCCACGTCGGGCGGGACGAGACCCGTGCCCTCGAGCACCACCGCATGGTCGGGCGAGTCCGGATCGTCGCTGTGCACCGTGAGCACACCTGTGATGGGGCCCGCGGTCGAAGGCCGGAACGCGACCGGCAGGAGCAGCGTGCTGTCGGGAAGCAGCGTGACCCCGCTCGCCGGCGCGATGAAATCCGACGACGACACGCTGATGCCGCTGATCTGGAGCGGGGCGGTGCCGCGATTGCGAACCGACAGCTGCTGGACACGCTCGGCACCGATGAACAGCGGTGCGTACAGGAGCGAGTCCGGCACCGTCACGACATCGGGCGCGGCGGTGACGTGCAGTGTGGCGGGCAGCAGCACGCGCGGGGATGCCGGGGCGTTGCTGTTGATGATCACGTTCCCGAGCAGGTCACCACCCCCGAGCCCGGTGGCATCGAAGCGCACCGTGACCTGCGTCGACGCACCCGCCGCGACCCGGCCCGACACCGGCGAGATCTGCAGCCACTGCTGCACGGGCAGGAACTGGATCGTCTGCCGATCGTGCACATAGGGCGTGTTGAACGCGACGAGCGAGCCCACGGCACGCCCGGAGGCCTGCAGCCCGATGGTCGCGCCGCCTCGCGCCGCGCCGAGCGTGAGGTACTGGTAACGGATCTCGCCCGACGGATACAGGACGACCTGGAACGTGTTCAGGCCATCCGCGGGCTCACGGCCGGCGAGCGCGCGGAACGTGACCACGAACTGGCCGTCCTCGCGCGACGACTCCACCGTGCCCTGCGCGCCGAGGACCAACTCGTCCCACAGCGGAGCCACGAGATCGCCCTGCGCGCCGGCGTCGGGCAGCATCGTGTTCGCGCTGCGCGACGATGAACCCGTGAACGTCAGGTAGCCGTTCGCGCTCACCCGCACGGTGCGGAACCGCTGGCCGTAGTACGGGAACTCGAACCCGAGCTCGACCGGCTGGGACAGCGTGCTGGCGTTGGCGAACACCACCGGCACTCCACGCCCCGCGAGATCCACCCACTCGAACGCGGGTCCGCCGGAGCGGTCGCTGTCGGACCAACGATAGCCGCCGGCGTCGGGGCCGCTCGCGCCCACCGTGCCCGGCCGCGGCCCCGCGGACGTGCGATCGAACGCGGCCTCGGGATCCCCCCCCGAACCCGCGGCCGCTTGCAGGACCGCCACGAACTGCTCGGGCGCCGGCGCCGTGAAGTCGAGGCGTCCCGCCCCCGTGTTGCGCACGGTGAGCGGGAACGAGACGCTCCCCCCCGTCCGCAACGCGGCACTGAACGCGGCCGGTTCGAGCGCCATCGCCGGCACGCCGAGCGTGATCGCATCGGCGACGTTCGACAACGCGCTGGCGTTGCCCACCCGGTCGAGCGCGCGGAGCGCGAACCAGTAGTGCGTGTCCGGCGACAGGCCCGTGACCTCGAAGTGCTCCGTCTGCCCCAGACCGAGCGCGAGCGGCGTGGCCACCGGATGTGCGGTCGCGAAGTTCGACTCGTCGATCGGCTCCACGGACCAACGCAGGTCGTAGCCCGCGGCACGGCCATCGAAGCCGTCGTCCGCCGGGACCGTCCAGGTCAGGCTGATGGCGGTGGAGCCGGCCTCATCGATCGCGAGGTCCGCCACGGACGCCGGCGGCAGGCTGTCGGGCAACTGGATCGCACGGAACAGGTTCAGTCGGCCGCCGGTCACCGTGCGCCCGGCCAGGGCCGGGATGGAGTCGGTCGAAGCGAACAGGATGTCGCGAACCTGCAGGTTCGTGGCGAGCGGGAAGCGCCCCATGATCATGGCGACGGCGCCGGACACATGCGGCGTGGCCATGGACGTGCCCGAGAGCGTGTTGTAGCTGGCGCCCGGGAACGTGGACAGGATGCTGACGCCAGGAGCGGCGAGATCGACGCTGGTGCGGCCGAAGCACGAGAAACCGGCGAGCGCGTCATTGGCGTCCGTGGCCGCCACCGCGATGATGTACGGGGAGTTGTAGCTCGACGGGTAGTGCGGGAACAGGTCGTTGTCGCTGCCGCTGTTCCCGGCCGCGGCCACGAACAACTGGCCGGAGGCACCCGCGGCCTGGATGGCGTCGAACAGCGCCGTGGAGAACTCGCCCCCGCCCCAGGAGTTGCTCGTGAGCCGCACGCCCGCGGCGACCGCGTACTGGACGGCCCGGATCGCGCCGGCCGTCGTGCCACTGCCACCCGAGTCCAGGAACTTGATGCCCACGAGCTTGCAGTGCCAGCTCACGCCGGCCACGCCGATGCCGTTGTCCCCGACGCCCGCGATGGTGCCCGAGCAATGCGTGCCGTGGCCGTGGTCATCCATCGGCGAGCCGTCGTTGTTCACGACATCGTAGCCGTGGATGTCGTCCACATAGCCATTGTGGTCGTCGTCGATGCCGTTCCCGGCGATCTCGCCCGGGTTCGTCCAGATGTTCGCGGCGAGATCCGGGTGATTGAAGTCGATCCCCGTGTCGATGACCCCGACCTTCACGTCGCCATCCCCGGTGAACAGGTCCCACGCCGACGTGGCGCGGATGTCGGCGCCGGGCGTACCACCGGTCTGTCCCAGATTGCGCATGGCGTACAGCTCG
>WBZN01001488.1_pt1 | contig 14242 bp, 11 predicted proteins | sample 5204281 | NCBI WGS metagenome assembly WBZN01 (sample SAMN12344347, study PRJNA552823) | activated sludge metagenome | biome: Activated sludge suspended growth; feature: Nitrification reactor; material: Wastewater; isolation source: activated sludge from nitrification reactor of wastewater...
TGAACGGCATCGAGAGCAGGGTGTGGCCGACGACCAGGCCGAACAGGCTCTGTGACAGGCCGAACAGGTCGAAGACGCGGCTGAGGAACAGCGCCACCACCATGCCCGGCAGCACGATGGGCAGCAGGATCAGCACCTTCAGCGCCTCGCGCCCCGGGAACTTGAGCCGGCCCAGCGCATAGGCGGTCGGCGCCGACAGGATGAAGGACAGGATGGTGGCGAGCGGCGCGATGGTGAAGCTGGTGGCGACCGCGCGGCCGATGCTGGAATAGGTGAAGACATGCTCCCACTGCGCCAGCGACAGCGAGGGCGGCAGGAAATCCGGATGCGACCACGGATTGTCCGGATCGACCAGCGACCACAGCACCGCCATGACCAGCGGCACGCCGGTCCACAGCAGCAGCAGCGCGACGATGATCGCCGACAGGAACAGCGGCAGCGAGATCCGCCGGCGCGGCGGCGGGGCGGTAAGCGCGGTGGCGGTCATGGCTGCGCCCCCTGCAGCAGCCGCGCCATGCGCGCATAGAGCGCCACGAACAGCAGCGAGGCGACGATGATGACGACACCGATGCAGGCCGCCTTGTTCCAGTCGCCGAGGGTGAAGGCGCTGGTGTGCATCAGCACCGAGAGCGAGGAGGGATAGACCGGCCCGGCGATCTTGGTGATGGCGAAATCGCCGAAGGTCATGATGAAGACCAGCGCCACCGCGATCAGCAGGCCGGGAATCGACAGCGGCAGGATGACGTGCCAGATGACGCGCCACCAATTGGCGCCGAGATTGCGCGCGGCGTCCTCGAGGTCGTTGCGGATGGTGGCCAGCACCGAGGCGATGATGACCATCTGGAAGGGCAGGTTCTTCCACACCTGGATCGCCAGCACGCCCCAGCCGAATTTGTCGTTCAGCATGCGCACCGGCCGGTCGATCACGCCCAGCCACAGCAGCACCCCGTTGAGGACGCCGTGGAACGCCATGACGTTGAGGATGAGGAAGGCGGCGACCAGGGCCGGCACGAAGAGCGGCACCTTCAGGATGGCGCCGAGCACCCAGGCGCCGGCCGCGCGGCGGCGCAGGTAGAGCGCCAGCGGATAGGCCAGCAGCAGCGTGAAGAACGCGCTGCCGAAGCCGACGCGGAGCGAGAACAGGAAGGAATCGAGGAACTGCCGGTCGGCCAGCGAGAGCCAGAATTCCCAGGTGAAGCTGGAAGGGCGGACGAAGGTGAGCAGCCCGAAGCTCTGCAGCAATGTCATGCCGAGGGCGATGCCGAGGAACAGCGCGATGAAGCCCGCGCCCGGCAGGATCAGCAACCAGATGCCGAGCCGCGACGGCATCAGGCGAGCACCCGGATGCGGTCGGCGGCGAGTCCGAGGGTGAGGGTGTCGCCTTCGCGGATGTGGCGGTCGCTGTCGACCTGCACGCGCAGGCTCTGCCCGTTCACCTCCAGGCGGACCTCGGTAACATGGCCGCGGAAGATGACCTGGCGCGCGATCCCGGAAATCCGGTTCTCCTGGCCCGAGGCGGCCAGCTTCATGTCTTCCGGCCGCCAGCAGATCTTCACCGGATTGGCGCGGATGTCGGCGGTGTCGGCGACGCGGAGCGCACCCAGCGGCGTCATCACCCGGCCCTCGCCTTCCAGGGTTCCCTCGATGATGTTGGCAAGGCCGAGGAAATCGGCGACGAAGGCGGTCCGCGGCCGGCGGTAGATGCTGCCCGGCTCGCCGATCTGCTCGATGCGGCCCTTGTTCATCACCACGATGCGGTCGGACATGACCAGCGCCTCGTCCTGGTCGTGCGTCACATAGATCGCGGTGATGCCGAGCCGCGTCTGCAGCTCGCGGATCTCGTGGCGCACCTTCTCGCGCAGCTTGGCGTCGAGGTTGGACAGCGGCTCGTCGAACAGCAGCACGTCCGGCCGGGTGACGATGGCGCGGGCGAGGGCCACGCGCTGCTGCTGGCCGCCGGAGAGCTGGCCTGGCCGGCGCTTCTCCAGGCCGGTCAGGCCGACGATGTCCAGCGCCTCGGCGATGCGCCTGCCGCGCTCGGTGCCGTCGATCTTCCGCATTTTGAGGCCGAAGCCGACATTGTCGGCAACACTCATATGCGGGAAGAGCGCGTAGGATTGGAACACCATCGCGGTGTTGCGCTTGTGCGGCGGCACCTCGGTCATGCGGCGCTCGCCGAACCAGATGTCGCCGCGATCCGGCATGATGAAGCCGGCGACCATGCGGAGCGTGGTGGTCTTGCCGCAGCCCGATGGGCCCAGCAGGGTCAGGAACTCGCCGTCGGCCACGTCCAGGCTGACGTCGTCCACGGCCAGCATGCCGTCGAAGAAGCGGGTGATGCCGGTGAGCCGCAGCGTGGTCATTCGGTCTCCTGCTCCGGGTCCGGCACGGCTTGGCCGCGCCGGCGCTTTGGCCGAGGAGCAGGGCCCAGCGTGGCGCCCAGTTCGGATCCACCCAAGTGCGGATCAATCCAGCTCGATCCCGGAAGCACCTGAACCCATGCTCGGGTGGCGGTCTGCGCCGTCAGCCACGCGCATGGCAGGAACGGACCCGGAAGGGCTTGTCCCCACTCCCCTGTCGACAAAAACGCTAGCACCCGAAATGTTGGCTTTCAACATTTCTTTTGCAAAGTTTGTCACAAAATGGAAAATTCATGCCAGAGTCACGACATTGACTTCCGGTCCTGAGGTACAGGATCGATTCGGCGAAGGCGGATGGCAGTGATCGGCGCGACAGCCGGCCATGCGCCGCCCGCACCCGCACTCGATCGACTGAATGCCCATGCCGCCGCCACCAAAACGCAACGGATCCGCACCATGACCGCCCCATCGCCCCGCAAAGTCCTGTTCATCGCCGCCGACCAGTGGCGCGCGGAATGCCTCTCCGCCCTCGGCCACCAGGTGGTGAAGACGCCCAATCTCGACGCCTTGCTCGCTGATGGCGCGGCCTTCACCAACCACTACACGCAATGCACGCCTTGCGGGCCGTCGCGCACCTCCCTGCTGACCGGCCTTTACCTGATGAACCACCGCTCGGGACGCAATGGCACGCCGCTCGACGCGCGGCATACGAATGTCGCGCTGGAGGCGCGCAAGGCCGGCATGGAGCCGACCCTGTTCGGCTACACCGACACCAGCGCCGATCCGCGGCAGCGTGACGCCAACGACCCGGCGCTGAAGACCTACGAAGGCCCGATGCCGGGCTTCTCCATCGGGCTGCTGCTGCCGGAGCACAAGGCGGCCTGGATCGCGGAGCTGCGGCGGCGCGGCTACGACATTCCAACGCGCGCCGACCTGTTCAAGCCGCGTCCCGGCTACCAGAAGGCGCCGGATCGCGGCTTCCGCTCGATCCCGACGATCTTCGCGGCAGAGGATTGCGAGACCAAGCTCATCGCCGACAGTTTCATCAACTGGGCTTCGGTGCGCCGCGAGCAGAACTGGTTCGCCCACGTGGTGTTCCTGCGGCCGCATCCGCCGATCATCGCGCCGGAGCCCTACAACCTCATGTACCATCCGAAGGACGTCGAGCTGCCGCACCGGGCGCCGACCCCGGATGCCGAAGGGCGGCAGCATCCCTTCCTCGCCTACAAGTTGTCGCGGCTGCGCGGCCGCACCGGCTATGACGAGCACAATCCCAACGACCTGATCGAGATGGACGAGCTCGAGCTGCGGCAGATGCGGGCGACCTATTACGGCCTGATCACCCAGGTCGACGACCAGATCGGCCGCATCGTGGCGCACCTGAAGGAGACCGGCGAATACGACAACACCTTGATCGTCTTCACCTGCGACCACGCGGAGATGCTGGGCGACCACTATGCCTGGGGCAAGGAGATCTATTTCGACCAGTCCTTCCGCATCCCGCTCATCATCCGCGATCCGCGCCGCGCCGCCGATGCGACGCGCGGCCGGAAATTCGACGCCTTCACCGAGGCGATCGACGTCATGCCGACGATCCTCGACTGGCTCGGCCTCGATCTGCCGCAGCAATGCGACGGCCATTCGCTGCTGCCCTTCCTGGAGGGGCCGGGACCCCGGGACTGGCGCCAGGAGGCGCATTTCGAGCACGACTTCCGCGACATCCCCGGCCAGCATCCGGAACAGACGCTGGGCCTCGCCTCCGACCATTGCTGCTACGCCGCGATCCGCGACAAGCAGTACAAGTACGTGCATTTCGCCAAGCTGCCGCCGCTGCTCTTCGACATGCAGGCCGACCCGTGGGAGATGAACAACCTCGCCGATGATCCGGCGATGGCGCCGGTCCTCGCCCGCTATGCGCAGAAGATGCTGTCCTGGCGGCTGTCGCATGCCGAGCGCACGCTGACCCACATCCACCTGACCGAGAACGGCCCAGTGGCGCGCCCGCGCCAGCACAAGCGCGTCGCGGCGGAATAATGGCATTGGATTGAGGCCGGCGGCGAGCGCCGCGTCAGGCGCTTTGCCGCAGCAGGTGGCGCGCCGGCATCAGATCGGCGACGTCGAGCAGGCCCAGCTTGGCGTCCTCGATGCCGATGCAATGGGTGACCGTCACGTCGTCATCAGAGAGCGGCAGCAACACCTCGGCCAGCTCGCACACGCGGCCGTCCTTCAGCGCTGTCTTGACCAGGCCCATGATCGGCCGCCGCTCCTGGCACAGGGTGCGATAGATCTTGAGCCAGTCGGTCTCGAAATCGCAGCTGAAATCGATCTCGTCGAGATACCGGTTGGTATAGTCCATCCCGGCATTGGCGACGCAGCGGGTGCCGACCAGCGTGTAGCGGACGCGCCAGGGATCGGGCTCGATCTTCGAGAGCATGATGCAAGGGAGGATGCGCTTCAGTTCGGCGGGTTCGATGTCGGCGCGCGACGGCATCAAGCGCTGCCCGCGGGTGCGCTGCCAATATCCGTACAGTTCCCTGCCGATCGACGAGGAAAGCTCCTCGACGCTTGCAACTTCCCGCACGCGTGCCAGCCCCTGAAAATTTTATTTTGGTTCTTCTGAAGTGGGCTGGATGATGCCGAAGCCTCGCGCCAATGACAACCGAAAAGAGTCGGCGCACGGCGCCGGATCGACGCGCGCTGACGAAGCCTGACCGAACGGTCGAATGACCGCGAATCCGCGCCTTTCTTATCCCCGGACGAACCGGTCTCTATGTGGATATCCTGTGGAAGATATGTGCATCACCGCCGTTGCCCTGACGCGGCATGGCGACAATTCCGGAAGCGCACAAATGAGGGTGGGTGGCTGCCGCAAACATGGCGGGCGGGAGGCCTGGAGCGGGCGACGGGGTTCGAACCCGCGACCCTCGGCTTGGGAAGCCGATGCTCTACCGCTGAGCTACACCCGCGCTCCGGCCACAAGACGGCTCTTTATAGGCCGGTGCCGACCCTGGATTCAAGCGGCCGTCATGCCTCAATCGACCTGGGACAGCGCCGGTCAGCCATGCCGTCCGAACAGCCGGTCCAGCGCGGCGGGCGCCTGATCGGGTTCAAAAATCGGTCGCGAACAGCGCCGGTCGATGCAGGCGAACAGCGCCGCGCGGTCCAGCGCCGGATAGGTCACGTCGGGATTGGGCAGCGGGCCCTCCCGTTGATCCAGCCATTCGATGCGCCGGTAGGTGGTGGGATAGACGAGCGCCGCGCGATGCAGCGCGGCCGCGGCGGGGTCGTCCTTGCGCCCGACGATGGCAAGGTGCAGCGGCGGCGCGGCCAGCTCGTCATCCGCCTGCAGCAGGCCGGGCCAGAACGCGGCGCGATGCGCCGCCGGCGTGCCGGCGAGGTAGGCCATGGTGCGCCGCGCCGTCGCGGCATGCCGTTCATCGCCGGTGTACTGCGCCAGGGCATTGAAGAACCGCACCGCGCTGGTGTTGTCGTCGAAATGCTTGATGGGCGTCTTCAGCACGCCGACGGCATCCGCCGGCGCCGGAGCCAGGGCGAAGCCGCCGCTGTCGTGATCCTCCAGCCGCTCGACCATGAAATCCGCCGTGCGCTCGGCCGCGGCGAGCCACATGCGATCGGCGGTGGCGCGATAGAGGTCGAGCGCGGCCCAGGCCATGGCCAGGTTGGTGGTCATCGACGGGCCGCCGCGATCGGCCGCGTCATGGCGCCAGCCGCCGGCTTCGTTCATGCGCTGCGAGACGGCCCAGCGCGCCGCATCCGTCGCCGCGCTGAGCCAGCGCTTCTCGCCACTCGCCTCATACAGCGACACCAGGGCGGAGATCGCCCAGCCGGCCTCGCGGGCGTAGAGGCTGGTGTCGATGCGCGGCTCGCCCAGCGCGCGCCGCCCGGCATCGTCCAGCGCGTAAAAGGCCCGGCCCTTCAACTGCGGCGACAGATCGGCGTCCTGGCTGGGATAAAAGCCGCCGCCGGGATCTCTCAGATGCGTCAGCATGTAGGCGGCGATGCGCAGCGCGGCTTCCTTGAACTCCGCATCGCCCAGCACCACCGACGCGGTGGCATAGAGCCGCACGGCATTGGCTTGGGCGCTCATGATCTTCTCGTAGTGCGGCGCGTTCCAGGTGCCGTCGTCGGAATACTGGTAGATGCCGCCCCATACCGGGTCGATCAGGGTGCGCGCCTGTGTCAAGGTATAGTGGGCGCGCGCCGCCGCGACGGCATCGCCCGCCGCGGCGCGGCCAAGCATGTAGTCGAGCGCGTCGGCCTGCAGGAACTTGTGGCCGTTGCCCCAGCCGCCTTGTCCTGGATCGTACGCATTCTCCAAACGCGCGCTCAGGACCTGCCGCTGCTCCGCCGTCAGCAATGCCTGCGCGGCCGGCTTGCTTGCCGGCGCGGCGGGGATCGGCTCGGGCTTATCGATCAGCGCCTGCAGCAGCTGCGCCATCGCCGCCGGCTCGACATAGCCGCGCTCCTTGTCCAGTTCGTGGCCGGCGCCGTCGAAAAGAATGGTGGCCGGCCAGCCCCAATCCTCGTAACGCTGCGACAGCGCCGGGTTGGCGTCCTGGTCGACCTTCACGGCGATGAAGTGCCGCGCGATCAGCGCCGCCACCGCGGGATCACGGTAGGTTGTCTCGTCCATCACGTGGCACCAGTGGCACCAGACGGCCTCCATATCGAGCAGCACCAGCTTGCCGTCGCGCGCCGCCTCGGCGAATACGGATGCGGACCACGGGCGCCAGGCGATGTCCGCCGCCGCCGGCTGCGGCGCGAGCATGAGCCCCAGCGTGCAAGCGAGCGGCGCCAGGTGCCAGCGGCGCAAGGGCAAATCGATGGGCATGGCGGCCTCCGTGGACCTGTGATGTCGGTCACATACGGCTGAGACGTGCTCGCGGATGCGGGCGCCGGCCTTGGCAGCTTGTGTGCTGCGGCATAGTCTCCCTGGCGCTGCGCGATAGGCTGGGGCGGAATCGCTCCCGATGGAGTGGAGAACACGCTTGAAACGAAATAGGTATTGGTCGCGACGCGATATCCTGCGATCGGGCGGCTTGATGGCGGGCCTCCGCGCGACCTGCTTTGGCCTGGCCGCCGGGCTCGGCGGCATGATGACGCGGCGCGCCAGTGCGGCGGCCGAGGAGGCATGGGAAGGCGTGCTCGCCGCCGCCGCCGGACAGGTCGTGCAGTTCAACGCCTGGGGCGGCGACCAGCGCATCAACGACTACATCGCCTGGGCCGCCGAGGAGATCGTCGGTCGCCACGACGTGACGCTGCGTCACGTGAAGCTGGCCGACACGGCGGAGGCGGTGGCCCGCATCGTGGCGGAGAAGGCCGCCGGACAGGCGACCGGCGGCAGTGTCGACCTGATCTGGATCAACGGCGAGAACTTCGCGACTCTCAAGGCGCAGGGATTGCTGCACGGGCCGTTCACCGAGCAGCTGCCCAACATGCGCTACGTCGATCAATACGAGAAACCGACCACGGTGGTCGACTTCACCATCCCGACCGCGGGCCTCGAGGCGCCGTGGGGCATGGCGCAGCTGGTGTTCTTCTTCGACAGCGCACGGGTAGCGACGCCGCCGCGCTCGATGGCGGAGCTGTGGCGCTGGGCGCAGGACAATATGGGCCGCTTCACCTATCCGGCGCCGCCGGATTTCCTCGGCACCACCTTTCTCAAGCAGGCTTTCTACGAGACTGCGGCCGATCCGACCGCGGCGTTGTCGCCGGCGGGCGAAGGCGCTGCCGCGGCGATGGCGCCGCTGTGGGCATACCTCGACCGGCTGCACCCGTTGCTGTGGCGCGGCGGCCAGACCTTTCCCAAGAGCAGCGCCGAGATGCGGCAGGCGATGGCGGACGGCGAGACCGACATCTACTTCGCCTTCAATCCCGGCGACGCGTCCTCCGCCATCGCCCAGGGCCTGTTGCCGGACAGCGTGCGGCCTTTCGTGCCCAATGCGGGCAGCATCGGCAACACGCATTTCGTCGCCATCCCGTTCAATGCCACGGCCAAGGAAGGCGCCATGGTGGTGGCCAACTTCCTGTTGTCGCCGGAAGCGCAGGCGCGCAAGGAAAACGCGGACATCTGGGGCGATCCGACCGTGCTGTCGCTGGGCACCCTCGCGCCGGAGCAACGCAAGCTGTTCGACGACCTGCCGCGCGGGGTGGCCACGCCGGCGCCGGATGAACTGGGCCGGCCGCTGCCGGAACCGCATCCGAGCTGGGTGCAGGCCCTGGAGCGGGGCTGGGCCGAGCGTTACGCGACGTGATCCTGGCATCCCGTCGTCCCTGGCGCGCAGCCCGCGCGCGCTGGCCGTGGCTCGTGCTGGTGGTCCTGCCGCTGCTGCCGGTGGTTTGCGGGCTGCTGTTCGTGCTGCTGCCGGCTTTCGGCTACTTCCCCGCTTTGGGCGGCAAGGCGTGGTCGCTCGACGCCTGGCGCATTGTCGCCGACGAGCCCGGCTTGCTGGCGGCGCTGCGGGCGACCCTGGTCTCGGGGTTCCTGGCGACGCCGATCGCGCTTGCCCTTGGCCTGTTCATGGCGGCACGGCTGGCGCCCGATGGCGGCGTGCGGAAGGGGCTGCCGCGCTTGCTCGCCGCGATCCTGTCCTGGCTGCTGGCGACGCCGCACGCGGCCTTCGCCATCGGGCTCGCCTTCCTGCTTTCGCCGTCCGGCTGGCTGGTGCGGCTGGCGGCCCTCGCCGTGCCGATCGGGCAGCCGCCGGACCTGCTGACCCTGCGCGATCCCTGGGGGTTCGGCCTCGCCATCGGGCTGGTGCTGAAGGAGACGCCGTTCATATTCGTCGTTGCCCTGGCCGGATTGCGCCAGTTGGCGCCCACGGCGACGCTGCAGCTTGGCGCCAGCCTCGGCTACAGCCCCGGCGCGGCCTGGCTGAAGCTGGTGGCGCCGCGGCTGTATCCGCTGATGCGCCTGCCGCTCTATGCGGTTCTCGCCTATGGCCTGTCGGCGGTCGACATGGCCCAGGTGCTGGGGCCGAGCGCGCCGCCAACCCTGGCGGTACTGGCCCTCGACCTGAGCCGCGACCCCGATCTCGCCCGCCGTTTCCCGGCAGCCGCCCTCGCGCTGCTGCATTTGGCGGTGGTGGCCGGCGCGCTGGCCTCTTGGCGCGGCGCCGAGATCGCCGTCGGCCGGTGGCTACGCCCCTTTCTGGCCGATGGCCGGCGGGACCCGGCGCCGTTGGCGCTCGGCCTCAGCTGTATCATCGAGGCGGCGGCGTGCCTGGCGGTGCTGCTGGCGGTGCTGGCGATCCTGGCCCTGCCGTTGTGGTCGTTCGCCGTCGTCTGGCGTTTTCCCGACGCCTGGCCGCAATGCTGCAGCCTGGCGGCGTGGGGCCGCGCGGCGCGCGGGCTGTCCTGGCCGCTCTTCAACAGCCTCGGCGTTGCCGGCGCGGTGAGCTTCGGCGCGCTCGCCGCGGCGATCACGTGGCTCAGCCTGGAGCCGCGCCGCAGCGCCGCCGGCGCCGATCTCGCAGCCTGGGGCCGCGGCGTCGTGATGCTGCCGCTGCTGCTCTCCGACCTGGCCTTCCTGATGGGGGTGCAGATCCTGCTCCTGGTGGCGGGCATCGGCGGCGGCTGGCTGCCGGTTGCCTTCAGCCATTTCATCTTCGTCTTTCCTTATGTCCTGTTGGCCTTGGCGGGGCCGTGGGGGAGGCTCGATCCGCGCTTTGAGCGGACGGCCCTGTGCCTGGGCGCGCCGCCGCTGCGGGTGCTGCTGCGCGTGCGGCTGCCGCTGCTGCTCCCGGCGCTGGGCTTTGCGGCCGCCCTGGGTTTCGCGGTCAGCCTGTCGCTCTATCTGCCGACGGTGCTCGCCGGCGGGGGCCGCATCGCCACTTTGGCGACCGAGGCGATCGCGCTTGCCGCCGGCGGCGACCGGCGCATCACCGGGGTCTATGGGACGGTCCAGGCGGGGGTGATCTGGCTCGGTTTCCTCGCCGCCGCCGCGCTCGCACGCCGGTATCGCTTCGGGGTGATGACATGAGCGGCCTGGAATTGCGCCAGGCGGTGATCCGCCGCGCGGGGCAGCCGCTGTTCGCCCCGCTCAGCCTCAGCGTCGTCGCGGGACGCCCGGTAACGATCATGGGCCCCTCGGGCAGCGGCAAGTCCAGCCTGCTCGCCTGGCTCACCGGAATGCTGCCGGAGGGGCTGGAAGGGGCCGGCGAGGCGCTGCTCGATGACCGCCCGCTGCTCGATTTACCGCCGAATCGGCGCGGGCTCGGCATCCTGTTCCAGGACGACCTGCTGTTTCCCCACATGACTGTCGGCGAGAATCTGGGCTTCGGCCTGCCGCCTGCGACCATCGGTCACCAACGGCGACAAAAAATTAATTTTGCCCTGGAGCAAGTAGAACTGGCCGGTTTTGCCGATCGCGACCCGGCGACGCTGTCCGGCGGGCAGCGCGCGCGGGTGGCGCTGCTTAGGGTCCTGTTATCGGAGCCCAAGGCATTGTTATTGGACGAGCCGTTTTCGAAGTTGGATGTGTCGCTCCGGGACCGTTTCCGGTCGCTGGTCTTCCAAACCACCGAACATTTGCCGGTACTTTTAGTGAGCCACGACCCAGGCGATGCCGCACCGGGGGGGCAAATAGTGGAGTTGCAGCCACAGCACAAAGCCGTTTGAATTAGTTAATTGCAATTCTTCTGTTTTTGACAGGAACCAAACGCTTTCCTATAGTTTATACCGTGTCGGCGCGATGTCGACGTCACTGGGGATGGCACCTAAAACAACACCTGTCATCTTTGGCATTCCGATGATCGTCTTAGCCAGACGGCTGATGCGGCGCTGTCCGTCATCGGTTGCTGGGTCAACGAAGGACAAGCGAGGAGCGAAAATGAAACTTTTAAAGATCCTGGGGGTTGTCGGCGCGCTGGGCGTTCTCGCCGCCTGCACTTCCGACCTGCAGCGTATCCGTACGACTGAGCCGAGCGGCGGTACCGCTTTCACTCAGGCGTTGACCAAGGAATATCGCGATCTCGCGGTCTTCGAAGCCGATGAGATGTTCGATTGGCGGGATGCCGGTTACTACGCTCGTCGTGGCCTCGCGGCCGCGGGTGGCGAAGTTGTGCTGCCGGAAGATCCCGTGAACCGCGACCTGCCGGAAGACTCGCTGTCGGAGATCAACGACGTCCGCGTCCGCCTGCTGGCGGCGCTCGACGGCGGCGCTCGCGACAACAAGCCGGAAATCGCCGCGCGCGCGCAAAGCCGTTTCGACTGCTGGCTGGAACAGCAGGAAGAGAATTTCCAAGAAGACCATATCTCCGCTTGCCGCGACGAACTGCTCGCCGCGCTGGCTGAGATGGAAGCCGCTCCGGCGCCTGCCGTGGCACCGGCTCCGGCGGTCTATCTGGTGCTGTTCGACTTCGACAAGTCGAACATCAACGATGCGGCCCAGGCCGTCATCAACCAGGTGATCGCGGACTTCAACGCGAACAAGGCCTCCGCCATCTCCGTCACCGGTCATACCGACCGTGCGGGTTCCGATGCCTACAACGAGAAGCTCTCCGAGCGCCGCGCTGATGCGGTCCGCGAAGCGCTGATCGCCGGTGGCATCCCGGCCGACGCGATCACGACCGCCTGGAAGGGCGAGTCGGAGAACGCCGTGCCGACCGCGGACGGTGTGAAGGAGCAGGCCAACCGCCGCGCCGAAATCATCATCCAGTAATCGGCCTGGTTGGTTAGTCTACCTGAGTGCTTGGCGGCGCCGGAGCAATCCGGCGCCGCTTCTCTTTTCCCCATCGGGCCAATCGCCGCCTGTGCCGCGTTTGATGGTTGCGTTGGTGCGCGGTGCCGATAGAATCCCCGCCGAACGGTCGCGATCGCGGCCCAGCCCATTGCCCGAAACACCGCGGACCGCGACCAGCGCCGCATCCCATTGGCCGGACATGTACACGCAGACGACGCGCTCGATCACCATCACGGTGATGCCGACCTACCTGGACGATCAGTCCTCGCCGGAGGAATCCCATTACGTCTGGAAGTACCATATCCGCATCGAGAACCACGGCGACGACACGGTGCAGCTGCGCACCCGCTATTGGCGCATCACCGATTCGATGGGTCGGGTGCAAGAGGTGCGCGGCGCCGGCGTGGTCGGCGAGCAGCCGGTGCTGGGTCCGGGCGAGAGCTACGAGTACACCAGCGGCACGCCGCTCCCCACGCCCTCGGGCATCATGGTCGGCACCTACCAGATGGAAAGCCAGTCAGGTGAGAAGTTCGAGGTGGATGTACCCGCCTTCTCCCTCGACAGCCCGTATCAGCCGGTGAAGCTTCACTGAGCCGGAAGGATCGCGGCGGAGCGTTTCGCAGAAGGAACAGCATTGTGGCCAAATCGAAGACCAGCAGCGCGGCCAAGGCCCCGCAGAGCGCCAGGCGCAAGGCCGGCGCCGCGAAGCCCGGGCGACCGAGCCAGGCCCAAGCCGAGGAAGCCATCCGCACGCTCATCCGCTGGGCCGGGGATGACCCGACGCGCGAGGGCCTGCTCGGCACGCCGGACCGGGTGGCGCGCGCCTACCGGGAGTTCTTCCGCGGCTACGACCAGGACCCCGAGGCCATCCTGAAGCGCACCTTCGAGGAAACCGACGGCTACGACGAGATGATCGTGCTGAAAGACATGCGCTTCGAAAGCCATTGCGAGCATCACCTGGCGCCGATCATCGGGCGGGCGCACATCGCCTATCTGCCGCGCCATCGCGTGGTCGGCATCAGCAAGCTCGCCCGCCTGCTCGACTGCTATGCCAAGCGCATGCAGATCCAGGAAAAGCTGACGGCGCAGATCGCCAATACCCTGCAGGAAGTGCTGCAGCCGCGCGGCGTCGCCGTGGTGGTGGACGCGGCGCATCAATGCATGACCACGCGCGGCGTGCACAAGCCGGGCACCTCGATGGTGACCAGCCGGATGCTCGGCGCCTTCCGCACCGATCCGTCGACCCGGCGCGAGTTCCTGGCGATCATCGGCCTGCCGCCGGCGACCGTGGCCTCGAGTTCCTGACCGCGCACCGGATTTGGGACCGCAACCGATGTCGTGGCCGGATCATCACTCGATCCTCTATGCGCTGGGCACGTTCCTGGCCGGCATCGCCGCACTTATGGCGTTGCCGGCCCTGGCCGATTTCGTCACCGGCAACAGCAACTGGACGGCGTTCGTCGCGGGCTTGGCGCTCACCGGCGGCGCCGGCGGGGCGATGATCCTGGCCTTCCGCACGAAGCGCAAGCCGGTGATCGGGCGCCGCGAGGGGTTCCTGCTCACCACGCTCACCTGGATCGTCGTTTGCGCCTTCTCGGCGCTGCCGCTGATGCTCTCCGACGCCAGGCTCAGCTTCACCGACGCCTATTTCGAATCGATGTCCGGCCTTACCACCACCGGTTCGACGGTGATGGTGGGGCTCGACCGCGAATCGCACGGCCTGCTGCTGTGGCGCGCCATGCTGCACTGGGTCGGCGGCATCGGCATCATCGTGCTGGCGGTGATGATGCTGCCCTATCTGCGCGTCGGCGGCATGCAGCTGTTTCGCACCGAATCCTCCGACAAGTCGGACAAGATCCGCGCCCGCGCCAGCGAGGTGACCTGGGAGATATTTAGCATCTATGCCGTGCTCACCCTGCTTTGCGCGGTGGCCTTCACCCTGGCCGGCATGCCGCTGTTCGATTCGGTCTGCCACGCCATGGCGGCCCTTGCCACCGGCGGCTTCGGCACCAAGGACGCCTCGCTCGGCTTTTACCAAAGCCCCGCCATCGAATGGATCGCGACCTTCTTCATGCTGACCGGCGGCCTCACCTTCACGCTGATGGCGCGCGCCGTGTGGCACGGCGACTGGCGTTCGATGGCGCGCGACACGCAGACGCGCTGGTTCATCGGCTATCTG